>OBVK01000001.1_pt1 | contig 322258 bp, 285 predicted proteins | sample 1501201 | NCBI WGS metagenome assembly OBVK01 (sample SAMEA2580011, study PRJEB22360) | human gut metagenome | biome: human gut; feature: human-associated habitat; material: faeces | place: Denmark | collected 2008/2010 | reverse complement strand
ACCACGGTGAATGGGGGGGCGGGGTGGGTGTTGGGGTTGCCCCAGCCGATACGTCTGGCAACGTCTGTTCTGGCTTGGTTTGGTGGCGCCGATTGGCATCAAATGCAGCATGTATCTTGTGGGAAATTTCTTTGATTTTCCGCTAAAGATATCTACCTTTTTCGGCGATGCGGATGCCATTTTCACGGTCGTTGATTTGCTAAGCCTTTTCACCGCAGTGCTGATTTACAACATGCTTTTTTACTATCTCACCCGCATGATTGTAAGTCCCCACTTTGCACAGATATTGTGGCGTAGGGATATCGCTCCGTCGTTGAGCAAAGAGAAACGCGCATTTACCTTAAGCTGGCTGGCAGCTCTTAGCGTGCTGCTACTTCTGATGTGCACACCGTATGAAAATGACTTTATTGCCGGTTACCTGGTACCTGTTTTCTTTATCATCTTTACCCTCGGTGTCGGTAAGATTCGCTATCCGTTTTTAAATCTCACCTGGGCTGTTTCAACGCTTTGCCTTCTGAATTACAACCAGAACTTTTTGCAAGGGGTACTAACCGAATATTCGCTGGCATTTATTCTCGCAGTACTGATTTCCTTTAGTGTTTGCCTGCTCTATATGGTGCGTATTTATCATCGTAGTGAATGGCTTAACCGCCGCTGGCATTTGCAGGCGCTGACCGATCCGTTAACGCTTCTACCCAACTTTCGTGCGTTGGAGCAAGCGCCGGAGCAAGAGGCGGGCAAGAGTTTTTGCTGCCTGCGCATTGATAATCTTGAGTTTATGAGTCGTCATTACGGCTTAATAATGCGCGTTCACTGTATCCGCTCAATTTACCGTACGCTGCTGCCGTTGATGCAGGAAAACGAAAAGTTGTATCAATTGCCGGGTAGTGAACTGCTGTTAGTGCTGAGCGGGCCGGAAACGGAAGGGCGACTCCAGCATATGGTTAACATCCTGAATAGTCGGCAAATTCACTGGAACAATACCGGGCTGGATATGGGCTATGGTGCTGCCTGGGGGCGTTTTGATGGAAATCAGGAAACCCTGCAACCCTTGTTGGGGCAGTTAAGCTGGCTGGCGGAGCAATCCTGCGCACATCATCATGTGCTGGCGCTGGATAGCAGAGAGGAGATGGTTTCCGGGCAAACCACTAAACAGGTGCTATTGCTGAATACCATTCGCACGGCGTTAGATCAGGGTGATTTGCTGCTCTACGCCCAGCCAATTCGCAACAAAGAGGGTGAAGGTTATGATGAGATCCTCGCGCGACTGAAGTATGACGGCGGCATTATGACCCCGGATAAGTTTCTGCCCCTTATTGCTCAGTTTAACCTTAGCGCGCGTTTTGATTTGCAAGTGCTGGAATCCTTGTTGAAGTGGCTGGCAACACACCCTTGCGACAAAAAAGGTCCACGCTTTTCAGTCAATTTAATGCCGCTCACGCTGCTGCAAAAGAATATTGCCGGGCGGATTATTCGTCTGTTTAAGCGTTATTACATCTCCCCGCAGGCGGTCATTCTTGAGATCACCGAGGAGCAGGCGTTTTCTAACGCAGAAAGCAGCATGTACAACATCGAGCAGCTGCATAAGTTTGGTTTCCGGATTGCGATTGATGACTTTGGCACCGGATATGCCAACTACGAACGGTTAAAGCGTTTGCAGGCTGATATCATCAAAATTGATGGCGTCTTTGTGAAAGATATCGTCACGAACACGCTGGATGCGATGATTGTGAGATCAATTACCGATCTGGCGAAAGCGAAGTCATTGAGTGTGGTCGCGGAGTTTGTCGAGACGCCACAGCAGCAGGCGCTATTGCATAAACTTGGGGTGCAATATCTGCAAGGATATTTAATTGGTCGTCCGCAGCCATTAGCTGATTAACAGGCGTAAAAAAGCCGGGGAATTATCCCCGGCTTTTTTATGTATGGTCTTACAGCACCAGTGCTGCGATTGACGCAGACAGCACACTCACCAGGGTAGAGCCGTAAACCAGTTTCAGACCGAAGCGAGAAACCACGTTACCTTGCTCTTCATTCAGGCCTTTAACCGCACCCGCGATAATCCCGATTGAAGAGAAGTTAGCGAAGGAAACCAGGAACACAGAGATGATGCCTTCCGCACGCGGAGAGAGCGTGGAAGCAATTTTCTGCAGATCCATCATCGCAACGAACTCGTTGGAAACCAGTTTGGTCGCCATGATACTGCCCACTTGCAGTGCTTCACTGGAAGGAACACCCATCACCCATGCAATCGGATAGAAGATGTAGCCCAGGATGCCCTGGAAGGAGATGCTGTAGCCAAACCAGCCAGTCACGGTGGCAAACAGTGCGTTCAGCGCGGCGATCAGGGCGATAAAGCCGATCAGCATCGCGGCAACGATAATGGCAACCTTGAAACCTGCCAGAATGTATTCACCCAGCATTTCGAAGAAGCTCTGACCTTCGTGCAGGTTGGACATCTGAATATTTTCTTCACTGGCATCAACACGGTAAGGGTTGATCAGCGACAGCACGATAAAGGTGCTGAACATGTTCAGTACCAGCGCCGCAACGACGTATTTCGGCTCCAGCATGGTCATATATGCACCAACGATGGACATCGACACGGTGGACATCGCCGTAGCTGCCATGGTGTACATACGATTGCGGGAGATTTTGCCGAGGATATCTTTATAGGCAATAAAGTTTTCAGACTGACCCAGAATCAGGGAGCTGACGGCGTTAAAGGATTCCAGTTTGCCCATGCCGTTGACTTTGGAGAGCAGGAAACCAATTGCGCGGATAATCACTGGCAACACGCGAATGTGTTGGAGAATACCGATCAGCGCAGAGATAAAGACGATTGGGCACAGCACTTTCAGGAAGAAGAATGCCAGGCCTTGATCATTCATGCTACCAAAGACGAAGTTAGTCCCTTCGTTGGCAAATCCGAGCAGTTTCTCAAACATTTCGGAGAAGCCTTTCACGAAGCCCAGACCAACGTCGGAGTTCAGGAAGAACCACGCCAGTAACACTTCGATAACAAGCAGTTGAATAACATAACGGATACGAATTTTTTTGCGGTCGCTGCTTACCAGCAGTGCGAGAATCGCAACAACGGCAAGTGCCAGTACAAAATGAAGGACGCGGTCCATATTTGCTCCAAATATGAGGCAGGTTAAATTTCCGTGCACATTCTATGTAACATGGTTAAGGAAAACGAGATCTGACACACACTATAATGACGTCCTGTGACAAGCTTCAAAAATAGTGATCTGTCATACATTTCTGCTATGTTGTGTATGGAAGCGGAAGGTTATGTAAATGTGCTAATATTAAACATAACCATAACATTCGAGTCATCTATCTTTTCGTAGTCATAATCTTGGTCTATCAGAGAAATCATCACAACCCATTTAAATGAATTTGATAATCATTCTCATTTAACGTAGCATGAAACATAGCAACGGCTATGTTTTAGAGGCACAAGATGACGAACTATCGCGTTGAGAGTAGCAGCGGACGGGCGGCGCGCAAGATGAGGCTCGCATTAATGGGACCTGCGTTCATTGCGGCGATTGGTTATATCGATCCCGGTAACTTTGCGACCAATATTCAGGCGGGTGCCAGCTTCGGCTATCAGTTATTGTGGGTTGTCGTTTGGGCTAACCTGATGGCGATGCTGATTCAAATCCTCTCGGCTAAACTGGGGATTGCCACCGGTAAAAATCTGGCGGAGCAGATTCGCGATCACTACCCGCGTCCCGTCGTGTGGTTCTATTGGGTTCAGGCAGAAATTATTGCGATGGCAACCGACCTGGCGGAATTTATTGGTGCGGCGATCGGTTTTAAACTCATTCTTGGTGTTTCGTTGTTGCAGGGCGCGGTGCTGACGGGGATCGCGACTTTCCTTATTTTAATGCTGCAACGTCGCGGGCAAAAACCGCTGGAGAAAGTGATTGGCGGGTTACTGTTGTTTGTTGCCGCTGCTTACATTGTCGAGTTGATTTTCTCCCAGCCTAACCTGGCGCAGCTGGGTAAAGGAATGGTGATCCCGAGTTTACCTACTTCGGAGGCGGTCTTCCTGGCAGCGGGCGTGTTAGGGGCGACGATTATGCCGCATGTGATTTATTTGCACTCTTCGCTCACTCAGCATTTACATGGCGGTTCGCGTCAACAACGTTATTCCGCCACCAAATGGGATGTGGCTATCGCCATGACGATTGCCGGTTTTGTCAATCTGGCGATGATGGCTACAGCTGCGGCGGCGTTCCACTTTTCTGGTCATACTGGTGTTGCTGATCTTGATGAGGCTTATCTGACGCTGCAACCGCTGTTAAGCCATGCTGCGGCAACGGTCTTTGGATTAAGCCTGGTTGCTGCCGGACTGTCTTCAACGGTGGTGGGGACGCTGGCGGGGCAGGTAGTGATGCAGGGCTTCATTCGCTTTCATATCCCGCTGTGGGTGCGTCGTACAGTCACCATGCTGCCGTCATTTATTGTCATTCTGATGGGATTAGATCCGACACGGATTCTGGTTATGAGTCAGGTGCTGTTAAGTTTTGGTATCGCCCTGGCGCTGGTTCCTCTGCTGATTTTCACCAGTGACGGCAAGTTGATGGGCGATCTGGTGAACAGTAAACGCGTAAAACAGACAGGCTGGGTGATTGTGGTGCTGGTAGTGGCGCTGAATATCTGGTTACTGGTAGGAACGGCACTGGGATTGTAGTTGAATGAGCGTCGCATTTGGCACCATTGGCGGATGCGGCGTAAATGCTTTATCCGCCCTACGCGTTAAAGAGCTGGTTTGTAGGCCTGATAAGACGCGCTAGCGTCGCATCAGGCATTGTGCTCCATTGACGGATGCGTTTAATGGCGGTGTCCATGTCCGCGGCCTTTTCCACGATGATCGTCACGATCGCGCCAGCCTTCACGATAGCCACGTTCATACGCTTTACGCTTATCCCAGCCACGATGGTAGCCATTATCATGACGCCACCAGCGGTTTTTACGCCATTCATAATTGCGGTGCCAGTAGTCACGGTCGCGCCAGTGACCACCGTCCCAGTAATTACCGTAATGATCGCGATCGCCAATTTGTAATTTGATTGATGGCAGTAGGGTGATTTCACCTGCGTTTGCCGCAAGCGGGGTAAATGCCATCAGGGCGGCCGCCAGAAACAGTGACCTGAACATTGTTATTCTCCTTCACGATCGAAGCCGTCAGCGGCCTGTTAACGCAATATTACGGGGAGGTAAAGCGCCGTATCATCGCCATAACTCTTAAATCATAAAGGAGAGCATTTTTTGCTAAACGTTATCGTGGGGTGGCTGTTGCTTCTGACGATTGACCATCATCATCGGCTTACCTGCTAATAACAGCCATGCCGGGAGCATGACGATACAGAGCAGTGGTAGCAATGTGGTATTGGGTACAACGACTGCCGCCATAAAAAGACTTAACCAGCCATCGCGTGTTACCACCAGCACGATGCCGAGTATAGCGCAGGAAACGGTTATTGCCGCTGGAACGGCGGGAACGTGCTCATGAAGCATCAACCCTAATGCCACGCCGACAAACACTGCCGGGAAGATTCGCCCACCGCGAAAGCCACTGGCGGCAGCAACGACCAGGGCGGCAAGTTTTATCACCGCCAGCAAAAAGTAATCGCTGGTGCTGAAAGCCTGATTTGCCACCATCTGCTGCATCTCATCCAGCCCTTTAAACAGCGAAACCGGTCCACCAATAACCCCCAGAATACCGAGAATAAATCCGCCAATACCCAGCACGAACACCGGGTTTTTCATTTGATGCATCATCGCGTGCAACCGTGGTAAGCACCATACGGCGACCATCCCTGCTGCGATGGCAATCGCCGCGACAATTGCACCGCTGAGAATATCGGTCATTTCCATCTGTCCGTAATGCGCAATGGGCAGTGAAAAATGAGGATGGAAAAATAATCCGGTAGTAAGTGCACCAGCTGCTGCCGCCATTAACGGCGCAAAGAGACGATCCCATAGCGGAACTTCATTACTGCCATTTAAGGTTTGCGAAAATATCAATGCCGCCGCAACAGGTGTGCCAAACAGCGCGCCGATGGTTCCGGCAGAGGCTAAAATAGTCCACTCCATTCGGTTGACGCGCGGTAACAGACGAGCGCCAATGGCGACGGCAAGGGCGATATTGACGGTTATGATCGGATGTTCCGGCCCCAGGCTGACGCCGCCAGCAAGACCGAGAATTAATGCTACGATAAGTCCTGGTAGCGCAGAGGGCGGAACCGGTGCGCCGATAAGCGGTTCACAGGCGGGATCTGGTCCGGCATGACCCTGGCTGAAACGGATAACCAACCCCACCGCAATACCCGTTAGCGTTAATACACCGATGATCCAGAGAGGTGAATCCTGGGCTATCCCCAGAGTTCCCGGCAGTCGTTGCCAGAGCAAATTCTGTAATGCCGAGGCGATTTTCATCACCATAATCAGAATAAGACTGGACGCAATCCCAATTGCCACGGCGGGGAGCGATAATAACAACATGGTTCTGGCTCGCGGATGGAGCATGTTCTATTCCTTATGCGGGGTCAGATACTTAGTTTGCCCAGCTTGCAAAAAGGCATCGCTGCAATTGGTGCTGAAACGATAAAGTAATTGTGTGACCCAGATCGATATTTACAGGGAGCCTGCCTTTCCGGCGTTGTTGTTATGCCCCCAGGTATTTACAGTGTGAGAAAGAATTATTTTGACTTTAGCGGAGCAGTTGAAGAATGACAAAGTATGCATTAGTCGGTGATGTGGGCGGCACCAACGCACGTCTTGCTCTGTGTGATATTGCCAGTGGTGAAATCTCGCAGGCTAAGACCTATTCAGGGCTTGATTACCCCAGCCTCGAAGCGGTCATTCGCGTTTATCTTGAAGAACATAAGGTCGAGGTGAAAGACGGCTGTATTGCCATCGCTTGCCCAATTACCGGTGACTGGGTGGCAATGACCAACCATACCTGGGCGTTCTCAATTGCCGAAATGAAAAAGAATCTCGGTTTTAGCCATCTGGAAATTATTAACGATTTTACTGCTGTATCGATGGCGATCCCGATGCTGAAAAAAGAGCATCTGATTCAGTTTGGTGGCGCAGAACCGGTAGAAGGTAAGCCTATTGCGGTTTACGGTGCCGGAACAGGGCTTGGGGTTGCGCATCTGGTCCATGTCGATAAGCGTTGGGTAAGCTTGCCAGGAGAAGGCGGTCACGTTGATTTTGCGCCGAATAGTGAAGAAGAGGGCATTATCCTCGAAATATTGCGTGCGGAAATTGGTCATGTTTCGGCGGAACGCGTGCTTTCTGGCCCTGGACTGGTGAATTTGTATCGCGCAATTGTTAAAGCCGACAACCGCCTGCCAGAAAATCTCAAGCCAAAAGATATTACCGAACGCGCGCTGGCTGACAGCTGCACCGATTGCCGCCGCGCGTTGTCGCTGTTTTGCGTCATTATGGGCCGTTTTGGCGGCAATCTGGCGCTCAATCTCGGGACATTTGGCGGCGTGTTTATTGCGGGTGGTATCGTGCCGCGCTTCCTTGAGTTCTTCAAAGCCTCTGGTTTCCGCGCCGCATTTGAAGATAAAGGGCGCTTTAAGGAATATGTCCATGATATTCCGGTATATCTCATCGTCCATGACAATCCGGGTCTTCTCGGTTCTGGTGCACATTTACGCCAGACCTTAGGTCACATTCTCTAAATCCTTCCTGTTATATCGGGAGGTAACTCTCCCGATAATCTTTTAAATCATACAGTTAATTAAATTTTTCTTTGTGTCCCCTCACAAGGCCGACCTGCGTCACACTTCCGTACAGCGGGATTAATTCTCCAGTAAATGCATTATTTGTCTGGTAACGGCGATTTGTTTTGCACGTTCATAATTTCACTCGTCAACTATCACTGAACGAGGGATTAACGATGAGTAAGAAACTGATTGCCTTATGTGCCTGCCCAATGGGCCTGGCTCACACTTTTATGGCCGCTCAGGCGCTGGAAGAAGCGGCGGTAGAAGCCGGTTATGAAGTGAAAATTGAAACCCAGGGCGCGGACGGTATCCAGAATCGCCTGACGGCGCAGGATATCGCCGAAGCGACCATCATCATCCACTCCGTGGCAGTTACCCCGGAAGATAACGAGCGTTTCGAATCACGCGACGTTTATGAAATCACTTTGCAGGACGCAATTAAAAACGCTGCGGGAATCATCAAAGAAATCGAAGAGATGATTGCCTCTGAACAACAGTAATATTCGACAGGGATAATTGTTATGGCCATTAAAAAACGCAGTGCAACCGTTGTGCATGGCGCATCCGGTGCGGCAGCGGCAGTTAAGAATCCGCAGGCCTCTAAATCCAGCTTCTGGGGTGAACTCCCGCAGCATGTGATGTCAGGGATTTCACGCATGGTGCCGACCTTAATTATGGGCGGTGTGATCCTCGCTTTCAGTCAGCTGATTGCTTATAGCTGGCTTAAAATTCCTGCTGATATCGGCATCATGGATGCTCTTAATAGCGGGAAATTCTCCGGTTTCGACCTCTCCTTACTGAAATTTGCCTGGCTGTCGCAGTCCTTCGGCGGTGTGTTGTTTGGTTTTGCCATTCCGATGTTTGCTGCTTTTGTGGCGAACTCTATCGGTGGCAAACTGGCGTTCCCGGCTGGATTTATCGGCGGCTTGATGTCTACCCAGCCGACGCAACTGCTGAACTTCGATCCCAGCACGATGCAATGGGCGACCTCTTCGCCGGTGCCGTCCACCTTCATTGGTGCGCTGATTATTTCTATCGTTGCCGGTTACCTCGTGAAGTGGATGAACCAGAAAATCCAGTTACCGGATTTCCTGTTAGCGTTCAAAACCACATTTTTGCTACCGATTCTTTCCGCCATTTTTGTCATGCTGGCGATGTACTACGTCATCACCCCCTTTGGTGGCTGGATCAACGGCGGTATCCGTACCGTGCTGACCGCTGCAGGTGAGAAGGGCGCGCTGATGTACGCAATGGGGATCGCCGCGGCGACAGCAATCGACCTTGGTGGCCCGATCAACAAAGCGGCAGGTTTCGTTGCCTTCAGCTTTACCACTGACCACGTATTACCGGTCACTGCACGTTCTATCGCTATCGTTATTCCGCCGATTGGTCTGGGTCTGGCGACCATTATCGATCGTCGCTTAACTGGCAAACGCTTGTTCAACGCCCAGCTTTATCCGCAGGGTAAAACCGCGATGTTCCTGGCGTTTATGGGGATCAGTGAGGGTGCGATTCCGTTTGCACTGGAAAGCCCTATCACCGCCATTCCGTCGTATATGGTCGGCGCGATTGTCGGCTCAACCGCCGCTGTCTGGCTGGGCGCAGTGCAATGGTTTCCGGAGTCCGCTATCTGGGCATGGCCGCTGGTCACTAACCTCGGCGTCTACATGGCGGGGATCGCGCTGGGGGCAGTCATAACTGCGCTGATGGTGGTGTTCCTGCGTCTGATGATGTTCCGTAAAGGCAAATTGTTAATCGATAGCCTGTAAGAAGGAAAAATCCAGATGACATTACTCGCTTCGCTGCGTGACTGGCTTAAGGCACAACAACTGGATGCGGTGCTTCTCTCCTCACGGCAGAACAAACAGCCGCATCTGGGGATCTCCACCGGATCAGGTTATGTGGTGATTAGCCGTGAAAGTGCGCACATTCTGGTGGATTCGCGCTATTACGCGGATGTAGAAGCCCGCACGCAAGGTTACCAGCTGCATTTGCTCGACGCGATGCACACGCTTGCCACCATCGTCAGACAAATCATTGCCGATGAGCAGTTGCAAACGCTCGGTTTTGAAGGCCAGCAGGTGAGTTGGGAAACCGCGCACCGCTGGCAGTTCGAACTCAATGCGAAACTGGTGAGCGCCACGCCGGATGTGCTGCGGCAAATCAAAACGCCAGAAGAGGTGGAGAAAATCCGCCTTGCCTGCGGGATTGCCGATCGTGGCGCAGAGCATATTCGCCGCTTTATTCAGGCGGGTATGAGCGAATGCGAGATAGCCGCTGAACTGGAGTGGTTTATGCGCCAGCAGGGCGCAGAAAAAGCCTCTTTTGACACCATTGTCGCCAGTGGCTTGCGTGGGGCGCTGCCGCACGGTAAAGCCAGCGACAAGATTGTTGCAGCGGGCGAGTTTGTCACTCTCGATTTCGGTGCGCTGTATCAGGGCTACTGCTCTGATATGACGCGCACCTTGCTGGTGAATGGCGAAGGGGTGAGCGCCGAATCTCACCCGCTGTTTAACGTCTATCAGATTGTCCTGCAGGCACAGCTCGCGGCAATCTCTGTAATTCGCCCCGGCGTGCGCTGCCAGCAGGTTGACGATGCCGCGCGCCGCGTGATTACCGAGGCCGGTTATGGCAAGTTTTTCGGCCATAACACCGGTCATGCTATCGGTATTGAAGTCCATGAAGAGCCGCGTTTTTCACCGCGGGACACCACGACGCTACAGCCAGGTATGTTACTGACCGTGGAGCCAGGGATTTATTTGCCAGGGCAAGGGGGCGTGCGCATCGAAGATGTCGTGCTGGTCACCCCGCAAGGCGCAGAAGTGCTCTACGCCATGCCGAAAACAGTGTTGCTCACGGGAGAGGCATAATGGATTTATCGCTCTTAAAAGCGTTGAGCGAGGCAGATGCGATCGCCTCCTCAGAACAGGAAGTACGGCAGATCCTACGGGAAGAAGCGGATCGCCTGCAAAAAGAAGTGCGATTTGATGGGCTGGGATCGGTGCTGATCCGACTCAATGAGTCGACAGGTCCGAAGGTGATGATCTGTGCGCATATGGACGAAGTGGGATTTATGGTGCGCAGCATCTCCCGCGAAGGGGCGATCGATGTGTTGCCGGTTGGCAATGTACGCATGGCTGCCCGCCAGCTTCAGTCGGTGCGTATCACTACCCGTGAAGAGTGCAAAATTCCAGGCCTGCTTGACGGCGACCGGCAGGGGAATGACGTCAGCGCCATGCGCGTGGACATTGGCGCGCGCTCCTGTGACGAAGTGATGCAGGCGGGAATTCGTCCAGGCGATCGCGTCACCTTCGATACCACTTTTCAGGTTCTCCCTCACCAGCGAGTGATGGGGAAAGCCTTTGATGACCGCCTCGGTTGCTATCTGCTGGTGACGTTACTGCGTGAGCTGCACGACGCCGAACTGCCTGCGGAAGTGTGGCTGGTGGCAAGTTCCAGCGAAGAGGTGGGATTACGCGGCGGGCAAACTGCCACCCGCGCGGTGTCGCCGGATGTCGCCATTGTGCTTGATACTGCCTGCTGGGCGAAAAACTTTGATTATGGCGCAGCTAACCATCGCCAGATTGGTAACGGGCCGATGCTGGTGTTAAGCGACAAGTCACTGATTGCGCCGCCAAAACTTACCGCCTGGATCGAAACCGTGGCGGCAGAAATTGGCGTACCGTTGCAGTCAGATATGTTCAGCAATGGCGGCACGGACGGTGGGGCGGTGCACTTAACCGGCACTGGCGTACCCACAGTGGTGATGGGGCCTGCAACCCGCCACGGACATTGCGCCGCATCGATTGCCGACTGCCGTGACATTTTGCAGATGGAGCAACTTTTATCTGCCCTTATTCAACGTCTTACGCGTGAGACGGTTGTTCAACTGACGGATTTCAGATGATCTCCTGATTAACCCGGAGCGGTTATGTTAACGATTCAATTTCTCTGTCCTTTGCCTAACGGTCTACATGCTCGTCCGGCGTGGGAACTTAAAGAGCAGTGCAGCCAGTGGCAAAGCGAAATCACTTTTATTAACCATCGCCAGAACGCAAAGGCCGATGCGAAAAGCTCGCTGGCGCTGATTGGCACTGGCACTTTATTTAATGACAGTTGCAGCCTGAACATTAGCGGTAGCGATGAAGAGCAGGCGCGGCGAGTGCTGGAAGAGTATATCCAGGTGCGCTTTATCGACAGCGATAGCGTCCAGCCGACGCTGGCAGAACTGACGGCGCATCCGCTGCCGCGTTCATTAAGCCGCCTGAACCCGGATTTACTGTACGGCAACGTGCTGGCAAGCGGCGTTGGCGTGGGTACACTGACCCTGTTACAGAGCGACAGCCTCGACAGTTATCGGGTGATCCCTGCGAGTGCGCAAGATTCCACCCTACTGGAGCACAGTCTGGCAACGCTTGCCGAGCAACTGAACCAGCAATTGCGTGAGCGTGACGGCGAAAGCAAAACTATCCTCAGCGCCCATTTGTCGCTGATTCAGGATGATGAATTTGCAGGCAATATCCGTCACCTGATGGCAGAACAGCATCAGGGGCTGGGGGCGGCGATCATCAGCAATATGGAGCAGATTTGTGCCAAACTTTCTGCTTCTGCCAGCGATTATCTGCGCGAGCGGGTCAGCGACATTCGCGATATCAGCGAACAGTTGCTGCATATCACCTGGCCGGAACTAAAACCGCGCAATAATCTGGTGCTTGAAAAACCGACCATTCTGGTGGCTGAAGATTTAACCCCAAGCCAGTTTTTGAGCCTCGATTTAAAAAATCTTGCGGGCATGATTCTGGAGAAAACCGGGCGCACCTCGCATACCCTGATTCTGGCCCGCGCTTCGGCGATCCCGGTACTGAGCGGCCTGCCGCTGGATGCGATTGCCCGTTATGCCGGGCAACCTGCAGTGCTTGATGCCCAGTGCGGCGTACTGGCAATTAATCCCAACGATGCGGTGAGCGGTTATTACCAGGTGGCGCAGACGCTGGCGGATAAACGCCAAAAACAACAGGCGCAAGCTGCCGCGCAGCTGGCCTATTCCCGTGATAACAAACGTATTGATATTGCGGCGAATATTGGCACCGCTCTGGAAGCCCCAGGCGCGTTTGCTAACGGCGCGGAAGGCGTTGGGCTGTTTCGTACCGAAATGCTCTATATGGATCGCGACAGCGCGCCGGACGAGCAGGAACAGTTTGAAGCGTACCAGCAGGTGCTACTGGCGGCGGGCGACAAGCCGATTATCTTCCGCACGATGGACATCGGTGGCGATAAAAGCATTCCTTACCTCAACATTCCCCAGGAAGAGAACCCGTTCCTCGGCTATCGCGCGGTACGTATTTACCCGGAATTTGCTGGCCTGTTCCGTACTCAATTGCGGGCGATTTTGCGCGCTGCCAGTTTCGGCAACGCCCAGTTGATGATCCCAATGGTCCACAGTCTCGATCAGATCTTATGGGTGAAGGGTGAGCTCCAAAAAGCGATCGTTGAGCTTAAGCGCGATGGCCTGCGTCATGCAGAGACGATTACGCTGGGTATCATGGTGGAAGTGCCGTCGGTGTGCTACATCATCGACCACTTCTGCGATGAGGTCGATTTCTTCAGTATCGGTTCTAACGATATGACCCAGTATCTGTATGCAGTCGATCGTAATAACCCGCGCGTATCGCCGCTGTATAACCCGATTACGCCATCGTTCCTGCGCATGTTGCAGCAGATTGTTACCGCTGCGCATCAGCGCGGCAAATGGGTAGGTATTTGCGGTGAACTGGGCGGTGAAAGTCGTTATCTGCCGCTACTGCTAGGGCTGGGCCTGGATGAGCTAAGCATGAGTAGCCCGCGTATTCCGGCAGTGAAAAGCCAGCTTCGTCAACTGGATAGCGAGGCGTGTCGGGAACTGGCGCGTCAGGCGTGCGAGTGCCGCAGCGCGCAGGAAATTGAAGCGTTACTTACCGCGTTTGCGCCGGAAGAAGACGTTCGCCCACTGCTGGCACTAGAGAATATCTTTATTGATCAGTCCTTTAGTAATAAAGAGCAGGCGATCCAGTTCCTGTGCGGTAACCTCGGTGTTAACGGGCGTACTGAACATCCGTTCGAGCTGGAAGAAGATGTCTGGCAGCGGGAAGAGATTGTTACTACTGGCGTTGGTTTTGGCGTGGCGATCCCGCACACCAAATCACAGTGGATCCGTCATTCCAGTATCAGCATTGCCCGGTTGGTGAAACCGGTTGACTGGCAGTCAGAAATGGGCGAAGTCGAACTGGTGATCATGCTGACGCTGGGTGCTAACGAAGGGATGAACCATGTGAAAGTCTTCTCGCAGCTGGCGCGCAAACTGGTGAATAAAAACTTCCGCCAGTCGCTGTTTGCCGCGCAAGATGCACAAAGTATTCTGACGCTGCTGGAAACGGAATTAACCTTCTGACGTTAGCCCTGAAAACGTGCGCTATACTCTCCCGGCGTCAGACCAAACTGACGCCGGAAAACGCGACAAAAATAGTCGCTATCCGGAAACCCGCAACGCTGCGCCACTTCATGAATCGACAGATGATATTTTTGCAAAATCATCCTCGCTTTTGCCATTCGTACCCAGCGAACATACTCGATAAAACGCATTGTTCCATGCTGAGCAAACAGTTTTGACAGATGATTGGGCGTGATATTAAAAAACTGCGCCACGCTCTCGCGGGTGAGCGGCTGGGCATAATTATCCTGAATCCAGTTACAAATGCTGTGATAGAGAAAATCGCCGCGCGGTTGCGAATTGCCCGGCGGCATATTCACCACGTTACGGCAAAGATGCAGCAAACTTAACACCAGCGGCTGAATGATATTCTGCTCCAGTGGCGAACGGCTAAGATGGGTGAGGGCGGTAAGCATCGCTTCACCTTCACCGCGTTGCAGGCTGGGAAGCTGGATCTGGCGAGCAGGATGTAACAACGACGTGGTGCGGCTATCGTAAAACGATAACCCAAGCCAGGTCGGTGCGAACACCAGGCTTAACAGCATCACCGGTTTGTTGTTGACCGGTAAATTAGCCGCGCGTGCCGGAATAAACAGCATTTCTCCTTCCACCATACGTTGCTGCTTTGCTTCCAGCAGATTGCCGTATTCGCCGCGTAGCACGATATCCAGACGGGGAAAATCAATACATAAACTGCCCACTGGCAATGAGGTAGGCTGGCTGGCAAACCAGACGCGCCCCAGTAGTTGCGGGTTAAGCACCAGGCCGCTGAACAGATCGGCGAAAAATTGTTGATCGGCGGGCAAGCCTGGTGCTTTCATGAAAGTTCCCGATTAAAGATGCATTAACTGGCGGAATTCTTTAACTTTGCTGCGGCTGACCGGCACTTCAAAATCCAGATCTTTCAGCCGCAGAATATAGGTGTTATTAAACCACGGTTCGATCTCGCGGATTTTGTTCAGATTGACACAAAATGAGCGATGGCAGCGGAAAAAATGCGACGGCGGCAGCTTGCTGCAAAACTCGGTAATGTTCATCGGCATTACGTAGGATTCACGCCGCGTATAGACAAAGGTCATTTTCTCATGCGCTTCGGCGTAATAGATATCGTTAATGGGCGTGACGATGATTCGCTCATCTTTCACCAGATTAATGGTGTCATTCTCACGCGTTACCGTCGCGGCAGGCGTACTGCTGGTCTGCTGTTGTTGCCAGGCCGCTTCCAGTTTTTGCAGCATCCCGGTAATGCGTGACTCCTGATACGGTTTGAGAATGTAGTCAAACGCTTCCAGTTCAAACGCTTCTACCGCATGTTCTTTCCACGCGGTGATGAACACAATAAACGGTTTATGGGCGAACTGGCTGATGTTTTGTGCCAGCAACACACCATCCAGCGACGGAATATTGATATCCAGAAAAATGGCGTCGACGCGGTTATGCTGCAAAAACTTCAACACGTCCAGACCGTCGTCAAAGGTGCCGACAATCTCCATCTGGCTGTGCTCTTTAATTAGCCAGCTCAGTTCCTGTTGTGCCAGGAATTCGTCTTCAACAATGATGACTTTCACAATATCACTCCGGCTCAAAGCAATAACGTAGCCTGTGAGGCGACTGGGGTGCGTTGGTTAGGAATGTAAAACGCAATTTCCGTTCCTGGTTCCAGGCGGCGGATATGCAGCCCCTCGCCATACAATAACTTCACGCGATGATGGACATTCAGCAGGCCAATTTTATTGCCCGGCATTTCGTTCGCTTCGACCCGCTCAATCACCTTTGGATCGATGCCGTGCCCGGTATCTCGCACCGCAATACGTACCCGATTACCGCACTCTGCAACGCTGATGGTGACAACGCCTTTACCTTTGCAAGGCTGGATACCGTGGACAATGGCGTTTTCCACCAACGGCTGGATCAGCAGGCTGGGAATGCAGCAATTCACCTCTTCATCAATATCATAGATAACCGTCAGCTTGTCGCCAAAGCGGGCCTGCTCAATGGCAATATAGTCTTTAATTTGATACAGCTCTTTTTTGATATCGATTTGCTCATCATCTTTTAATTCAATGTTATAGCGCAGATAGCGCGACAAATTAAAGATCAGCTGGCGAGCAGTATCCGGATTCAGGCGGATTGACGATGAAATAGCGTTCAAAGCGTTAAACAGGAAATGGGGATTAATTTTGCTTTGCAGGGCGCGAAGCTCTGCCTTATTTGCCATTTCACGCAGCTGCTCGGCGCGTGACACCTCCAGTTGCGTGGAGATGATTTGTGACAGACCGACCGCCATTTCCTGTAATGACGAGGTTATCTGATGCGCGTGGCAGTAGTAAATTTTCAGCGTTCCGGTCACAACGCCTTTCTCCCACAATGGGATCACCAGCATGGAATGAATCTCTGGTGTGCGGTGGGCTTCATCATTGTTTTTAATGATGATTTTTCCATAATTCATCGCCTGGCGGGTAGTCGGGCTAATGAAGTCATCGCCATTCTGATAGTTATGTTCACCCACGCCAACGTAGGCCAGCACATGATCGGTATTAGTCATCGCCACCGCATCGGCGTGAATGTCATCGCGGATAATTTCGCAGACTTTGCGTAATGACTCGCTATTGACATGGCGAAACAGCGGCAGCGTTTTGTTGGCGATATCCAGCGCCAGCTTGGCCTGCCGCGCGGCGCTGGCCTCTTTTTCTCCCTCAACACTTTGTACCAGCAACACAATAAAGCCGATACAGACGCTGCCGAGGATCATTGGAATCCCGATTTTAGAGACGATATCGATCCCCAATGCGGTAGTTGGTGCCCAGACAATCACCAGAATCATGGTCAACGTTTCACACAACATGCCGCCGAGAATACCGACGCGCCAGCGCTGTGCTTTGGGGATTTTCAGGTTGATCCAGCCCGATATACAACCCGCCAGAATGCTGGTGATAAAGCAGGGGATCGCCGTTACGCCGCCGATGTCAATTAAATAACGGTGAATACCCGCAATCACGCCGGTAATGATGCCCACCCACGGGCCAAACAGAATTCCGCCTGACATCACCGCGATAATACGTACGTTCACCAGCGAGCCTTCTACGGGAACGCCGGACCAGGTGCTGAACAGGGCGAACAGCGAGAAAATGGCGGTAACGGCGAGCAGCTCTTTCGGTGAGTGTGCCGACTTGTGCAACAGTTCGCGAAACAGGCGGATACGGATGAGAAAAAACAGGCAGATAAGCATTAACGCTGCCCGATCGAAGACCGCCAGCAGCATGTTGAATATTTCGTGCACGGGTGACTCTGAATAAGGATTAAACCTCTATGATAGGTAACCTGAAGGCTGATGACCAGCAGGCCTTTTTTGAGGAAAAACCACAATTTTAAAAGGGGATTGAAAGATAAATGGTCTATTAGCAATGCATCTCTTGATAATGTACATCCGTTCGGTAAATTTATTGAAATTATAATGTTAATAAAATGAGTGGTAATTTTCTTGTTAGCGTAGATAAATTTCCTGTTTTTGAAGTGGAGTTCCTCATTTAAAGCCATTGATAAAAATGTTCTAAAACGCTGGACAGACAGAAATTAATCAGGCTATTTTCAAAACAGCCACCATCGTGGCAGCGTCGCTCGGACGGTCCGGGCGCTAACGTTAATCTGAGGAAATTATGGCTGACACTCGCCCTGAACGTCGCTTTACGCGCATTGATCGTCTCCCGCCCTACGTTTTTAACATTACCGCTGAACTGAAAATGGCTGCGCGTCGGCGCGGCGAAGATATTATCGATTTCAGTATGGGTAACCCGGACGGTGCGACTCCGCCGCATATCGTCGAAAAATTATGTACGGTGGCCCAGCGCCCGGACACGCATGGTTACTCCACTTCACGCGGCATTCCGCGGTTACGTCGCGCCATTTCCCGCTGGTATCAGGATCGCTACGACGTTGAAATCGACCCGGAATCAGAAGCCATCGTCACTATTGGTTCGAAAGAGGGGCTGGCGCATCTGATGCTGGCGACGCTGGATCATGGTGACACAGTGCTGGTGCCGAATCCAAGCTACCCCATTCATATTTACGGCGCGGTGATTGCCGGGGCGCAGGTACGCTCAGTGCCGCTGGTGGAAGGTGTCGACTTCTTCAATGAACTGGAGCGCGCCATTCGTGAAAGTTATCCGAAACCGAAGATGATGATCCTCGGCTTCCCGTCAAACCCAACCGCGCAATGCGTGGAACTGGAATTCTTTGAGAAGGTTGTGGCGCTGGCTAAACGCTACGATGTGCTGGTGGTCCACGACCTGGCCTATGCCGATATCGTCTACGATGGCTGGAAAGCGCCGTCAATCATGCAGGTGCCAGGTGCACGCGACGTGGCGGTCGAGTTCTTTACGCTGTCGAAAAGCTACAACATGGCGGGCTGGCGTATCGGCTTTATGGTCGGTAACAAAACGCTGGTCAGCGCGTTGGCACGTATTAAAAGCTATCACGATTACGGCACCTTTACGCCGTTGCAGGTGGCGGCTATTGCGGCGCTGGAGGGCGATCAACAGTGCGTGCGCGATATTGCCGAACAGTACAAACGCCGCCGTGATGTACTGGTTAAAGGGCTGCATGAAGCGGGCTGGATGGTCGAAATGCCGAAGGCTTCGATGTATGTCTGGGCGAAAATCCCGGAACCATATGCTGCTATGGGCTCGCTGGAATTTGCCAAGAAGCTGCTGAACGAAGCGAAGGTCTGTGTCTCTCCGGGGATTGGCTTTGGCGACTACGGCGACACGCATGTTCGCTTTGCACTGATTGAAAACCGCGACCGTATTCGTCAGGCGATTCGTGGGATTAAAGCGATGTTCCGTGCCGATGGTTTACTACCCGCCAGCAGCAAACATATTCACGAAAACGCGGAATAAACACCGACCTCAAAAATGCAAACAGGAGCCTGATGGCTCCTGTTTTTCATTGCACAGTTTGCTTTTAGATCATCAGGGCAAAAGTACCGGCCCAAACGATGACCATAAAAGAAATGCCCATAAAGAAATATTTCACTTTACATCTCTCCGCGTAATTACTGTTACGCCTGAATGACTTCATTACACCTGACACAGTGAGTTGACACCGGGCAAAACGACCTTAAACGTCCTGTATTTTACCGTGGGCATCACCCCAGAATTCTGAGCTAAACTGCTCGAGACGGCGCTAATGTACGCCTAAAACTGAAACGAGACAAGAGGCATTTTCTTATTTACTTTTAGTAACTTACAGGTGTCTCATATCGGCGACAGTTTAATTTCTGACGGTAATAATTAGAGATTCAGCGAAGGAAAAAACCTTAAGAAAAAAGCCATAAAAACCATGAGGTTATTATGGCTGATTTGAGGAGGGAAAGAGTAAGAGCAGTTTGTTAAATGTATAGCGACGATTCTCCCACCGGGCGCGTTTTAAAGCGACGGTGGATCCAGAGGTACTGCTCCGGTGCGCGCATGATCTCTTTTTCGATAATCTTGTTCATATAGGCAGCGGCTTGATTTTCATCTGCCGGGTAGCCTTCCATCTCTGGGGTGATGTACAAACGATATCCGCTGTAATCTGCTTTTCTTACCATCGTTACGGTTAACATGGCTGCGCCAGAGAGACGTGAAAGGACATACGTGCCATTGGTTGTGGCGACATTTTCCACCGCAAAGAACGGCGCGAAGGAGCTGCCTTTACGACCATAATCCTGATCGGGAGCAAACCATACCGCTTCACCTTTCTTCAGTGCACTGACAATGCCGCGCAGATTATTTCTGCCGATCATCGCTTTGTTAGAGCGCATGCGACCACGGGTCTGCACCCATTCCATCAGCTGATTATTATGCGGGCGATAGGTGGCCATCATTGGTTGGCAAAGTCCCATTACCCGACCGCCCAGTTCCAGCGACATAAAATGGACGCCGACAACCATTACGCCGCGATTTTGCATTTGTGCGCGTTTAAGGTTATCCAGCCCTTCCACATCAAACCATTTACGTACGCGACTGTCGGGCCAGAACCACGCCATGCCGGTTTCTACCAGCGCCATGCCGAGTGAACGAAAGTTTTCGGCAATCATCTTCTCGCGTTCTTCCGCAGAATGCTGCGGGAAACAAAGTTCCAGGTTTTTACGGGCGATAGATTCACGCCGTTTCAGGAATGGTCGCGCCATTGTGCCGATACGCGTGCCGAGAAAGCAGAGAACAGGATAAGGAAGCTGTACCCAAAGCCAGAGTACACCAAGCCCAAACCACGTGAGCCAGTAGCGAGGATGCAGAAACTCGCGGGAAAATTTGCATTTTGGAAACATAGTTACCTTCTGTAGATACGAATTGTTGTATCGCAGAAGATTCCATGTCGACAGCGGTACACTCAATTGATTAGGCCATCATGTACGACAATGGTTCCTGTAAAGAGTGTAAAGACTAGTCAGGACATAACCACGAGGAGCATGAATGCGGTATCTGTACTTTATCACTCGCTGACTGCTTTCAGCTACTGATTATTAATCGTGCAAAGTAAATATTTTTCCGTACACAATAGTCTTGCATTTAACATGCTGTTTTGATTGATGCTTAGCAAAAATTGCCAGAGGTTAAGGATTGTCTTACTATTAAAGTGACTGAAGTTACAGGTTTTTTAGCGCGGCAGGAGGTTGAGCTATGATTTATTTATGGATGTTTCTCGCCCTGTGTATTGTCTGCGTAAGCGGATACATCGGTCAGGTACTGAACATGGTATCGGCGATCTCTTCTTTCTTCGGCATGGTGATCCTCGCTGCACTCATTTATTACTTCACCATGTGGTTAACTGGCGGTAATGAACTGGTGACGGGGATATTTATGTTTCTTGCCCCGGCTTGTGGCTTGATGATTCGCTTTATGGTGGGGTATGGCAGGCGATAGTGGGTCAGGATGGCTCATTTGGGCAGGTGTTCACATCAGCATCAGACATGATTGTTCACCTGCCCGGTGACAGACGCTATCGCAAAGGATGAATGAGATAATTTGCCTTTGTCGGATAAGTAGACGTGATGTCTTCTGTGAGGTTTAATGGTGGTGCATCTTCTCTCATCTTAAACAAAATCGCCTGTGATGGCTGAAGTTTTGTAGAATGCGTTGTCGTCATCACTGACGTTTTTTCTGTCTCTTTATAGCTCGCCTCACTACCACCACCAGAAATAGAAAATGCAAAAACATTGCATGCCATAATAGAGACAAATAAAAATAAGCTAAAAAGCATTAAGTTTACTTTCATAGAAAATATCCTGAAAATGGTTCACTGAAAACCTACGATGTTATGGCTGTATTTATATTTAATTAATCAGTATTTACATCGATATAATAAATGACATATCTTTGTGGTATATAAGAATAGTTCTCTGCGACAGGAAGCAGATTCCTACAACTGTAAGACTAAAAGCGGCTTTGCGATAATAACTACAGTTGTAAGATAACCCTTTCAAAATGTCCGTTGCTCTCTGATTTCTCATTTCATGCTCACCCAATATGATGGCGGCGTTTTCTAAAACTGTTAAAGAATGAGGTAAGTATGAAACGTTTAATTATGGCTACGATGGTCACAGCAATTCTGGCATCTTCAACTGTATGGGCTGCTGATAATGCACCGGTAGCGGCACAACAGCAAACTCAGCAAGTTAAGCAAACCCAGAAAACGGCAGCAGCAGAGCGTATCTCTGAACAAGGTTTATATGCGATGCGTGACGTGCAGGTAGCGCGCCTGGCTCTGTTTCATGGCGATCCGGAAAAGGCAAAAGAACTGACCAATGAAGCTTCTGCTTTGCTGTCAGATGATAGTACCGAATGGGCAAAGTTCGCTAAGCCAGGTAAAAAGACCAACGTCAATGATGACCAATATATTGTCATTAATGCATCTGTCGGAATTTCTGAGAGTTATGTAGCGACACCCGAAAAAGAAGCCGCGATAAAAATTGCCAACGAAAAAATGGCGAAAGGGGATAAAAAGGGTGCAATGGAAGAGCTTCGCCTGGCCGGTGTTGGTGTAATGGAAAACCAATATTTGATGCCGCTTAAACAGACTCGTAATGCACTTGCTGATGCGCAGAAACTGCTTGATAAAAAGCAATACTACGAGGCAAACCTGGCGCTTAAAGGTGCGGAAGATGGAATCATCGTTGATAGCGAAGCACTGTTTGTGAACTAAACCTGACAGGCAATATATTGAGGTAAAGGATTTAACTCCCTCCAGTCGACAATTTTTTATGACCACAATACGACAGGTTGTGGTCATAAAATTATTTGGCGCTCGCGGTTCTATAAACTCGCATTTTATCTTCCTCAAAGTAAACCGCAATAATCCCATATTATCACAAATCATTTATTATGTTATATTTTATGGTACGCTTTAAATAGTGTAATCATAACCTTACTTGTAAATCACTGACACTTCTTACAGTTGTAAGAATAACATCACAAATGTCGCGGCTCTCTCTGATTACCGCGAACCAATATTTATTATATTCTTCTTTTCGTCCTCACTACTTACCATGCAGAAAGGAATTGGAAGTAGCGATGAAATGATTTTCAGCACTTGATACAGGAATTTAAAAATATCGAGTGCAGCTACGACGATATTTTGCAGATTATTTATAGAGGCGTTATGCCTTAAATAAACGCTAAATTAACACATATTTAATTAACTAATAGGTATTGCTATGTCAACTCCACTTCAAGGAATTAAAGTTCTCGATTTCACCGGTGTGCAATCTGGCCCATCTTGTACTCAAATGCTGGCCTGGTTTGGCGCTGACGTCATTAAAATTGAACGTCCCGGCGTTGGTGACGTAACGCGCCACCAGCTGCGAGATATTCCTGATATCGATGCGCTTTACTTCACCATGCTTAACAGTAACAAACGTTCTATTGAATTAAATACCAAAACAGCGGAAGGCAAAGAGGTAATGGAAAAGCTGATCCGCGAAGCTGATATCTTAGTCGAGAACTTTCATCCAGGGGCCATTGATCATATGGGCTTCACCTGGGAGCATATTCAAGAAATCAATCCACGTCTGATTTTTGGTTCGATCAAAGGGTTTGATGAGTGTTCGCCTTATGTGAATGTAAAAGCCTATGAAAACGTTGCTCAGGCAGCGGGTGGCGCGGCATCTACTACAGGTTTTTGGGACGGTCCGCCGCTGGTAAGCGCTGCAGCGTTGGGTGACAGCAACACCGGAATGCATTTGCTGATCGGTTTACTTGCTGCTTTGCTGCATCGCGAAAAAACGGGGCGTGGGCAACGAGTCACCATGTCAATGCAGGATGCCGTGTTGAACCTTTGCCGCGTGAAATTACGCGACCAGCAGCGTCTCGATAAGTTGGGGTATCTGGAAGAATACCCGCAGTATCCGAATGGCACATTTGGTGATGCAGTTCCCCGCGGTGGTAATGCGGGTGGTGGCGGTCAGCCTGGCTGGATCCTGAAATGTAAAGGCTGGGAAACCGATCCTAACGCCTATATTTATTTCACTATTCAGGAGCAAAACTGGGAAAACACCTGTAAAGCCATCGGCAAACCAGAATGGATTACCGATCCGGCATACAGTACAGCCCATGCCCGACAGCCACATATTTTCGATATTTTTGCTGAAATCGAAAAATACACTGTCACTATTGATAAACATGAAGCGGTGGCCTATTTGACTCAGTTTGATATTCCTTGTGCACCGGTTTTAAGTATGAAAGAAATTTCACTTGATCCCTCTTTGCGCCAAAGTGGCAGTGTTGTCGAAGTGGAACAACCGTTGCGTGGAAAATATCTGACAGTTGGTTGTCCAATGAAATTCTCTGCCTTTACGCCGGATATTAAAGCTGCGCCGCTATTAGGTGAACATACCGCTGCTGTATTGCAGGAGCTGGGTTATAGCGACGATGAAATTGCTGCAATGAAGCAAAACCACGCCATCTGATATTAACGGGGGCTTCTGGCTCCCAATTTATAAAAATTTCGAGGTTATTAATCATGTCAGATCAACTTCAAATGACAGATGGTATGCATATCATCGTTGAAGCATTAAAACAGAATAATATTGACACTATTTATGGTGTTGTAGGTATTCCTGTGACGGATATGGCGCGCCATGCCCAGGCGGAAGGCATTCGTTATATTGGTTTTCGTCATGAGCAGTCGGCAGGCTATGCCGCTGCAGCAAGCGGTTTTCTTACCCAAAAACCAGGGATCTGCCTGACAGTGTCTGCGCCAGGATTCCTCAACGGTTTGACCGCATTGGCCAATGCAACGGTAAATGGTTTTCCGATGATCATGATTAGCGGCTCCAGCGACCGCGCGATCGTCGACCTACAGCAAGGTGATTATGAAGAGCTGGACCAAATGAATGCGGCAAAACCGTATGCCAAAGCAGCATTTCGCGTTAATCAGCCGCAGGATCTTGGCATTGCATTGGCACGCGCTATCCGGGTCTCAGTATCGGGTCGTCCTGGCGGTGTTTATCTTGATTTGCCAGCAAATGTCCTGGCCGCGACGATGGAAAAAGACGAAGCGTTAACCACGATTGTTAAAGTTGAAAATCCGTCGCCAGCATTATTGCCATGCCCGAAGTCAGTCACTAGCGCAATTTCGCTTTTAGCAAAAGCTGAACGACCATTAATTATTCTTGGCAAAGGCGCGGCGTATTCACAATCTGATGAACAGCTTCGTGAATTTATTGAAAGTGCCCAGATTCCATTCCTGCCAATGTCTATGGCGAAAGGGATCCTCGAAGATACGCATCCACTTTCTGCGGCAGCTGCGCGTTCGTTTGCCCTGGCAAATGCTGACGTTGTCATGCTTGTTGGTGCACGACTGAATTGGTTACTGGCACACGGTAAAAAAGGATGGGCGGCAGAAACACAGTTTATTCAACTGGATATTGAACCGCAGGAAATTGACAGCAACCGCCCCATTGCTGTGCCAGTCGTTGGCGATATTGCATCCAGTATGCAAGGTATGTTGGCAGAATTGAAACAAAACACATTTACGACTCCACTGGTGTGGCGCGATATTTTAAATATCCACAAGCAGCAAAATGCACAAAAAATGCATGAAAAGTTAAGTACAGATACCCAACCATTAAATTACTTTAATGCATTGAGTGCTGTGCGCGATGTTTTGCGCGAGAACCAGGATATTTATTTAGTTAATGAAGGGGCAAATACCCTGGATAATGCACGAAATATTATTGATATGTATAAACCACGTCGTCGTCTGGATTGTGGCACCTGGGGTGTCATGGGCATCGGTATGGGCTATGCCATCGGTGCTAGCGTGACCTCTGGTTCTCCGGTTGTCGCCATTGAAGGTGATAGTGCTTTTGGTTTCAGTGGGATGGAGATTGAAACGATTTGTCGATATAACCTGCCGGTGACGATCGTTATTTTTAATAATGGCGGCATCTACAGAGGAGACGGTGTTGACCTCAGCGGCGCTGGTGCACCATCGCCAACGGATCTGTTGCACCATGCAAGGTATGACAAATTAATGGATGCGTTTCGTGGCGTTGGCTATAACGTCACCACGACAGATGAACTTCGTCATGCTTTAACCACCGGAATTCAGTCGCGCAAACCGACCATTATTAATGTGGTCATCGACCCAGCAGCAGGAACTGAAAGTGGCCATATTACCAAACTTAACCCAAAACAAGTCGCTGGTAATTAAATACTGACATCGTCTCCTCTTGCCAACTTATTATGCGATGGTGAGGGGACCCTTATCGGAAATACTATTATGCTAACATTTTTTATTGGCGATTTATTGCCTATTATCGTAATCATGCTGTTGGGTTATTTTAGCGGCAGACGAGAAACTTTTTCAGAAGATCAAGCTCGGGCATTTAATAAACTGGTATTAAACTACGCTCTTCCTGCGGCCCTATTTGTTTCTATTACCCGGGCAAACAGGGAAATGATTTTTGCGGACACTCGCCTGACCCTTGTATCACTTGTGGTTATTGTCGGATGTTTCTTTTTCTCCTGGTTTGGTTGCTACAAATTTTTTAAACGTACCCATGCAGAAGCAGCAGTATGTGCATTAATTGCAGGCTCACCTACCATCGGATTCCTGGGGTTTGCAGTTCTCGACCCTATTTATGGTGATTCCGTATCAACAGGTTTAGTGGTAGCAATTATTTCTATTATTGTTAACGCAATTACTATTCCTATTGGTCTGTATTTGCTGAATCCTTCCTCAGGAGCGGATGGTAAGAAGAATAGTAATCTGAGCGCATTAATTTCTGCGGCAAAGGAGCCAGTAGTATGGGCACCTGTTCTGGCAACGATCCTGGTGCTGGTTGGGGTAAAAATTCCGGCAGCATGGGACCCAACCTTTAATCTGATTGCGAAGGCTAACTCAGGGGGAGCGGTATTCGCTGCGGGGTTGACTCTGGCTGCACATAAATTCGAGTTCAGTGCCGAAATTGCTTATAACACTTTCCTGAAGCTGATTCTGATGCCACTGGCGCTGCTTCTCGTAGGTATGGCATGTCATTTGAATAGCGAACATTTGCAGATGATGGTACTGGCAGGCGCATTACCGCCGGCATTCTCCGGAATCATTATTGCCAGCCGGTTTAATGTCTACACCCGCACTGGTACAGCGTCATTGGCTGTGAGCGTACTGGGTTTTGTCGTCACGGCTCCTTTGTGGATTTATGTCAGTCGACTGGTTTCATAATTAATCATGTTATTGATTTTACATAAATGCCGAAGTGTCTTTTCACCTTCGGCTTTTTTCAAGGCATAAGCAAATGACAAATAATGAATGCAAAGGGCCGTTTGAAGGCTTATTAGTTATCGATATGACGCATGTCCTTAATGGGCCTTTCGGAACTCAACTTCTTTGTAATATGGGTGCAAGGGTAATTAAAGTTGAGCCGCCGGGTCATGGTGATGATACCCGCACATTTGGTCCCTATGTGGATGGACAGTCACTCTATTACAGTTTTATTAATCATGGCAAAGAGAGTGTGGTTCTTGATTTAAAGAATGATCACGATAAAAGTATATTTATAAATATGCTTAAACAAGCTGATGTATTAGCTGAGAATTTTCGTCCAGGTACAATGGAAAAACTCGGGTTTTCATGGGAAAGGTTACAAGAAATCAACCCGCGCCTTATATATGCTTCATCGTCAGGTTTCGGACATACCGGTCCGCTAAAAGATGCTCCTGCCTACGATACCATCATTCAGGCAATGAGCGGGATAATGATGGAAACAGGATACCCTGATGCTCCGCCAGTGCGCGTTGGTACCTCTCTTGCGGATCTCTGTGGCGGTGTTTATTTATTCAGTGGAATAGTGAGTGCACTTTATGGCCGCGAAAAGAGCCAGAGAGGGGCGCATGTCGATATAGCGATGTTTGATGCCACTCTGAGTTTTCTGGAGCATGGACTGATGGCATATATCGCGACTGGGAAGTCACCACAACGCTTGGGAAATCGCCATCCCTACATGGCACCTTTTGATGTTTTCGATACTCAGGATAAGCCGATTACGATTTGTTGTGGTAATGACAAGCTTTTTTCTGTGTTATGCCAGGCACTGGAGCTTACAGAACTGGTTAATGATCCCCGATTTAGCAGCAATATTTTACGCGTACAAAACCAGGCTATTCTTAAACAATATATTGAGCGAACGTTAAAAACGCAGGCAGCTGAAGTTTGGTTAGCCAGAATACATGAAGTTGGTGTGCCCGTCGCGCCGTTATTAAGTGTGGCTGAGGCCATTAATTTACCACAAACTCAGGCGAGAAATATGTTGATTGAAGCCGGGGGAATAATGATGCCGGGTAATCCGATAAAAATCAGCGGCTGCGCGGACCCGCATGTTATGCCGGGAGCGGCAACGCTCGACCAGCATGGGGAACAAATTCGCCAGGAGTTCTCATCATAAATGTAAGATGTGCTGGTAAATAGCTCCCACATTTGAACATTGTGGGAGCCGCTATTTAGTCATTTTGCTGACAGAAAACAGTAATCTCCTGGTCCAGCTCTGCAATGTGTTCTTTTACAGAGTTCAGCAACTGAAGAATTTCAGGCTTACTGTCATCTGAAACAGGTGTTATTTCTAACTGGTGGCTAATATTAATCAACTTTTGCAAATTCAGGATGTTAGCCGCACCGTGGATGCGATGAATACACTGATGGAAAGTTCTGTTATCGCCAGCTTCTAGTGCATGAAACGCAGCGGGTAGATCTTTATGCGTTTCATGCTGGAAAGTCATGAGAATCTCCTGCATCAGTTGTAGATCATTCGCCGTATTATTCTTCAGGGCCTCGATATCAAGGTGGCGATACTGAGGTGCAATATGCGCAACCTGGTGTAACTGACTTAAATGTGTTTTCAGTACATCCAGAGTCAACGGTTTGAACAAACATAAGTTCATGCCGCAATTTAACCCTTTTTCACGTTCGTTAGCCTGTGCGTTGGCTGTAAGCCCCCAGATGGGTAAGGAAGAATTTTGCTCACGGAGTTTGCGAGTCAACTCAAAACCATCCATATTCGGCATATTAACGTCAGTAATAAGCAGATCATAATGTTGCATACTGACTTTGTGTAGCGCTTGCACACCATCAGTGGCTTCATCAACATCATATCCTAATAGATTTAGCTGGCGTTTGAGTAATAGCCTGTTGGTCGGATGATCATCCGCGATTAATATGCTCAACTTTTCAGGTAGTGTTATAGGTTGTTCTGCTTTTGCCTCGACAGCCGCCACTTGTTGGGTAATTTCTACCGGGATTGTGATCGTAAATATCGTTCCTATGCCTGGATGACTTTCTAATGACAAATCGCCCTGCATGTTTTTAATTAATTCTTTGCAGATCATTAAGCCTAAACCAGAACCTGTTTGCTGACGACCTGCACTTGTTTGGCTATAGCGTTTAAACAGTTGTTGTTGCTCTTCCTGAGATAATCCACTTCCAGAATCCATAATCGTCATTTTGATAACAGCGTGGTTGTCATCAATGTGACCCAGGGAGGTCGTAATTTTTACTGCCCCCTCGGTAGTAAATTTGAGAGCATTACTCAGTAAATTAGATAAGACCTGCTTAAACGCCTGAGGGTCGATCTTAACCAGGTAGCGTTCAGGAAGCGTACTGCTGCAACTTAATGCGATCGATTTGCTTGCAGCAATCGCAGCGAAAGAGTGACAAGTGTTCTGGACTAAAGTAGGGATATCGACCCATTGTGGTTGAAGTTGATAGTTACCCGATTCAATTTTGTCGACATCAAGGATTTCACCAATTAAGCCGAGGAGTGATTGTCCGGTGGCGTAGGCAAGTGAAATCGCCTCCACCCGTTGTTCCTTGCTAAGACCAGAACCCGACAGAAGTTCCAGGAAGCCCATAATGGAGCTTATTGGTGTTCTTATTTCGTGACTCATTGTTGCCAGAAACTGGCTTTTTGCGACAGTTGCATTGATCGCTTTATTTCTCTCTACTTCGAGTGCATGAATTAAATCACGCGTCTCGGTAATATCTTGCCAACCACAAATATAAACAGCATGTTCGCTTGCTGGCAGATTACATAAGGTATGCCAGTGATTAATGCATCTTTTCTCGATGCCATTATCAATTTCAAATACCTGTGTGTATATTGTTCGGTTTTCTTTCGTTTCTGCTGTGACTTCATGCGTATTAGAAAAAACATCTTTAAAGGGGGATTCACTGTTTTCTAATGGCAACATTGCATTTTTGTAGTAATCATCAGTGAAATAATGTTCAAATGCACTATTATGACTAATGACATTACCTTGCCAGTTTACAACATAAGTTGGATTCGGTAAGGAGTCCGAGAGTGCTTTCCGGAATGATATTTGGTTTTCTAAATCACCCTGAATAACTTTACGACGACGAACTGAGCGTAACAGGTAGAATCCCCATAAAAGGCTACTGCCAACTAATAAAACGGATAATGTCGTAACAATATAAAACTGCTCGCTATAGAGGTCCCATGTGTCAATGGTCACATTGGGCATTTTAATCCATTTTTCGGTCAGGCGCAGAACTTCGCTTGGGGGAATTGCATTCAGTGCTTTATTAATAATATCCTTAAGTTCCGGTTCTCCGCGAGGAAAAGCGAACGAAAGTGATGCATTCTGAACGCCGGGAATAAGAAAATGATAAAGTTCATTAGGATAGTAATGGTCGATCATGTAACGCGAATTTAACTGTGTCGCGACCAGAGCATCAAGTTCACCTTCCTTGACCTTGTGAAATGCAGCGCTGGCGTTATCGACTTTTATCCACTCTACCTCCGGATACATCTCTTTTAATTGCGAATGAAGCTCATAATAATATGGAATGGCAACTTTCATTCCTTTTTTTAATGTTTGTTCACTGTCAGGCGCTTTTTGCATGACAAAAACGTAAGGCGTTGTTATGAAGACTTCAGCAAATGAAACATTATTTTCTCGATCTTCACTATAAATAGCGGCGGGCAATATATCCCATCCACCGGGGTTAAGCTGTGTCCCAGCATGAATATTATGTGAAACGGTGATCGGAGAAAAATTTAAACCTGTTTGCAAGGTAATAATATTAAGAATATCACCCATCACGCCCCGAACTGAGCCAGTTTCATCTGTCATAGAATAGGGTGGCGAGTAAGGATTTTCCAGCACCTTTAAATCGGGATGCTGCTTAATCCACTGTTTTTCATGTTCAGTGAGTTCTAATGGTTTGTTCAGAAAGGCCAGGTTTCCTGTATCAAGCCAATTTTGTGATACTTCATAGCGAACTTCATTTGTTAAAGCATCAACAAATCGATTGAGTACTTCATTAAGAACGATTGAATCTTTTCTGGTTAATAAAAAGTTATATTGACGCGGTGAGTTATAATACTTCACTACATTTAAGGAGTGAGTAAAATAACGGGAAATCATACTGCTGGTAATGATGTTACTACCAATAAAGTAATCATTCTGTCCGGCTGAGACGGATGCTAATGCCTGATATAAATTTGTAAAAGAGATAATTGTTGCTTTTGGAAATGATTGATGAATTACCTCGTCTGGGGGATAATTTGCTACTCGAGCAATATTTACTGGTTTTGATGAGGTAAGCGGTCGCATTGAATCGTGAAGGGTAGTGACCAGCGCCGGAAAGGTAATTATCAGAGGATTAGTTGCAGCAATGTCATCATTAAGAGGCGGCGAAGCAACTAAATGTGATAACACTATATCAACTTCACCGTCTTCCAGCGCGTCCATTGCTTTTTGATGATCTGCGTATTCCCGGAGTGTTAATTTGATATTTAACGCTCTTTTTAAAAGATTTAAATAATCAGCATTAATACCACGAATCCGTTGCTGCGAATCGGTATGCAACAACGTAGCTGTTTGGGACTTGTGTACTGCAATCACAAAATTTTTTTTGCTCGCGAGCCAACGTAATTCCTTGTTGCTCAGACGTAGTGGATCAAGTGTGACACGGTTGTTACTACTGATGCCACGATATTCGATGTAATCTCCGTCTGCGAAGCTTATGGTCGACCAAAGACCACAACAGAGAAGAAAAATATAGGGTAAAAACTTCATGTGGTTAGCCGATTTTGTTACGTTGTGCGAATGTGTAAAGATCCATCAGTGATTTGCATTCTAATTTTTCCATCAAGCGACTTTTATAAGTGCTGACAGTTTTGTTGCTGATGAACATTTTTTCAGCAATGTCATTATTATCCTTGCCATCAAGAATATACCGCATGACACTAATTTCTTGTTTCGATAAGGAGTCGAGTTTTTGCTGGTCGGACGTTAAACTTCCAACAAACCGGTTGAGAGAGAAGGGGAAATAGCAGTAGCCATTTTTTGCAGCTTCAATAGCCGCAATGATATTGTTCATGCCTTCTTTTTTACTCACGAAACCATTAGCGCCAGCATCAGCACAATGTTTCCCGTAAAAATGGTCATTTTTAGCGGAGACAATAATAATAATTCCGCTATATTGGCGCTTTCTCAGCGTTTCTAACACCTGGATACCGTTAACTCCGGGGATATCGACATCAATGATGACGATATCAGGCTTAAGTGTTTCCACCCGCTGAACGGCGCTTCCGCCTTCAGTCAACTCTGCTAAGATTTCAATATCGTTTTTGATCAATAAATTACGAATTGCTGCGATAGCAAGAGGATGGTCATCAATAATTATTGCGTTCATAGATTATTCCCTTTGCAATGAAGCATTTCCCTTCTCCTTGTAGTAATACAGACATAAGGTATCATCTCATTTTCTCAATAAAAATAAGAAAATTTGAGCTTCCTTTAAGATAATTCGACAAGTATACCATATAAATAGTCGGCATAAATAAAATGTCAACAATAAAATCAGGGATGATACCGATGATTTATAGTTTCAAATGAGCACTATAAGTTTTCTCACTAATCCTACAGGCGTAAGAATTGTATTGCAAAAGCCGCGGTTTAGTCCTCTGTTGTTTTTTTTGCACCTCATTTAAATTAGCCCTCCAACGTTCCTGGGATAATGTGCAAAACATGCACTGTGTTTGATATGAAGAATGAATACTCTTTTCATTCAATTCATAAATTTCATCTATGCGAAATGAGAGATAATAGTGGAACAGGTTAATTCAAATAAAAAACATTCTGACAGAAGAAAGTATTTTGCTTTGTTAGCGGTAGTTTTATTTATTGCGTTTTCAGGTGCCTATGCCTATTGGTCAATGGAATTAAAAGACATGATTAGTACAGATGACGCCTATGTCACGGGAAATGCAGATCCAATTTCTGCACAAGTCTCAGGCAGTGTCACTGTCGTTAATCATAAAGATACGAACTACGTTCGACAAGGTGACATTTTAGTTTCACTGGATAAAACTGATGCCACTATCGCACTCAATAAAGCTAAAAATAATCTGGCAAATATTGTTCGGCAAACGAATAAACTATACTTACAGGATAAACAATACAGTGCCGAAGTCGCTTCAGCACGTATTCAGTATCAACAATCTTTAGAAGATTATAACCGTCGTGTGCCTTTAGCGAAGCAAGGGGTTATTTCAAAAGAAGCGCTGGAGCATACCAAAGATACGTTAATAAGTAGCAAAGCGGCATTGAATGCTGCTATCCAGGCTTATAAAGCGAATAAAGCTTTAGTAATGAACACACCATTAAACCGTCAGCCACAAGTCATTGAAGCTGCAGATGCAACCAAAGAAGCCTGGTTGGCGCTTAAACGTACGGATATTAAGAGTCCGGTTACCGGTTATATTGCCCAAAGAAGTGTTCAGGTCGGCGAAACAGTGAGTCCCGGACAATCGTTAATGGCTGTCGTACCGGCGCGTCAAATGTGGGTTAATGCCAACTTTAAAGAAACACAACTCACGGATGTACGGATTGGTCAATCGGTCAATATTATCAGCGATCTTTATGGTGAAAATGTTGTGTTTCATGGTCGGGTGACAGGGATCAATATGGGAACCGGCAATGCGTTCTCCTTATTACCTGCACAAAATGCGACAGGGAACTGGATCAAAATCGTTCAGCGTGTACCGGTTGAAGTTTCTCTGGATCCAAAAGAACTCATGGAACACCCTTTGCGCATTGGTTTATCGATGACTGCTACTATTGATACGAAGAATGAAGACATTGCCGAGATGCCCGATCTGGCTTCAACCGTGACGTCCATGCCTGCTTATACCAGTAAGGCTTTAGTTATCGATACCAGTCCGATAGAAAAAGAAATTAGCAACATTATTTCGCATAATGGACAACTTTAATGGCAATCACTAAATCAACTCCTGCACCATTAACCGGTGGGACGTTATGGTGCGTCACTATTGCATTGTCATTAGCGACGTTTATGCAAATGTTGGATTCCACTATTTCTAACGTCGCAATACCGACAATATCTGGCTTTCTGGGAGCATCAACAGACGAAGGCACCTGGGTTATCACCTCGTTTGGCGTAGCAAATGCCATTGCGATCCCTGTTACCGGCAGGCTGGCACAAAGAATAGGCGAATTAAGGTTATTTTTACTTTCAGTAACCTTTTTTTCGCTGTCTTCATTAATGTGTAGTTTATCGACCAATCTTGATGTGCTGATATTTTTTAGAGTCGTTCAGGGGTTAATGGCGGGGCCGTTAATTCCACTGTCACAGAGTTTATTATTAAGGAATTATCCACCAGAAAAAAGAACATTTGCTCTGGCATTATGGTCAATGACCGTGATTATCGCTCCGATATGTGGGCCGATATTGGGCGGCTATATTTGCGATAACTTTAGCTGGGGTTGGATATTTTTAATCAATGTCCCTATGGGGATTATCGTCCTGACATTATGCTTAACCTTACTTAAAGGACGAGAAACTGAGACTTCACCGGTCAAAATGAATCTACCAGGACTGACCCTGTTAGTGCTCGGTGTTGGTGGCTTGCAAATTATGCTTGATAAAGGGCGCGATCTGGATTGGTTCAACTCGAGTACAATAATACTACTAACAGTAGTATCAGTTATTTCTCTGATCTCTTTAGTCATTTGGGAGTCGACCTCAGAGAATCCGATTCTTGACCTCAGTTTGTTTAAGTCCCGTAATTTCACCATTGGTATTGTGAGTATCACATGCGCGTATTTATTTTACTCTGGAGCGATAGTTCTTATGCCGCAGTTACTCCAGGAAACGATGGGGTATAATGCGATATGGGCCGGACTTGCCTATGCGCCCATCGGTATCATGCCGCTATTAATATCACCTTTGATAGGACGTTATGGCAACAAAATTGATATGCGGTTGTTGGTGACATTTAGTTTTTTGATGTATGCGGTTTGCTATTACTGGCGTTCTGTGACATTTATGCCAACGATTGATTTTACAGGCATCATTTTGCCACAGTTTTTTCAGGGATTCGCCGTTGCCTGTTTCTTTTTACCCTTAACAACGATTTCGTTTTCAGGCTTGCCAGATAATAAATTTGCCAATGCCTCGAGTATGAGTAATTTTTTTCGCACCTTGTCAGGATCAGTTGGTACGTCGTTGACAATGACACTGTGGGGACGCCGCGAATCGTTACACCATAGTCAGTTGACAGCAACCATCGATCAATTTAACCCCGTGTTTAATTCATCGTCACAAATTATGGATAAATACTATGGTTCGCTTTCAGGAGTTCTTAATGAAATTAATAATGAAATAACTCAGCAGTCACTTTCTATTTCTGCAAATGAGATTTTCCGTATGGCGGCTATTGCTTTTATCTTACTTACGGTTTTGGTTTGGTTTGCGAAACCGCCGTTTACAGCGAAAGGCGTTGGGTGATGGAAAAAGAGGAGGCTATAGCAGGTAAAACGGCAGAATCTTAAGTCTGCGTCATCGGCAGCATCGCTCACCCAGGGAAAGGATGGCGATGCTGCGTTGAAACGTTATTAACGGCCTTTTGCCAGATATTGATTCATCTCTTCTTCCGGCACCATTCCACCTCCCGTCGCCCACACCAGATGAGTGGCATTACGCAGTTGTTCTGCGCTGAAACCGTGCATCTGTTGGTAACTTACTGATGCGCACACGCGCTGAGGCCCGGCCATACCCGCCAGTGCCGAAGGTTCAAGACGAATACCTTCTTCCTGCGCCAGCCAGCCAAGCATGTCATACATGGTTTGATCGCTAAGGGTATAGAAGCCATCCAGCAGACGCTCCATCGCCCGCCCGACAAAGCCAGATGCGCGACCAACTGCAAGGCCATCCGCTGCGGTAAGGTTGTCGATACCAATATCCTGAACAGAAATCTGATCGTGTAATCCTGTATGGACGCCTAACAACATACAAGGGGAGTGCGTTGGTTCGGCAAAAAAGCAGTGAACATGATCGCCAAACGCCAGTTTAAGTCCGAATGCGACGCCACCAGGACCACCACCAACACCACACGGCAGATAGACAAACAGAGGGTTATCAGCATCGACGATACGGCCTTGCTGGGCAAATTGCGCTTTAAGACGCTGGCCAGCGACGGAATACCCAAGGAACAACGTGCGGGAATTCTCGTCATCAATAAAGAAACAGTTCGGGTCAGACTGCGCGGCTTTACGTCCTTCCTCGACAGCAACACCATAATCTTGCTCATATTCCACGACAGTAACGCCATGACTGCGCAGTTTCGCTTTTTTCCACGCCCGGGCATCAGCAGACATATGCACCGTTACTTTAAAGCCGATGCGGGCGCTCATAATACCAATTGATAACCCCAGATTTCCGGTTGATCCCACAGCAATACTGTATTGGCTAAAGAACTGTTTAAACTCCGGGGAAAGCAGTTTGCTGTAATCATCCTCAAGTGTCAGCAAACCCGCTTCCAGAGCCAGTTTTTCAGCATGGGCCAGGACTTCATAAATCCCGCCACGTGCTTTTATGGAGCCGGAAATCGGCAAATGGCTGTCTTTTTTTAGTAGCAATTGTCCGGCGATCGGCTGGTGATATTCCTTTTCCAGCCGTTTTTGCATAGCCGGAATGGCAACCAGTTCTGATTCAATAATCCCCCCAGTGGCAGCAGTTTCAGGAAATGCTTTTGCCAGATAGGGTGCAAAACGAGATAAGCGCGCATGGGCGTCCTGAACATCCTGTTCGGTCAGGCCAACATAAGGTAAACCTTCAGCCAATGAGGTCGTGCCAGGATTAAACCAGGTGGTTTCTTGAAGAGCAACCAGATCCTTGACCAACGGATACTGGGCGATGAGCGAGTTCATTTTAGCATTTTCCATAGTACGTCTCTTTGCGCTTAGATGATAAATGACAGCAGGAATGTGCCCGCCAGAGCGACGACTGAAGCGATAAATGTTGCTGTCGTATAGTATTTAAATGTTTCATTGAGCGTAGCGCCGCAATATTGCTTCACCAGCCAGAAAAGCGAGTCCGTAACGATCGTGCAGCCAATCGCACCTGAACCGATAGCAATCGCAATAATTTCCGGGCTGATGTCGGGATACAGCGGCAGCATGGGTGCAACAATTGCCGTTGCCCCCATCATTGCCACCGTAGCGGAGCCCACTGCAGCATGCAGAATAAGTGCCACCAACCAGGCCAGAAGAATCGGGTGCATATGCATATTGGAGAGAATAACTGCCAACGTATCAGCGAGACTGCTGCTTTTTAAAATGGCGTTGAATGCGCCTCCGGCCCCGATAATCAGCAAAATATTAGCAATAGAACCAAAACCATTTTCCGTATGTGTGAGCATTGTCCCCATGCTCATATGCTGACGTATACCCAACACATAATAGGCGACAAACACGGCGATAAACATGGCAGTGATAGGGTTGCCAATAAACTCAAGCAAGGTATACAAACCACTCTCACGCGCCATATTCAATTCGGCAATCGTTTTAACCAACATCAGCGCAATGGGTAGCAGTATGGTGAATAACGTTGCGCCTAATGACGGTAGTGTTTTTTCATCGCGAACTTTGAGATCGGCAAACTCTGTGGGTACAGGTTTAAAGGGCAGTCGTTGCCCCAGAAATTTAAGGAAAAGTGGGCCACCGATCAGTGATGCCATCAGCCCAACCAGCAAACCGTAGACGATCACCGAACCGATATCTGCGCTAAGCTTATTGGCAACATATAAAGCAGCCGGATGTGGGGGAACCACGCAGTGCACTGCCATCAATGCGGTACACAGCGGAATGGCCAGCTTTAACAATGAGGTATTGGTTTTTTTGGCAATTGAAAAAGCCAGAGGAATCAATAGCACAACGCCCACTTCAACAAACAGCGTGATGCCGCAAATCAGGCCAACCAGCACCATAATGACATCAGCTGAAAGCCACCGGCAGCGTTGAAGTGTCAGACCAATTCTTTCTGCGGCCCCGGATACTTCCATCATTTTTCCCAGTATCGTGCCAAGGCCGATAACCGCAGCGAGGAATCCCAGCGTTCCGCCAATTCCACTTTCAATAGCATTTACCATATCCAGTGGCCCCATGCCCATCATCGTTCCTACGAAGAAGCTGGCCAGCAACAGCGCCAGAAACGGGTGGAATTTGAACTTCACGATGGTCAGTACAATTAACACGATGCTGATAAGCAGCGTGCTCACAACCCAGATTTGAGAGTGCATATCTCACCTTCCCCTGTGATTAACCTGATGATATTGGACAAAAAAACAACGCAGGCTGACAAACGATAAAATTTGCCTTTCACGTGAGCTAAATTGCATCAATGGAGTGATTTACATCTAAAAATGAAGGTGAATTGAGATATGGTTCACTTTAGCTCACCTAGAAGCTGAAATTTTGCCGCTATTTTTTTACACTTACGAGAAAAATGAGGTGATTATGGAACCCCTTCGTGAAATAAGAAATCGACTGCTTAACGGCTGGCAACTATCAAAACTGCATACTTTTGAAGTGGCTGCCAGGCATCAGTCCTTCGCCCTTGCGGCAGAGGAATTGTCGCTGAGCCCCAGTGCGGTAAGTCACCGTATCAATCAGCTGGAAGAAGAATTAGGTATTCAGTTGTTTGTTCGTTCCCATCGCAAAGTGGAATTAACGCACGAGGGGAAACGTGTTTATTGGGCGCTAAAATCGTCGCTGGATACCCTGAATCAGGAAATTCTGGATATCAAAAATCAGGAGTTATCGGGAACGTTAACGTTGTATTCCCGGCCCTCTATCGCCCAATGCTGGTTGGTGCCCGCATTAGGTGACTTTACACGCCGATATCCGTCTATTTCGCTCACCGTGCTCACTGGTAATGACAATGTCAATTTGCAACGTGCCGGAATCGATTTGGCGATCTACTTTGATGATGCGCCGTCAGCGCAATTGGCTCATCACTTTCTGATGGATGAAGAAATCCTGCCAGTTTGCAGCCCGGAGTACGCTCATAGACATGATTTAACCAACACGGTAATTAACCTGCGTCACTGTACGTTGCTCCATGACAGACAGGCATGGAGCAACGACTCCGGTACGGATGAATGGCATAGTTGGGCGCAACATTATGCGGTTAATTTGCCGACATCTTCTGGAATTGGCTTTGATCGTTCTGATTTAGCTGTTATCGCCGCGATGAATCATATTGGGGTGGCGATGGGAAGGAAACGCCTGGTACAAAAAAGGCTTGCCAGTGGTGAGCTCGTCGCGCCGTTTGGCGATATGACGGTGAAATGCCATCAGCATTATTACATCACTACATTACCGGGCAGGCAGTGGCCAAAAATTGAGGCATTTATTACTTGGTTAAGAGAACAGGTAAAAAACCACTTCATAATGAATAAGACCACGAGTTCCTGGTGTGCCTTATTCGGCATTGCTAGTGCGAATTTAATAATTTACGGTTTTTACGTGGTTTTAGGGATAAACACAAGAATGGTGTCCCCTGCAGACATCTACTTGAAGCAGCAGGGGATTGATTGGAATGGTGTTTTTTAGATGTGAGAAATATTTTACCCGCTATTTTACCCATTGGCGCGGCTTAAGAGCTTATTTTTGAATTCACAATGGTCACGATATAACCATCTTGCTCGACCGTGGATAACTTTGGCTTTTGGCAGGTCGCCGGACTTAATCCGGTCGTAGATGAAGGTTTTACCAAAGCCAGTATCAGCCATGATGAATTTCAAATCAACCAGGGAATCAGGCTGTAGTTCGTGTTGCATGAGTGCTATCTCCGAATAGGGAATCGAACCTGCAAATCAGGTAATAAAAAACCGCCATCAGGCGGATTGGTGTTCTTTCAGTTCTTCAATTCGAATATTGGTTACGTCTGCATGCGCTATCTGCGCCCATATCATCCAGTGGTTATAGCAGTCGTTGATGTTCTCTGCTTCGATAACCCTGTTGAATGGCTCTCCATTCCATTCACCTGTGACTTGGAAGTGCATTTATCATCTCCATAAAACAAAACTCGCCGTAGCGAGTTCAGATAAAAGAAATCCGCATTAAGCGGCGTCGGTGAATTCAAATAAAAAACCGGCTTGCGCCGGCTCTCTCATCTTTCTGTCTACCCATGCTGATATCGATGGCGGGTGCACCTTTTCAATAGCAGCGCGAAGTACAGCTGTACGTGCCAGTTTGTCGGTAATCTCAGGAAATCGCTTCTCTGTCTTCGGTACGTTAACAGCAACATTAGTAGAATCCGCACTGGCGAACGGATACATACCAAGAACTCTCACGTCGAGCATTCGAAGACCATGAATTTTCACTTTCAAATTACGATTGATATAAAGTTCAGTGAAAACTTCATCCATTCTCTGTTCCCACCATTTAGAGCGTATGTGCCTGTGTGGGCCGCAGCATCCAATCGCCACCCATTCAAATTTGCCAGAAAGGCGTAAAAGACGTTCAATTGATTCGTCGGTATGCCAGACAGGAACCGCTTTTGATTTTAGCCAATCAGGAACACACTCAATCTGCTCGTCGTTTTCTGCCTCTGTCCCTTCGATAACGTCAGGTATAAGAAACCATTCAATTCTGCTGAACCACTTCCCAACAAAGTCGTAGAATTTTGCTCGTCTCTTACTCCAGTCTACCGGAGTGCCTTTCTTTAATGCTTTCATCCAGTCGCTAAAAGCGCCGTTATCAAGGCGTATATCACAAGGGAACATGGCAATCTTTTTCATCTGCTCTGGTCTGGCAAATGAAACAAAAGCCCCACCATCACGGTAAAGGGCTTTAATCAGCATATCTGTAGGGGCATGCTCATCCCCCCATATTGGGCTGCCGTGAAAGTGGATGGTCATATTATCCCCATATAAAAGAAATCCCCGCGAGTGCGAGGATTGTTATTTATTGCCGATATTTACCTTTATCGCGTAAACCTTTACCGGTTTATCGCCGAAGTGCGGATGTGTGATTGTCTTGATTTCATACCCTTCATACGGGACGTCAATTCTGCGGCTGGAATCGTCGCGCTTCGGATATCCCTTTGTGATAATCAGGCGGTCATACTCGCGGAACATAATTCGCTTATTCCAGTAGTCATTACACAGGCGATACTCTTCCGTTTTCTCTCCGCGAATCATGGCATCGAAGTATTCACCTTTAACGGCAAGTTGCAGGTTAGCCACGACCTTCCTCCTTTGGCTTGTGAATTTGTATCGTCATGCCGCTTTGAGTGGTGACTACAACGACAGAACCAGGCTGAAGACTGTTAAGATTGAATGCTTCGTAAAACGAAGCCAAGGCCAGCGCTTTTTTATTCTTTCGGTTCCACCAACGCCATCCATTGCTACAGGCTACACTGACAATCCACTGTCCACTCCTGTAAGCCATATAAAACCAGATGAGCAAAACCTGAATGAATGCTATCCAGTCAATAATCGTATATTTCGCGAAGGAGACCATCAATTAACCTCCTGCGGCGGTTCCGGTAGAGGCATCCAGTACAAGGCGTTCCCTAACCACGATAAAGTGCCGTCGCTCAACTCCACGTATTCCCCTTGTACCTGTCCTGCCATATACTCGCCGTGCTTTGAATAAATTAAAATCCAATCATCTTGAGCGGGCATTCGCTCACTACAGCTTATCCAACCATCCGGAGTTACCGGATAGTTGCCCGACAGCTCGTTCAACTTGTAAGTTTGGCTTACAGGTTCGGCTTCCAGTTCTGCTATGCGCTTTTTTGCTGCTTCCAGCTCAACACGCAGCCTCCCAACCGTTAGCGCAATATCCTCGTTCTCCTGGTCGCGGCGTTTTATGTATTGCTGGCTTTTATCCAGTTCATACAGCAACGTTTCTGCGTAAATATAAAGTTCCTGTTTTTCACGATCCGCAGGATCGCTGTAATGCTCCTGCATGTATTGAAATTCTTCACGCAGTGCCTGATAGTCAATCTTGCTCACTGGTCGCCTCCTTTGCGCCACATCGCATTCAGATGTTTGTTTTGATTCACTGATGGAAACGAGTTTCGCTTAAGTAATTCCTCTCTCGATGGCATTGGCTTTACGCGTTGGCGAATAATCATTTCTGCTGGAAGAATGCCGGGATTGTATGCAAGTCCTCTCATGATTTACTCTCCACGAACTGGTCAATAGCCATGCTAAGTGACATACCTAAAGTTTCGATATGCTGCTGAATATCCTGTAGCGTCTGCGCCTGAGATAACAGGATTTCACGGTTGCATAACTCTTTGACCAGATGCTCAAACTTGCTGTAATAACCGATACGGCTTAGTGTTTCTTTCCCTGCATTCTCACCTTCTTTGATAATTCCTCTTTCATTAAGAATCAGGTCGTGTTTTGTTCCAGTAATAACGTATTTACCGAGGTCGATGTTTAGCTTCATTGTTAATTACTCCATGTTAATTTATTTGTATGCCTGCTCTTTTTTCATCGAGTTTTTTTAGCTTGTATCGCATAGCCCTTACCGAATAAATTGAGCGGCAGGTTGCAATTGCTATTTCTTCTGCGGAGAACTTACCGAAAAGTGATACTTCGGCTCTTGTCCATCGTCTTCCACGAAGTCGGCTAACAATGTCAGCGCCAATCCTTGTTGCTTTCGCCATTACTGCTTTTTCAGTCCTTTCCAGTTTTTCAGCGATAACTCCAACTGGCATTGTCGCCGCTACTTCGCGCAAGAAATCGACTTCCCATTTCTCCCATGGAGTCTTTTTCATAGGCGATACCGTTATTTGATAAGAAGTGAAGGTTTCCCAACTTTGAGTTGAGCGCCGGGGATATTTATTCCTGCTTTTAGTTGGTGTTTGATTGCCAGTTTGTCGGCTTTAATTGTCGTTTCAAACTCAACGTATTCAGGAGGAAGGGCGCTTGAGTCGATGATTTCTACAGTTTCTGACGGTTTGCGGATTGTTACCTGGTGAATACCTGCTCGAATCTTTTTCTTGCCAACCATTTCAAGCGATGACGCTATATACGCCATAATGCTGTCAATCTTATTTTGAATTACTGCGGCTCGCTCATTTAGTGACTGTGCCTCTTCCTTGAGGCGTTCAGCATAACCAGATTCATTTTTAATAATGGCAAGAAGTTGCTCTATTTTATCGGTAAATTCTCCTTCCATGCCTTCTATTGTGTCAGCAATCATCTCTGGCTCTAAATCTGAATCTATCAGCTTTGCGTATTCATTGGCAATTTCATACAGTTTGCTCACTGGCAACCTCCAGTTTCGCTTTGCATTCTGCGTAAATGGCTTGTACGTTCTGCTGCAATTTCATTCCAGATGTCAGGCGATATGCTTCTGCAAAATATCTCTTCAAATCATCCATGTTTTCAGCCTGAGCCATTTCATCACAAAGAAGTTGTGCTTTTTCCATTATTTCCTGCTGGCGTTTCCGTTCATCTTCGCGGATATCTTCCTCTGATTTGTGCGGCATAACCGGTTCCTGATGCATACCCTCATCTTCGTTAAGCAGGTGAATGGCATTATCCAGTCGCTGGGCTTTAGGCCAGTATTTGCTGGCGCGTTTAACTATTGTTTTACGCGCCATCTCTTCCCAGAATGTCTTCCACGGTCCATTCTTTGCCTTGCTCGTTGCTTCCACAGCTTTAATTTCTGCCAGACTCATTTCTTCAGTCAGGTAGTCACCATCTGCTGTTTTAACCGTGCAATAACCACCAACAATAGAGCCTCGCTCACCAAATGCGTTGTATTTGTGGGTTGGCGCTGAATCAAGGCCGTTTGATTCATAGGTGTCGTTTGAGTACACCAGTTTACATTGCCCCCACTTAATTGATCCTGTCGACTGTGCAAGGTGAAGTAATCCCATATAGCTGATATCAAGGCAAACCATGCCGTCGCGCGGAACTAGATAAGCAAGTTTGCTGGCCGGGTTTAATGTGATGCCGATCGCCGCAACATTGATGATGGCGTTCTGTGCGCTGGTTGGATTTGCCAGTGCCGTTTTAGCCAGGTAATCATTTTTCTGGAAATACTGAATTGCAAACTGGCTTTCCTTAGCCCATGTCACCGTCTGTTCAGTCAATGCTCCGCAGAATAACTGCTCCTGCTGTTTAACGAATTCAACGATATTGCTCATGCTGCTTCTCCATAAATGTGTCTGCGTTTGAATATTGCGAAGGCATATTCAGCCTTAACTCTTTCGGTTATTGCATCCCAGAACCATTCAGCGGCTTTTTCCTGATAGTCACAGTCATCATCTTCCAGCCAGTCGATAGCGTCCTTAGTGTGTTCATCTGGCTTATATGAGCGAAGCATTTCGCTTATTGGGTCGCAGCGTTTGCAGAGGCGATCAACTTCACTGTTGATTCGTTCGTAATCTTCATCAGTAAAACTTGCGATGATTTGCGATATTTCACGCTTATCATTCAGAGTCAGAATCATCATCTTTCTCCTGTTCTTTGTGCTGATTGAGCATTTTGTTCATCTGACGAATGAATTCTTCGTCTGACCAGTTATCTGTAAAACTCATGGGCGGCCTTGTTGTTTCAAAATATCCCAAAGCTTTTCGAGCAAACTTTTCATTCTTGGTTGTTTAAAGTCTGCTCCGGTTAGAATGTTTTTTCGTGAATGCTGTACCGATAAAATCGGGTTGAAAGGGCGAACCGATGCCGCCCCTGCAATAGCGAACTGTTGCATAGGATGCTCCTTCTGTTTGATTGCATAACGAAAACGCCTCGAGTGAAGCGTTATTGGTATGCGGTAAAGCCGCGCTCAGGCGGCTTTGATAGTCATATCATCTGAATCAAATATTCCAGATGTGTCGATATCGGTAATTCTTATTCCTTCGCTACCATCCATTGGAGGCCATCCTTCCTGACCATTTCCATCATTCCAGTCGAACTCACACACAACACCATATGCATTTAAGTCGCTTGAAATTGCTATAAGCAGAGCATGTTGCGCTAGCATGATTAATACAGCATTTAATACAGAGCCGTGTTTTTTGAGTCTGTATTCAGAGTCTGACCAGAAATTATTAATCTGGTGAAGTTTTTCCTCTGTCATTACGTCATGGTCGATTTCAATTTCTATTGATGCTTTCCAGTCGTAATCAATGATGTATTTTTTGATGTTTGACATCTGTTCATATCCTCATAGATAAAAAATTGCCCTCACATTGGAGGGCAAAGAAGATTTCCAATAATCAGAACAAGTCGGCTCCTGTTTAGTTACGAGCGACATTGCTCCGTGTATTCACTCGTTGGAATGAATACACAGTGCAGTATTTATTCTGTTGTTTATGCCAAAAATGAAGGCCACCATCAGGCAGCCTTGTTGTTCTGTTTACCAAGTTCTCTGGCAATCATTGCCGTCGTTCGTATTGCCCATTTATCGACATATTTCCCATCTTCCATTACAGGAAACATTTCTTCAGGCTTAACCATGCATTCCGATTGCAGCTTGCATCCATTGCATCGTTTGAATTGTCCACACCATTGATTTTTATCAATAGTCGTAGTCATACGGATAGTCCTGGTATTGTTCCATCACATCCTGCGGATGCTCTTCGAACTCTTCAAATTCTTCTTCCATATCTCACCTCAAATAAGTGGTTTGCTGCCTAATTTCATTTTCTGGCGACCAACACAAGTCACACCCATTTCACTGCGTGGCTTGCTGTAGTAAAGATTGTGCCTGTCTTTTAACCACATCAGGCTCGGTGGTTCTCGTGTACCCCTACAGCGAGAAATCGGATAAACTCTATTCACCCCCCTACAGAGAGAATGATGGAGATTCACCGATGAGTAACTGGTGGCAGGAACTGTTACGTTTCTTCCTGCGTGGTCTTACGCTACAACAGTTAATTCATATGCTTATTATTTTAATTGCCTTGATAATAATCACCCCAGCATCAATTAAAGAGTGGGTAGATATAAGGAACCCCGAAATACTTCCAGATCACTGGATGTATTACGCAATGCTTTTGTGTATCAGTTATGTTCTGAACAGGGTGATGGAGTTTATATTTCTGGCATCTTCAGACAGATATAAAAAATATCTCAGTAAGAGAGATGAGGCCAAAGTAATTGTGGAGACTGAGCGCCTGTTCAATTCTCTGGGTATTCAGGAAAAAGAGGTTTTAGCATTTGCTGTTATGGCAAATAACAAAATCGTACTTAAGCACGGCGATCCGGTCGCTTTATCTCTTATGAGAAAAGGCCTTCTCCATCGCTCAGGTGTGACTTACAGCGCGTCAGGTAAAGAGAAATTTGTTATACCTGACGTCTGGTTCCATGAGTGTTATATGCGCTTTGCTGGTAAAGCTGATGAGCTAATTTAGTTCCTCGACGGCGGGGGATCGTCACCTCGCTGTCAGTTGTTTTGATTTCCGGTAGCCTGCTGCGTAAAGAGCTACGTTTGGCAGGCAAATACTTCCACTGCATTCGTCGGTATTTTGGTTACGAATGTTGCCGAGTGATATTGCTTTTTCAGAAAGGCTTAAACGCTTTCTCGTGCCTTTCTGAACAGGTTCCTCACTGTCTGTGCCGAAGATAGAATCAATGATGTTACAGATAGCATCACGCTCAATAGCCAGCTTTCTGCGCCGCTCATGACGGCGAGTTTTGGCATTTCCTGCAAATGTTGATTTCCCGCATACGATTACCGTCATGATGTTTTCCTCATGTGAAATGGCTTTGGTGGTGTGGTAGGTGGGAGACCCATTTCGACCTGTTTCGGCCTACTTCAATTCGGCAATAGTCCCGCAGGCCTCGCCGCTTTACGTGCGACATATTCCCGTCCATGAACCCTTCACCACACCGCCAAACCCATCTCGTTTGGTATCTGTTTGCGCTTTGTCAGCGCCCCATCGAAGTTAAAGAGCCTGCCAATCTGTTCCGTTTGGCTTCCAGCTTCCTGCTGATGGCTAAATAGTACGATGTGTACTTTATTGAGTCAATACAAAATGTTCTAAATGCGGTTAGTTTTTTATAACACTTTGTATTTTATTGATTTATATTTTGGAAAAAGAAAACCCGACGCTAAGGTCGGGTTATTGTTGTGTGTTTTAGAGTGGTGAGGCTGTTAACTAAATGTCTCTTCAGGCCACTGGCTGGCGATAACTTTCCCTACTACGGAACAGCTATCATTGCATGGGATCATTGGATATTGCGGGTTTAGTGGTTGTAGGAACAGCTGACCGCTATCCCTGATCAGTTTCTTGAAGGTAAACTCGTCACCACCAAGTCTGGCTATGCAGAAATCACCTGGCTCAACAGTCTGCTCAGGGTCAACGAGAATTAACATCCCGTCAGGAAAGCTTGGCTTGGATCCTGTTGGTGCGGTCATGGAATTACCTTCAACTTCAAGCCAAAACGCACAATCACTGGCTTTTTTGGTTGTGCTGACCCATCTCTCCGCATCGCCTTTGGTAAAGGTTCTAAGCTCAGGCGAGAACATCCCGGCCTGAACATGAGAAAAAACAGGGTACTCATATTGTTTTTTTAACGGGGCAGATGAGTATTCGCCAACAGGTGAAAATGTACCGTCGTGGTTGAATGAGACGTTATCAATACCAAGGTATTTAAACACCACACCAATCTCGTCAAGAGATGGATGACGAGATCCGCGCAACCAGTGACCAATTCCACCCTGCGTCATACCAAGCTCTTCAGCTAACTTCTCTTGAGTTATGCCGAGTTCTTTCATTCTGGATCTAGCCAGTTCATACCATTTCATTTTCATATCCTTATTATTACGCTCTGTACTAAAACCATCCATGCACAAGATGTATTTTTTGTTTGCATTCCAAAAGTACATATCGTATTATTGTTTCATGGTTACTATGGAGGGCATATGAGCAACCTACGAAAATATCGAGAGTCACTGAATATCTCTCAAACAACACTTGCTAAGGCGGTTGGATGCACACAGGGAGCTATCGGACATTGGGAATCTGGTCGTCGCTTCCCAGACCTTAAAACATGCCGTGCTCTTGTTGCGTGCCTAAACAAGTTAGGCGCAAAAGTCAGTCTTGATGACGTGTTCCCACCGGAACACAAAGCCGCTTAATAAGCGGATCCGCTCTTTATCAATCTGCACCGCCGACAACGCGGTAACTAATTAATCACTCATCGAAAGATGAGTATTAGTGATTATTTACCTATGGAAATAGTAAGAAATGGAACAAACAAGTTACAGCAAACTATCACAGCGCGACGTTGATCGCGCAGAAACAGATTTACTCATCAACCTGTCAACGCTTACCCAGCGCGGTCTGGCAAAGATGATTGGATGTCATGAATCGAAGATAAGCAGAACGGACTGGAGATTTATTGCTTCGGTCTTGTGTGCTTTCGGAATGGCATCAGACATCAGTCCGATTAGCAGGGCTTTTAAGTATGCGCTTGATGGACTCACCAATAAAAAACGCCCGGTGTGCAAGACCGAGCGTTCTGAACAAATCCAGATGGAATTCTGAGGTAATTACTGGATCAATCCACAGGAGTCATTATGACAAAACGTCGTAAGAAATACCAGGAAAAAGAAGAGATTCGACACCCTGATTCACCTGAGGGATTAGTGGTAGCCGCAGCAAATAACAGGGCGTTCGCAGAGCGCCTTGTTGGTGTTTACAGACTAGCCAAAGCAGGAGTGAAACATGGGCGTCGTTAAGTTAGCTGATTACAGGCATAACCCTGTACAACATCAGGAGGCATCCAGTATGGGGTATGTCTCTATACACCGCCAGTTTATGGACAGCAGGCTCTATAAGGACTCTCAGGCAGTACATCTTTGGCTTCACTTAATCCTCAAGGCTAATCACGAATCTACTGTCGTCAATACGGATATCGGTCCGATAACTGTTGATCGCGGTCAGATGATAACTGGACGCCCGTCGCTGGTCAGAGAAACATTCATCCCCGACAACAAAGTTCGGAGCTTATTACGGACTTTTGAGTCGAAAGGTATGCTTAATATTTGCTCGATGGGGAAGAAATTTAGCCTGTTTACAATCGTTAAATATGACGATTTTCAGGCAAAAAATTGTCCAACGGTTGTCCAACGGTTGTCCAACGCAAACACCAGTAATGGCGCGGCTCTCAGCGGAGATTGTCCAACGGTTGTCCAACGGTTGTCCATAAACAATAATATAAATAATATCTCTAATACTGACGTATTAGAGAGTGCCACAGCAGACAAAAAGTCTGACAAGAAAAAACCTTCCGTTAGCTGTCAGGATGTTGTCGATGCTTACCACGAAATCCTTCCTGAAGCGCCAAGAATCCGCGCACTGAATGACAAGCGTAAAAACCAGATCCGAACGTTCTGGCGCAAAGCCGGAGTGATAACCCGCCAGCTTGACGGGCATGGGTTCACGATGCAGGACTGGAGAAATTATTTGAGCTACGTTGGCGAAAATTGCCGATGGATGTTCGAAGAGCGCACAAACCATCAACGCGGAACCGTCTGGCACAAAAAGGGATTTGATTTCCTGCTTAACGATAATACCTACCTGAAAGTTCGTGAGGGTGAACACGATGACCGATAATTTTTATGCGCCGCCCCATAGCATCGAGGCAGAGCAGGCGGTGATTGGTGGATTGCTTCTGGATGATGACAGCAGTGAGCGCGTCCAGAAAGTTCTGGCGATGCTGAAGCCTGACTCATTTTACAGCCGGCCACACAAAATCCTTTTCGAAGAAATAACCAGAATGCACCGGGAGCAAAAGCCAGTAGATGGCCTGACGCTTTTCGATGAACTGGAGCGTAAATCGTTAACGGCGTCTGTTGGCGGTTTTGCTTATATCGCTGAGATCGCAAAGAACACGCCAAGCGCCGCAAACATCGTTGCCTATGCAATGCAGGTTCGTGAAACCGCAATGGAACGCTACGCCATCAACCGCATGACTGAAGCGACGGAATTGCTCTATTCCCGCAACGGAATGACTGCAACGCAGAAGTACGAAGCTATTCAGGCGATTTTCACGCAACTGACAGACCATGCAAAAACCGGATCGCGTCGCGGCCTTCGCTCATTTGGTGAGGTCATGGAAGACTGGGTTAGCGACCTTGAGAAGCGATTTGACCCGTCAGGCGAACAACGAGGAATGAGCACAGGGATCCCATCGCTGGACAGGATGCTGTCACCGAAAGGTCTGGTGAAAGGCTCTCTGTTTGTCATTGGCGCTCGCCCTAAGATGGGGAAAACGACGCTATACAGCCAGATGGCAATCAATTGCGCAGTGCATGAGAAAAAGCCCGCATTGATGTTCAGCCTTGAAATGCCAGGTGATCAGATACTGGAAAAACTGGTAGGGCAGAAGTCTGGTGTTAACCCGAATATTTTTTACCTTCCGGCGACAAATGACGCCGATGACGGCTATCAGGGTGATTACGATGGTGACTTCAACAGGGCGATCGAAACAGCCAATCGCTTGAGTGAAATCGACATGCTTTACATCGACGACACGCCGGGATTATCTCTGGCTCAAATCGTCAGCGAAAGCCGTCGAATCAAGCGAGAAAAAGGATGTGTTGGCATGATTCTGGTCGATTACCTGACACTAATGACCGCTGAAAAGGCCGATCGCAACGACCTTGCTTACGGCATGATCACCAAAGGACTGAAGAACCTTGCCAAAGAGCTTGATTGCGTTGTTGTGCTTCTGACACAGCTTAACCGCGCACTGGAAAGCCGAACCAATAAACGCCCATTACCAAGTGACTCACGAGATACAGGGCAGATTGAACAGGATTGCGATTATTGGGTGGGGATCCATCGTGAAGGTGCTTTTGATGACAGTGTTCCACCTGGTGAAACCGAACTAATCCTTCGTCTCAATCGTCATGGCAATACCGGCACGGTGTATTGCATTCAGGCAAATGGCGCTATTTATGACACAGACCAACAGTCTGCTGAAATGCGCCGCCGTGAACGCGAGGAACCGCAGTCCAAGAAGAAAGGAGGATTCTGATGACCATCTACATCACTGAGCTAATAACAGGCCTGCTGGTAATCGCAGGCCTTTTTATTTGGGGGAGAGGGAAGTCATGAAAAAACTAATCTTTGAAATTCGATCTCCAGCACATCAGCAAAACGCTATTCACGCGGTACAGCAAATTCTTCCAGACCCAACCAAACCAATCGTAGTAACCATTCAGGAACGCAACCGCAGCTTAGACCAGAATCGAAAGCTTTGGGCTTGCCTTGGTGACGTCTCTCGTCAGGTTGAATGGCATGGTCGCTGGCTGGATGCAGAAAGCTGGAAGTGTGTGTTTACCGCAGCATTAAAGCAGCAGGACGTTGTTCCTAACCTTGCCGGGAATGGCTTTGTGGTAATAGGCCAGTCAACCAGCAGGATGCGTGTAAACGAATTTGCGGAGCTATTAGAGCTTATACAGGCATTCGGTACAGAGCGTGGCGTTAAGTGGTCAGACGAAGCGCGACTGGCTCTCGAATGGAAAACGCGATGGGGAGATCGGGCAGCATGACTATCAAATCAAATACGCCAGCACACGACAAGGACTGCTGGCAAACGCCGCTTTGGCTTTTTGATGCACTGGATATTGAGTTTGGATTCTGGCTGGATTCGGCAGCGAGCGACAAAAATGCTCTGTGTGCTCACTGGCTAACTGAGGCCGACGACGCGCTCAATTCTGAGTGGGAAAGCCACGGTGCAATCTGGAATAACCCACCGTACAGCAATATCAGGCCGTGGGTGGAAAAAGCCGCTGAGCAGTGCATACAACAGCGACAGACGATAGTGATGCTTGTGCCAGAGGATATGTCTGTCGGATGGTTCAGCAAGGCTCTGGAGAGTGTTGACGAAGTTCGCATCATTACTGATGGACGGATTAATTTTATCGAACCATCGACAGGGTTGGAGAAGAAGGGAAACAGCAAAGGTTCCATGCTGCTGATTTGGCGACCGTTCATCAGTCCTCGACGGATGTTTACTACCGTATCCAAAGCGACATTGATGACGATCGGGCGGGGCGTCAGGAGAGCGGCATGATGCGACAGCGACGAAGTATCACCGACATCATCTGCGAAAACTGCAAATACCTTCCAACGAAACGCTCCAGAAATAAACGCAAGCCAATCCCAAAAGAATCTGACGTAAAAACCTTCAATTACACGGCTCACCTGTGGGATATCCGGTGGCTAAGACATCGTGCGAGGAAATGACAATGGATTATTCACAGTTAAGTGATTTTGAAATTAACAAGCGAGTGGCAATTTGCTGTGGATTTGCTCCCGAAGATTGCGAAATCGCAAAGTTGGGAACATCAATCGTTGGTGTTGAGTGGGATGACGAAACTGGTTATGCAATAAAAACGGTTGATTACTGTAAAAGCCCATCAGACGCAGAGCCGATTATCGTAGAGAACAGAATTGGAATTATTCCAGCACCAGAAAATGGATTATGGAAGGCAGCGCATAGAAAAGTTGGCGGTGATAGTACCCCATATCATATGACTCAAGATGAAAACCCACTCCGCGCTGCCATGATTGTCTTTCTCATGATGCAGGACGCCAATAATGCTTAGCCCATCCCAATCCATTCAATACCAGAAAGAAAGCGTCGAGCGAGCTTTAACGTGCGCTAACTGCGGTCAGAAGCTGCATGTGCTGGAAGTTCACGTGTGTGAGCACTGCTGCGCAGAACTGATGAGCGATCCGAATAGCTCAATGTACGAGGAAGAAGACGATGAGTGATTACCTGAAATGGTATCTCTGCCACCGCTGGTTAATTAAGTTTGCTGTAAAAGACTGGATGACAGCGGATGCCAACAAGCTTAAGCAAAGAAAAGACTATTACTACGCCAGAATGAAGGAAAACTACTGCTCAATTCGCACTCGCATATTTATTAAAAAAGACCTTCAGTCAATTCTTCAATTGCGAGGGAAGGTAAATGGCTAACCTACGCAAAGAAGCGCGCGGCAGAGAATGCCAGGTACGTATTTACGGCGTATGCAATGGCAATCCTGAAACTACAGTTCTGGCACATTACCGGATGGCTGGAATTTGCGGAACGGGAATGAAGCCTGACGACCTGATCGGCGCATGGGCTTGTAGCGCGTGTCACGATGAAATCGACCGACGCACCCATAATCTCGACAACAAAGACGCCAGACTTTACCACCTCGAAGGCGTGATCAGGACGCAGGCGATACTGCTGAAGGAGGGGAAGATTAAGTCATGAACGAATATCAGTTTGTGCTCCCATACCCGCCGTCGGTGAATACCTACTGGCGAAGACGGGGAAGCCAATATTACATAAGCGACAAAGGCCAGAAATACCGAAAAGACGTTCAGCAAATCATCCGCCAACTCAAGTTAGACATTTTCACCAAATCACGACTCCGTATCAAAGTCATCGCAGACGTTCCGGACTCCCGCCGTCGCGACCTCGACAACATCCTGAAAGGTTTACTCGACTCCCTTATCCACGCCGGATTTGCGGAAGACGACGAGCAATTCGATGACATTCGCGTAATTCGTGGCGTGAAAGTACCAGGCGGAAGGCTTGGAATAAAAATCACCGAACTGGAGAACGCATGAACGCCACAATTCAAACGATACCAGAGCTTCTTATCCAGACACGAGGCAATCAGACCGAAGTGGCAAGGATGCTTTCCTGCGCAAGAGGAACAGTGCTCAAGTACAACCGAGACAGCAAAGGCGAGCGTCACGTAATAGTTAACGGCGTCCTGATGGTCAAACAGGGCAAAAGGGGAAGGCCATGAGACTCGAAAGCGTAGCTAAATTTCATTCGCCAAAAAGCCCAATGATGAGTGACTCACCACGGGCTACGGCTTCTGACTCTCTTTCCGGTACTGATGTGATGGCTGCTATGGGGATGGCGCAATCACAAGCCGGATTCGGTATGGCTGCATTCTGCGGCAAGCACGAACTCAGCCAGAATGACAAACAAAAGGCTATCAACTATCTGATGCAATTTGCACACAAGGTATCGGGGAAATATCGTGGTGTGGCAAAGCTCGAAGGAAATACTAAGGCAAAGGTACTGCAAGTGCTCGCAACATTCGCTTATGCGGATTATTGCCGTAGTGCCGCGACGCCGGGCGCAAGATGCAGAGATTGCCACGGTACAGGCCGTGCGGTTGATATTGCCAAAACAGAGCAGTGGGGGAGAGTTGTTGAGAAAGAGTGTGGAAGATGCAAAGGCGTCGGCTATTCAAGGATGCCAGCAAGCGCCGCATATCGCGCTGTAACGATGCTAATCCCCAACCTTACCCAACCCACATGGTCACGCACTGTTAAGCCGCTGTATGACGCTCTGGTGGTGCAATGCCACAAAGAAGAGTCAATCGCAGACAACATTTTGAATGCGGTCACACGTTAGCAGCATGATTGCCACGGATGGCAACATATTAACGGCATGATATTGACTTTTTGAATAAAGTTGGGTAAATTTGCCCCAACGATGGGTTAATTCGCTCGTTGTGGTAGTGAGATGAAAAGAGGCGGCGCTTACTACCGATTCCGCCTAGTTGGTCACTTCGACGTATCGTCTGGAACTCCAACCATCGCAGGCTGAGAGGTCTGTAAAATGCAATCCCGAAACAGTTCGCAGGTAATAGTTAGAGCCTGCATAACGGTTTCGGGATTTTTTATATCTGTGTAACAGGTAAGAGCATTCTCCCTTATGGAGCTTGTCTTAAATGCACCGAGTGCTCTTTCCGTTGTGCTGAATTAAGCGAATGCCGGAAGCAGAACCGGATCACCAAATGCGTACAGGCGTCATCGCCGCCCAGCAACAGCACAACCCAAACTGAGCCGTAGCCACTGGCTATCCTGAATTCATCAGTGATAGTTATGCTGCGGCCTTCTACACATGACCTTCGTGAAAGCGGGTGGCAGGAGGTCGCGCTAACAACCTCCTGCCGTTTTGCCCGTGCATATCGGTCACGAACAAATCTGATTACTAAACACAGTAGCCTGGATTTGTTCTATCAGTAATCGACCTTATTCCTAATTAAATAGAGCAAATCCCCTTATTGGGGGTAAGACATGAAGATGCCAGAAAAACATGACCTGTTAGCCGCCATTCTCGCGGCAAAGGAACAAGGCATCGGGGCAATCCTTGCGTTTGCAATGGCGTACCTTCGCGGCAGATATAATGGCGGTGCGTTTACAAAAACAGTAATCGACGCAACGATGTGCGCCATTATCGCCTGGTTCATTCGTGACCTTCTCGACTTCGCCGGACTAAGTAGCAATCTCGCTTATATAACGAGCGTGTTCATCGGCTACATCGGTACTGACTCGATTGGTTCGCTTATCAAACGCTTCGCTGCTAAAAAAGCCGGAGTAGAAGATGGTGGAAATCAATAATCAACGTAAGGCGTTCCTCGATATGCTGGCGTGGTCAGAGGGAACTGATAATGGACGTCAGAAAACCAGAAATCATGGTTATGACGTCATTGTTGGCGGAGAGCTATTCACTGATTACTCTGATCACCCTCGCAAACTTGTCACGCTAAACCCCAAACTCAAATCAACAGCAGCCGGACGTTACCAGCTTCTTTCCCGTTGGTGGGATGCCTATCGTAAGCAGCTTGGCCTGAAAGACTTCTCTCCGAAAAGCCAGGACGCTGTGGCATTGCAACAGATTAAAGAGCGTGGCGCTTTACCGATGATTGATCGCGGTGATATCCGTCAGGCTATCGACCGTTGCAGCAATATATGGGCTTCACTGCCGGGCGCTGGTTATGGTCAGTTCGAGCATAAGGCTGACAGCCTGATTACAAAATTCAAAGAAGCTGGCGGAACAGTCAGAGAGATTGAGGTATGAGCAGAGTAACCGCGATTATCTCCGCTCTGGTTATCTGCATCATCGTTTGCCTGTCATGGGCTGTTAATCACTACCGTGATAACGCCATCGCCTACAAAGAGCAGCGCGATAAGGCCGCATCCACAATTGCTGACATGCAGAAGCGTCAACGTGATGTAGCAGAACTCGACGCCAGATACACAAAGGAGCTTGCTGATGCTAACGCGACTATCGAAAGTCTCCGTGCTGATGTTTCTGCTGGTCGTAAGCGCCTGCAAGTCGCCGCCACCTGTGCAAAGTCAACGACCGGAGCCAGCAGCATGGGCAATGGAGAAAGCCCAAGACTTACAGCAGATGCTGAACTCAATTATTACCGTCTCCGAAGTGGAATCGACAAGATAACCGCGCAGGTTAACTACCTGCAGGAATACATCAGGACGCAATGCCTTCGATGATAGCGATAATTTTACTCATCATCCTTCACATCTGGCTCTGTAGACAGGGTGGTGATCACTTCTGGAGTGAATCCAGATTAAACATCTCATTGCTGATGCTTGAAGTTGAGCATCTGGCGCGCGGTAAGGGGCTGCGTTGAGATAAGAGCCAGTCATTACAAATACCAGGATTTAGCCTCGCATTTGCGGGGCTTTTTTACATCTGCAGTAAACCGCGCATCGCAGCGCGTAACAATCCCGAGTCTTTCAGAAAGCTGAGCCTGAGAACTGCCGTATATGGTGGCGACCATCTCGGGGCGGCTTTTCTGTGCGAACAGGCTCATCTTTCTAAAAGGTAAGACGCTATGAATATCGTTCCACTAAATTACAAAGGCGAACCTATCCGCTTCAATACTGATGGCTGGATTAATGCCACTGATATTGCAAAACGTTTCGGGAAGCGTCTGGATCACTGGTTGTCCAACGCTGAAACTCTCGAATACGTTAGAGCTCTGGATGAGGTTTATTCAGGTGAACCATCGAAAATTCTACATACCCGTGATTCCGGGTATGTAAAAACAAGCAAGGCACGAAAGGACAGGGGCGGCGGAACATGGCTGCATCCAAAGTTATCAGTTGCCTTTGCAAGATGGTGCGATCCGAAATTCTCCGTATGGTGCGACCTGCACATTGATAGTCTGCTTCGCGGTGAACTGACTGAGCAGCAGAAATATGAGCAAGCATGTCGCATTCGCGATGACCGGAAATCAAAAGCCAGCAATGGGGCAAGAGAGATGGCTCGCTGGCGATGGGATAAGCCGGTTATTGAAGCAAATGTCGAGTACTGGCGTGAGCAACTGCAGTTGACTCTCGATATCGCGTGCTGATGGCAAACGCAAAACTGCGTTATCGAAAAAAATCAAAGCATTACGAGAACTGAGCAACGGTTATCCATTACAAAGCCTATCTACGGGTGGGCTTGATAATGGCTTATATCCTACACGGGATAACTTAACTGATATCCCTTTTAACGGATAAACGGAGCCAACAATGGCAGAGATTATTCCCATGACTGAAGAACAGAAATTCCAGTTAGAGATTTACAAACTGGTCATGAACCAGAACGCAGCCGCAGAAGAAGCATTTCAATTCATTGGCACTGACGAGTTGAAGCTTGAGCTATTCAAAATTCACTTCCAGTCAGGCGGCGCTAATTCAGATATCACTACCCGCACTATCGAAGCGGTGCGTAAATCGAAGGAAGCGTTATACCTGTTCACCACCGGAGCATAAACATGGCGCGCCCAACAAAGTATCAAGAGGCGTATGCCGAACAGGCACGCAAACTGTGCTTGCTGGGCTACACCGATGCAGAGCTTGCTGATTTCTTCGAAGTCAGTGAGTCAACTATTAACAAGTGGAAGCTTGATTATCCTGAGTTTTCGGAGTCCATAAAAAAGGGTAAGGCCGTCGCTGATGCAGAAGTTAGTGACCGTCTTTATCAACGCGCTATGGGCTTCGTGGCTCCAGACATCGATATTCGTGTTATTGAAAACAGAATTGTCGAAACTCCGCTTGAGAAGTATTACCCGCCTGATACAACTGCCGCCATCTTCTGGCTTAAGAACCGACAGAAGGATAAATGGCGCGACAAGGTTGATCACGAGCTAACAGGCAAAGACGGCGGCGCAATTCAGATTGAAACATCACCGATGAGCACTCTGTTCGGAAAATGACCTCGATTAATCCTATCTTTGAACCGTTCATTGAGGCGCATCGCTACAAAGTCGCCAAAGGCGGTCGAGGTAGCGGTAAATCATGGGCAATTGCGAGGCTGCTTGTTGAAGCGGCGCGTCGTCAGCCAGTGCGTATTCTTTGCGCTCGTGAACTGCAAAACAGTATCAGCGATTCGGTAATCCGGCTGCTTGAAGACACCATCGAGCGTGAAGGATATTCGGCTGAGTTTGAAATTCAGCGTTCAATGATTCGTCATCTCGGAACGAATGCTGAATTCATGTTCTACGGCATCAAAAACAACCCGACGAAGATTAAATCGCTCGAAGGTATTGATATCTGCTGGGTGGAAGAAGCGGAAGCGGTAACGAAGGAATCATGGGATATCCTGATACCAACCATCCGTAAGCCGTTCTCTGAAATATGGGTGAGCTTTAACCCGAAGAACATACTCGACGATACCTATCAGCGATTCGTCGTAAATCCTCCTGATGATATTTGCCTGTTGACGGTGAACTACACCGACAACCCGCACTTTCCTGAAGTTCTCCGTCTGGAGATGGAAGAGTGTAAACGCAGAAATCCGACACTGTATCGTCACATCTGGCTTGGTGAGCCAGTGAGCGCAAGTGATATGGCAATTATCAAACGTGAATGGCTTGAAGCCGCAACCGATGCGCACAAGAAACTCGGATGGAAAGCGAAAGGCGCTGTTGTCTCTGCGCATGACCCATCAGATACAGGGCCAGATGCTAAAGGTTATGCATCGCGTCACGGTTCGGTAGTTAAGCGCATTGCCGAAGGTCTGCTGATGGACATCAACGAGGGTGCTGACTGGGCTACTTCGCTGGCGATTGAAGACGGCGCTGACCATTACCTGTGGGATGGTGATGGTGTTGGTGCCGGGCTACGCAGACAGACAACGGAAGCGTTTTCCGGCAAGAAAATCACCGCCACGATGTTCAAGGGCAGCGAATCGCCATTCGATGAAGATGCACCGTATCAAGCCGGAGCATGGGCTGATGAAGTCGTACAGGGTGACAACGTTCGTACTATTGGCGATGTATTCCGCAATAAGCGAGCGCAATTCTATTACGCACTGGCTGACAGGCTGTATCTGACATATCGGGCGGTTGTCCACGGTGAGTATGCAGACCCCGACGACATGCTGAGCTTCGACAAAGAAGCGATAGGCGAGAAGATGCTGGAGAAGCTGTTTGCAGAATTGACGCAGATTCAGCGCAAATTCAATAACAACGGGAAGCTGGAGCTAATGACTAAGGTCGAAATGAAGCAGAAGCTCGGTATTCCATCTCCTAACCTGGCTGATGCGCTGATGATGTGTATGCATTGCCCGGAGTCGGCTGCGCAACCCGACTATTCCAGTTACTCAATTCCTTGTGGTGTAGGTTGATATGGCAGAAAAAAAGATGACTGACTGGCATCGCAAGGTGCTGTGCAACTTTGATAATGCCTGGTCAGCAACGCAGGATATGCGTGAGCAGATTATTGAGGCTCAGCGTTTCGTCCGGGTGTCCGGCGCACAGTGGGAAGGCAGCACAAACGCTGGTTACTCATTTGATGAAGGCAGGTTTGAGCATTATCCGCGTTTTGAACTGAATAAGATTTCCCGTGAATGTGATCGCATCATTGGCGAGTATCGACAGAATCGCATCAGCGTTAAATTCAGGCCGAAGGATGACAAGGCATCGGAAGCTTTAGCCGAAAAAATGAACGGCAAATTCCGCGCTGACTATCAGGAAACATCCGGTGGCGAAGCGTGTGATAACGCATTTGATGATGCCGTAACGGGTGGATTCGGTTGTTTCCGCATGTGTGCCGATTACGAAGATGAAATGGATCCGAGTAACGAGCAGCGCCGCATCAGCCTTCTTCCTGTTTACGACCCAGCGACATGCGTCTTCTTTGATCAGGACAGCAAGCAATATGACCGCTCTGATGCTATGTGGGCTATGGAAATGTTCTCCATGACGCCTAAAGCGTTCGAGGCTGAATACCCTGATTCCATCGCGGCAAGCCTTTCTCGTGATGACACTGGCACTCAATATGACTGGTCAACGCCAGATGCCATCTATGTTGGACGTTACTACGAAGTCCGCATAGAGAAGGTGAAGCTCACGGCGTGGCGCAACCCTGTTAGCGGAGAAACGGCAATCTATGATGAAGATCAAATCAAAGATATTGTCGACGAGCTAACCGATGGCGCATTCGAACTGATTGGTGAGCGAACGGTGAAGAAACGCCGCGTTTATTGCGGCCTTCTGTCTGGCGCTGAATGGCTGGAAGAACCGAAGCGTATTCCGGGCGAACATATTCCACTCATCCCGGTATATGGGCGTCGCTCATTTGTTGATAATCAGGAGCGAATCGAAGGCCACGCAGCAAAAGCGATGGATGCACAGCGTCTTGAGAACCTGATGGTTTCCATGATTGCAGATAACGCCACTCAGGCTGGCGGTGATGGCATTCCTATCGTGGATGTTGATTTCATTCCCGGCCCATTAATGAATCACTGGGCAGAGAGGAATAAGAAAAGACCTGCAGTTCTTCCTATGACCAGCAAGAAGGACAAAAACGGAACAGTCATTTCAGAAGCTCAGGTTGCTGGCTGGACACCTCCGACACAAATGCCGCCAGCTCTTGCCGGGCTATTGCAGTACACCGGAACGGCTATTCAGCAAATTACAGGTGCGTCGCAGCTTGAGAACATGCCGAGCAACGTCGCTACCGATACCGTTGATAGCATCTTTAACCGGATGGACACGCAGTCCTATATCTACATGGACAACATGGCTAAATCCATGCGCCGTGCTGGCGTCGTGTGGCTTTCTATGGCTCGTGAAGTCTATGGCAGCGATACGCCAATGCGCATCGTTAATGAGGATGGCAGCGATGACGTGGCGCTGATGACTGGTGAAGTGGTTGACCGTCAGACAGGGCAGGTTATCGCGCTTAACGACCTTTCGCAGGGTAACTATGAAGTGACTGTCGATGTCGGTCAGTCGTTCGCTACTCGCCGTGACGCAACGGTTAAGTCGTTACTTTCCATGCTGGCACTTATCCCGCCCGGAACGCCGAAACACGACCTTGTATCGTCGATGATCCTCGACAATATGGACGGCGAAGGGATGGACGACCTTAAAGAATACAACCGCAATCAGTTGCTTCTGTCTGGAGTTATCAAGCCGAGAACGCCAGAAGAACAGCAGATGGTTGAGCAGGCGAAACAACAACAGGCCAGTCAGCCAGATCCGGCTATGGTTGCTGCGCAAGGTCAGCTTCTTGCTGGTCAGGCTGAATTGCAGAAAGCGCAGAACGAGCAGGCAGCCATTCAGGTTAAAGCATTCCAGGCACAGACTGATGCTCAGGTTGCAGCGGCAAATGTTGTGAAAATCCTCGCATCTGCCGATAGCCAGCAGAAATCTGATATCCGCGAGGCTCTGAAACTGCTCGGACAGTTCCAGCAACAGCAAGGAGACAATGCCCGTGCTGATGCAGAGCTTGTCCTGAAAAGTCAGGCACAGGGCCATGCGCAGCGCATGGACATCAGCAGCATCCTGCAAAAATCAACTCAGCAACAACCACAGCAGTAATTAACCCATAACGTGCAATGGCTGTCTTTATGAGGCCTGGCACCCTATTGCCTTCCGATGGGCTGAACATCGAGTAAACAGGGGTAACAAATGGACCAGATGGCAGAAAACACACCAGAAGTTGAAATCGAAACCGACGCGTCAGAGCAGATTCCTGATGATGTCGAACTGGCTGAAAAAGTCGAAACAGAAGATGGCAGTGAGTCCTCAGGCAATGATGCAGAGGAGGCTACTGAAACTGATGACGACGAATCAGAACAGGAATTCTACTTTGGTGACGAAAAGCTGGATTCGCCAACCAGCGAAGATGGCGCTGAGCATGGACTGGTAAAACACCTGCGCAAGACGATTAAAGAGAAAGACCGCGAGCTGAAAGAGCTGATGCGTCAGTCTCAGAAACCCGTCGAGCAGCAGCCGGTAATCACTCAACCACCGCGAATGCCAAAACTGGATGATGAGGACATCGGTTTCGATGAAGAAATCTACCAGCAACGCATGGCTAAGTGGGCAGAGGATAATGGCAAATACCAGGAGCAAGTACGAGAGCGGAAACGAGAGGAAGAGGCGCGTACCGCAACGCTTCAGCAGAAAGCAGCCAATTACATGCATAGAGTAAAAGCACTGAAAGTGGCTGGTTACCAGGATGCAGAGCAGGCTGTACGCGAAGATGTTCCTGTTCACATTCAGGACATGATCCTTCTTGAGTCAGAGAAGCCGGAAATCGTTGTTCTGGCACTCGGTCGCAACGCTGAACTGCGCAAGCAACTGGCAGAAGCTACCAACCCCGTAGCAATTGGTCGTCTGCTGGAACGTATCGAATCGAAGGCCAGAATCATGCCAAAAGCAAAAACCACGGCAGCCACAACCCCGACAGTTAAGGGGAGCAACGGCGCAGTAATCAATAACCTCGACAAACTTCTCGAAAAAGCGCGCGACACCGGTGATTACACCGAATACCGGGCGGCGAAGAACAAAGCTAAAAAATAATCCATCGGAGCTAAATACCTATGTCTAACCAGTTAACAAAAGACCTCGAAATCCTCTTTGAGAGCGTCATTGATAGTTTTGAGGCGTCCAATGTCGTTTCCCGCGAGTGCAGCAAGTTCCGACCGGGCGACATTGAAATGCAGCGCGCTGGCGACGTTGTTTATCGCCCTCAGGGCTACCACCTGAAAACCGTGAGCGGACTTGATCTGACTTCGGCCACTGCAAACTCACTCGTTCAGCGTCAGGTGCCTGCTCGCTTCCGCGAGCCAGAGAACGTCATCTACGAACTGGACGCAAAAGAAATGCGCGATCCGTGGCACAAAGAGCAGGCTGGCAAGGCGGCGGGTCGCCAGTTGGCGGCGTGGGTTGATAACATGATCGTCGATGAGGTGGTCGCTCGCTCCACCAACGTGGTCACCATTAAATCGGCGTCCACCGGTAGCACTCTCGGCGAAGAACTCTGGAACGCATCGGCTGACGTTGATGCAATGATGCTGTCCATTGGTGTGCCTCAGGGTGGTCAGCGCAAGGCGTTCTACAACCCGTTCAACTACAAAGACCTGGCTAAGGAGCTTGGCTCTCGCGCATATGCGGTCGGTGCAACTCTGACAGCCTATGAGAAAGCTCAGATTCCACCTGTGGCATCCTTCGACAGTTTCCGCGTTGATTATGCTGGCGCAATGAAGGCTGGTTCAGCTACCGCTGTAACTCTCGGCGGCGCAGTAAAACACAAAGTTACCGCGATGGATTCCAACGGCGCGCCTACCGATAACCGCCAGGGTGACATCACCGTATCCACTGCTGGCGTACTGGCTGTCGGCGATGCATTCACTATCGCAGGCGTTAACAGTGTCCACATGATCAAGAAGGTGGATACAGGTAAGCCGCAGGTATTCCGCGTCCTGGCAGTAAATGGCACTACCGTTACCATCAGCCCGAAAATTCTGCCACCAGACAACGCGGATAAGGCGTCTATTCCTTACCAGAACGTTACCGCCAATCCGGTGGCAAACGCGGCGATCACCATCCTCAACAAGAAGGCTGCGGCTTCCAACATCTTCTTCGCTGAGGGTTCTGTTGAGCTGATGTATGGCAAGTTGGCATTCCCTACCGGCCAGGGTCCGCAGGTTATGACCGCAACGACCGAGCAGGGTGCGACCATCATCATGGCTTACCAATTCGACGCTAAATCTGGCAAAACGTGGACTCGCTTCACCACGCTGGCTGGCGCAAGCGTACTGGTCCCGGAATTCACCGGCCTGGTATTGGCTAACCAGTAATCCAAGGGGCTTCGGCCCCTCTTTTTTTTTGGAGATCGAAATGTCTCAAATCATGCTTTATAAGCCGGGATCGATGATCACCTGCGGCCCCCACTCGCTGGATTACATCATCGTTGATGACGAAGAAGTTAAATCTCACCTGAAAAAAGGCTGGGTAAAAACTCCTGAAGAAACCGCAACGAAGCAAAAAGTGGCTAAGGCGGAAGAAGATGGCGAAAACGAAGGGTGATCTCGTTCTAAAGGCTTTACGAAAAGCCGGGCTGTATTCCAATGCCACGTTGACAGATGCTGACCCTCAGGCAATTGAAGATGCCATTAATGACCTCGAAGACATGATGGCAGCATGGCAGGCTAAAGGTATCGAGCTTGGATATCAGTTTGCTGATACAGAAAACGGCATCATGCCGTTACCTGACGATGATTCAGGTATCCCTGCATGGGCAAATGATGGCGTCGCTTTGAAACTCGCTGTGCAAGTGTGCATGGATAACGTCATTCAGCCGTCAGACGCTCTCCTTACCGCTGCTGACAGTGCATATCAAACAATCTGTATCGCTTTAACCAAAATACCACCACTTGAGCGGCGAAATGATATGCCTCGCGGGGCGGGGTTAAAAAGCGCGTTTACGTGGAATCGGTTTTACATCGAGAAAGATGATCCGAGTACGTGAGGTGAATAAATGCCGATTCAGCAACTTCCGCTTATGAAAGGTGTCGGCAAAGACTTTCGAAACGCCGACTATATCGACTATCTGCCAGTGAATATGCTGGCTACGCCCAAAGAAATACTCAACAGCAGCGGATATCTTCGCTCATTCCCGGGCATTGCCAAACGCTCTGATGTAAACGGTGTATCGCGCGGAGTTGAGTACAACATGGCGCAGAATGCTGTTTATCGCGTGTGTGGCGGCAAGCTGTACAAAGGAGAAAGTGAAGTCGGTGATGTTGCCGGAAGTGGTCGTGTATCAATGGCGCATGGTCGAACATCTCAGGCTGTAGGCGTTAATGGTCAACTGGTTGAGTATCGCTATGATGGCACGGTTAAAACCGTCTCAAACTGGCCTGCAGACAGCGGATTTACGCAGTATGAGTTAGGTTCAGTCCGCGACATTACACGCTTACGTGGGCGTTATGCGTGGTCAAAAGACGGCACGGATTCATGGTTTATTACTGACCTTGAAGACGAATCGCACCCTGACCGATACAGCGCACAATATCGCGCAGAATCGCAGCCTGACGGCATTATCGGCATCGGAACATGGCGAGACTTCATTGTCTGCTTTGGTTCATCAACGATTGAATATTTCTCCATGACTGGTGCAACCACTGTTGGTGCCGCTTTGTATGTCGCACAGCCATCGCTGATGGTGCAGAAAGGTATTGCCGGGACTTACTGCAAAACGCCGTTTGCTGATTCGTATGCGTTCATCAGCAATCCGGCAACAGGCGCGCCTTCTGTATACATCATCGGCTCCGGTCAGGTATCACCAATAGCCAGCGCGAGCATTGAGAAAATCCTCCGCTCCTACACTGCTGATGAACTGGCTGATGGCGTGATGGAATCGTTGCGGTTTGATGCTCATGAGTTGCTGATTATTCACCTGCCGCGCCACGTCCTCGTGTACGACGCATCTTCAAGCGCCAATGGTCCGCAATGGTGTGTACTGAAAACAGGCCTGTATGACGATGTGTACCGCGCTATCGACTTCATTTACGAAGGCAACCAAATTACGTGCGGCGATAAGCTTGAATCGATGACAGGGAAATTGCAGTTCGATATCAGCAGCCAGTACGACAGGCAACAGGAACACCTGCTGTTTACTCCGTTGTTCAAAGCGGATAACGCCAGAGTTTTCGACCTTGAGGTTGAGTCGTCAACTGGCGTTGCGCAGTATGCTGACCGCCTTTTTCTCTCTGCAACCACTGACGGCATCAATTACGGGCGTGAGCAGATGATTGAGCAGAATGAACCGTTCGTTTACGACAAACGTGTTTTGTGGAAGCGAGTAGGGCGCATCAGGAAAAATGTCGGCTTCAAATTGCGCGTTATCACGAAGTCACCTGTCACTCTGTCTGGTTGCCAGATAAGGATTGAGTAATGGCTGATTCGAATCTCAATGAGCCGGTAACAATTCAGGCTACACGACTCGATACATCAATCCTTCCACGCAATATATTCAGCCAGTCTTACCTGCTGTATGTCATTAATCAGGGGGCTGATGTCGGCGCAATTGCCGGGAAGGCAAATCAGGCTGGTCAGGGCGCTTACGATGCCCAGGTAAAAAACGATGAACAGGATGTCGAACTGGCTGATCACGACGCAAGAATCACCGCAAACACAAAAGCGATAAATCTACTTGAGGTCAGGTTAACAACTGCCGAAGGGAAGATAGTCGTACTGCGTAGCGATGTTGATTACTTGCTGGATGAGGTTATCGATATTCAGGCGCATCTGGTCACTGTTGACCAAAGACTGGATGACGTAGAAAACGATGTCTCTGGCATTAAGAGTGATTACGTATCGAAAACCGTAACCGAATTGCAGTCTCTTGCGTCACCGCTGGATGTAAAAACATCATATTCAGTTGATGGAATTCAGGTCGTTGGAGCAAGGCAGAGCGGATGGACTGCAGCCACAGGTACGCCACTTCTTGGTTCATTCAACGCTAACCAGTCATACACGGTCGGCACTACGTACACACAATCCGAAGTCGCAGCTCTCGCTACAGGTTTGGAGCAGGCGCGGCAGCGTATTCTGGCGCTTGAAACAGCACTTAGATTACATGGGCTGATTGACTGATGATTACATTCAAACCAACGCGAAACATCGACCTGATAGAAGCCGTAGGAAATCACCCTGACATTATCGCCGGGAGCAACAACGGTGATGGATACGACTACAAACCTGAATGCCGTTACTTTGAGGTTAACGTGCACGGTCAGTTCGGCGGCATTGTTTACTATCAGGAGATTCAGCCGCTGACATTCGATTGCCACGCCATGTACCTGCCAGAGGTTCGTGGATTCAGCAAGGAAATCGGGCTGGCGTTCTGGCGATACATTCTGACTAACACCACCGTTCAGTGCGTCACATCGTTCGCTGCACGCAAATTCCGCCACGGGCAGATGTACTGCGCAATTATTGGCCTTAAGCGTGTAGGAACCATCAAGAAATACTTCAAAGGCGTGGATGACGTGACTTTTTACAGCGCCACACGCGAAGAACTAATCGACTTCCTGAATCACGGGAGATAGCCATGTTATATGCATTTAAGCTGGGCAGAAAACTGCGCGGCGAGGAACCTTATTGCCCTGAAAAAGGCGGGAAAGGTGGCTCTGATAAAAGTGCAAAGTATGCCGCAGAAGCTCAGAAGTATGCCGCAGACCTGCAAAATCAGCAGTTCAATACCATCATGAACAACCTGAAGCCGTTTACTCCTCTGGCTGGGAAGCATGTCGGCAGCCTTGAGAACTTATCGTCTCTGGAAGGGCAAGGTCAGGCACTTAACCAGTATTACAACTCTCAGCAGTACAAAGATCTTGCTGGTCAGGCTCGCTATCAGAGTCTGGCGGCAGCGGAAGCAACAGGTGGATTGGGTTCCACCGCAACCAGTAATCAGTTAGCAACAATCGCACCAACGCTTGGTCAGCAATGGCTGTCTGGACAAATGAACAATTACAACAACCTGGCAAATATCGGTCTTGGCGCTCTTCAGGGGCAGGCAAACGCCGGGCAGACATATGCCAACAACATGAGCCAGATTTCACAGCAAAGCGCTGCTCTTGCAGCGGCAAACGCCAACCGACCGTCAGCATTGCGGCAGGGTGTTAGTGGTGCTGCATCCGGTGCGCTTTTGGGTGGTGGCATAGCCAGTGCTCTCGAGCTATCAACTCCGTGGGGTGCTGGTATCGGTGCTGGTCTTGGTCTGCTTGGCTCGTTGTTTTAAGGGGTAATCAATGGCTACGTGGCAACAGGGTATTAATTCTGGTGGTTTTCTGGCTGGCATCGGTACGCAAAATGAGAATGCGCCAAAGGCAAGCGACATTAACGCAACGCTTGGTCTGATCCGCGAAAACAATGAACTGGCTCGCTCAGGTGCAAATAACGTTGGTCTGACCGCGTTACGTGGTCTGGCTGGAGTTGCTGATATTTATAAGCAGCAGCAACAGCAGGAACGTAAAGCGGCATTCCAGAAAGGTTATGCGGATGCTTATGCGTCCGGCGACAGGGAGCAGATGCGTAATCTTATTACAGCATTCCCCGAAGAGTTTGAGGAAGTCCGTAAAGGCATGGGGTATGTCGATGACGCCCAGCGGGATGATTTTGGCAATCTGGCGCTTAAGGCTCAGGTCGCTTCGTCGCTTGGTCCGGGTGCATTTGGCAGGTTCATGATGGATAACGAAAAGGAGATGCGTCGTTTAGGTATCCCTCCAGAAACTATTGCGGAAATGCAGGTTAATGACCCGCAGGGCTTCCAGCACTTCACAGGTAATCTGGCACTATTTTCTCTCGGTCATGAGAAGTATTTCGATATCAAAGATCGAATGGAGGGGCGTCGACTTGAGCAAGGGCGATTGGATGAAAGCATCCGTCAGGCTGACATGGAGAATGCGAGAGGATGGGCAAATATCCAAAACGCTCAACTAGACAGGGCTCAGCGGGCACAAATGCACTCAGATGAGATGGGATTGAAGCTAATGGAGCTGGGGCAAAAAGGTAAGCCGTCAGCAGACTTAATTAAGGGATTAAATTCTGATATTACCAATTTTGGCAAAAATTATAACTCTGTCAGAGCGGCGGCAAACTCTCTGCAAGCCCTTAGCAAGGTAAATACTGGCGCTGCCCAACTTGGGATTATCTTTAATTACATGAAGTCTCTCGACCCTCAGTCAGTTGTTCGCGAAGGTGAACAGGTTCAGGTCATGCGCTCTGATGGCATATGGGGGCAGATAAAAGGATATGTAGACCAGCTTAATGCAGGGAATGGCTTGTCACAGGAAGCGAGGGATAACATTGTTAACGCAGCCAAAATTAACGCCAACGCTATGGGGCAGCAGTTTAACCAGCAGGTAGACGAATATCTGGATACGTATGGAGATACTATTCCTCAAGGGCTGAAAAAAAGCTTAGGGAGAAGGAAGGCCAAGCTATTTGACGATGTCCCAGCGCAGCCTACACCACAAGGTGGTAATGGGCAGACAAAAGCTGCGCCAAGTGGGATATCAGAAGGCGCGACGGCAACGAACCCTAAAACTGGTCAGAAACTCATTTATAGGAACGGACAATGGCAACCGATGTAGGTTTACCCGAAGGATTTGTTCTCGATAATCAGCCTGATAACTCACAGCTTCCTGATGGTTTTGTGCTTGATTCCCAACCAGAGCAGCAGCAATCACCTTTGGTTTCACCAGAGGAAAACTCCAGACAGGAAAATGTTGTTAATAATGCTAACGGCTTCGACCGTTTTATGTATGGCGTTCTCAGTGGATTGATGGATGTTGGTAAAGGTGTTGGTCTATTTCAGGATATGACACCAGAAGAGCAAGCCGCAATTCAGTCTCTACAGCAGAAGTTAGCGGCAAAACCATCAACCGCACAAGATGTTGGTGAGTTCGTTGGACAAGCAGCACCATTTGTTAGTGGTGGTGGGATTATTTCTCAGGTTCCGAAAGGGGCGGCAAGGCTGGCTGCCGCCGCAGGGCTTGGTGCTGGAGAAGGGGCTATTGTAGCCAATGGAACAAATAGCGATGTTGCTTCTGGAGCTGCTATTGGCGCTGTGGCTGGCCCTGTAGCAGAGATTGTTGGTCCAGCGCTTGGGAAGATTGCAGGAAAAATTAAAAATAGTGCCGGAGATATTTATCGCTCATCCGTAGGGATGGGTAGTAAATCATCTAAAGCAACGTTAAAGAAAGCTGCTGGCGCAATGGACAATAAATTTATCGGCGGGCAACGAGCTATTCAAGATTTCGCCGATGAAGTTAATCCTGATTTTAACGCGATAAATGCTATTCGTGAGCTAGAACTGGAAAATTATGCCACTCCAGGCATGATCTCTAATAATCCTGCTGTCAGGGCTCTTGATAATGCAGTGGCAAGTCTCCCTGGCACAGAGATTAGTGAGGCGCATAAGCGTTTTATTACTGAATTAGGAAGAAAAGCTGATGAAATGATAACTTCATTTGGGGGAAGCCTTGATAAGCAACTGGTTTCTGACAGGCTTGCAGATAATTTTGATAAAACCATTTCATCATTACAAAATCAGTCAGATAACATCTACAACAAAATTGCCGAAAAGGTTCCTGTAAGAGACCGGATTGAGGCAACTAATACATTGAATTTTTTAGAGGATTTTGCTGATGATATAGGTGGAATTGATGAATTATCTCCAATAATGAAGCGGACATTGAACCGACTTGATCCAAACACCTTGCCAACGTATGGGCGTTTAGATCTCGCTAGAAAGCAGGTTGGACAAGCTATTGGCAAAGGCTCTGGTCCATTCAAGGATGAAGAAACAGGTGTTCTTAAAAAGTTATATGCAGCCATAACAGATGACCAACAGGCTGTCGCAGAAAAATATGGCGCAGGGGAATTATGGACGCTTGGTAAGGAGTTGGTAAAAAAACGAAAATCCATTGAAGATGATGCTGTAACCGTCTTGGGTAGAAAACTTCAGCAATCAGCAATTCCAAAAGTTGAAAGTGCTGTTGTTAATATGGCAAAAGGAAACGGTGGCGACTTTAGGCAATTAATGAAGTCGATTCCAAAGGATATGCGGCAGGAAGTTGCGCTCACCTCAATGAATAAAGCATTTACCAGCTATGCCAAATCACCTGGTCAGCAATTAGGAGTTGATGGATTTGTAAAATGGTATAACGGAATGTCACGCAATGGGGCCAATATGAAGGCTCTCCGTGATGCTATTGGCACAGATGCATCAAAGCGCCTTGATACGATTTATCAAGCAGCTAAGGCTATGAATAGACTCAATACTGGTAAGCAGTATGCTAGTAGTCTTGTGGATCAGCAAGTTAATAACTTTCTGAAAGAAAAGGGTAGTCTAGCAAAAATTTATGGAATAGCCTCAAAAGCTGCTGCGGCGGAAGGTATTACAAGCTTATCTGGTCTTCCTGGTGTAGGTGCAACAGGGGTGATAACGTCAGCATTGATGTCAGGGAAAACAAGCAGGATAAAGGCTGCTGATGCTCTACTGTCTTCTCCTGAGTTTAAATCAATGCTATTTCGCCTGCAAAACGCACCAGTAGACAGAGCAGAAGTGAGACGCGTAATAGAAAGGAAACTGATGCAATCTGGGGCATTTAAGAGATGGGAGAAAACCTTATCAACAGATGAAGCAAAAACCATTGCCCGCACGGGGATTATTACATGGCTCGCTAGTGACAGTTAGTCAACTTTGGTTATTTTGCCTTCTTTTTCTTGATGAACTTTGCATCCATCGTCTTTTGATAGCCAAACTAAAAACTTTAAAACCTTAAACACAAGTACGGCTACTGCAATGAAAGCACCAATTGCAATTATTGCAAGCGAAATTATTTGCATTGGTGCTTTTAATGCAGGGAAAATAGTGTAAATGATCGCGAAAACAGTAATTATGAGGAACCATCGCTTCACACCAACCTCCTTAGTTTTGAGCAGGATACCATGAAAAAAGCAAACATCTTTTGCCTACTTCACATTTGAATGGTTTGTCATTAGGATGTTTCCGGTTTTTTAAATATGGAAATTGATATGAAGAGGATTATTGGCGTCGTTGCTGGCGCTATGATGTTATCTGGGTGCGCAACTATTGTTGGTGATGAAACGCAACTTGTGCAAGTGAACAGCAACCCTTCCGGTGCGAGCTTTAAGGTAAAAGATGAATCAGGCGTGATTGTTGCGCAAGGCAAGACTCCACAAGGAGTAACTCTTGCCAAGTCAGATGGTAGTTATTTTGGCAAAAAGAGCTACCAGATCACTATGGAAAAGGATGGGTACGAACCAGTTACCCTGCCAATCAAAGCCAATGCTAATGGTTGGTATATTGGTGGAAACCTTGTGTTTGGTGGGTTAATCGGTTGGCTTGCTGTTGATCCATTTAATGGTGGGATGTATACATTGAAGCCAAAAGAGGCAAATGCATCTCTTATACCTTCTACGAAGCAAGATTAAGAAATGAAACCCACCGTCAGGTGGGTTTTTTATAAGGAGTAATCATGATTTACCCATCAAACAACCCACCAGTTTGCCTGATTGGATACCAGCCTTGCAGTTTTTATGGAATTAATTATGCCATGCTCAAGAGCCTTGTTAGCATCCAAAATGGTCGAGTCTGCTATCAGGGATTCCCACCTAATATGGGTTCCGATGTCGATATTGAACGTCTCAACGAAGCGATCAAGATCGTTATCGAGGCATTTCCCGTACTCTCTCAATCTGGCATGGTCGGCGGCTGGGGTGGCAAAGCCCCATAATAGAGGATGTAACAGGAATCTTGATAATGGGTTTGCGAAACGTTCTGAGCCAGCCAGGAAAACGATATTAGCTATGGATTCAACATTGCTTATGTTGTGAGTTCTAACGGTAACAGGGAGTGACTTAAGAAAGTTATACGCAGTAAAGCCAGCGGCAGTTTCCCCTCCCTGACTTGATATATGGATATTTAATTCAGTTGCGCCCTGAGATAATGCGGTGAGACAGTGGTTCTGAAGTTGCCCAACAGTGGCAGTGTTAACGGGGCATAAGAAATGAATTGTGTGCAGCATTATTTTTCATCCTTACCATACATGGTCTTTAGCGTCTCAAGCAGCGCCTCTTTGAATTTGTCAGCTTCTTGCTGAGCAAATGACTCAACTGACTTTGGCGACCTATCTTCATCAATCGCGGCTTGCAAAATCATGACGATCTCGGAGTTAACAGAGCGACCATTTTTTGATGCTCTGACAGAAAGAGCCTCGCGTAAAGATTCAGGGATTCTTACCGTAGTTGGAGAAATTGACACACCCTTTGCCATATCACACCTTTGGTATTCAATTTGATATCAAAGTGTATGCAAAAAAATTTTGACTAGATATACTCACTTTGCTATCTTTTGTATTCGGAAAGAGTTGTTTGTGGGGAGGGTAACATGGAGAAAGAAATAAGTAGGATTTTGGTAAGGATGCCGCAGTCGTTAAAGGATGCTATCGGTAGCAGGGCAAAGGAAGAGTGCAGGTCGTTTAACTCAGAGGTTATCAAGCGCCTGATAGACAGCCTGAAGAGAGAGGGGGTAACGGTGTGATTCGCTTGGATGCAGTAGTCAAAGAGATTGCGATTACCATTTTAAGACCAAATTTTGTTCATGGCGAATCATTTGGCACGAACGAAAAATTGAGAAGAGAAAGAGTATTCAGTGGCAAGCGCACGTTTTCAGAAGTGATGCTTGATGCGGCAAAGAAATCAAAACAGTGAAGCCCCAACTGCGGTAACAGTCAGGGCTTCGGTATCGTAAAACCACGCATAGGAATTAACGACATGACGAGTGTAGCAATTGCAGAACATACAATCAACGTTCCATTCCACGGAACAAATCTCTTTTTGGTCAGCATTAACAATGAACCTTACGTTCCTATGAAACCCGTTGTAGAAGGCATGGGTATGGTTTGGGCTGCTCAATTTGTTAAATTAAAACAGAGATTTGTCAAAGGTATTTCGGAAATCGAAATACCTTCTGCTGGCGGTAAACAGTTAATGATATGCCTTGCCTTTCGTAAGTTTGCGGCTTGGCTTTCAAGCATTCAGCCAAACAAAGTCCGTCCTGAAATCCGCGACAAGGTAATCCAGTATCAGGAAGAGTGTGACGATGTGCTATACGAGTACTGGACTAAAGGTCATGTAGTTAACCCACGCAAAGCTAAAAAGGCGTTGCCGGGTAAAATCACCACTGAACAGCAGGAAGCCATTAAACAACTCGTCATGAGTCGCGGTCAGTCTCTGCCAAAAGAAAAACAGGCTAAGGCGATGATCACCATGTGGTCCTCACTGAAATCCCATTTTGGATGTTCGTACAAAGAAATCAGTGAGGAGCAGTTCACCGAAGCACTGTCACTTGCAGCTCGAGTTCCACTTGAAGGTGAGTTCATTGGCAAACAAGAAGAGTTACCAGCGCCAAAACTGGATATTAACTTCCCGATTTCATGGTTTGCTGAAAATGCACCTTACGCCATTATCAGGCAGCAATGCGGTGATACTGTTGCTCTTGACCGCAGCGCACTCGTTGAATGCAGTCCGGCGTATAAACTAATCAATATTCTGACAAAAGCGGGGTATGACGTTTCAGCAGTAAGAGCTGAACTAAAAGCACTTCGCCATTTAATGGCTGAGCAAAGCTGGGCACTTAAAGAGATAGCTTCATTCGCAGCGATACGTGATAGAGCGTGCCACTCAATAAAACTTTAACTACCTGCACGAAAAGTGTAGGTCAATAACCAACGCAACGACCCAGCTTCGGCTGGGTTTTTTTATGCCCAAAATTCACCGTAGCCATGCTTCGGCGATTCCTTGTATCTGGAGCAAATTAAATGACAGACATTACAGCCAATGTGATTGTATCGATGCCTTCGCAACTCTTCACTATGGCGCGTTCTTTTAAAGCCGTAGCTAATGGCAAAATTTATATCGGTAAAATTGATACTGACCCTGTAAATCCTGAAAACCAGATTCAGGCTTATGTGGAGAACGAAGACGGTTCTCACGTTCCTGTTTCTCAACCAATCATCATTAACGCTGCTGGATATCCTGTATATAACGGACAGATTGCCAAATTCGTTACCGTGCAAGGCCATTCTATGGCTGTTTATGATGCGTATGGTGCGCAGCAGTTCTATTTTCCTAATGTGCTGAAGTATGACCCAGATCAACTACGGCAGCAATTAGAAGACCCAGATGGAGCGAATAAATACCCAAAACTTCAGATAGCAAGATGGAGAGACAGTTATGATGTAAGAGGTTGGGGGGCTATTGGTGATGGTGTTCATGATGATACATCAGCTCTATCAGAATTACTTTCTGTTGCAACAGGTGGTGAAAAGATAGATGGGCGAGGGCTTACTTTTAAAGTATCAACTCTTCCAGATGTCAGTCGATTTAAAAATGCTCGTTTTTTATTTGAGAGAATACCGGGTCAGCCTCTTTTTTATGCTTCTGAAGATTTTATCCAGGGAGAGTTATTTAAAATTACAGATACACCGTGGTACAACGCCTGGACGCAGGATAAAACGTTTGTATATGACAATGTCATCTATGCGCCTTTTATGGCTGGAGACCGCCATGGTGTAAATAACCTCCATGTTGCATGGGTTCGCTCAGGAGATGACGGGAAGACCTGGACAACGCCGGAATGGCTTACAGATTTACATGAAAACTATCCCACAGTTAACTATCACTGCATGAGTATGGGGGTTGTCAGAAATCGCCTTTTTGCTGTAATTGAGACGCGGACCGTGAGAGGAAATAAACTGCAGGTTGCAGAGTTGTGGGATCGCCCAATGAGTCGCAGCCTTCGCGTTTATGGTGGTATAACGAAAGCAGCAAATCAGCAAGTCGCTTATATTCGCATTACTGATCACGGATTATTTGCTGGTGATTTTGTCAACTTCTCAAACTCTGGTGTTACAGATGTTACCGGGAATATGACGGTGACTACTGTTATTGATAAAAATACCTTTACAGTTACGACGCAAAATACCCAGGATGTGGATCAGAATAACGAGGGTAGATACTGGAGTTTTGGCACATCATTTCACTCGTCACCATGGAGAAAAACCAGTCTTGGAACTATTCCTTCTTTTGTTGACGGAAGCACTCCTGTTACTGAGATTCACAGTTTTGCGACGATTAGCGATAACAGTTTTGCTGTTGGCTACCATAATGGTGATATTGGTCCACGCGAGCTTGGGATACTCTATTTCTCTGATGCTTTCGGTTCTCCTGGTAGCTTTGTTCGCAGACGCATACCTGCAGAATATGAGGCGAATGCATCTGAGCCATGTGTAAAATATTATGATGGCATTCTGTATCTGACGACCAGGGGGACATTAAGTACTCAACCCGGTAGTTCATTGCACAGAAGCTCTGATTTAGGTACATCATGGAATTCTCTTCGCTTCCCAAATAATGTTCATCACTCAAACCTTCCTTTTGCCAAAGTTGGCGATGAGCTGGTTATTTTTGGCAGTGAGCGCGCATTTGGTGAGTGGGAAGGAGGAGAACCTGATAACCGTTATGCAGGAAATTATCCAAGAACATTTATGACCAGAGTTAACGTCAATGAGTGGAGTCTGGATAATGTAGAGTGGGTTAATGTTACTGATCAGATTTATCAGGGCGGAATAGTTAACTCTGCGGTTGGTGTTGGTTCAGTTTGTATCAAAGACAACTGGCTGTACTACATTTTCGGTGGGGAAGATTTTCTAAACCCATGGAGCATAGGGGATAACAACAGAAAATATCCTTATGTTCACGATGGTCACCCGGCTGATTTGTATTGTTTCAGGGTGAAAATTAAACAGGAAGAATTTGTTTCAAGGGATTTTGTCTACGGAGCCACTCCTAACAGAACGCTTCCTACTTTTATGTCGACGTCAGGCGTGAGGACGGTTCCTGTACCCGTTGATTTCACAGATGATGTTGCCGTCCAGTCACTGACTGTCCATGCAGGTACATCAGGACAAGTTCGCGCGGAAGTCAAACTTGAGGGTAATTACGCCATTATTGCGAAGAAAGTACCGTCTGATGATGTTACCGCTCAGAGATTAATCGTTAGCGGCGGTGAAACAACGTCTTCAGCAGATGGTGCAATGATAACGTTGCATGGTTCCGGAAGCAGTACTCCACGTCGCGCGGTATATAACGCACTCGAACATCTTTTTGAGAACGGAGATGTTAAACCTTATCTTGATAATGTAAATGCTCTTGGTGGTCCGGGAAACAGGTTCTCGACAGTTTATCTTGGCTCCAATCCTGTGGTTACCAGTGACGGAACATTAAAGACAGAGCCGGTCTCTCCTGACGAAGCATTGCTGGATGCCTGGGGTGACGTCAGGTATATCGCTTATAAATGGCTGAACGCTGTCGCTATAAAGGGGGAAGAAGGGGCGAGGATACATCATGGTGTAATCGCGCAGCAACTTCGTGATGTTCTTATTTCTCACGGACTCATGGAAGAAGAAAGCACAACATGCCGCTATGCCTTTCTTTGCTATGACGATTATCCCGCAGTATATGATGACGTCATTACTGGCCAAAGGGAAATGCCGCTGACTGATAATGACGGGAGCATCATTGTTGATGAGGATGATAATCCAGTGATGGTAATAGAAGACATCATTGAGCGCGTTGAAATAACGCCAGCAGGATCTAGATGGGGGGTCAGACCTGATCTCTTATTCTATATCGAGGCGGCATGGCAGCGCAGAGAAATAGAAAGAATAAAAGCTAGGTTAGACTTAATAGAAGGGAAGCACTAAATGTTTCGTTGGCGTCAAAAATATGAACTGCTCACATAAAGAAGTAAGTACATTGGCAAAAAACATTGACGTCAACGAAATTAAATATAAAAATTTAAATGCTTTTTAATGACAAGAAAAGTAACTAGTGGTAAAATAACGTAGGATACTAACATGTCAAGACTCAAGACTCAAGACTCAAGACTCAAGACTCAAGACTCAAGACTCAAGACTCAAGACTCAAGACTCAAGACTCAAGACTCAAGACTCGTTTTCCATTGATGATAATGGGTCAGGTAATATTTTTGTATGTGGAGATCTTGTAAATAGCAAAGAGAATAAAGTTCAGTTCAATGGAAACAATAACAAACTTATTATAGAAGATGATGTTGAGTGTCGATGGCTTACCGTAATATTTAGGGGGGATAATAATTACGTAAGAATACATAAAAACAGTAAGATTAAAGGTGATATTGTCGCAACAAAAGGTTCAAAAGTTATTATCGGTAGAAGAACGACAATAGGTGCAGGTTTTGAAGTCGTCACTGATAAGTGCAATGTTACAATTGGCCATGACTGCATGATAGCAAGAGATGTTATTTTGCGTGCATCAGATGGGCATCCTATATTTGATATTCATAGCAAAAAAAGGATTAATTGGGCAAAAGATATCATTATATCTAGTTACGTATGGGTAGGGAGAAATGTCTCTATAATGAAAGGGGTATCTGTTGGAAGCGGATCTGTCATTGGGTATGGGAGTATTGTAACTAAAGATGTGCCATCTATGTGTGCAGCAGCCGGTAATCCAGCAAAAATAATAAAAAGAAATATAATATGGGCAAGAACGGATAAAGCGGAGCTAATTAGTGATGACAAGAGATGCTCCAGCTATCATGCGAAGCTCACGCAATAAATATAAAACATCATGCAGACATATTACCAATATTAATATAAGGTAATAAAAATATAATTTACAAAAAAGCCCGTTGGAAGCGACGGGCATTAACCGCGGTAATGGATAAATTATTAATGTTTTTAGATTGTGAACGATATCATATTGTGCGGAAGTAGTGAAGTAACCATGTAAAATGATTGTTTCATAGCCTATGAGACACACAAGGCTTTGTGCTCTTCGATAGTTGTTAAGGCGGATCACTCTACCTTCTCATCAAGCCAATCCGCCCACCACTGCATCATTTCTCTGCGCTTATCGAGATACTGAGCATGGTTGTAAATACCGCGCACAGATCCGCCGTTGGCATGTGCCAGTTGCACTTCAATAGCGTCAGCAGGCCATTCGTGCTCGTTCATAATCGTGCTGAATTCATGCCTGAATCCGTGACCGCTTTCTAGACCCTCATAGCCGATTTGTTTGATCACAAGTAGAACCGCGTTCTCGCAGATTGGCTTCTTCTTATCGTTGCGCCCGGCAAAAACAAACTCTGATACTGGTTTGGTGATGGAGCTTAGCGTAGTGAGAAGTTCAACCACCTGGTCTGACATCGGGACCACATGAATTTTGCGTCCCTTCATCACACTGGCGTCGATGGTGATAATCCTGTTTTCAAAATCGACGTTCTTCCATAGCATGGAACGAAGCTCTTTCGTTCTTAGGGCTGTGTAGCGTAAAACTTTGGTCGCAATGAGCGATACGATACTTCCTGAAAATGTTGCCAGTGCTTTGTTGAATGCAGGGATCTGGTCTGCAGGAAGAAACGGGAAGTTCTTCTTGCGGTATCCCTTCATGGCGTCAGCAAGGTCAGGTGCCGGGTTATATTTAGCCCTACCAGTGACAATAGCGTAACGGAAAACCTCGCCGCATCTTCTGCGGGCTTTGTTGGCTCGCTCCATTGCACCGCGATCTTCAAATCTGCGGATTACTTCCAGCAGTTGCATCGGCTCAATATCCTGAATTTCAAGGCCGCCGATGATAGGTAAAATGTCGTCATCAAACATTTTTGCAAGTTCAGTTGCATAGCCTACTGACCAGACTTGCTTCTTGTGCTCGTACCATTCCTTGTAAATCGCACTAAAGGAATTGTTGTTAGACGAAGCCTTTTTCGCTTTTACCGGATCGATGCCAACCGAGATGTCTTTCCTCGCGGTCCATGCTTTATCTCTTGCCTCCTGCAAAGTCATAAGTGGATATTTTCCGACGGTCAGGATTTTCTCCTTACCGTCAATCTTGTAGCGAAGCTGCCATACCTTTTTCCCTGATACAGGGACATAAAGGTACAGGCCATTACCATCGAGTAGGCGGTATGGTTTTTCTTTCGGCTTTGCTGCTTCAATCTGCTTAACGGTGAGCATGGGTAAAAATCCGGTGGGTAAAATTATTTTATCCACTTTTTACCCGTCATGTAGTGCGGCTGTCAACGATCTGAAGCGAACCATGACGAACTGTGAATCTACGGAAGGCTTGATATTCAGGGGATTTTGCGGACTGGTACGGATGGGAGCGAACTGATAAATGGTGTCCCCTGCAGGAATCGAACCTGCAATTAGCCCTTAGGAGGGGCTCGTTATATCCATTTAACTAAGAGGACAATGCGGCATGAGTATACCCGCTAATGGACTACGGGGTAAGTACACAGCCGCTCGATTGCTTAAACCCTCGCCATTTATGCCGGGTTTTTATCATTTTTCTTAATGTTTTCCGCACGTTCTGCTTTTTGACGTGCTTCTGCTTTGCGCTTGTTGCTCATGTCGTTACGAATCTGTGCATGACTCATTAACGCAAAGATAAAGGTGCCGCCGCAGATGTTCCCCGCTAAAGTAGGTAGTGCAAAGGGCCAGATGAAATCGCTCCAGTGCAGCGTGCCGTTAAACACCAGATAGAGGATTTCAACAGAACCGACAACGATGTGGGTGGTGTCACCCAGGGCAATAAGCCAGGTCATCAATATAATCACCACAATCTTTGCCGCACCCGCTGCAGGAAACATCCATACCATAGTGGCGATCAGCCAGCCGGAAATGATCGCGTTGGCAAACATCTCGCTGGGGGTGTTCTTCATCACATCCATGCCGATTTTGACAAATGCATCGCGAGTTTCTTCATTGAAGATAGGCATATATTCAAATGCCCACGCAGCAATACCTGTCCCGAGAATATTACCCAGCAGCACGATGCCCCATAACCGCATAAGTAAGCCGACGTTGCTCATTGTCGGTTTTTGCATGACGGGTAGTACCGCAGTTACGGTGTTTTCGGTAAATAATTGCTGGCGGGCCATTATGACGATAATAAAACCAAAGGTATAACCGAGATTCTCCAGCAAGAAGCTGCCCGGCACGCCTTCCAGTTCGACATGAAATATCCCTTTTGCCAGTAGCGAAGCGCCCATCGACAGGCCCGCCGCAATGGCTGACCACAGTAGCGCCATTGCGTCGCGTTCCAGCTCTTTTTCACCATCCTGGCGGATATGCTCATGAATTGCCATCGCCCGGGAGGGGAGTCGGTCTTCATCTATTTCTATTTTTTTACCGCGCTCTTTTTCTTCGCTCTCAACTTCAATTTCGTCGCTGTGTTGATCAATTTTGTCGTTGTCCATGGTCTCTTCTCTTGAATTAGCACGTATAGCTAAAGCGTAGCGGCTTTTTTGCTCGCAACTGGCGGGAGTTACTCTGAAAATGTAGAAAAGGCCGCGTTTGCCTTTTTCTGTTGCTATTGAATCAAGTAGCCTACAGGGCGGCGATTACCAGGCTATGATCAAATCAGCAAATCAGGGCGTCTGGACATCAGTTTACGTGCTGTTACAATCGCCCACACCTAAACAGGCGGATACGGTATCGTTCCGTCATGGATGGCAAACTGCATAAGCCATAAAAAAACAGGGAGACATTTATGAAGCTTCGCCTGTCGGCGCTTGCTCTGGGAACTACGCTTCTGGTGGGGTGTGCGAGTTCCGGTACAGATCAGCAAGGGCGTTCTGACCCGTTAGAAGGGTTTAACCGCACTATGTACAACTTCAACTTCAATGTATTAGACCCGTATATTGTTCGACCGGTCGCTGTCGCCTGGCGTGATTATGTTCCGCAACCTGCGCGTAACGGTTTGAGCAACTTTACCGGCAACCTTGAAGAACCTGCGGTGATGGTTAACTACTTTTTGCAGGGCGACCCTTATCAGGGGATGGTCCACTTTACCCGCTTTTTCCTGAATACCATTTTGGGAATGGGCGGCTTTATTGATGTTGCAGGGATGGCGAACCCGAAACTGCAACGGACTGAACCTCACCGCTTCGGTAGTACGCTTGGTCATTATGGTGTGGGTTATGGGCCGTACGTTCAATTACCGTTCTACGGTAGCTTCACGCTGCGTGATGACGGTGGTGATATGGCGGATAGTCTTTACCCGGTTCTTTCCTGGCTGACCTGGCCGATGTCTGTGGGTAAATGGATGCTTGAAGGGATAGAAACTCGTGCGCAGTTGTTGGATTCCGACGGTCTGCTGCGTCAGTCCTCCGATCCTTATATTATGGTGCGTGAAGCGTACTTCCAGCGTCATGATTTCATCGCTAATGGCGGTGAACTCAAACCGCAGGAAAATCCGAACGCGCAAGCGATTCAGGATGATTTAAAAGATATCGATTCTGAATAAGAAACAAAAAAGGTGAGTCGCAAAACTCACCTTTTTTCTTATTAAGCTAACGCGTTATCAGAACGCGTAGTTAAAGTTAGTACCGAACAGCCAGGCTTTACCTTCAGACTCGAACTGATATGGGCCTTCGTTAATTTTCACGCTCTGACCGTGCATATAAGAAACACCAACGTCGACTGAAGCGTCTTTATTAAATGCGTAAGTCGTACCTGCACTCAGCCAGAAACGGTCCTGGTCCGGAATGGAGATAGAACGATTCTGTGCCGGAACTGGGCTGTCATCAAAGGCGATACCGGTACGGAAGGTCCAGTTATCATCGTAGTAATAAGTGGTACCCAACGCGATGCGGTAAGCATCTTTAAAGCCTTCATGTTTCTGGAACAGCGTGTCGCCACTCGTTGAGGTCGCTTTCAGCTGCTGGAACTGACTCCAGCTGGTGTAAGCCAGGCTATAGTGAATTGCCCACTGCGGAGCAACACGGTTATAACCCGACACTTCCCACATTTCAGGCAGGTTCAGCGTCAGATAACCTGACTGCGTTGCGCCACCTGTCGCGGTAGGAATTGGCAAACCGTAGTTATTAAAAGCCGGGTTAAGATCGCTGCTGTAGTTACCCTTGAAGTCAATTTTCACTTCAGAGCGGTAGGTCAATGCGTAGCGGTTGTTTTTATCCAGTTCATACAGGATACCGGCGTTCCAGCCAAAGCCCCACTGGTTACCGTTCAGGTGAGCGATTTTGGTATTACTGTCGATGCCGTTGGCGGTAGCTGCTAATGCTTGCCCCTGAGGAGTCAGCCAAGCAGGAGATTGCCTAATCTGACCAGCCACCAGTTGCCCCAGATCGCCTGCGAAACGTTCAATTTTCGCGCGAGCGTAGACGGCGTTGAAACCAAGACCAAAGCTCCATGCATTATTTAAGCGATATGCACCGCTTAAGTTCAGGTTCATGGTTTCGAGGTCGGTGGTACCACCGACAGAACCGCCTGCATAAGTATCGTTAAACTCTGTCGCCAGACCATAGTTAGAGGTAATTGAAGCCCCCCAACCAAATTGGTCGTTAATCGGTGCAACAAAGTGCATGTTCGGAACCCATGCCGTAGGCGCGATGTTATCGGCTTTCAGGCTACGACCAGACGGAGACGTTCCGCTGATATTTACATCCGGATCAATATAAACCGCACCCGCAGAAAATGTCGGGCGGTCAAACATGGTAATCAATGCGGGGTTACGGCTAACGTTACCTGCATCATCGGCAATTGCACCTTCCCCTGAATAAGCCCGGCCCAGGCCAGAGGAAGAAAATTCGTTTAACTGAAAGCCTGCCGACCAGGCCTGGGTGGAGATAAGTGCCACTGCGACTGCGAGAGCAGACTTTGTAAACAGGGTTTTCTGGCTCATGACCATAACCTCAATGATTTATTTTTATACAAACTATGTTACGTGCTGTAACAGGAGCGCGAAGTGTAGGGTCTGAGGTACATCTTAGAAATCAGACCAGTGGCGAGAGTATAGGTCGGACCAGCTGGAATGTTGCAAGTATGTTTCTATCTTTTTTCATATATGATCTAAGAAACGCGATCCAGCTGGCAAAATTGGGAGGTGGCGCACTCATGGATTCGGGTGAATTTTGTTTTAGATCATTTTTAAGTGTGATTTCGGTCACTTATCCGATTTTGCAGAATTAACAACTGGAGCAGCACTTTCCGGAAGCGTAAAATATCCACAACGTTTATCTGGCACCTTGGGTGCACATACAGAGGAAATCAACGATGAGTAAATGTAGTGCTGATGAAACCCCGGTTTGCTGCTGTATGGATGTTGGCACCATTATGGACAACTCCGACTGCACCGCGTCTTACAGCCGTGTGTTTGCAAACCGCGCAGAAGCAGAACAAACGCTGGCGGCGCTGACTGAAAAAGCCCGTAGCGTGGAATCCGAACCGTGCAAAATCACCCCGACTTTCACTGAAGAGTCTGACGGTGTGCGCCTGGATATCGATTTCACTTTTGCCTGCGAAGCTGAAATGCTGATCTTCCAGCTGGGTCTGCGTTAATTCCTCTCGGGTACATACGCCCCTGTCAGTTGCTGGCAGGGGCGTTTTCTTTTCTCTTCTTCTTTTCTCTCTGTGTCATAGCTCCCACTTTCCCTTTTCTCCACTTGGCTAAATGTAAAAAAATGGTTAAGACTATGATCAGGTCAGACCACTTTATTTATTTTTTTACAGGGGAGTGTTATGGGTCAGGTTTTACCGCTGGTTACCCGCCAGGGCGATCGTATCGCCATTGTTAGCGGTTTACGTACGCCTTTTGCCCGACAGGCGACGGCTTTTCATGGCATTCCCGCGGTTGATTTAGGGAAGATGGTGGTAGGCGAACTGCTGGCACGCACCGAGATCCCCGCTGAAGTGATTGAACAACTGGTCTTCGGTCAGGTCGTTCAGATGCCTGAAGCCCCCAACATTGCGCGTGAAATTGTTCTCGGTACTGGAATGAATGTGCATACCGATGCTTACAGCGTTAGCCGCGCTTGCGCTACCAGTTTCCAGGCGGTTGCAAACGTCGCAGAAAGCCTGATGGCGGGAACTATTCGAGCGGGGATTGCCGGTGGGGCAGATTCCTCTTCCGTATTGCCAATTGGCGTCAGTAAAAAACTGGCGCGCGTGCTGGTTGATGTCAACAAAGCCCGCACAATGAGCCAGCGCCTGAAACTCTTCTCTCGCCTGCGTTTGCGCGACTTAATGCCCGTACCGCCTGCGGTAGCAGAATATTCTACCGGCTTGCGGATGGGGGACACCGCAGAGCAAATGGCGAAAACCTACGGCATCACCCGAGAACAGCAAGATGCACTGGCGCACCGTTCGCATCAGCGTGCCGCTCAGGCGTGGTCAGAAGGTAAACTCAAAGAAGAGGTGATGACTGCCTTTATCCCCCCTTATAAACAACCGCTTGTCGAAGACAACAATATTCGCGGTAATTCCTCTCTTGCTGATTACGCAAAGCTGCGCCCGGCGTTTGATCGTAAACACGGGACGGTAACGGCGGCGAACAGTACGCCGCTGACCGATGGCGCGGCAGCGGTGATCCTGATGACTGAATCCCGGGCGAAAGAATTAGGGCTGGTACCGCTGGGGTATCTGCGCAGCTACGCATTTACTGCGATAGATGTCTGGCAGGACATGTTGCTCGGTCCAGCCTGGTCAACACCGCTGGCGCTGGAACGTGCCGGATTGACGATGGGCGATCTGACATTGATCGATATGCACGAAGCCTTTGCCGCCCAGACGCTGGCCAATATTCAGTTGCTGGGTAGCGAACGTTTTGCTCGCGACGTACTGGGGCGTGCACATGCCACTGGCGAAGTGGACGATAGCAAATTTAACGTGCTTGGCGGTTCGATTGCTTATGGACATCCCTTCGCAGCGACCGGCGCGCGGATGATTACCCAGACATTGCATGAACTTCGCCGTCGCGGCGGTGGATTTGGTTTAGTGACCGCCTGTGCTGCGGGTGGGCTTGGCGCAGCAATGGTTCTGGAGGCGGAATAATGGAAATGGCATCAGCGTTTACTCTTAATGTTCGTCTGGACAACATTGCTATCATCACCATCGACGTACCGGGTGAGAAAATGAATACCCTGAAGGCGGAATTTGCCTCGCAGGTACGCGCCATTATTAAGCAACTCCGTGAAAACAAAGAGTTGCGTGGCGTGGTGTTTGTCTCCGCGAAACCAGACAACTTCATTGCTGGCGCAGACATCAACATGATCGGCAACTGCAAAACGGCGCAAGAAGCGGAAGTACTGGCGCGGCAGGGGCAACAGTTAATGGCGGAGATTCATGCTTTGCCCATTCCGGTTATCGCGGCTATTCATGGCGCTTGCCTGGGCGGCGGGCTGGAGTTGGCGCTGGCGTGCCACGGTCGTGTTTGTACTGACGATCCTAAAACGGTGCTCGGTTTGCCTGAAGTACAACTTGGATTGTTACCCGGTTCAGGCGGTACCCAGCGTTTACCGCGCCTGATAGGTGTCAGCACAGCATTAGAGATGATCCTCACCGGAAAACAACTTCGGGCGAAACAGGCAGTAAAGCTGGGGTTGGTGGATGACGTCGTTCCGCACTCCATATTGCTGGAAGCCGCTGTTGAGCTGGCAAAGCAGGATCGCCCATCTTCACGCCCTCTACCTGTACGCGAGCGTATTCTGGCGGGGCCGTTAGGTCGTGCGCTGCTGTTCAAAATGGTCGGTAAGAAAACAGAACACAAAACGCAAGGTAACTATCCGACGACAGAACGCATCCTGGAGGTTGTCGAAACGGGATTAGCGCAGGGCACCAGCAGCGGCTATGACGCTGAAGCACGGGCGTTTGGCGAACTGGCGATGACGCCGCAATCGCAGGCGCTGCGCAATATCTTTTTTGCCAGTACGGAAGTGAAAAAAGATCCCGGCAGTGATGCGCCGCCTGCGCCATTAAACAGCGTGGGGATTTTAGGTGGTGGCTTGATGGGCGGCGGTATTGCTTATGTCACTGCTTGTAAAGCGGGGCTTCCGGTCAGAATTAAAGATATCAACCCGCGGGGCATAAATCATGCGCTGAAGTACAGTTGGGATCAGCTTGAGGGCAAAGTTCGCCGTCGTCATCTCAAAGCCAGCGAACGTGACAAACAGCTGGCATTAATCTCCGGAACGACGGACTATTGCGGCTTTGCCCATCGCGATCTGATTATTGAAGCGGTGTTTGAAAATCTCGAATTAAAACAACAGATGGTGGCGGAAGTGGAGCAAAATTGCGCTACTCATACCATCTTTGCTTCGAACACGTCATCTTTACCGATTGGCGATATCGCCGCTCACGCCGCGCGACCTGAGCAAGTTATTGGCCTGCATTTCTTCAGTCCGGTGGAAAAAATGCCGCTGGTGGAGATTATTCCTCATGCGAGTACATCGGCGCAAACCATCGCCACCACGGTAAAACTGGCGAAAAAACAGGGCAAAACGCCAATTGTCGTGCGTGACAAAGCCGGGTTTTACGTCAATCGCATCTTAGCGCCTTACATCAATGAAGCTATCCGCATGTTGACCGAAGGCGAGCGTATTGAGCATATCGATGCCGCGCTGGTGAAATTTGGTTTTCCGGTAGGCCCAATCCAACTTTTGGATGAGGTAGGAATCGACACCGGGACTAAAATTATTCCTGTACTGGAAGCCGCTTATGGAGAACGTTTTAGCGCGCCTGCAAATGTTGTTTCTTCAATTTTGAACGACGATCGCAAAGGCAGAAAAAATGACCGGGGTTTCTATCTTTATGGTCAGAAAGGGCGTAAAAGCAAAAAACAGGTCGATCCCGCCATTTACCCGCTCATTGGCGCACAAGGGCAGGGGCGACTCTCCGCACCGCAGGTTGCTGAACGGTGTGTGATGTTGATGCTGAATGAAGCAGTACGTTGTCTGGACGAGCAGGTTATCCGTAGCGTGCGTGACGGGGATATAGGCGCGGTATTTGGCATTGGTTTTCCGCCATTTCTCGGTGGACCGTTCCGCTATATCGATTCTCTCGGCGCAGGCGAAGTGGTTGCAATAATGCAACGACTGGCCACGCAGTATGGTTCCCGTTTTACCCCTTGCGATCGTTTAGTTGAGATGAGCGAGCGTGGGGAAAGTTTTTGGAAAACAACTGCAACTGACCTGCAATAAGAAGGTCAAAGTTATATGAATCCGCGCTGAATGGCGGAGTGTTGCTCAAAATGTAAACGCATATTGACTATACTTACGCCATTGAGGTAAAAAACAGCGTTTCATTCGGTGAATGGATAAGGCACAATGCCGGCCACCGTTTTCTTTCTCTGGTTTCAGATGAAAGAAAACGGGCGAATCTGGTTAACAAAAGCGGTGCAATATGCAAGTTTTTATCATGCGTCACGGCGACGCAGCCCTCGATGCCGCCAGTGATTCGGTTCGTCCTCTGACCACTAACGGTTGTGACGAATCTCGCCTGATGGCGAACTGGCTGAAAGGTCAAAAAGTGGAAATCGAACGCGTTCTGGTGAGCCCGTTCCTGCGAGCCGAGCAAACACTGGAAGAAGTAGGGGATTGTCTGAACCTGCCTTCCAGTGCAGAAGTTCTGCCGGAGTTAACGCCCTGCGGCGATGTTGGTCTGGTCGGTGCCTATTTGCAGGCGTTGACCAATGAAGGTGTTGCTTCGGTACTGGTGATCTCCCACTTACCGTTAGTTGGGTATCTGGTTGCCGAGTTATGTCCGGGCGAAACGCCGCCTATGTTTACCACTTCAGCGATTGCCAGCGTAACGCTTGATGAAAGCGGAAAAGGCCAATTCAACTGGCAAATGAGCCCTTGTAATTTGAAGATGGCAAAAGCAATTTAAGCAATCAATGCCCGGTTACGTGCGCGTACACCGGGCAGTTTCTCCGTCATACAATCATTCTTTTTCTTGTCTAAATGTTGTTAATATTTAACAACTCTCGATAGTTATTATATTTTCCCATTATTGAATCCCGTAATAAAATAAAGAAGATAATGGTTTTGTGTCTTGAATATATATTTATTGATTTAATTAATATTAAATTTTAGCAATAAATAATGGTAAGGTCATTATAATTTTTTTAGTGTGCTTTATAAGCAATTCATTTTTGTTGATTATAATGGTTTGTTTTTTTGTTGATAATTCGCATGTTTTTTTGTTGGAAAGTGGTGAAAGTATTTTGTAGATGTATTAATTAATAAAATCTACATAAAGTGTTTAAGTATTACTAAATTGAGTTTTTTTATAGATAAGACCAACATACAGACACACCAGAGAATACTTGTTTACATTCTATGATTATATTGGAGTGTATATGTTCAATGGCTAACTATAAGTATCGGGCATACTATATATTAATTTTATGTCAGGTGTTTATATTATAACTCTTAATGATTTAAGGACAAATAATGAGTAAGTTTGCCAAAACAGCCATTGCTGCGGCGATGGTCATGGGCGCAGTTGTTTCCAGTTCTGCTTTTGCAGCAGGCAACAACGGTACCGCGCGCTTCTACGGCACCATTGAAGACTCCCCGTGCTCTATCGTTCCAGACGATCACAAACTGGAAGTCGATATGGGTGACATCGGTGCGGCTAAACTGACCGGCGGTGGCACTACCACACCGAAAGATTTCCAGATCCGTTTACAGGATTGCGTGTTTACCACTGAAACAAACATGGAGACCACGTTCACCGGCACTAACTACGCGGGGCCAGCCAACACGGATAACTATGCGTTATTCAATGTTGACAGCGGTGTTGCCATGAACCACGTGAGCCTGGTAATCGGCGATACCCATGGCAAAGGTTATAAAGTGGGCGAAAAGATTGTTCAGCCAATCGTGATGGATACTTCAACCAGCAAGGGTAAAGACAAGCAAACGCTGAACTTTAAAGCCTGGCTGGTGGGTGAAACCGATGCGCCGGATCTCGGCCAGTTCGAAACCCTGACCACATTCCAGATTACCTATCTCTGATGTGACAACCCCACAGCGTTCTGCTGTGGGGTTATTCAACACGCAACAGATTTACGACTGTTTCACAAACGGATATGTGTATGCCTAATCACTCAAATTTTCGGCTGCGGGGAATCGCCTGCTATATTGCGCTGGCAATCTCTGGTGGGTCAGTCAATGCATGGGCTGATGATTCAATTCAATTTGACCCCCGTTTCCTTGAGTTAAAGGGCGATACGAAAATTGATCTCGGTAAGTTTTCAAAAAAAGGGTATGTCGACGCGGGTAAATATAATTTACGTGTATTTATAAATAAACAACCCCTTTCTGATGAATACGACATTAACTGGTACGTCTCTGAAAACGATCCAACAAAAAACTATGCCTGCCTGACACCTGAGTTAGTGGCGGCGCTGGGGCTGAAAGAAGGGATAGCAAAAAGCCTGCAGTGGACGCACAACGATGAATGCCTTAAACCAGGTCAATTAGACGGGATGGAAGTCGAGAATGATTTAAGCCAGTCGGCGTTGCTGCTGACAGTGCCACAGGCTTACCTCGAATATACCAGCAGCGACTGGGACCCTCCCTCACGCTGGGACGACGGTATTCCTGGCCTGATTGCCGACTACAGCCTCAATGCGCAAACTCGCCATCAGGAGCAGGGGGGCGAGGACTCACATGATATCAGCGGCAACGGTACCGTTGGGGCGAACCTGGGGGCATGGCGTTTCCGTGCAGACTGGCAAAGTGATTATCAGCACACCCGCAGCAACGATGACGACGATGACAGCAGTAACAGTACAACGAGCAAAAACTGGGACTGGAGCCGTTATTACGCCTGGCGGGCCTTACCCTCTTTAAAAGCGAAGCTGTCGCTGGGGGAAGATTATCTCAATTCCGATATTTTCGACGGCTTTAACTATATCGGCAGCAGCGTCAGCACCGATGACCAGATGCTGCCGCCCAACCTGCGCGGCTATGCGCCGGATGTCTCCGGCGTGGCGCACAGCAGTGCAAAAGTCACCATTAGCCAGATGGGCCGGGTACTTTACGAAACCCAGGTTCCCGCCGGGCCATTCCGCATTCAGGATATCGGCGACTCCGTCTCCGGCACACTGCACGTCCGCGTTGAAGAACAGAATGGTCAGGTGCAGGAATATGACGTTACCACCGCATCTATGCCATTCCTCACGCGCCAGGGGCAGGTGCGTTACAAAGTGATGATGGGGCGTCCGGAAGACTGGAACCACAAGACCGAAGGCGGCTTTTTCTCCGGCGGAGAAGCGTCATGGGGGGTGGCAGATGGCTGGTCGCTCTACGGTGGTGCGCTGGCAGATAAACACTATCAGTCGGCGGCGATGGGGGTGGGGCGCGACCTCGCACAGTTTGGCGCGCTGGCGTTCGATGTGACTCACTCGCACGTCAACCTGGATCATGACAGCGCATATGGCAAAGGAAAACTGGACGGCAACTCCTTTCGCGTGAGCTATGCCAAAGACTTTGACGAACTCAACAGCCGCGTCACCTTTGCAGGCTACCGTTTTTCTGAAAAGAACTTCATGACCATGAGCGAGTATCTGGACGCGAACCAGTCAGACATGGCGCGGACCGGTAACGACAAAGAGATGTATACGATCACCTATAACCAGAACTTTGCCGCTGCGGGTGTCTCGATCTATCTCAACTACTCCCATCGTACTTACTGGGATCGCCCGGAACAGACAAACTATAACCTGATGTTTTCCCACTATTTTAATATGGGGAGCATTCGCAACATGAGCATCTCGGTGACCGGCTATCGCTACGAATATGACGATAATGCGGATAAGGGGATGTACCTCAGTATGAGCATTCCGTGGAGCGACAGCAGCACCGTGACCTACAACGGTTCCTACGGCAGCGGGTCGGACAGCAGCCAGGTCGGTTACTTTAAGCGCGTCGATGACGCAACGCACTACCAGGTTAACGTTGGCACCAGCGAGCAGCACGGCAGCGCGGATGGTTATCTGAGCCACGACGGTTCGCTGGCGAAGGTTGATCTCAGCGCCAACTACCATGAAGGGGAATACCGTTCGGCGGGGATCGCCTTACAGGGCGGGGCAACGCTGACCGCGCATGGTGGGGCGCTGCACCGTACCCAGAACATGGGCGGCACGCGCCTGCTGATTGATGCCGACGGGATTGCCAACGTGCCGGTCGAAAGCAACGGCGCGCCGGTGTACACCAATATGTTTGGCAAGGCGGTGGTCGCCGATATTAACAACTACTATCGCAATCAGGCGTATATCGATTTAAACAACTTGCCGGAAGATGCGGAAGCCACCCAGTCGGTGGTGCAGGCGACTCTGACGGAAGGCGCAATCGGCTATCGCAAATTCAAAGTGATCAGCGGGCAAAAAGCGATGGCGGTACTGAGGTTGCGTGACGGTAGCTACCCGCCGTTTGGCGCGGAAGTGAAAAATGACGAGCAGCAGCAGGTTGGCATTGTGGATGATGAAGGCAATGTCTATCTGGCGGGGGTCAATGCGGGCGAGCATATGATGGTGTTCTGGGAAGGCAGCGCACAATGCGAGATCGTATTGCCGAAGCCGCTACCTGCCGATTTGTTCAGCGGCCTGTTGTTGCCGTGTGAACAAAAGGGAACGGCAGCCCCTGATTCTTCAGCACCAGAAATTAAGCCTGTTATTCAGGACCAGACGCGGCAAGTCACACCAACGGAAGCGCCGACGTCAATTTCAGCAACTCAATAATCTGATTAAGGAACGATCAATGTCTTATAAATTATCCAGTCCAATGCTCGTCAGCACAGCGCTGATGGCAATGCTTACCACCGCCAGCCTGACGGCGCATGCATCGGTCACCCCGGATCGCACCCGTCTGGTGTTTAACGAAAGCGATAAATCGATCAGCGTGACGTTGCGTAACAACAACGAAAAGCTGCCTTACCTGGCGCAAAGCTGGCTGGAAGACGAGAAGGGCAACAAAATCATCTCGCCGCTGGCAGTACTGCCGCCGGTGCAGCGTATTGACGCTATGATGAACGGCCAGGTGAAGATTCAGGCGCTGCCGGACATTCACACGCTGCCGTCCGACCGAGAAAGCCTGTTCTACTACAACGTGCGTGAGATCCCGCCAAAGTCCGGGAAAGCCAACACCCTGCAAATTGCGCTGCAAACGCGCATCAAGCTGTTCTGGCGACCAAAGGCGCTGGAGAATATTGACATGAGAAAACCGTGGCAGTTTAAGGTCACACTCACGCGCAGCGGCCAGGACTATACCGTCAATAACCCGACGCCGTACCACGTCATCATCAGCGATGCCAGCACACAGAAGAAAGGGCTGACTGCCGCCGGGTTTAAACCGCTGGTGATGCCACCGAAAACGTCACAACCGTTAAAGGCAAAAATGGCGAGCGCCCCGGTGTTGACCTATATCAACGACTACGGCGCGCGCATGCCGCTGATCTTCCGTTGTGAAGGGAACACCTGCAAGGTGGATGAAGATCAAAGCAGCAAAGGTTGATAACGGGAGAAGCAACATGAAAGCGTTCTTTCTGACCGGATCTGCCGCGCTATTGCTGGCCTGTGGCGTGACCGTTTTCCCGGCAATGGCGGGCGGCAAAATCGTCAATTTGACGTTGCGCGTGCTGGTGGATGGGCCGCCGCCCTGTTCGGTAAAGGGAAGCGCGGTGGAGTTCGGCAATGTGATTATTAAAAGTATTGATGGTGCCAACTACCGTCAGCCAGTGGGCTACACCCTGAACTGCTCAAACAGTGTCAGCGACGACCTGCAAATGCAGCTTCAGGCCACCACCACGACCATCAACGGCGAAACGGTGCTGAGTACTGGAATCAGCGGTTTTGGCATTCGTATTCAGAATGCCGCTGACCATTCGCTGGTGGCAGTGGGTAACAGTAGCTGGCTGCCGTTCAACATCAATACACAGCCAGACTTCGAAGCCGTTCCGGTGAAGCAGAGCGGTGTGGAACTGATGGCATCGGAGTTTAATGCGACCATGACCATGGTGGTGGACTACCAATGAAACGACTCGCATGGTGCTTAATTTACGGTTTTGCTGGCCTGGCGCAGGCCGCGATTAACGACGTTACTTTTCACGGCACGCTGGTTTCGCCACCCGCCTGTACTATCAGCGATGGTAAGACGATCGAAGTTGAGTTTCGCAACGTCATTATCGACAACATTAACGGCGATAATTTCCGTCAGGATGTGCCTTACACCATCACATGTGACCCCGATGTGCGCGACGACGCCTGGGAGATGAGCCTGACCTGGACGGGCAGCCAAACCCCTTATGATGATTCCGCCATTGAAACGGACGTTAGCGGCCTGGGGATTGAGCTACAGCAAAACGGCCAGCCGTTTAAGCTGGGAACACCGTTGAAAATTGACCCGTCAACTCCGCCAACGCTGCAAGCCGTACCGGTGAAAGCCAATGATGCGGCGCTCAGCGAAGGCACCTTTTCTGCCTACGCAACATTACAGGTGGATTACCAATGAACCTAAAACGGATATCTCACTGCGCGGCTGTACTGGCGACGGTGCTGCTGACGCCCCATGTTCAGGCGGCTGACAACCTGCATTTCTACGGCAATTTACTCAGCAAGTCCTGCACGTTAGTCGTTCAGGGCGAGTCGCTGGCGGAGGTGCATTTCCCCACCGTTAGCCGCAAAGACCTGATGGTGACCGGGCAGTCTGCACGCGTGCCGGTGGTGTTTCAACTGAAAGATTGCAAAGGGCCAGCCCAGTATGAGGTTCGGGTGACGCTCACCGGTACGGAAGACAGCGAGCAGCCCGGTTTTCTGGCGCTGGATGCTTCCTCAGCGGCGCAGGGCGTCGGGATTGGTATGGAAAAAACCGACGGAACACCGGTGCTGATTAACAACACCAGCGGGGCGACTTTTGTGCTGAGTAACGGCAATAACAATCTGAATTTTAATGCCTGGCTCCAGGCGAAAAGCGGCCGGGAAGTGACGATGGGGGATTTTACCGCCTCCCTGACTGCGACATTTGAGTACATATAAAATGAAAATACTACGATGGCTGTGCTGCCTGGTCATGCTGATTTGCGCAGCAGAAAGTCTGGCGGCGAAGAAAATTGCAACATTGATAACCCCGATGGCATATTCGGGGTATGTAACACAGGTACACTATTATCTTGAGATTCTGACCCCTGAGGGTGTTGCATATGGTGTTTATAAACAACATAGCATTATGCTTAAAGCTGAGAATTTGGATTTAGTTTCCTGGACCGGAAGTAATACAGCGCCCACATTGAAAGCGGAATCTGTTCAATTGATTTCGGATTCAGCTTGCCCTGGGCTTGATGAGTACGATACGGCGGCAAAGACATCTTATTGGGACTGTGAGAATATTACGCTTGGCGTGTACTATGATGGGCCTGTGGACGGTTGCCCATGGTTGATTTCGACATATACAGATAGCATTATTCTGATGGATGGCATCGGCCCCTATGTCGGACCCAAAGTGCATAACTCGTCATGCCCTGTCTCCGTCGCCACTTATGATATTTCGTGGAGTGAAGATTATGTTGCCCATTCGAAAGTGCTGTCGCTGCAATCGACGGGCGGAACGATTGAGAAAACGCTGCCCACCTTTTTGATGGAAAGCGGCAAGCTCTGTGACAGTAGCGTGATGGACGATCGAGGCGCATACTGCCGCTTTGTGGCGCAGATGATCACCTTCTCCACCTCCGGCTGTGACAGTTCGAAAGTGACGGTCACACCCAACCAGCATCCCATCACTGACAAGCAACTGCACGACATGGTAGTGCGTGTCGATACCAGCAGCAGGCAGCCCATTGATTCCACCTGCCGCTTCCAGTACACGCTCAACGAGCTGTAGCGTATACACCACACAACGGGGCCATCAGGCCCCGTTGTCCGTTATGTCATGCGGTCATCCAGTTTTTTAGAATATTCGCCACCACAGGAGCGAAAGGTGCCAGATAACCGTCGACGGGGGTGAGTAATTCGTCGATAACCGCTTGCAGCAGGTCGTCATCCTCAAGCCCCTCTGAAGGGTCAATGCCATTAGCCCACAGAAGCTGTCGGAAAGCTGCTTACGTTTTTCAATTAATGCCCGATTATTACGTTCATTATCGCCAGGGTTGAGACGCCAGTATCCAAGGCTAAATGGCCCGACTCATCCACCTTTTAATATTCAGGGTAATTCCGGCGGCAACCACTCTTCCACTTCAATCAGCACCAACAACGCCGCATCGCCACCATACTCTTTTGGTGCCTGGTGAAATGCCATCACATGCGGATGTTGCGCCAGCCACAGCGGCGTTTGCTGCTTCAAAATATGCTTCCCGTGCCCATGCATCACGCAGGCGCAAAACACATGTTCACGGCGGCAGGCGGCAATCAACGCCCCCAGTTCCTGTTTGGCTTGTAGCTGCGTCAGACCGTGCAAATCAAGAAACAACTCCGGTGAATAATCGCCACGGCGTAACTTCTTCGCCTCAAAATGGCTGACATCCGGTCGAACATATTTGACCGGACCTTCGGTATTCAATAATGGCTGAAATTCGTCCGAAAAATAGTGGCTGGCATCGGCCTGTTCCTGAATCAACCGCTTTACTGGCACTTCGCTGATTTTTTTACGCTGCGGTCGGTGGGCAATCGTGTCCTGCTTAATCTTGCGAGTACCCGCCATCAACTGGCGAAACAGCGCCTGGTCCTCCTCGCTAAGTGTTGTTTTCTTTTTCATTTATCTGTCTCTATTTCTAATTTTCCTACAGTTTACCCGACTCGTAGCGCAATCGATCGTTTTAAACGTATTTTTCCTCACTCACCGCGCGTGAATGCTGATTTATCGTCATCTTCATGGCAAACTAGCCGCCGAAATTATTGCGATCATGCCCTGGAGGAATACGTGGATAAAATTTTCGTTGATGAAGCAGTAAATGAGCTGCAAACCATTCAGGACATGTTGCGCTGGTCGGTTAGCCGCTTCAGCGCGGCAAATATCTGGTATGGTCACGGCACCGATAACCCGTGGGATGAAGCCGTGCAACTGGTGTTGCCTTCGCTCTACCTGCCGCTGGATATTCCGGAAGACATGCGCACCGCGCGTCTGACCTCCAGCGAAAAACACCGTATTGTTGAGCGCGTGATCCGCCGCGTCAACGAACGCATTCCGGTGGCTTACCTGACCAACAGAGCCTGGTTCTGCGGTCATGAATTTTACGTCGATGAACGCGTGCTGGTGCCGCGCTCGCCGATTGGTGAACTGATCAACAATAAATTTGCCGGACTCATCAGCAAGCAACCGCAGCATATTTTAGATATGTGTACCGGTAGCGGCTGCATCGCCATTGCCTGTGCTTATGCCTTCCCGGAAGCGGAAGTCGACGCGGTGGACATCTCTCCAGACGCGCTGGCGGTTGCTGAACAGAACATCGAAGAACACGGTTTGATCCACAACGTCATTCCGATTCGTTCCGACTTGTTCCGTGACTTGCCGAAAGTGCAGTACGACCTGATCGTCACCAACCCGCCGTACGTCGATGCAGAAGATATGTCCGACCTGCCAAACGAATACCGCCACGAGCCGGAACTCGGTCTGGCATCTGGCACCGACGGCCTGAAACTGACGCGTCGCATTCTCGGTAACGCGGCAGATTACCTCGCTGATGATGGCGTGCTGATTTGTGAAGTGGGCAACAGCATGGTACATCTTATGGAACAATATCCGGATGTTCCGTTCACCTGGCTGGAGTTTGATAACGGCGGCGATGGTGTGTTTATGCTCACCAAAGAGCAGCTTATTGCCGCACGAGAACATTTCGCGATTTATAAAGATTAAGTAAACACGCAAACACAACAATAACGGAGCCGTGATGGCTGGAAACACAATTGGACAACTCTTTCGCGTAACCACCTTCGGCGAATCGCACGGGCTGGCGCTCGGCTGCATCGTCGATGGTGTTCCGCCAGGCATTCCGCTGACGGAAGCGGACCTGCAACATGACCTTGATCGTCGTCGCCCTGGGACATCGCGCTATACCACCCAGCGCCGCGAGCCGGATCAAGTCAAAATTCTCTCCGGTGTTTTTGAAGGTGTTACTACTGGCACCAGCATCGGATTGTTGATCGAAAATACCGACCAGCGTTCTCAGGATTATAGTGCGATTAAGGACGTTTTCCGTCCAGGTCATGCCGATTACACCTATGAACAAAAATACGGCCTGCGCGATTATCGCGGCGGTGGACGTTCTTCCGCCCGTGAAACCGCCATGCGCGTGGCGGCAGGGGCGATTGCCAAAAAATATCTCGCCGAGAAATTTGGCATTGAGATTCGCGGTTGCCTGACCCAGATGGGCGACATTCCACTGGAAATCAAAGACTGGTCTCAGGTCGAGCAAAATCCATTCTTCTGCCCGGACCCGGACAAAATCGACGCGTTAGATGAACTGATGCGCGCGCTGAAAAAAGAAGGCGACTCTATTGGTGCGAAAGTCACCGTCGTTGCCAGTGGCGTACCCGCCGGACTTGGCGAGCCGGTCTTTGACCGCCTGGATGCCGACATCGCCCATGCGCTAATGAGCATTAACGCGGTGAAAGGCGTGGAAATTGGTGATGGTTTTGACGTGGTAGCGCTGCGTGGCAGCCAGAACCGCGACGAAATCACCAAAGACGGTTTCCAGAGCAACCATGCGGGCGGCATTCTTGGTGGTATCAGCAGCGGGCAGCAAATCATTGCCCATATGGCGCTGAAGCCAACTTCCAGCATTACCGTGCCGGGGCGCACCATTAACCGCTTTGGCGAAGAAGTTGAGATGATCACCAAAGGCCGTCACGATCCTTGTGTTGGGATCCGCGCGGTGCCGATCGCGGAAGCGATGCTGGCGATCGTTTTAATGGATCACCTGTTACGGCAGCGGGCGCAAAATGCCGATGTGAAGACTGATATTCCACGCTGGTAAAAAATGAACAAAACTGCGATTGCGCTGCTGGCCCTGCTTGCCAGTAGTGCCAGCCTGGCAGCGACGCCGTGGCAAAAAATAACCCAACCTGTGCCGGGTAGCGCACAATCGATAGGCAGTTTTTCTAATGGCTGTATCGTCGGCGCTGACACGTTGCCGATACAGTCCGAACATTATCAGGTCATGCGTACCGATCAGCGTCGCTATTTCGGTCACCCAGACCTGGTGATGTTTATCCAGCGTCTGAGTCGCCAGGTGAGCAATCTTGGCATGGGTACGGTGCTGATTGGCGATATGGGGATGCCTGCTGGTGGTCGTTTCAACGGCGGTCACGCCAGCCACCAGACCGGACTGGATGTCGATATCTTCCTGCAACTGCCGAAAACACGCTGGACCTCCGCGCAGCTCTTGCGTCCGCAGGCACTGGACCTAGTTTCTCGTGATGGCAAGCATGTCGTTCCTACGCTGTGGAAGCCAGAAATTTTCAGCTTGATCAAACTCGCCGCCCAGGACAAAGACGTCACGCGCATTTTTGTTAATCCGGCGATTAAGCAACAACTTTGCCTTGATGCGGGCACCGATCGCGACTGGTTGCGCAAAGTGCGACCCTGGTTCCAGCATCGCGCGCATATGCATGTACGATTACGTTGTCCTGCCGATAGTCTGGAGTGTGAGGATCAACCTTTACCGCCACCAGGCGATGGTTGCGGGGCAGAACTGCAAAGCTGGTTTGAACCTCCAAAACCGGGAACAACAAAGCCTGAGAAGAAGACACCGCCTCCGTTGCCGCCTTCCTGCCAGGCGCTACTGGATGAGCACGTGATCTAATGGAAACGTTTAATAGCCTGTTTATGGTTTCCCCGCTGCTGCTGGGAGTTCTCTTTTTTGTCGCCATGCTGGCGGGATTTATCGACTCGATTGCCGGTGGCGGTGGGTTACTCACCATTCCGGCATTGATGGCGGCGGGGATGTCTCCCGCTAACGCGCTGGCAACCAATAAACTGCAAGCCTGCGGTGGCTCTATTTCCGCCACTATCTACTTTATTCGCCGTAAAGTGGTTAGTTTAAGCGATCAAAAACTCAATATCGCCATGACCTTTGTCGGCTCAATGAGCGGCGCGCTACTGGTGCAGTATGTTCAGGCCGATGTCTTACGGCAGATTTTGCCTATTCTGGTGATTTGTATCGGCCTCTATTTCTTGCTGATGCCAAAGCTGGGTGAAGAAGACCGCCAGCGTCGGATGTATGGACTGCCATTTGCGCTGGTGGCGGGGGGCTGCGTCGGTTTTTACGATGGATTCTTTGGCCCGGCTGCCGGATCGTTTTACGCGCTGGCCTTCGTTACGCTGTGCGGATTCAACCTCGCCAAAGCCACTGCTCACGCCAAATTACTTAACGCAACGTCAAACATTGGCGGTCTGCTGCTGTTTATTCTCGGCGGCAAAGTGATTTGGGCGACGGGCTTTGTGATGCTGGTGGGGCAGTTCCTCGGCGCGCGCATGGGTTCAAGACTGGTGTTGAGCAAAGGACAAAAGCTGATCCGCCCGATGATCGTTATCGTCTCGGCGGTGATGAGTGCCAAATTACTTTACGATAGCCACGGACAGGAGATCCTCCACTGGTTGGGGATGAACTAATGAACAGTACACACCACTATGAGCAGTTGATTGAGATTTTTAATAGCTGCTTTGCCGATGAATTTAATACCCGTCTGATTAAAGGCGACGACGAACCGATCTATCTTCCTGCTGATGCGGAAGTACCGTATAACAGAATCGTCTTCGCTCATGGCTTTTATGCCAGCGCCATCCACGAGATTTCGCACTGGTGTATTGCCGGGAAAGCGCGCCGTGAGCTGGTTGATTTCGGCTACTGGTATTGCCCGGACGGACGCGATGCCCAGACGCAAAGTCAGTTTGAAGATGTTGAAGTGAAGCCGCAGGCGCTGGACTGGTTGTTCTGCGTGGCGGCGGGATATCCGTTTAATGTTAGCTGCGACAATCTGGAAGGGGATTTCGAACCGGACCGCGTGGTGTTTCAACGGCGGGTACATGCGCAGGTGATGGATTATCTGGCAAACGGCATTCCCGAACGTCCGGCACGCTTCATTAAAGCACTACAAAATTATTATCACACGCCGGAACTTACGGCGGAACAATTCCCGTGGCCGGAAGCGCTCAGCTGAAGCCAGCGCCACGTTTTACAATGAGGAAAGAAGATGATCGCGGAGTTTGAATCACGCATTCTGGCATTAATCGACGGTATGGTTGACCATGCCAGTGATGATGAGTTATTTGCCAGTGGGTATTTGCGTGGCCACCTGACATTAGCCATCGCAGAACTGGAAAGTGGTGACGACCACTCCGCTCAGGCGGTACATACAACCGTTAGCCAGAGTCTGGAAAAAGCCATTGGCGCGGGTGAATTGTCACCGCGTGACCAGGCGCTGGTTACCGATATGTGGGAACACCTGTTTCAGCAGGCCTCACAGCAGTAAGTTGTGACGTCTGGAGCACCATGCCTGATGCGACGCTTATCGCGTCTTATCAGGCCTACAGGTAACGCGTAGGTCGGATAAGGCGTTTACGCCGCATCCGACAAACAATGCCAAAGCAGATTACCCCGCCTTAACCGCTTTACCTTTCAACAACTTCCGCACCCATAACCTATTCGGATTTAACGCCGCCAGCGTACTGGCATCCATCGGAATCGGTTCTTCACTCATCTGTGCTGCCAGAATCTCGGCACACAGCGGGGCAGAACACAAACCGCGCGAACCTAAAGCAGCAAACATAAAGAGATCGTCATAAACCGGCGCGCTTACCGCTTCATCTTTCTTCTCCGCCAGCGACGCATATTCCACGAGTGTAGCGTCATAATCAGGCACGTTGCCTACCATTGGCAGATGATCGCGAGTGGCACAACGCACACCGCAGCGCGCCTCTTTACCACTGACATCAACCTCTTTTGCCCATTGCGCGTGTGGGAAACAATCAATCAACCGCTGGCGATTCTGCTGCTGATCTTCATCACTGTACGCCGTCTCTTCGCTGCCGCGATGATAACTGGCACCAATACAATGGTGCTGATTCGCCGGATTTTGTGGCGTGAGATAACCGTCATAGCACAGCACCTGCTTCAGCTCCGCCAGTTCCGGCGTTGTCGGAATATGGCTGACTTGACCGGCCACCGAATATACTGGCAGAGATGACGTTTGGCTGAAACGGCTGATTTGATGCCCGTTCGCCAGTACCACTACACTGTGTGTTGCTTGCTGATCTCCTGCAAAATTCAACAACCAACCGTCATCCTTACGGGATAAATCCTGTAACTGATATTGATAATGAATCTGCAAACCCTGCTGTTGCGCCAGTTTCAGCACATTACGGGTCAGTTCTGCTGGACACAGCCAGCCACCTTGCGGATAAGTAATGCCGCTGCAATTTGTCGCAACGCCCGTAATTTGTTCAACCGCATTTGCCTCAACGGCTACAGCCAGTTCTGCGGGTAAATCCATCGACAACATCTGTGCGATTTTATGCTGGCTTTTCTCATCCCAGCCTAACTGCGTGACGCCGCACCAGTCATGATCAAATTTAACGGGCAATAAATCGTAAAACCGACGAGCAAAAGTAAACGCATTAGAGAAAAAACGGTTTAGCGCTTCATCGTGTTTACTTAAAAGCGGATACAGCGCCCCCTGGCGATTGCCGGAAGCACCCAGTGCGGGAGCCTCATCCGCGCAATAAAGCGTTACCTGCCAGCCGCGACGCAATAGCGCCAGTGACAACAACGCGCTGGCAATACCGCCTCCAATAATTGCCGCTTCCTGTTTGTTGCTGCCCGTACGGTTAAACCACGGCGTGGAGCAGGGGAGGGGTAATGTCTGTTCCATCACCCCACAAAGCATTTCCCGTTTGCGCCCAAAGCCCTTACGTTTTTGCATAGTGAATCCGGCTTCCTGCAAACCGCGGCGGACAAAACCGGCAGACGTAAAGGTCGCCAGCGTGCTGCCCGGACGCGCCAGTCGGGCCATGGCGTTAAACAGATTTTGCGTCCACATATCTGGGTTTTTCGCTGGCGCAAAGCCGTCCAGAAACCAGGCATCTACTTTTTGATTTAGCGAATCGTCCAGTTGGCTGGTCAGTTCATTAATATCGCCAAACCATAAATCCAGCGTCACGCGGCCTTCATCGAGCAATAAACGATGGCAACCGGGCAAGGGCAAAGGCCATTGCGCCTGAAGCTGTTCCGCCCACGGGGCCAGCTCCGGCCAGTGTTGATGCGCCAGCGCTAAATCCGCACGGGTGAGGGGAAATTTCTCAAAACTAATGAAATGTAAGCGTTGTAATTGCGCTTGCGGATGTGCTTCGCGAAACTGATCAAATGCCTGCCATAGCGTCAGGAAGTTTAATCCGGTGCCGAAGCCGCTCTCTGCTACCACAAACAGAGGATGTGGATGCTCAGGAAAACGTGCCTCTAAATGGTTACCCCCAAGAAAAACATAACGCGTCTCTTCCAGTCCGTTATCGTTGGAAAAATAGACATCGTCAAAATCTCGGGAAACAGGTGTACCCTCAGCATTAAATTCGAGGTTGGCAGGTTGTATGGAGTAGTGTTTCACGTAAGTTACTCGTCTTACAGGCGGTGGCTCGATCTTAGCGATGTGTGTCAGGCTGCGCAAATTTCTCTATTAATTGGCTGATCGGACTTGTTCGGCGTACAAGTGTACGCTATTGTGCATTCGAAACTTACTCTATGTGCGACTTACAGAGGTATTGAATGAAACGTGCAGTGATTACTGGCCTGGGCATTGTTTCCAGCATCGGTAATAACCAGCAGGAAGTCCTGGCATCTCTGCGTGAAGGACGTTCAGGGATCACTTTCTCTCAGGAGCTGAAGGATTCCGGCATGCGTAGCCACGTCTGGGGCAACGTAAAACTGGATACCACTGGCCTCATTGACCGCAAAGTTGTGCGCTTTATGAGCGACGCATCCATTTATGCATTCCTTTCTATGGAGCAGGCAATTGCAGATGCTGGCCTCTCCCCGGAAGCTTACCAGAATAACCCGCGCGTTGGCCTGATTGCAGGTTCCGGCGGCGGCTCCCCGCGTTTCCAGGTTTTCGGCGCTGACGCAATGCGCGGCCCGCGCGGCCTGAAAGCGGTTGGCCCGTATGTGGTCACCAAAGCGATGGCATCCGGCGTTTCTGCCTGCCTCGCCACGCCGTTTAAAATTCACGGCGTTAACTACTCCATTAGCTCCGCGTGTGCGACTTCCGCACACTGTATCGGTAACGCAGTAGAGCAGATCCAACTGGGCAAACAGGACATCGTGTTTGCTGGCGGCGGCGAAGAGCTGTGCTGGGAAATGGCTTGCGAATTCGACGCGATGGGTGCGCTGTCTACTAAATACAACGACACCCCGGAAAAAGCCTCCCGTACTTACGACGCTCACCGTGACGGTTTCGTTATCGCTGGCGGTGGCGGTATGGTAGTGGTTGAAGAGCTGGAACACGCGCTGGCGCGTGGTGCTCACATCTATGCTGAAATCGTTGGCTACGGTGCAACCTCTGATGGCGCAGACATGGTTGCTCCGTCTGGCGAAGGTGCAGTGCGCTGCATGAAGATGGCGATGCACGGTGTTGATACCCCAATCGACTACCTGAACTCTCATGGTACTTCGACTCCGGTTGGCGACGTGAAAGAACTGGCAGCTATCCGTGAAGTGTTCGGCGATAAGAGCCCGGCGATTTCTGCAACCAAAGCAATGACCGGTCACTCACTGGGCGCTGCTGGCGTACAGGAAGCTATCTACTCTCTGCTGATGCTGGAACACGGTTTTATCGCCCCGAGCATCAACATTGAAGAGCTGGACGAGCAGGCTGCGGGTCTGAACATCGTGACCGAAACGACCGATCGCGAACTGACCACCGTTATGTCTAACAGCTTCGGCTTCGGCGGCACCAACGCCACGCTGGTAATGCGTAAGCTGAAAGATTAATTCGGAGTAGGTCGGATAAGACGCGCCAGCGCCGCATCCGACGTTACGCGCCAATGCGGCCTCCGGCACTAACGCAAAAGGGAACCCGATGGTTCCCTTTTTCACATCATTGACAATCGCCGCCAGTTCCAGGCAAACTTCCCGCTTTGTCGATTTCCTGCAGAAAAGACGTACGCGTTAAATCCTGCCAACGCACCGTAACCCTGAAACCAGAGAGATGAGACGGGGATACTCCTCGCCTTGCGCTGCATTCTGGAGTAATGCATGACTGCTGTAAGCCAAACCGAAACACGATCTTCTGCCAATTTTTCGCTCTTCCGCATCGCTTTTGCGGTTTTTCTCACCTACATGACCGTAGGTTTACCGTTGCCGGTTATCCCGCTGTTTGTTCATCATGAACTGGGCTATGGCAACACTATGGTCGGCATTGCCGTCGGGATTCAGTTTCTGGCTACGGTGCTGACGCGTGGTTACGCCGGGCGACTGGCCGATCAATATGGCGCAAAACGTTCGGCGCTTCAGGGGATGTTAGCTTGTGGTCTGGCGGGGGGCGCGTTGCTGCTGGCGGCGATTTTGCCCGTCCCCGCACTGTTCAAATTTGCTCTGTTGGTCGTCGGGCGTTTGATTCTTGGCTTTGGTGAAAGCCAGTTACTGACGGGCGCTCTGACCTGGGGATTAGGCATCGTTGGGCCAAAACATTCCGGCAAAGTGATGTCATGGAACGGAATGGCTATTTACGGTGCCCTCGCTGTTGGTGCGCCGCTTGGCCTGTTGATTCATAGCCATTACGGTTTTGCCGCACTGGCGCTCACCACAATGGCATTACCCTTACTGGCGTGGGCCTGTAACGGCACAGTGCGCAAAGTACCGGCCCTGGCGGGGGAACGTCCATCGCTGTGGAGCGTTGTCGGGCTTATCTGGAAACCAGGGTTAGGTCTGGCACTACAAGGCGTTGGTTTTGCGGTTATCGGGACTTTCGTTTCGCTCTACTTTGCCAGCAAAGGATGGGCGATGGCGGGCTTTACTCTTACCGCGTTTGGCGGCGCATTTGTCGTGATGCGCGTCATGTTTGGCTGGATGCCGGACCGTTTTGGCGGCGTGAAAGTGGCGATCGTCTCTCTGCTTGTAGAAACGGTGGGCTTGTTGCTGCTCTGGCAAGCCCCAGGGGCGTGGGTCGCATTAGCGGGCGCGGCGTTAACTGGAGCCGGATGTTCGCTTATCTTTCCTGCGCTGGGCGTGGAGGTGGTTAAACGCGTCCCCTCACACGTTCGCGGCACCGCACTGGGCGGTTACGCCGCGTTTCAGGATATCGCCCTCGGCGTCTCCGGGCCGCTTGCGGGAATGCTGGCGACCATGTTTGGTTACTCTTCGGTATTTCTTGCCGGGGCGATCTCTGCGGTGCTGGGAATTATTGTCACGATACTGTCGTTTCGTCGGGGTTAACGAACCAGCCAGACCAGCATCAGGATAATCGCGACTAACAGTATCCACAGCGCGGGACGCGTTGCCATATTTTGCAACGTGTCCATCATCGGTGGAAAAGGATTAAGCAGCGGTTGCATATCACGCGGCTCAATCCCTTTAACCCGCCGTTGATAAAGCTGGTTAAGAATATCCTCGGCCTGGGCAGAAGAAAGCGATGATTGCGCAGAAAGGCCATATTTTTGCTGGATATATGCCGATAACGCCGCCAGTTCACTGGCATCTAAAGGTTGTTTCAGCGCCATCTGTAGTGATTCAAGCGTCGGCGTATTTTGCTGGCTTAGCGTCTGACGCGCCTGTAGCCAGGTCACCAGATGGTTAAACAGTTTCGCTGGAATTAACTCGCCATCTTTCACCCCGGAAAGTTCCAGCATCGATTGCCAGATCTGTTTGCTGGGTTCCCCCGTTGCTGCCGCAAGTTTGGTCACCAGCTGTTTGAGCGCATTGTGCTCCGCCAGTAATAAAGGACGGTCGGTCGCCTCGCGCTGCTGTGGTTGCGGAATAACCATCTTCCCTTCCTGCAACAGGGTGAGAATGGTTTTTAATTGCTCCGGTGAGAGCTGATTCAGCGGCGTCTGACCAAAGTTATGACGGATATAATCCGTGACCGCCTGACGATTATTCCCCAGACGTAAATACTCCCCTAATTGCGCTAAAAGCTGGCGGGCAGAATGGCTTTTTTGCGCGGCCAACAGACGTTGCGCCAGATTATGCTCAGCGGCAGGGAAGTGACGCGAAAGCAGCGGTGAATCTCCCGACAGACCAATATCGTGCCTGATACCCGCCCACAGTTCTGCTCTTTGTTGTTGCGTCAGTGAGGTCACTTTCGTCATTAAGCTTTCCAGCGAAGTACGTTGCTGACTGGATAAAGGCTGATTGCCCGCGCCAGACGGCAGGTTATCTCCCTGACCTGGTGGTTGCCCAGGAGGAGGGCCGGAAATAGGTTGTATCATTACGTATCCTTATACCTGAAATCTTCGCAAGTATGCCTGGCCGCGAGATTATGGCACACTTGTCTGGTTAACTCTCGTCTCATACAGGTAACACAAACGTGAAAATCCTTGTTGATGAAAATATGCCTTATGCCCGCGACTTATTTAGCCGTTTGGGTGAGGTGACCGCGGTTCCCGGGCGTCCAATTCCTGTCGCTCAACTGGCAGACGCGGATGCGCTTATGGTGCGTTCGGTCACGAAAGTGAATGAATCTTTGCTGGCAGGAAAACCCATTAAATTTGTTGGCACTGCCACCGCGGGGACCGACCATGTCGATGAAGCATGGTTAAAGCAGGCGGGAATTGGTTTTTCCGCTGCACCTGGCTGTAATGCGATTGCGGTAGTGGAATATGTTTTCTCCTCCCTGCTGATGCTTGCCGAACGCGATGGATTTTCACTGCACGAGCGTACCGTGGGGATCGTTGGCGTTGGTAACGTTGGTCGTCGTTTACAGGCGCGACTGGAAGCTTTAGGGATCAAAACCTTACTTTGCGATCCGCCCCGCGCCGACCGTGGGGATGAGGGGGATTTCCGCTCGCTGGATGAATTAGTTCAGCATGCGGATATTCTGACTTTCCATACGCCACTCTTTAAAGATGGTCCGTACAAAACGCTGCATCTGGCGGATGAAAAACTGATCCGCAGCCTGAAACCGGGAGCGATCCTGATTAACGCCTGCCGTGGCGCAGTCGTCGATAATACCGCCCTGCTGACCTGCCTGAGCGAAGGCCAGAAGTTAAGCGTAGTGCTGGATGTCTGGGAAGGCGAACCGGAACTTAACGTGGAATTGCTGAAAAAAGTGGATATCGGCACGCCGCATATCGCAGGCTATACCCTGGAAGGTAAAGCACGCGGTACTACGCAAGTGTTTGAAGCTTATAGCAAGTTTATTGGGCATGAACAGCACGTTGCACTGGATACATTACTGCCCGCGCCAGAGTTTGGTCGCATTACGCTGCATGGCCCGCTCGATCAGCCAACGCTGAAAAGGCTGGTGCATTTGGTGTATGATGTGCGCCGCGATGACGCACCGCTGCGTAAAGTCGCCGGGATACCGGGTGAGTTCGATAAACTGCGCAAAAACTATCTTGAGCGCCGTGAATGGTCATCTCTGTATGTAATTTGTGATGACGCCAGTGCGGCATCATTGCTGTGTAAACTGGGTTTTAACGCCGTTCATCATCCGGCACGTTAATCTCTTCTTCATGCTCTCTGCTGTAACATTGGCAGGGAGCTTTGCTATTTCTGGAGTAAACCACCATGTCTGAAGGCTGGAACATTGCCGTCCTGGGCGCAACTGGCGCTGTGGGCGAAGCCCTGCTTGAAACGCTGGCTAAACGTCAGTTCCCGGTTGGGGAAATTTATGCACTGGCACGTAACGAAAGCGCAGGCGAACAACTGCGCTTTGGTGGTAAGACAATCACCGTGCAGGATGCCGCTGAATTTGACTGGGCGCAGGCGCAGCTGGCGTTTTTTGTCGCAGGCAAAGAAGCTACCGCTGCCTGGGTTGAAGAAGCGACCAACTCAGGTTGTCTGGTGATCGACAGCAGCGGATTGTTTGCTCTCGAACCTGACGTACCGCTGGTGGTGCCGGAAGTAAACCCGTTTGTACTGACCGATTACCGCAACCGGAATGTCATCGCCGTACCAGACAGTCTGACCAGCCAGCTGCTGGCGGCACTGAAACCGCTAATTGATCAGGGCGGTTTATCACGTATCAGCGTTACCAGCCTGATTTCAGCCTCCGCCCAGGGTAAAAAAGCGGTCGATGCGTTAGCGGGGCAGAGTGCTAAATTACTCAATGGCATTCCGATTGACGAAGAAGATTTCTTCGGGCGTCAGCTGGCGTTCAACATGCTGCCGTTACTGCCGGATAGCGAAGGTAGCGTGCGTGAAGAACGTCGTATCGTTGACGAAGTACGCAAAATCCTGCAGGACGAAGGGCTGATGATTTCGGCAAGCGTCGTCCAGGCACCGGTATTCTACGGTCATGCCCAGATGGTCAACTTTGAAGCACTGCGTCCGCTGGCGGCAGAAGAAGCGCGTGATGCGTTTGCTCAGGGCGAAGATATTGTGCTCTCTGAAGAGAACGAATTCCCGACTCAGGTAGGGGATGCTTCTGGTACGCCGCATCTTTCTGTTGGCTGCGTACGTAATGACTACGGTATGCCGGAGCAAGTCCAGTTCTGGTCGGTGGCCGATAACGTTCGCTTTGGCGGCGCGCTGATGGCAGTAAAAATCGCCGAGAAACTGGTGCAGGAGTATCTGTACTAATGTCCGACCAGCAACAACCGCCAGTTTATAAAATTGCGCTGGGCATTGAGTACGACGGCAGTAGGTATTACGGCTGGCAACGGCAGAATGAAGTCCGCAGTGTGCAGGAGAAGCTGGAAAAGGCGCTCTCCCAGGTGGCGAACGAACCCATCACCGTCTTCTGCGCCGGGCGTACTGACGCCGGTGTACACGGTACCGGGCAGGTGGTGCATTTCGAAACGACCGCGCAGCGCAAAGACGCTGCGTGGACGTTGGGCGTAAATGCGAATTTACCTGGTGACATCGCCGTGCGTTGGGTTAAAGCTGTACCTGATGATTTTCATGCCCGATTTAGCGCCACGGCTCGCCGTTATCGCTACATCATCTACAATCATCGGCTGCGCCCGGCGGTATTGAGTAAAGGGGTAACCCATTTTTACGAACCGCTGGACGCTGAACGGATGCATCGGGCTGCGCAATGCTTGCTGGGCGAGAATGATTTCACCTCGTTCCGTGCGGTGCAGTGCCAGTCCCGGACCCCGTGGCGCAACGTTATGCATATTAATGTCACGCGTCACGGTCCTTATGTGGTGGTAGATATCAAAGCGAATGCCTTTGTACATCATATGGTCAGGAATATTGTCGGCAGCCTGATGGAAGTCGGTGCCCACAACCAGCCGGAGAGCTGGATAGCAGAGTTGCTGGCGGCAAAGGACAGAACGCTGGCGGCAGCAACGGCAAAAGCGGAAGGGCTATATCTGGTCGCGGTGGATTACCCTGACCGATATGATCTTCCAAAACCGCCAATGGGCCCGCTATTTCTGGCGGACTAACGAGAATAATGCTCGGAACATTTCAGGCTGTAGCCAACGTAGTTACAGCCTGATAGATGACGAGTACAAGGCATAGGCAAATATGGACCTGATTTATTTCCTCATCGATTTTATCCTGCACATTGACGTGCATCTGGCAGAGCTGGTCGCGGAGTACGGCGTCTGGGTTTATGCCATTTTGTTCTTAATTTTGTTCTGTGAAACCGGTCTGGTGGTAACGCCGTTTTTACCGGGTGATTCATTGCTGTTTGTTGCCGGAGCGTTGGCATCACTGGAGACCAACGATCTCAACGTCCATATGATGGTGGTGCTGATGCTGATCGCCGCGATTGTGGGTGACGCGGTCAATTACACTATCGGGCGGTTGTTCGGTGAAAAGTTATTCAGTAATCCCAATTCGAAAATTTTCCGTCGCAGTTATCTCGACAAAACCCATCAGTTTTATGAGAAACATGGCGGCAAAACGATTATTCTCGCCCGTTTTGTGCCGATCGTCAGAACGTTCGCCCCGTTTGTTGCGGGAATGGGCCACATGTCGTACCGTCATTTCGCCGCTTATAACGTGATTGGCGCACTGTTGTGGGTACTGCTTTTTACCTACGCAGGCTATTTCTTCGGCACGCTCCCCTTCATTCAGAGCAACCTTAAACTGATGATTGTTGGCATTATTTTTGTTTCAATATTGCCAGGTGTTTTCGAATTTATTCGCCACAAACGCGCAGCGGCACGCGCCGCAAAATAAAAAGTAACTCTGCGGTTCGACCACTTTTTTATCCAAAGTTTCGGGCTGTTATGTTTTAATGTGCAACATTCATGGTCTGTTGGGGGCAAAAATGGCATTATGCGTCCCCAAAGATAAAACTGGCATCGAACCAGGTTCAGACAGAAAGGTCCCTAATGAGCTGGATTGAACGAATTAAAAGCAACATTACTCCCACCCGCAAGGCGAGCATTCCTGAAGGGGTGTGGACTAAGTGTGATAGCTGCGGTCAGGTTTTATACCGCGCTGAGCTGGAACGTAATCTTGAGGTCTGTCCGAAGTGTGACCATCACATGCGTATGACAGCGCGTAATCGCCTGCATAGCCTGTTAGATGAAGGAAGCCTTGTGGAGCTGGGTAGCGAGCTTGAGCCGAAAGATGTGCTGAAGTTTCGTGACTCCAAGAAGTATAAAGACCGTCTGGCATCTGCGCAGAAAGAAACCGGCGAAAAAGATGCGCTGGTGGTGATGAAAGGCACCCTGTATGGAATGCCGGTTGTCGCTGCGGCATTCGAGTTCGCCTTTATGGGCGGTTCCATGGGGTCTGTTGTGGGTGCGCGTTTCGTGCGTGCCGTTGAGCAGGCGCTGGAAGATAACTGCCCACTGATCTGCTTCTCCGCCTCTGGTGGCGCACGTATGCAGGAAGCACTGATGTCGCTGATGCAGATGGCGAAAACCTCTGCGGCACTGGCAAAAATGCAGGAGCGCGGCTTGCCGTACATCTCCGTGCTGACCGACCCGACCATGGGCGGTGTTTCTGCAAGTTTCGCCATGCTGGGCGATCTCAACATCGCTGAACCGAAAGCGTTAATCGGCTTTGCCGGTCCGCGTGTTATCGAACAGACCGTTCGCGAAAAACTGCCGCCAGGATTCCAGCGCAGTGAATTCCTGATCGAGAAGGGCGCGATCGACATGATCGTCCGTCGTCCGGAAATGCGTCTGAAACTGGCGAGCATTCTGGCGAAGTTGATGAATCTGCCAGCGCCGAATCCTGAAGCGCCGCGTGAAGGCGTAGTGGTGCCACCGGTACCGGATCAGGAACCTGAGGCCTGATAACTGATAAGGGCAGGGCCACTGGCTCTGCCCTTTTGCTATTCTCACCGTAACGAATCAGCGGATACCATGATTATCAAACGCACTCCTCAAGCCGCGTCGCCTCTGGCTTCGTGGCTTTCTTATCTGGAAAACCTGCACAGTAAAACTATCGATCTCGGCCTTGAGCGCGTGAGCCAGGTCGCGGCGCGTCTTGGCGTTCTGAAACCAGCGCCATTTGTGTTTACCGTTGCGGGTACGAATGGCAAAGGCACCACCTGCCGTACACTGGAGTCGATTCTGATGGCGGCAGGGTACAAAGTGGGCGTCTACAGTTCGCCGCATCTGGTACGTTATACCGAGCGCGTACGTGTGCAGGGTCAGGAATTGCCGGAATCGGCCCACACCGCTTCTTTTGCGGAGATTGAATCGGCACGCGGTGATATTTCCCTGACCTATTTCGAATACGGTACGCTGTCGGCGTTGTGGCTGTTCAAGCAGGCACAACTTGACGTAGTGATTCTGGAAGTAGGGCTGGGCGGTCGTCTGGACGCAACCAATATTGTCGATGCCGATGTCGCGGTAGTAACCAGTATTGCGCTGGATCATACCGACTGGCTGGGGCCAGATCGTGAAAGTATTGGTCGCGAGAAAGCAGGTATCTTTCGCAGCGAAAAACCGGCAATTGTCGGTGAGCCGGAGATGCCTTCTACCATTGCTGATGTGGCGCAGGAAAAAGGTGCACTGCTACAACGTCGGGGCGTTGAGTGGAACTATTCCGTCACCGATCATGACTGGACGTTTAGCGATGCTCACGGCACGCTGGAAAATCTGCCGTTGCCGCTTGTCCCGCAACCGAATGCCGCAACGGCGCTGGCGGCACTGCGTACCAGCGGGCTGGAGGTCAGTGAAAATGCCATTCGCGACGGAATTGCCAGCGCAATTTTGCCGGGACGTTTCCAGATTGTGAGCGAGTCGCCACGCGTTATTTTTGATGTCGCGCATAATCCACATGCGGCGGAATATCTCACCGGGCGTATGAAAGCGCTACCGAAAAACGGGCGCGTGCTGGCGGTTATCGGTATGCTACATGATAAAGATATTGCCGGAACTCTGGCCTGGTTGAAAAGCGTGGTTGATGACTGGTATTGTGCGCCACTGGAAGGGCCGCGCGGTGCCACGGCAGAACAACTGCTTGAGCATTTGGGTAACGGCAAATCATTTGATAGCGTTGCGCAGGCATGGGATGCCGCAATGGCGGACGCTAAAGCGGAAGACACCGTGCTGGTGTGTGGTTCGTTCCACACGGTCGCACATGTCATGGAAGTGATTGACGCGAGGAGAAGCGGTGGCAAGTAAGTTTCAGAATCGGTTAGTGGGCACGATCGTGCTGGTAGCGCTGGGGGTGATTGTACTTCCAGGGCTGCTGGACGGGCAGAAAAAACATTATCAGGATGAGTTCGCGGCTATCCCGTTGGTGCCAAAAGCGGGCGATCGCGATGAGCCTGATATGATGCCAGCCGCCACCCAGGCGTTGCCGACGCAGCCGCCGGAAGGCGCAGCGGAAGAGGTACGGGCAGGTGATGCCGCAGCACCGTCGCTCGATCCGGCCACTATTGCAGCCAATAACACCGAGTTTGAACCGGAACCTGCACCGGTCGCCCCACCGAAGCCGAAACCGGTGGAGCCGCTTAAGCCAAAGGTTGAAGCACCACCTGCGCCGAAGCCAGAACCGAAGCCGGTCGTGGAAGAAAAAGCAGCGCCAACGGGTAAAGCTTATGTTGTGCAACTGGGCGCGCTGAAAAATGCCGATAAAGTGAATGAGATTGTCGGTAAGCTGCGCGGTGCCGGTTATCGGGTTTATACGTCGCCATCCACGCCAGTGCAGGGTAAAATTACCCGTATTCTGGTTGGGCCGGATGCTTCCAAAGAGAAGCTGAAAGGATCGCTGGGTGAGCTCAAGCAGCTTTCTGGCTTAAGTGGCGTGGTAATGGGCTATACACCGAATTAATACGGTCTTGCCTGATGCGACGCTGGCGCATCTTATCAGGCCTGTGCAGGGGTAGAACAGTAGGTCGGATAAGGCGTTCACGCTGCATCCGACAGCCGTTGCCTGATGCGACGCCAGCGCGTCTTATCAGGCCTGTGCAGGGGTAGAACCGTAGGTCGGATAAGGCGTTCACGCCGCATCCGACAGCCGTTGCCTGATGTGACGCCAGCGCGTCTTATCAGGCCTGTGCAGGGGTAGAACCGTAGGTCGGATAAGGCGTTCACGCCGCATCCGACAGCCGTTGCCTGATGTGACGCCAGCGCGTCTTATCAGGCCTGTGCTGGAGCAGAACTGTAGGTCGGATAAGGCGTTCATGCGGCATCCGACACGCATTGCCCGATGCCGCAAAGGCATAAAAAGTCGATGGCGTTGAATATTTTTTCAGCGCCATTTTTATTGATGCGCGGGAAGGAAATCCCTACGCAAACGTTTTCTTTTTCTGTTAGAATGCGCCCCGAACAGGATGACAGGGCGTAAAATCGTGGGACACATATGGTCTGGATTGATTACGCCATAATCGCGGTGATTGCTTTTTCCTCTCTGGTTAGCCTGATCCGCGGCTTTGTTCGTGAAGCGTTATCGCTGGTGACATGGGGTTGTGCTTTCTTTGTTGCCAGTCATTACTACACTTACCTGTCAGTCTGGTTTACGGGCTTTGAAGACGAACTGGTTCGAAATGGGATTGCCATCGCGGTACTGTTTATCGCTACCCTGATCGTTGGTGCTATCGTGAACTTCGTGATAGGCCAGTTGGTGGAGAAAACGGGGTTGTCAGGCACCGATCGGGTGTTGGGCGTCTGTTTCGGTGCGTTGCGCGGTGTGTTGATTGTTGCTGCCATTCTCTTCTTTCTCGACTCCTTTACCGGGGTGTCGAAAAGCGAAGACTGGAGCAAATCACAGCTGATCCCGCAGTTCAGTTTTATCATCAGATGGTTTTTTGATTATCTGCAAAGCTCGTCAAGTTTCTTGCCCAGAGCGTAAGTGCTCTGAGATGTGGCTTAACGAGGAAAAAGACGTATGTGCGGTATTGTCGGTATCGCCGGTGTTATGCCGGTTAACCAGTCGATTTATGATGCCTTAACGGTGCTTCAGCATCGCGGTCAGGATGCCGCCGGCATCATCACCATAGATGCCAATAACTGCTTCCGTTTGCGTAAAGCGAACGGGCTGGTGAGCGATGTATTTGAAGCTCGCCATATGCAGCGTTTGCAGGGCAATATGGGCATTGGTCATGTGCGTTACCCCACGGCTGGCAGCTCCAGCGCCTCTGAAGCGCAGCCGTTTTACGTTAACTCCCCGTATGGCATTACGCTTGCCCACAACGGCAATCTGACCAACGCTCACGAGTTGCGTAAAAAACTGTTTGAAGAAAAACGCCGCCACATCAACACCACTTCCGACTCGGAAATTCTGCTTAATATCTTCGCCAGCGAGCTGGACAACTTCCGCCACTACCCGCTGGAAGCCGACAACATTTTCGCCGCCATCGCTGCTACAAACCGCTTAATCCGCGGCGCGTATGCCTGTGTGGCGATGATCATCGGCCACGGTATGGTTGCTTTCCGCGATCCTAACGGGATTCGTCCGCTGGTACTGGGAAAACGTGATATTGACGAGAACCGCACAGAATATATGGTCGCTTCCGAAAGCGTTGCGCTCGATACGCTGGGCTTTGATTTCCTGCGTGACGTCGCGCCAGGCGAAGCGATTTACATCACTGAAGAAGGGCAGTTATTTACCCGTCAATGTGCTGACAATCCGGTCAGCAATCCGTGCCTGTTTGAGTATGTATACTTTGCCCGCCCGGACTCGTTCATCGACAAAATTTCCGTTTACAGCGCGCGCGTGAATATGGGCACCAAACTGGGCGAGAAAATTGCCCGCGAATGGGAAGATCTGGATATCGACGTGGTGATCCCTATTCCGGAAACCTCGTGTGATATCGCGCTGGAAATTGCGCGTATTCTGGGCAAACCGTACCGCCAGGGCTTCGTTAAAAACCGTTATGTTGGCCGCACCTTCATCATGCCGGGTCAGCAGCTGCGTCGTAAGTCCGTGCGCCGTAAACTGAACGCCAACCGCGCCGAGTTCCGCGATAAAAACGTCCTGCTGGTCGACGACTCTATCGTCCGTGGCACCACTTCTGAGCAGATTATCGAGATGGCACGCGAAGCCGGAGCGAAGAAAGTGTACCTCGCTTCTGCGGCACCGGAAATTCGCTTCCCGAACGTTTACGGTATCGATATGCCGAGCGCCACGGAACTGATCGCTCACGGTCGCGAAGTAGATGAAATTCGCCAGATCATCGGTGCTGACGGGTTGATTTTCCAGGATCTGAACGATCTGATCGAAGCCGTTCGCGCTGAAAACCCGGATATCCAGCAGTTTGAATGCTCGGTGTTCAACGGCGTCTACGTCACCAAAGACGTTGATCAGGGCTACCTCGATTTCCTTGATACTTTACGTAATGACGACGCCAAAGCAGTGCAACGTCAGAACGAAGTGGAAAATCTCGAAATGCATAACGAAGGATGATGCCTTCACTCAGGGTGCCGGTCTGGCACCCTGACTTGCAACTCCCGCCGAAATCCTGCAAAGTCTGCCTGCAAGTCTGACAGGGCAACTATTTATGAAACGACTCATTGTAGGCATCAGCGGTGCCAGCGGCGCGATTTATGGCGTGCGTTTATTACAGGTTCTGCGCGATGTCACAGATATCGAAACGCATCTGGTAATGAGCCAGGCGGCGCGCCAGACCTTATCCCTCGAAACGGATTTTTCCCTGCGCGAAGTGCAGGCGTTAGCTGATGTGACACACGATGCGCGCGATATTGCTGCCAGCATTTCTTCCGGTTCTTTCCAGACGTTGGGGATGGTGATTTTACCCTGTTCAATCAAAACCCTGTCCGGCATTGTCCATAGCTATACTGATGGCTTACTGACCCGTGCGGCAGATGTGGTGCTGAAAGAACGTCGCCCGTTGGTGCTCTGCGTGCGTGAAACGCCACTGCACTTAGGCCATCTGCGTTTAATGACTCAGGCGGCAGAAATCGGTGCGGTGATTATGCCTCCCGTTCCGGCGTTTTATCATCGCCCACAATCCCTTGATGATGTGATAAATCAGACGGTTAATCGTGTTCTTGACCAGTTTGCGGTAACCCTTCCTGAAGATCTCTTTGCCCGCTGGCAGGGCGCATAACTCCGCTGTTGCCCTGTTTCAGGGCAATTTTGCAACCGCGATCAAATCCTCGACATTTTGTTTCTGCCATTCAATCGAAACGCTGCGATTCAACCGCTATACCTGCTATCTTCAACTTCAGGACAATAATGCAACGTCTTATTAACATATTTAACGTTGAATGTTACTGCTGTCGTCAAGATGGCATAAGACCTGCATGAAAGAGCCTGCAAACACACAACACAATACACAACATAAAAAAGCCATTTTCACTTGAGGGTTATGTATGAAGAAGTCGATTCTCGCTCTGTCTTTGTTAGTCGGTCTCTCCGCAGCGGCTTCCAGCTATGCGGCGCTACCGGAGACGGTACGTATCGGAACCGATACCACCTATGCGCCGTTCTCGTCGAAAGATGCTAAAGGTGATTTTGTTGGCTTTGATATCGATCTCGGTAACGAGATGTGCAAACGGATGCAGGTGAAATGTACCTGGGTTGCCAGCGACTTTGACGCGCTGATCCCCTCACTGAAAGCGAAAAAAATCGACGCCATTATTTCGTCGCTCTCCATTACCGATAAACGTCAGCAGGAGATTGCTTTCTCCGACAAGTTGTACGCCGCAGATTCTCGTTTGATTGCCGCCAAAGGTTCACCGATTCAGCCAACGCTGGATTCACTGAAAGGTAAACATGTTGGTGTGCTGCAGGGATCAACCCAGGAAGCATACGCTAACGAGACCTGGCGTAGCAAAGGCGTGGATGTGGTGGCCTATGCCAACCAGGATTTAGTCTATTCCGATCTGGCTGCAGGACGTCTGGATGCTGCGTTACAAGATGAAGTTGCTGCCAGCGAAGGTTTCCTTAAGCAACCCGCCGGTAAAGATTTCGCCTTTGCAGGCCCATCAGTGAAAGACAAAAAATACTTCGGTGACGGCACCGGTGTAGGGCTGCGTAAAGATGATGCTGAACTGACGGCTGCGTTTAATAAGGCGCTTGGCGAGCTGCGTCAGGACGGTACCTACGACAAGATGGCGAAAAAGTATTTCGACTTTAATGTCTACGGTGACTGATACGTCGCAGGGAAGCTGTACCTGATGGAATGATCATCATGGTGCACGCCAGGTTTGTTGCACTATCGTGGTGCATTGAAATGCATACTTAAGCATTTTTAATGAAAAATAATACGTCTAGCGGGGCGGGATATTTTGCCTTGATGGTCAATTTTATGGCACGATAAGTGTAACAAACCTGTAAATATTCCCGATAAAAAGACTGTCAGTTGAGGACATTATGAAAAAACTGGTGCTATCGCTCTCTCTGGTTCTGGCCTTCTCCAGCGCAACTGCGGCATTTGCTGCGATTCCGCAAAACATCCGCATCGGTACCGATCCGACCTATGCGCCATTTGAATCAAAAAATTCACAAGGTGAACTGGTTGGCTTCGATATCGATCTGGCGAAGGAGTTGTGCAAACGCATCAATACGCAATGTACGTTTGTCGAAAACCCACTGGATGCGTTAATCCCGTCCTTAAAAGCGAAGAAGATTGACGCCATCATGTCATCGCTTTCCATTACGGAAAAACGTCAGCAAGAAATAGCCTTCACCGACAAACTGTACGCTGCCGATTCTCGTCTGGTGGTGGCGAAAAATTCCGACATTCAGCCGACAGTCGAATCGCTGAAAGGCAAACGGGTAGGCGTATTGCAGGGCACCACCCAGGAGACGTTCGGTAACGAACACTGGGCACCAAAAGGCATTGAAATCGTTTCTTATCAGGGGCAGGACAATATTTATTCTGACCTGACTGCCGGACGTATTGATGCCGCGTTCCAGGATGAGGTCGCAGCCAGCGAAGGTTTCCTCAAACAACCCGTCGGTAAAGATTACAAATTCGGTGGCCCGTCTGTTAAAGATGAAAAACTGTTTGGCGTAGGGACCGGCATGGGCCTGCGTAAAGAAGATAACGAACTGCGCGAGGCACTGAACAAAGCCTTTGCCGAAATGCGCGCTGACGGTACTTACGAGAAATTAGCGAAAAAGTACTTCGATTTTGATGTTTATGGTGGTTAATCGCCATCGGTGAAAGAAAGCCCGCTCCCTTCGGGTATCCGGAGGGAGACAAGAGGCGGTAATTCACCACACACGACAGGACAGGCAGCATGTTGTATGGGTTTTCAGGTGTTATTTTACAGGGTGCGCTCGTCACGCTGGAGCTGGCTATCAGCTCTGTAGTGCTCGCTGTAATCATCGGTTTAATTGGCGCTAGCGGTAAGCTCTCACAAAATCGGCTTTCGGGCCTTATTTTCGAAGGGTACACCACGCTGATTCGAGGCGTGCCGGATTTAGTATTGATGCTGCTGATTTTCTACGGTTTGCAGATTGCGCTAAACACGGTGACGGAGGCGATGGGCGTCGGGCAGATTGATATTGATCCGATGGTCGCAGGTATTATCACTCTCGGTTTTATCTACGGTGCTTATTTTACCGAAACGTTTCGTGGCGCGTTTATGGCAGTGCCGAAAGGACATATAGAGGCGGCGACGGCGTTCGGTTTTACTCGTGGGCAAGTGTTTCGGCGGATCATGTTTCCGGCGATGATGCGTTACGCCCTGCCAGGCATTGGCAACAACTGGCAGGTGATCCTCAAATCTACCGCACTGGTTTCGTTACTCGGCCTGGAAGATGTGGTCAAAGCCACGCAGCTGGCAGGCAAAAGTACCTGGGAACCGTTCTATTTCGCTATCGTCTGCGGCGTGATTTATCTTGTTTTCACCACCGTTTCCAATGGTGTGCTGCTGTTCCTTGAGCGCCGCTACTCCGTGGGTGTGAAGAGGGCTGACCTGTGATCGAAATCTTACATGAATACTGGAAACCACTGCTGTGGACTGACGGTTATCGCTTTACTGGCGTAGCAATCACCCTGTGGCTGCTGATTTTGTCGGTAGTGATAGGCGGAGTTCTGGCGCTGTTTCTGGCGATTGGTCGCGTCTCAAGTAATAAATACATCCAGTTTCCAATCTGGTTATTTACCTATATTTTTCGCGGTACGCCGCTGTATGTTCAGTTGCTGGTGTTCTATTCCGGCATGTACACGCTGGAGATTGTTAAGGGAACCGAGTTCCTTAACGCCTTTTTTCGCAGTGGTCTGAACTGTACCGTGCTGGCGCTGACGCTTAACACCTGCGCTTACACTACCGAGATTTTTGCCGGGGCAATCCGTTCAGTGCCGCATGGGGAAATTGAAGCCGCCAGAGCCTATGGCTTCTCGACCTTTAAAATGTATCGCTGCATTATTTTGCCTTCTGCGCTGCGTATTGCGTTACCGGCGTACAGCAACGAAGTGATCCTGATGCTGCACTCTACTGCGCTGGCATTTACTGCCACGGTGCCGGATCTGCTGAAAATTGCCCGCGATATTAACGCCGCCACATATCAACCTTTTACCGCTTTCGGCATTGCCGCGGTGCTCTATTTAATCATCTCTTATGTCCTGATCAGCCTCTTTCGTAGAGCTGAAAAACGCTGGTTGCAGCATGTGAAACCTTCTTCAACGCACTGAGAATACGATGTCCGAGAATAAATTAAACGTTATCGATTTGCACAAACGCTACGGCGAACACGAAGTGCTGAAAGGGGTCTCATTGCAAGCGAATGCCGGAGATGTCATAAGCATCATCGGATCGTCGGGATCGGGTAAAAGTACCTTTCTGCGCTGCATTAACTTCCTCGAAAAACCGAGCGAAGGATCGATCGTGGTCAATGGCCAGACGATCAATCTGGTGCGCGATAAAGACGGTCAACTCAAAGTCGCCGATAAAAATCAGCTGCGCTTATTGCGCACACGCCTGACGATGGTATTTCAGCACTTCAATCTCTGGAGCCATATGACGGTGCTGGAAAACGTCATGGAAGCGCCGATTCAGGTGTTGGGCCTGAGCAAGCAGGAAGCGCGCGAGCGGGCGGTGAAATATCTGGCAAAAGTCGGGATAGACGAACGTGCGCAGGGGAAATACCCGGTGCACCTGTCCGGTGGTCAGCAACAGCGTGTTTCTATCGCGCGGGCGCTAGCGATGGAACCGGAAGTTTTACTGTTTGATGAACCTACTTCAGCGCTCGATCCTGAACTGGTAGGCGAAGTGTTGCGTATTATGCAGCAACTGGCAGAAGAGGGGAAAACCATGGTGGTAGTGACTCACGAAATGGGCTTTGCTCGTCATGTTTCTACTCACGTCATTTTCCTCCATCAGGGGAAAATAGAAGAAGAAGGGGCGCCGGAGCAGTTATTCGGTAACCCGCAAAGCCCTCGTCTGCAACAGTTCCTTAAAGGTTCGCTGAAATAATTTCCTCTCCGGTGGTTAACGCTGCCGGAGTATTTCATGGGGAATTTGCGAGTCCGCTTCCGCTGAAATGTAAAAGTTGCAGTCCGCTAAAAATAGTTCTGAATTCGCTGTCCAAAGATAAAAACTGCCTGCTGCATTGGGTGTAAATCGTGGTTATTGTCGCGTCATCTTAAATTTGAGGGGTGACGGAACGCCATGACAATATCGACAACTTCCACGCCGCATGATGCGGTATTTAAATCTTTTTTACGCCATCCAGACACCGCGCGGGATTTTATTGATATTCATCTTCCCGCGCCGCTGCGCAAACTGTGTGATTTAACGACGCTTAAACTGGAACCAAACAGTTTTATTGATGAAGACCTGCGGCAATATTATTCCGACCTCTTGTGGTCTGTGAAAACGCAGGAGGGAGCGGGTTATATTTATGTGGTGATAGAGCACCAAAGTAAGCCAGAGGAATTAATGGCTTTTCGCATGATGCGCTATTCCATTGCGGCGATGCAAAACCATCTTGATGCGGGTTATAAAGAGCTTCCATTAGTGATCCCGATGCTGTTTTATCATGGTTGCAGAAGCCCTTATCCATATTCACTCTGCTGGCTTGATGAATTTGCCGAGCCTGCGATTGCCCGCAAAATTTATTCATCGGCTTTTCCGCTGGTGGATATTACCGTGGTGCCGGATGACGAGATTATGCAACATCGCAAAATGGCGCTGTTGGAGTTAATTCAGAAACATATTCGTCAGCGCGATCTGTTGGGATTAGTCGACCAAATTGTTTCGCTGCTAGTTACAGGGAACACTAATGACAGACAGCTAAAAGCCCTGTTTAATTACGTATTACAAACGGGGGATGCCCGGCGTTTCCGTGCATTTATTGGTGAGATAGCGGAACGCGCACCACAAGAAAAGGAGAAACTGATGACCATTGCTGACAGATTACGTGAAGAAGGCGCAATGCAGGGCAAACACGAAGAAGCCCTGCGCATTGCTCAGGAGATGATGGAAAAAGGATTTGACCACGAAGTCATCCTGACGCTGACCCGACTTTCACCAGACGATCTTATCGCGCAAAGCCACTAACCCTGTAACACCGGGAGTTAACTGGCGGATGTTTGCAGTAAACCACATCAGCGAACGACATCCGCCAGCGCCTCTTCTAAATCGTACCAGCGAAACGCAAAACCCGCTTCTTCCAGCTTTTTTGGCAGCGCGCGTTGACCGCCTAATACCAGAACTGAAGATTCGCCCATTAACAACCGAATGGCGGTCGCAGGGACGCGCAAAATGGCCGGGCGATGCAGCGCATGACCCAGTGTATGGGCAAATTGTTCATTGCGCACCGGGTAGGGCGAAACCATATTAAATGGCCCGCGCAGCTCTTTATCCAGCAGCCAGAGAATACCGTTGACCATATCATCAATATGAATCCAGGCCAGATACTGCCGACCAGAGCCAATCGGCCCGCCCAGGCCAAAACGAAATGGCGGCAGCATTTTACCGAGGATACCACCGTCTGGTGCCAGCACTACGCCGGTACGCAGCAGGCACACTCGCGTTTTGTCACTTTGCGCCCGACAGGCAATTTCTTCCCAGCGGGCGCAGAGTTTATGGGTAAATTCGTTATGCGGCGGTTCCTCTTCGGTAACCACCACTTCACCTAAGTCGCCATAATAGCCCGTTGCCGAGCCGGAAATGAGTACCGACGGTGGCGTGTCGCTAGCATTAATCAAATCGACCAGTTTTTGCGTGATATTCCAGCGGCTTTGGCAGAGACGCTCTTTTTGCTCGTGAGTCCAGCGTTTATCAGCAATCGGTTCTCCGGCCAGGTTGATTACCGCATCAACGCCGTTGAGGTTGCTTTGTTCGGCAAGCCCTTGCCATAGTGTCACCCGAGGGCCGAGAACGGAACTGGCTTTCTGCGGGTTACGCGTCACTACCGTGATTTGATGGCCCAGGTCCAGCAAACGTGTAATCAAATGGCGACCAATTAATCCCGTCCCTCCGGTGATCACTATGTTCATGCAGCCTCCCGATATGGCGGTTAACGCTGCCAGCTTAAGGTCATGGATACCGAATCGGCGTAGCGCAGCGCGTGCAGTTTATCGATCTCCACTTCAGCATACGTCACCCAGTGATGTTCACGTGCGATATCGAGCACATCCTGAGTTAATTTTTCCAGCAAAGAGAAACGGTTATTCTCTACATGCTGAATAATGTTTTTCGTTACGGTGCGATAATTCAGCGCATCGTTGATATCTTCGCTAGTGCGCGCTTTATCGGCGGGGTAGTGGATCGTCACATTGATAACAATATCCTGACGGTTGTTAATTTCTTCTTCCTTAATTCCGATAAACGTACGTAAACGAAGGTTCTTTATACGAATAATAGCGGCAGGTTGTGCCATTGCAGGTTCTCCGTTGTTTTACTTAGAATGAAATAATACACGAGAACCTGTTTCTGTTAACTATCCGAACGCTCATCACCGTGTTGTGCTTTTAGCAGTGCCAGCCCGGTGGCAGGGCGTGAACGGATCCGCTCATGCCAGTTCTTGACTGCCGGATACATTGCGAGGTCAATTCGCTGGCGAGTCCAGGCATTAACCCACGGCCAGCAGGCAATATCCGCAATGCTGTAGTTCTCGCCTCCCAGCCAGGGCGAATTTTCCAGCCGCTTGTTCAGTACATGGTACAGACGCTGAGTTTCAACCTGATAACGTTCAATAGCGTAAGGAATGGTTTGGGGGGCTGCGTGATTAAAATGATGATTTTGCCCAAGCATCGGCCCCAGTCCGCCTACCTGCCAGAATAACCACTGTAATGTGACGGCGCGTTCACGCGTTTCATGACTCAAAAAGAGTCCCGTTTTCTCAGCCAGATACAACAAAATGGCACCAGACTCAAAGAGGCTTAGCGGTTCGCCGCCATCGGCTGGAGAATGATCAACAATTGCCGGAATTTTGTTGTTAGGCGAAATGCGCAAAAATTCCGGGCGAAACTGACCTCCTTTCCCCAGGTCTACCTTTATCAAGCGATAATCCAGCCCTGCTTCTTCGAGAAACAGCGTAATTTTGTGACCATTGGGTGTCGGGGCGAAATAGAGATCGATCATTGCAGCTCCGGTTGTCTAATCATCTGAACACCACAAGTATAGAAAGCGCGGCGACTTGCGTGAGTATTCGTCACGTGACAGTGACAAAAAGGCTCTATAGTTTGATAGCAAGCCCCCTTTATTGCCGAGGACATAATGAGTAAACCCGCTATCACGCTTTGGTCAGATGCCCATTTTTTCTCCCCTTATGTGTTATCCGCCTGGGTGGCGTTGCAGGAGAAAGGCCTGTCGTTTCATATCAAGACCATCGACCTCGACAGCGGTGAACATTTGCAGCCGGCGTGGCAAGGTTACGGTCAGACACGCCGTGTGCCGTTATTACAAATCGATGATTTTGAGTTGAGTGAATCTTCTGCCATTGCGGAGTATCTGGAAGATCGATTTGCGCCACCGACCTGGGAACGTATTTATCCGCTTGATTTAGAAAATCGTGCGCGTGCACGACAGATTCAGGCTTGGTTGCGCAGCGATCTGATGCCCATCCGCGAAGAACGCCCGACGGATGTTGTCTTTGCGGGGGCGAAAAAAGCGCCACTAACGGCCGAGGGAAAAGCCAGTGCAGAGAAATTGTTCGCGATGGCAGAACATTTGTTAGCACTGGGTCAGCCGAATTTATTTGGTGAATGGTGCATTGCTGATACTGATCTGGCGCTAATGATTAACCGCCTGGTACTACATGGCGATGAGGTGCCGGAACGCCTGGTGGATTATGCGACATTCCAGTGGCAGCGAGCGTCTGTCCAGCGTTTTATTGCACTTTCGGCGAAGCAATCTGGCTGATAGCAACGACAGAATCCAGTATCATAGCTTACGTTTTTTCGACGAGGAGTGAGTGATGAAACTGATGTTTGCATCGGACATTCATGGGTCGTTACCGGCGACGGAACGTGTTCTGGAGTTGTTTGCCCAAAGCGGTGCCCAGTGGCTGGTGATCCTTGGCGACGTGTTGAATCATGGCCCGCGTAATGCTTTACCGGAGGGTTACGCGCCAGCCAAAGTCGCTGAACGGCTTAATGAAGTGGCACATAAGGTTATCGCTGTGCGCGGCAACTGCGACAGCGAAGTGGATCAAATGCTGCTGCATTTCCCGATAACCGCGCCGTGGCAACAGGTATTACTGGAAAAACAACGTCTGTTTTTGACGCATGGTCATCTTTTTGGCCCGGAAAATCTACCTGCTTTAAACCAGAACGATGTGCTGGTGTACGGTCATACCCATCTGCCAGTGGCAGAACAGCGGGGGGAGATTTTCCACTTCAACCCCGGCTCGGTGAGTATTCCGAAAGGCGGTAATCCGGCGAGTTATGGCATGCTGGATAATGACGTACTTAGTGTAATCGCACTCAATGATCAAAGTATCATTGCGCAGGTCGCGATTAATCCGTAATTTACCCACAACTCAAAATGCGCCGTAAGAGCGCCAGAAAAAGAAGGTTTCCTGATAATGGAACAGCGTCGTTTGGCAAGTACTGAATGGGTGGATATTGTCAATGAAGAGAACGAAGTCATTGCACAAGCCAGCCGGGAACAAATGCGGGCACAGTGTCTGCGTCATCGTGCAACTTATATCGTCGTGCATGATGGCATGGGCAAAATTCTGGTCCAGCGTCGTACCGAGACAAAAGACTTTTTACCCGGCATGTTAGATGCGACCGCAGGCGGTGTAGTCCAGGCCGATGAGCAACTGCTGGAATCCGCGCGTCGCGAAGCGGAAGAAGAGTTGGGCATTGCCGGTGTCCCCTTTGCCGAGCACGGGCAGTTCTATTTCGAAGATAAAAATTGCCGTGTCTGGGGCGCGTTGTTCAGCTGCGTCTCTCACGGTCCCTTCGCTCTACAGGAAGATGAAGTCAGTGAAGTTTGCTGGCTGACGCCGGAAGAAATCACCGCACGCTGCGATGAGTTCACTCCAGACTCGCTGAAAGCGCTGGCGTTGTGGATGAAGCGCAATGCCAAAAATGAAGCCGTCGAGACTGAAACGGCAGAATGAAAAAAGAGCCGCAATCGCGGCTCTTAACATTTTTAGTGGTAGCCCATCAACTGAGCGCCGATCACCACGACGCTGGACATAATAAACAGCAGTCCAAGCAGGGTCGCACCCACCTTCAGCCAGTTACGGAAGTCCACCCGGCAAACACCGAGCGTCGCCATTAACGAAGCTGAGGTTGGGTAAATGATGTGGCTGAAGCCATCACCAAACTGGAACGCCAGCACGGTAACCTGACGGTTAACACCGACCAGATCGCCAAGCGGTGCCAGTAACGGCATGGTTAACGCCGCCTGACCAGAACCGGACGTCACGAAGAAATTAAATACCGCCTGGAAGAGCAACATAAACCAGGCCGCGACTGCGTTATCCAGACCGCTAATGGCATTGGCAATGCTGTTGAGGATGGTATTTAACACGCTGGCATCACCCGCTTCACCATTACCGACCAGCAGCAAAATCCCTTTGGCGAAACCCACCAGCAGGGCAGGGGCGATCATCATTCGCGCCCCTTCGGTAAAGGATGAAGCCATGGTATTAACCGTCATGCCGTTAAGGCGGAAAACAACGCCGATGATGCCAATCACCAGACCCATGGTGAAGAACTGGCTGGCAATTTCAGGAATAAACCAGGCATTAACGATCACGCCCCAAATAACCCAGACCATTACGGCGGTCAGGACAATCAATACCAGCCAGTCACCAAAGGTAAACGGACGTTGTTCAACATCAGCCTGCTTTTCACGAAAGAAGCGGTCGGACTCATGCACGCGTGACAGAAGAGGATTCTTTTTCACTCGTGAGGCGTACACCATGGTAAAGATCAGGCCAATCAGAGTGGCGATAACCCACACCACGATGCGCAACCCGGAGCCAGAAAGCACCGGAACGCCGGCAATACCCTGAGCAACAACCACACAAAACGGGTTCATCCACGAACTGGCAAAACCGATTTGCGTGGCAATATAGGTCACAAGGACGGTGGTAATACTGTCATAGCCCAGCCGGACCATTAGCGGTGCGATGATAATGGCAAAGGCGACGGCCTCTTCTCCCATACCAAATATTGCGCCGCCAAGTGAAAACAGAATAAACAGCGCAGGAATAAAGAGAATTTCATTTCCGCGGGTATGGCGAATAAGCGCCAGGATACCGTTATCAATGGTTCCTGTACGCATCACAATGCCAAACGCGCCGCCAATCACCAGCATAAACATGATGATGCCAACGGCTGTCCCGTATTTCGATCCTGAGGTTAACCCTTCAAACGGGAAGTTCATCAGACCCGGGCGTTCATCGCCCGTCGTGAACAGCTGTACGCGGTGATACTCAGGTTCGCCTGCTTCGTTAATCAGAATGCGAAATGAGTGTGGATCTACGACTTTGCGTGTTTTTGTTTGACCATCAACCTGATACTGCACTTCCTGACTGTCAAACATGCCCACCGGAACTACCCAGGTGGCAAGGCTGGTTAAAATGGCAACAAAAAAGATAATCACCAACGTATCGGGCATTGCCCATCTTCTTGTTGGTTTAGATTCAGTGATTGCGGACATAGCGCAAATATTCCCTTGCACAAAACAAAGTGGTAAGTATGCAAAGTGAGATGGCGCAATTCATTGATGCAGCGCAGTTAAGCAAGATAATCAGAAAGGATTAATGCAAATTAAGAGAATAAAAAACCGGAAATAGTGACTATTTCCGGTTCAGATATCCGCAGCGTAAAGCTACGGATGATGACGAGCTTACTGCTGCTGTGCAGACTGAATCGCAGTCAGCGCGATGGTGTAGACGATATCATCAACCAGTGCGCCACGGGACAGGTCGTTAACCGGCTTGCGCATACCCTGCAGCATCGGTCCGATAGAGATCAGGTCAGCAGAACGCTGTACCGCTTTGTAGGTGGTGTTACCGGTGTTCAGATCCGGGAAGATGAACACGGTAGCGCGACCTGCAACCGGAGAGTTCGGTGCTTTGGATTTCGCAACGTCAGCCATTACCGCAGCGTCGTACTGCAGCGGACCGTCGATCATCAGATCAGGACGTTTTTCCTGCGCCAGACGAGTTGCTTCGCGAACTTTTTCTACGTCGCTACCAGCACCAGAAGTACCGGTGGAGTAGGAGAGCATAGCAACGCGCGGTTCGATACCGAAGGCCGCAGCGGAATCAGCGGACTGAATCGCGATTTCTGCCAGCTGTTCTGCGGTCGGATCCGGGTTGATCGCACAGTCACCGTAAACGTAAACCTGTTCCGGCAACAGCATGAAGAACACGGAAGATACCAGGGAGCTGCCCGGTGCAGTTTTGATCAGCTGCAGCGGCGGACGGATGGTGTTTGCGGTGGTGTGAACAGCACCGGAAACCAGACCATCAACTTCATCTTGTTCCAGCATCAGCGTACCGAGAACCACGTTGTCTTCCAGCTGTTCGCGGGCAACGGTTTCGGTCATGCCTTTGTTCTTACGCAGTTCGACCAGACGACCAACATAGTTTTCGCGAACCACTTCTGGATCAACGATTTCAATGCCTGCACCCAGTTCTACACCCTGAGAGGCTGCAACACGGTTGATCTCTGCTGGATTACCCAGCAGTACGCAAGTTGCGATACCACGTTCAGCACAGATAGCGGCTGCTTTAACGGTACGCGGTTCGTCACCTTCCGGCAGAACGATACGTTTGCCCGCTTTGCGCGCAAGTTCAGTCAGCTGATAACGGAACGCTGGCGGAGACAGACGACGGCTGCGCTCAGAAGTGGCAGTCAGAGAATCGATCCAGTCAGCGTTGATGTAGTTAGCAACGTATTCCTGAACTTTCTCGATACGCTCGTGATCGTCAACCGGAACTTCCAGGTTGAAGCTCTGCAGGCTCAGAGAAGTCTGCCAGGTGTTGGTGTTCACCATAAATACCGGCAGGCCAGTAGCGAAAGCACGTTCGCACAGTTTAGAAATGCGCGCGTCCATTTCGTAGCCGCCAGTCAGCAGCAGGGCACCGATTTCTACGCCGTTCATGGCAGCCAGGCAAGCGGCAACCAGCACGTCAGGGCGGTCTGCGGAAGTCACCAGCAGAGAACCGGCACGGAAGTGCTCCAGCATGTGCGGAATGCTGCGTGCGCAGAAAGTGACGGATTTAACGCGGCGAGTATTGATGTCGCCTTCGTTGATGATGGTCGCATTCAGGTGGCGAGCCATATCGATCGCACGAGTCGCGATCAGGTCAAAGCTCCACGGCACAGCGCCGAGAACCGGCAGCGGGCTGGATTCTTGCAGCTTCGCCGGATCAACGTTGTTCACTTTTGCTTTGGTGGAGTCGTCAAAAATCTCGGACAGATCCGGACGGGTACGACCCTGCTCATCAACCGGAGCGTTCAGTTTGTTAACGATAACGCCGGTAATATTGGTGTTTTTTGCACCGCCGAAGCTGTTGCGAGTCAGTTCGATACGCTCTTTCAACTGTTCCGGAGTATCAGTGCCCTGAGACATAACGAAGACGATTTCTGCGTTCAGCGTTTTGGCGATTTCGTAGTTCAGAGACTGGGCAAACTGGTGCTTACGTGTCGGGACCAGACCTTCCACCAGAACGACTTCAGCGTCTTTGGTGTTAGCGTGGTAGTTCGCGATGATCTCTTCCATCAGCACATCTTTCTGATTGCTGGAAAGCAGACCTTCAACGTAGCTCATTTTCAGCGGTTCAGCGGCCGTCGTGGTGGAAGAGTTCGCACGCACGATAGTCGTAGTCTGATCGGGCGCATCGCCACCGGTACGCGGCTGAGCGATAGGTTTGAAAACGCTCAGACGAACGCCTTTGCGTTCCATTGCACGGATCACGCCAAGGCTGACGCTGGTCAGACCGACGCTGGTTCCGGTAGGGATCAGCATAATAATACGGGACACGGTTTATCCTCTTTCGTTACCGCCGATTTGGCGGGTTACAAAACAGCACCGCCAGCTGAGCTGGCGGTGTGAAATCAGGCAGTCAGGCGGCTCGCGTCTTGCGCGATAACCAGTTCTTCGTTGGTTGGGATAACCACCGCAGGACGGGTACCTTCTTTGTTGATGAAACCAGATTTGCCGAAACGTGCAGCCAGGTTGCGTTCATGATCAACTTCAAAGCCCAGCACGCCCAGTTTGCCCAGAGACAGTTCACGAACCATCGCGGCATTTTCACCGATACCACCGGTGAATACAACAGCGTCCAGACGACCATCCATCAGCGCAGTGTAGGCACCGATGTATTTGGCCAGGCGGTGGCAGTAAACGTCCATTGCGCGCTTCGCGTCTTCTTTCGTCGCGTAGTTGTCTTCAACATAGCGGCAGTCGCTGGTCACTTCGGTCAGACCCAGCAGGCCAGACTCTTTGGTCAGCAGTTTGTTGATTGCGTCAACGCTCATGCCCAGGGTGTCGTGCAGGTGGAAGATGATCGCCGGATCGATATCACCAGAACGGGTACCCATGACCAGACCTTCCAGCGGGGTCAGGCCCATAGAGGTGTCAACGCATTTACCGTTGCGGATAGCAGAAACGGAACCACCGTTGCCCAGGTGGCAGGTGATGATGTTCAGTTCTTCTACCGGTTTGTTCAGCATTTTTGCCGCTTCCTGGGTTACATAGAAGTGGCTGGTGCCGTGCGCGCCGTAACGACGGATGCCGTGCTCTTTGTACAGGTTGTACGGCAGGGCGTAGAGGTAAGACTCTTCCGGCATAGTCTGGTGGAACGCGGTGTCAAATACAGCAACGTTTTTGTCTTTCAGCTGTGGGAAAGATTTCAGAGCTTCTTCGATACCGATCAGGTGAGCCGGGTTGTGCAGCGGTGCAAAAGAAGCTGCATCTTTGATACCCTGAATAACAGACTCATCGATCACTACGGAGCTGGTATACTTTTCGCCGCCGTGTACGATACGGTGACCGATAGCAGTCAGCTGCGCAGACAGTTCTGGTTTTTGTGCCAGAATAGTATTAACGATAAAGTTGAGCGCTTCGCTGTGAGCGGCGCCTGCACCTAAAGCCGCTTCCTGTTTATTGCCGTCCATTTTCCATTTGATACGTGCTTCGGGCAGGTGGAAACATTCGGCTAAACCAGAAAGGTACTCTTCACCATTTACTGCATCGATGATGGCAAATTTCAGTGAAGAACTACCGCAGTTCAGAACCAGTACTAACTTACTCGACATGGAAGTACCTATAATTGATACGTGGCTAAAAAAACGTCAGGGAGCCATAGAGCGTAGCGCATGATGACACCGACATTTATGATTAACATCATGCACTGCAAATTTTTTTTGCATGATGGAAGAAATATCTTGAGTCTATGCCATTTTGCGTAATTTTCAGCCAATGGCATAATGTATATGAATTTGACGACTCAATGAATATGTACTACTTAGGCCTTCAGGCTGCTAAAGGATACCTGATAGTGGGTATGGAAGACAAAATGTTTTGAACGTTGTCCCGCTGAGTTGTGAATTTGCACAAATTTTTGAATCTTTATATGTGAAGTTGAGGTGAAGCATGTCAACGCCGGATAATCGTTCTGTTAATTTTTTTAGCTTGTTTCGCCGGGGACAGCATTACTCAAAGACGTGGCCGCTGGAAAAACGCCTTGCCCCAGTCTTTGTCGAAAATCGCGTTATCAAGATGACGTGTTATGCGATCCGTTTTATGCCGCCGATCGCCGTATTTACTCTCTGCTGGCAGATTGCCCTGGGCGGTCAGCTTGGGCCGGCAGTTGCCACTGCGCTGTTCGCCTTAAGTTTACCCATGCAGGGATTGTGGTGGCTGGGCAAGCGTTCTGTAACGCCATTACCTCCTGCAATCCTCAACTGGTTTTATGAAGTTCGCGGTAAATTGCAGGAGTCTGGACAGGTGTTGGCACCCGTTGAAGGCAAGCCTGATTACCAGGCATTAGCTGACACGCTTAAGCGTGCCTTCAAACAACTGGATAAAACTTTCCTTGATGATTTGTAATTGACCCCTGATTACGCATATAAAAGAAGGCATACTCAGCCTTCTTTTTTTTCACCGTAGTAGAGTGATACAGGAGTCAATAATGGAAATGACCAACGCGCAACGTCTTATTTTGTCTAACCAGTACAAGATGATGACTATGCTCGATCCGGCAAATGCTGAACGTTACCGTCGCCTGCAAACAATCATTGAGCGTGGTTATGGATTACAGATGCGTGAACTGGATCGCGAGTTTGGCGAGCTGAAAGAAGAAACCTGCCGCACTATCATCGACATTATGGAGATGTATCATGCGTTGCATGTTTCCTGGTCTAATTTGCAGGACCAGCAATCCATCGATGAACGTCGTGTCACCTTCCTCGGCTTTGACGCCGCCACTGAAGCACGTTACCTCGGTTATGTCCGCTTTATGGTTAATGTGGAAGGGCGCTATACCCATTTTGACGCTGGAACTCACGGTTTTAACGCCCAGACGCCAATGTGGGAAAAATATCAGCGCATGCTTAATGTCTGGCATGCCTGCCCGCGTCAGTACCATTTGAGCGCCAACGAAATTAATCAAATTATTAACGCCTGAGGAGGCCCGCGTGCGGTGCAAAGGTTTTCTGTTTGATCTTGATGGAACGCTGGTGGATTCCCTGCCTGCGGTAGAACGGGCGTGGAGCAACTGGGCCAGACGTCATGGGTTATCGCCGGAAGAGGTGCTGGCTTTCATTCACGGTAAACAGGCGATCACCTCTCTGCGCCATTTTATGGCGGGCAAATCCGAGGCAGACATTGCCGCCGAGTTTACGCGTCTGGAGCACATTGAGGCCACGGAAACCGAAGGTATTACCGCGCTTCCGGGGGCAATCGCCTTACTCAATCATTTGAATAAAGCAGGTATTCCGTGGGCTATTGTGACTTCTGGCTCCATGCCGGTAGCGCGAGCGCGTCATAAAATAGCGGGGCTTCCCGCGCCAGAGGTGTTTGTAACCGCTGAGCGGGTGAAGCGCGGAAAACCAGAACCTGATGCGTATCTGTTAGGCGCGCAGCTGCTGGGGCTTGCGCCGCAGGAGTGTGTTGTGGTGGAAGATGCTCCCGCTGGCGTGCTTTCAGGTCTGGCGGCGGGTTGCCATGTTATTGCGGTTAATGCCCCGGCAGATACCCCGCGCCTGAATGAAGTCGATTTAGTCCTCCACAGTCTGGAGCAAATTACTGTGACCAAACAGCCAAATGGCGATGTTATTATTCAGTGAAACACCTGATCATGATTTAGCCCCGTCTCGTCGGGGCTTTTTTATGGCAGAATCAAGTTATCCCCCTCAATTAACAAGGATAAGTTGTGAACGGTGAATTGATTTGGGTTCTTTCATTACTGGCCGTTGCCATCGTCTTGTTTGCGACGGGCAGAGTGCGTATGGATGCGGTCGCTTTGTTTGTTATTGTCGCGTTTGCATTAAGCGGAACGCTGACGGTCCCCGAAGTATTTTCCGGCTTTTCCGATCCTAACGTTGTCCTGATTGCCGCCTTGTTTATTATTGGCGATGGTTTGGTCCGTACCGGTGTTGCCACTGTAATGGGGACATGGCTGGTCAAAGTGGCGGGCAACAGTGAAATCAAAATGTTGGTTTTGTTGATGCTGACCGTCGCGGGGCTTGGCGCGTTTATGAGTTCAACCGGCGTTGTCGCTATCTTTATTCCCGTGGTGTTAAGCGTTGCCATGCGTATGCAAACGTCGCCGTCGCGCCTGATGATGCCGTTAAGTTTTGCCGGGCTGATAAGCGGCATGATGACGCTGGTGGCGACGCCGCCGAACCTGGTAGTCAACAGTGAATTGCTGCGTGAAGGCTATCATGGTTTTAGTTTCTTTAGCGTAACACCTATTGGCCTGGTCGTGCTGGTGCTGGGTATTTTGTATATGTTAGTGATGCGTTTCATGCTGAAAGGGGATACCCAGACCCCGCAGCGCGAAGGCTGGACGCGCCGAACCTTTCGCGATCTTATCCGTGAATATCGACTGACCGGGCGTGCGCGACGTCTGGCTATTCGCCCCGGATCGCCAATGATTGGTCAACGGCTGGACGATCTCAAATTACGTGAACGTTATGGTGCTAACGTCATCGGTGTTGAACGCTGGCGGCGTTTTCGTCGCGTTATCGTGAACGTTAATGGGGTTTCTGAATTTCGCGCGCGTGACGTTTTGCTTATTGATATGTCTGCGGCTGATGTCGATCTCCGGCAATTTTGTAGTGAGCAATTGCTGGAGCCGATGGTACTGCGCGGCGAGTATTTTTCTGACCAGGCCCTTGATGTGGGCATGGCAGAGATTTCATTAATTCCTGAGTCAGAACTTATTGGTAAATCGGTGCGCGAAATTGGTTTTCGTACCCGCTACGGATTGAATGTAGTGGGGCTAAAGCGCAATGGCGTGGCGCTGGAAGGTTCGCTGGCGGATGAGCCTCTGCTGCTGGGCGATATCATCCTGGTTGTGGGTAACTGGAAACTGATCGGTATGCTGGCCAAACAGGGCCGCGACTTCGTAGCGCTGAACTTACCGGAAGAGGTGAGTGAAGCATCGCCCGCGCACAGCCAGGCACCCCATGCGATTTTCTGTCTGGTGCTAATGGTGGCGTTAATGCTGACCGATGAAATTCCTAATCCTGTTGCCGCTATTATCGCCTGCCTGCTGATGGGGAAATTCCGCTGTATAGATGCTGAAAGCGCCTATAAATCCATTCACTGGCCGAGCATTATTTTGATCGTTGGGATGATGCCATTTGCTGTGGCATTACAGAAAACGGGAGGTGTCGCGCTGGCGGTGAAAGGGCTGATGGACATTGGCGGCGGTTACGGGCCACATATGATGCTGGGTTGTTTGTTTGTCTTGTCAGCGGTTATTGGGCTATTTATCTCTAATACCGCGACGGCGGTGTTGATGGCTCCGATTGCGCTGGCTGCTGCCAAAACGATGGGTGTGTCGCCTTATCCATTTGCGATGGTCGTGGCGATGGCAGCATCCGCCGCCTTTATGACGCCGGTTTCTTCACCGGTTAACACACTGGTTTTAGGTCCGGGAAATTACAGCTTCAGTGACTTTGTGAAGTTGGGGGTACCGTTCACCATTATCGTGATGGCGGTTTGTGTGGTGATGATCCCGATGCTGTTTCCGTTTTGACAAGAGCCTGATGTCGCATCCGGCGCTTATTGCCTGATGCGACGCAGACTCCGACTGCTTACAGCGGTGAATCCTGGCTAATCTCATCGAGCGAAAGATGGAAGCTGGGAACAAATACTTCCATGAAGTAGTCCATCTCCTGGCTGCGGCGCGCTTCAAGCGTCGCTTCCAGTCGCGTTTTTGCCAGCAAGAATTCATTATTTCCGGCCGCAAGTTCTTCCAGGCATTTCAGATATGCACACAGTGCATCTGCCTGTTTCACCAGCGATTTTTCTTCATCGCTATATGCATGCTCGTCAATTAACGGCGCAAAGATATCCTGCAGCTCTTCCGGAACCATATCGACCAGTTTTTGCTGAGCGATTTTTTCAATAGCCTTGTATTCCTGAGCGATTTGCGAATTGAAGTATTTCACCGGAGTAGGGAGATCTCCGGTGAGCACTTCTGAAGCATCGTGGTACATCGCCAGTAAAGCGATACGTTCGGCGTTGACATTACCGCCAAATTTACGATTTTTGATAGCTGCCAGCGCATGGGCGACCATCGCTACCTGCAAACTGTGTTCGGACACATTTTCCGTCCGCACGTTGCGCATTAGCGGCCAGCGGTTAATGAGTTTCAGGCGGGAGAGATGGGCAAAAAAATGGCTCTGTTTCATAGTGACCTTACGTATGATGACATCATCAGGTCATTGTGGCGGGATAACACTGCCGGATGCAATCTCCGGCAGTGAAATTAAGATTACAGCTGATGATAACCAGAAAGGAAACGCGCGAACTTGCTCAAAGACAGCTCGATATCATCGACACGCGGTAGCGTGACAATGCGGAAGTGATCCGGCCACGGCCAGTTGAATGCCGTCCCTTGCACCAACAGGACTTTTTCCTGCAACAGGAAATCCAGCACCATTTTCTGATCGTCGTGAATGTTAAAGCGTTTGGCGTCGATTTTCGGGAACATATACAGCGCACCACGAGGTTTCACGCAGGAAACGCCCGGAATATCGTTGATCAATTCCCACGCGCGGTTACGCTGCTCATAAAGACGACCGCCAGGGGTAATAAATTCACTGATGCTCTGATAACCACCCAGTGCGGTCTGAATGGCGTGTTGCGCAGGAACGTTAGCACACAGGCGCATTGAAGCCAGCATTTCCAGACCTTCGATGTAACCTTTGGCGTGTTTTTTCGGCCCGTTCAACACCATCCACCCCTGACGGAAGCCTGCAACGCGGTACGTTTTCGACAGTCCGTTAAAGGTAATGGTCAGCAGGTCAGGTGCCAGCGGCGCAATGGAGTGATGCTCAGCGTCGTCGTAGAGAATTTTGTCATAAATTTCATCGGCGAAGATAATGAGATTATGCTGACGTGCAATCTCCACAATCTCCATTAAAAGCTCTTTGGAATATACCGCGCCGGTTGGGTTATTTGGGTTGATAATAACGATCCCACGCGTACGAGGCGTAATTTTAGCGCGAATATCATCGAGGTCTGGGAACCAGTCAGAGGATTCATCGCAAAGATAATGCACCGCTTTACCGCTGGAGAGCGAAACCGCTGCGGTCCATAGTGGGTAATCAGGTGCAGGAACCAACATTTCGTCCCCGCTGTTCAGCAATGCCTGCATTGCCTGAACGATAAGCTCCGATACACCATTGCCGATGTAAATATCTTCCACGGTAACATCACGCATGCCACGAGCCTGGTAGTGCTGCATGATGGCTTTACGCGCGGAGTAAAGACCTTTGGAATCGCAATACCCTTGAGCGGTAGGCAGGTTGCGTATCACGTCAACGAGAATTTCATCTGGCGCGTCAAAACCGAACGGGGCAGGGTTGCCGATGTTCAGTTTCAGTACCTTGTTACCTTCTTCTTCCAGGCGTTTTGCTTCTTTCAGCACCGGACCACGGATGTCATAACAGACATTCTCTAATTTGCTGGATTTTTCAATGGGGGACATGAATCTTGACCTTTTTTGCTGTTATCGCCACTCCCTGCCGTGGAAGTCAGCTTAGAACAATGTACTCCCCCAGGACGGTGTTTTGAAGGTCTGCAGAATAAGATTTTGCCAGAGGGGAAGGCTCGATTGTGCTGTTAATAACTTAATAATGGCAAAATAATGAGGTGCATATGCTTAATAAGTAATGTTATGTAGTGAATTGTTCTGATTCTTAATTGTAAGTGTGGTTTTTTTATCTGTAAGATAATTGTGTGAAAATGCCTCGTTTAAGAATTCACTACTGAATCGCGATGATGATATTTCCGCATTACGGAGAGTTTAACAGCGTGATGATTTCCGAGGTGTCACAATGGGGGCAAGGCGTGAAACTATTGTTAAGCGGAATTAATGAATGGGGATGATGCTAATTAATTATTATTTAATATTCAAAAAGGTTTTGTTGTGCTTATTAATAATAGAAGATTACTTTGCCTAACATAACATAACTTTGCATCAGATAATTCGCAATGACCCTTATAAATAAAAGGTTTTTGGGGTAAAATGCTTGCATAAATGACGGATCCCTGCTCTTGATGCCGCCTCACCATTGCTGTTTGTACGTGTTCGCGTATGACCAGCGATGCTGTACGAGAGTGGAACAAGGACTCACATTTACATTTATACAAACACGCGCATGTCATAAATAGAAAAGAGTGAGTAACTTAATAGATATGCGATCCCTGAAGATATATTCTGTGATCTACTTCAGGCATTATAACGGAACAATGTGAGTCACTTTTTTAGTGCAACTCATATGCATTTTTACTTTCGTCCGGGTTCCGGATGAAACTGCCAGGGAGGCACATTACAAATGGAATTGCTTGTTTGTGTGTGCACAGCATTAACCAGCTCAGTATGAGCCGCCAGTAAGTGATAATATATGATAAGTGCAAATCGTCCGATAATTAACCTCGACCTCGATCTGCTGAGAACATTTGTTGCTGTTGCCGATCTGAACACTTTTGCTGCCGCAGCTGCCGCTGTGTGTCGTACTCAGTCCGCCGTAAGTCAGCAAATGCAGCGTCTGGAACAACTCGTTGGGAAAGAACTGTTCGCTCGTCACGGTCGCAACAAACTGTTAACTGAACATGGCATTCAACTTCTTGGTTACGCTAGGAAAATCCTGCGTTTTAATGATGAGGCCTGCTCATCATTAATGTTCAGTAATCTTCAGGGCGTGTTAACTATCGGTGCTTCAGATGAATCTGCCGATACGATCTTACCTTTCCTGTTAAATCGCGTGAGTTCGGTTTATCCGAAACTAGCGCTGGATGTCCGCGTTAAACGTAATGCCTATATGGCAGAAATGCTGGAATCCCAGGAAGTGGATTTGATGGTAACCACCCATCGTCCTTCTACCTTTAAGGCATTGAACCTGCGTACCTCGCCAACACACTGGTACTGCGCAGCGGAATACGTATTGCAAAAAGGTGAGCCGATCCCTCTTGTGTTGCTGGATGATCCAAGTCCGTTTCGCGATATGGTGCTGGCGACGCTTAATAAAGCAGATATTCCCTGGCGACTGGCTTATGTCGCATCGACGCTTCCGGCCGTTCGTGCGGCAGTGAAAGCCGGTCTTGGCGTGACGGCAAGGCCGGTCGAGATGATGAGTCCGGACCTGCGTGTGCTGAGTGGAGTAGATGGCTTACCGCCGCTACCTGATACCGAATATTTGCTGTGCTATGACCCGTCCAGTAATAATGAGCTGGCCCAGGTGATCTATCAGGCGATGGAGAGCTACCATAATCCGTGGCAATACAGCCCAATGTCTGCTCCGGAAGGAGATGACTCATTGTTGATTGAAAGGGATATCGAGTAATCGACGGACGATAGATAATTCCTGAGACAATAGTGTAAAAACGAACCGCTGGGTTTATTTTAAACCCCAGCGGCTTTTTTTTAGTAAAAAGCCTTCCTCGTATCGTGCAGAACGTACAAAACTGTTCATTTTTCAATCACCAGAGATTCACGCCCCGTACGCACAAATAATCACCTGAAAAAAATCTCCTGCTACAATAATGTTAAAAAATACGTGAATTTGTTGCTGCATTTTTGTTATAGAATGACAAAAGCGTGTCACAGATCAAGAAAATACTCTCTTTTGGGGGGAGGAATCGACACAAATTCCTGTCAAAATAGACCCGTATTTTTTCCATTGCTTCACAACGGACACGATTCAACAACATCTAATTTTCCTGGAGTCGTCAATGATCTGGGGAGAAAGGGCGCCAAATGCAAATGTTGTTGTCATTGTGTAAATCAGTGTGAAGAACCCTTTGTTAAAGTTGACAAAAGGTTATAGAAAGGAGTAAAAGACCACATCAATTAGCTGTATAAAATAGTTTCTGCAGTTATTGTAAGGTTTTTTTTATTCCTCCCCATGAATCGATGTGGCGTCCATCTGCCGTAAAGAGCAGAGAATCAGGCGCTACTTTTGATGAGTAAGCAATGAGTATGTCAACATCCACTGAAGTCATCGCTCATCACTGGGCATTCGCTATCTTTCTTATCGTTGCCATTGGCCTGTGTTGCCTGATGCTGGTAGGCGGTTGGTTTTTAGGCGGTCGCGCACGCGCGAGGTCAAAAAACGTTCCGTTTGAATCCGGTATCGACTCGGTCGGCTCCGCCCGCTTACGCCTGTCCGCCAAGTTTTATCTGGTGGCCATGTTCTTCGTTATCTTCGACGTTGAAGCGCTGTATCTGTTCGCATGGTCAACCTCTATCCGCGAAAGCGGCTGGGTAGGCTTTGTGGAAGCTGCAATTTTTATTTTTGTGTTACTGGCAGGTCTGGTTTATCTGGTGCGTATTGGCGCGCTGGACTGGACGCCCGCGCGTTCACGCCGCGAGCGTATGAACCCGGAAACGAACAGTATCGCTAATCGTCAACGCTAACCGCGAGGCATTAAGATGGATTATACGCTCACCCGCATAGATCCCAACGGTGAGAACGACCGTTACCCCCTGCAAAAGCAGGAGATCGTAACCGACCCTCTGGAGCAAGAAGTTAACAAAAACGTGTTTATGGGCAAGCTCAATGACATGGTTAACTGGGGTCGTAAAAACTCAATTTGGCCGTATAACTTCGGTCTTTCCTGCTGTTACGTTGAGATGGTGACTTCGTTTACCGCGGTGCATGACGTGGCGCGTTTTGGCGCTGAAGTATTGCGTGCTTCGCCGCGTCAGGCTGACCTGATGGTGGTTGCAGGAACCTGCTTTACCAAAATGGCACCGGTTATTCAGCGTCTGTATGACCAGATGCTGGAACCCAAATGGGTTATCTCAATGGGTGCCTGTGCCAACTCCGGCGGTATGTACGATATTTATTCCGTTGTGCAGGGCGTTGATAAATTCATCCCGGTTGATGTGTATATCCCGGGCTGTCCGCCGCGTCCTGAAGCGTACATGCAGGCACTGATGCTGTTGCAGGAATCTATCGGTAAAGAACGTCGTCCGCTCTCCTGGGTGGTTGGCGATCAGGGCGTTTATCGCGCCAATATGCAATCAGAGCGCGAACGCAAGCGCGGTGAACGCATTGCCGTTACCAACCTGCGTACACCTGACGAGATTTAATTTGCGCCTGTCGGCAAAGGGAATTTTCTTCGCTTATTCCTAAATCTATTTCGCGAAGCTTACTGCGCCGACAGTCACCACGGACCATTTGCAATGGTGAACAATATGACCGACTTAACCGCGCAAGAACCCGCCTGGCAGACCCGCGATCATCTTGATGATCCGGTGATTGGCGAACTGCGCAACCGTTTTGGGCCGGATGCCTTTACTGTTCAGGCGACTCGCACCGGGGTTCCCGTTGTGTGGATCAAGCGTGAACAATTACTGGAAGTGGGCGATTTCTTAAAGAAACTGCCGAAACCTTACGTCATGCTGTTTGACTTACACGGCATGGACGAACGTCTGCGCACACACCGCGAAGGGTTACCTGCCGCGGATTTTTCCGTTTTCTACCATCTGATTTCTATCGATCGTAACCGCGACATCATGCTGAAGGTGGCGCTGGCAGAAAACGACCTGCACGTACCGACCTTTACCAAATTATTCCCGAACGCTAACTGGTATGAGCGTGAAACCTGGGATCTATTTGGCATTACATTCGACGGTCACCCGAACCTGCGCCGCATCATGATGCCGCAAACCTGGAAAGGTCACCCGCTGCGTAAAGATTACCCGGCGCGCGCTACCGAATTCTCGCCGTTTGAGCTGACCAAAGCCAAACAGGATCTGGAGATGGAAGCCCTGACCTTCAAACCGGAAGAGTGGGGGATGAAGCGCGGCACCGAAAATGAGGACTTCATGTTCCTCAACCTCGGTCCGAACCACCCGTCTGCGCACGGTGCTTTCCGTATCGTTTTGCAGCTTGATGGCGAAGAGATTGTCGACTGCGTACCAGACATCGGTTACCACCACCGTGGCGCAGAGAAAATGGGCGAACGCCAGTCCTGGCACAGCTACATTCCGTATACCGACCGTATCGAATACCTCGGCGGCTGCGTTAACGAAATGCCTTATGTGCTGGCGGTAGAGAAACTGGCTGGGATCACCGTGCCGGATCGCGTTAACGTCATTCGCGTAATGCTCTCCGAACTGTTCCGCATCAACAGTCACCTGCTGTATATCTCCACCTTTATTCAGGACGTCGGCGCGATGACGCCAGTGTTCTTCGCCTTTACCGATCGTCAGAAAATTTACGATCTGGTGGAAGCAATCACTGGTTTTCGTATGCACCCGGCGTGGTTCCGTATTGGCGGCGTAGCGCACGACCTGCCGCGCGGCTGGGATCGCCTGCTGCGTGAGTTCCTCGACTGGATGCCGAAACGTCTGGCGTCTTACGAGAAAGCGGCGCTGCAAAACACCATTCTGAAAGGTCGTTCCCAGGGCGTTGCCGCTTACGGCGCGAAAGAGGCGCTGGAGTGGGGCACCACCGGCGCGGGCCTGCGTGCCACCGGGATCGACTTCGACGTGCGTAAGGCGCGTCCTTATTCTGGCTATGAAAACTTCGACTTCGAAATTCCGGTGGGCGGTGGTGTTTCTGACTGCTACACCCGAGTAATGCTGAAAGTAGAAGAGTTGCGCCAGAGTCTGCGTATTCTTGAGCAGTGCCTCAACAACATGCCGGAAGGCCCGTTCAAAGCGGATCACCCGCTGACCACGCCGCCGCCGAAAGAGCGCACGCTGCAACATATCGAAACCCTGATCACCCACTTCCTGCAAGTGTCGTGGGGTCCGGTGATGCCTGCCAATGAATCCTTCCAGATGGTTGAGGCGACCAAGGGGATCAACAGTTACTACCTGACCAGCGACGGCAGCACCATGAGTTATCGCACCCGTATCCGTACGCCGAGTTATGCGCATTTGCAGCAAATTCCGGCGGCGATCCGCGGCAGCCTGGTGTCTGACCTGATTGTTTATCTGGGCAGTATCGATTTTGTTATGTCAGATGTGGACCGCTAATTATGCACGAGAATCAACAACCACAAACCGAGGCTTTTGAGCTGAGTGCGGCAGAGCGTGAAGCGATTGAGCACGAGATGCACCACTACGAAGACCCGCGTGCGGCGTCCATTGAAGCGCTGAAAATCGTTCAGAAGCAGCGTGGCTGGGTGCCGGATGGCGCGATCCACGCGATCGCCGATGTGCTGGGTATTCCGGCGAGCGACGTCGAAGGCGTGGCAACGTTTTATAGCCAGATCTTCCGTCAGCCAGTAGGCCGCCATGTGATCCGTTATTGCGACAGCGTGGTCTGTCACATCAACGGTTACCAGGGTATTCAGGCGGCGCTGGAGAAAAAACTGAACATCAAACCAGGGCAAACGACATTTGACGGTCGCTTCACGCTGCTGCCAACTTGCTGCCTGGGGAACTGTGATAAAGGGCCAAACATGATGATCGATGAGGACACTCACGCGCATCTGACCCCGGAAGCGATCCCTGAACTGCTGGAGCGGTATAAATGAAAAACATTATCCGTACTCCCGAAACGCATCCGCTGACCTGGCGTCTGCGCGATGACAAACAGCCAGTGTGGCTGGACGAATATCGCAGCAAAAACGGTTACGAAGGCGCGCGTAAGGCGCTGACCGGGTTGTCTCCGGACGAAATCGTTAATCAGGTAAAAGACTCTGGTCTGAAAGGGCGCGGTGGCGCAGGCTTCTCGACTGGCCTGAAGTGGAGCCTGATGCCGAAAGACGAATCCATGAATATCCGTTACCTACTGTGTAACGCCGATGAAATGGAGCCGGGCACCTATAAAGACCGTCTGCTGATGGAGCAACTGCCGCACCTGCTGGTGGAAGGCATGCTCATCTCCGCGTTTGCGCTGAAAGCTTACCGTGGCTATATCTTCCTGCGCGGCGAATATATCGAAGCGGCAGTGAATCTGCGTCGTGCCATTGCCGAAGCCACCGAAGCGGGTCTGCTTGGCAAAAACATTATGGGAACAGGTTTCGATTTCGAACTGTTCGTCCATACCGGGGCAGGGCGCTACATCTGCGGTGAAGAAACAGCGTTAATCAACTCCCTGGAAGGGCGTCGCGCTAACCCACGCTCGAAACCGCCCTTCCCGGCAACCTCCGGTGCATGGGGTAAACCAACCTGCGTTAACAACGTCGAAACCCTGTGTAACGTTCCGGCGATCCTCGCTAACGGCGTGGAGTGGTATCAGAACATCTCGAAAAGTAAAGATGCTGGCACCAAGCTGATGGGCTTCTCTGGTCGGGTGAAAAATCCGGGTCTGTGGGAACTGCCGTTCGGCACCACCGCACGCGAGATCCTCGAAGACTACGCCGGTGGTATGCGTGACGGTCTGAAATTCAAAGCCTGGCAGCCAGGCGGAGCGGGGACTGACTTCCTGACCGAAGCGCACCTTGACCTGCCGATGGAATTCGAAAGTATCGGTAAAGCGGGAAGCCGTCTGGGTACGGCGCTGGCGATGGCGGTTGACCATGAGATCAACATGGTGTCGCTGGTGCGTAACCTGGAAGAGTTTTTCGCCCGTGAGTCCTGCGGCTGGTGTACGCCATGCCGCGACGGTCTGCCGTGGAGCGTGAAAATTCTGCGTGCGCTGGAGCGTGGCGAAGGCCAGCCGGGCGATATCGAAACACTTGAGCAACTGTGTCGATTCTTAGGCCCGGGTAAAACTTTCTGTGCCCACGCACCTGGTGCAGTGGAGCCGTTACAGAGCGCCATCAAATATTTCCGCGAAGAATTTGAGGCGGGAATCAAACAGCCGTTCAGCAATACCCATTTGATTAATGGGATTCAGCCGAACCTGCTGAAAGAGCGCTGGTAACCGAATTTCGATTAACGCTCAGTCTCTGACTGAGAAAACTGGAAGCATGCTAATGGCTACAATTCATGTAGACGGCAAAGAATACGAGGTCAACGGAGCGGACAACCTGCTGGAAGCTTGTCTGTCTCTGGGCCTTGATATTCCTTACTTTTGCTGGCATCCGGCGCTGGGAAGCGTCGGTGCTTGCCGCCAGTGTGCGGTGAAGCAATACCAAAACGCGGAAGACACGCGTGGTCGCCTGGTGATGTCCTGTATGACACCGGCTTCCGATGGCACCTTTATTTCCATTGACGACGAAGAAGCGAAACAGTTCCGTGAAAGTGTGGTCGAGTGGTTAATGACCAACCACCCGCACGACTGTCCAGTATGTGAAGAAGGCGGTAACTGCCATCTTCAGGATATGACCGTGATGACCGGACACAGCTTCCGTCGCTACCGTTTCACTAAACGTACCCACCGTAATCAGGATTTGGGGCCATTCATCTCTCACGAAATGAACCGCTGCATCGCCTGCTACCGCTGTGTGCGTTACTACAAAGATTACGCTGACGGTACGGACCTGGGCGTTTACGGTGCGCACGACAACGTCTACTTCGGTCGCCCGGAAGACGGCACGCTGGAAAGCGAATTTTCCGGTAACCTGGTCGAAATTTGCCCGACCGGCGTATTCACCGACAAAACGCACTCCGAGCGTTACAACCGTAAATGGGATATGCAGTTTGCGCCGAGCATCTGCCAGCAATGTTCCATCGGCTGTAACATCAGCCCCGGCGAGCGTTATGGCGAACTGCGTCGTATCGAAAACCGTTACAACGGTACGGTAAACCACTACTTCCTCTGCGACCGTGGTCGTTTCGGTTACGGTTACGTCAACCTGAAAGATCGTCCGCGTCAGCCAGTACAGCGTCGTGGCGATGATTTCATTACCCTCAACGCCGAACAGGCAATGCAGGGCGCAGCAGATATTCTGCGTCAGTCGAAGAAAGTCATCGGTATTGGTTCTCCGCGTGCCAGCGTGGAAAGCAACTTTGCGCTGCGTGAGCTGGTGGGCGAAGAAAACTTCTATACCGGTATCGCTCACGGTGAGCAGGAACGTCTGCAACTGGCGCTGAAAGTACTGCGTGAAGGCGGCATTTATACGCCGGCACTGCGCGAAATCGAATCTTACGATGCGGTACTGGTGCTGGGCGAAGACGTTACCCAGACCGGCGCGCGCGTTGCGCTGGCGGTGCGCCAGGCGGTAAAAGGTAAAGCGCGCGAAATGGCGGCAGCACAGAAAGTGGCTGACTGGCAGATTGCGGCAATCCTCAACATCGGTCAACGTGCGAAGCATCCGCTGTTTGTTACCAACGTTGATGACACCCGTCTGGATGATATCGCGGCGTGGACTTACCGCGCACCGGTTGAAGATCAGGCGCGTTTAGGTTTTGCCATCGCTCATGCGCTGGATAACTCTGCACCAGCGGTTGACGGTATTGAACCTGAGCTGCAAAGCAAAATCGACGTCATCGTGCAGGCACTGGCTGGTGCGAAGAAACCGTTGATTATCTCCGGGACGAACGCTGGTAGCGCTGAAGTGATTCAGGCTGCGGCTAACGTGGCGAAAGCCCTGAAAGGTCGCGGCGCTGACGTCGGTATCACCATGATTGCCCGTTCCGTCAACAGCATGGGGCTGGGCATTATGGGCGGTGGATCGCTTGAAGAAGCGTTAACCGAACTGGAAACCGGACGCGCCGACGCGGTGGTGGTGCTGGAAAACGATCTGCATCGTCACGCTTCCGCTACCCGCGTGAATGCTGCGCTGGCTAAAGCGCCGCTGGTGATGGTGGTTGACCATCAACGCACAGCGATTATGGAAAACGCTCATCTGGTACTTTCCGCCGCCAGCTTTGCTGAAAGCGACGGTACGGTGATCAACAACGAAGGCCGCGCCCAACGTTTCTTCCAGGTTTACGATCCGGCTTATTACGACAGCCAAACTGTCATGCTGGAAAGCTGGCGCTGGCTGCACTCGCTGCATAGCACCCTGCTGAGCCGTGAAGTGGACTGGACGCAGCTCGACCACGTGATTGACGCTGTTGTGGCGAAAATCCCGGAACTGGCAGGTATCAAAGATGCTGCGCCGGATGCGACATTCCGTATTCGTGGGCAGAAACTGGCCCGTGAACCGCATCGCTATAGTGGTCGTACCGCCATGCGCGCCAATATCAGCGTTCATGAGCCGCGTCAGCCGCAGGATATTGACACCATGTTTACCTTCTCGATGGAAGGTAACAACCAGCCGACCGCGCACCGTTCGCAAGTGCCGTTTGCCTGGGCGCCAGGCTGGAACTCCCCGCAGGCGTGGAACAAATTCCAGGACGAAGTGGGCGGCAAACTGCGTTTTGGCGATCCGGGCGTGCGTCTGTTTGAAACCAGCGAAAACGGTCTGGATTACTTCACCAGCGTACCGGCACGCTTCCAGCCGCAGGACGGGAAATGGCGTATCGCGCCGTACTACCACCTGTTTGGCAGCGATGAATTGTCACAGCGTGCTCCGGTCTTCCAGAGCCGTATGCCGCAGCCGTACATCAAACTCAACCCAGCGGATGCCGCGAAGTTGGGGGTGAACGCAGGTACACGCGTCTCCTTTAGTTACGATGGCAACATGGTCACGCTGCCGGTTGAAATCTCCGAAGGGCTGACGGCAGGGCAGGTGGGCTTGCCGATGGGTATGTCCGGCATTGCTCCGGTGCTGGCTGGCGCGCATCTTGAGGATCTCAAGGAGGCACAACAATGAGTTGGATATCACCGGAACTGATTGAGATCTTGCTGACCGTCCTTAAAGCGGTGGTGATCCTGCTGGTGGTAGTCACCTGTGGGGCATTCATGAGCTTTGGCGAACGTCGCCTGCTGGGTCTGTTCCAGAACCGTTATGGACCTAACCGTGTTGGCTGGGGCGGTTCGCTCCAGCTGGTTGCGGACATGATCAAAATGTTCTTTAAAGAAGACTGGATCCCGAAATTCTCGGATCGCGTCATCTTTACCCTGGCACCGATGATTGCCTTTACCTCGCTGCTGCTGGCCTTTGCAATTGTGCCAGTCAGTCCGGGTTGGGTGGTTGCCGACCTGAACATCGGGATTTTGTTCTTCCTGATGATGGCAGGTCTGGCGGTTTACGCGGTGCTGTTTGCGGGCTGGTCAAGTAACAACAAATACTCGCTGCTGGGTGCGATGCGTGCTTCTGCGCAGACCCTGAGCTACGAAGTGTTCCTCGGGCTTTCCCTGATGGGCGTGGTGGCGCAGGCCGGTTCATTCAACATGACCGACATCGTCAACAGCCAGGCGCATGTGTGGAACGTCATCCCGCAATTCTTTGGTTTTATTACCTTTGCCATCGCGGGCGTGGCGGTGTGTCACCGTCACCCGTTTGACCAGCCGGAAGCCGAGCAGGAACTGGCGGATGGTTACCACATTGAATATTCCGGTATGAAGTTCGGTCTGTTCTTCGTGGGCGAATACATCGGGATTGTGACCATCTCTGCACTGATGGTGACGCTGTTCTTCGGTGGCTGGCAAGGCCCGTTGTTACCGCCATTCATCTGGTTCGCGCTGAAAACCGCGTTCTTTATGATGATGTTCATTTTGATTCGTGCGTCGTTACCGCGTCCGCGTTATGACCAGGTAATGTCCTTCGGCTGGAAAATCTGCCTGCCGCTGACGCTGATCAACTTGCTGGTAACGGCGGCTGTCATTCTCTGGCAGGCGCAATAAGGGGCAATAAGACCATGACCTTAAAAGAATTGTTAGTAGGTTTCGGCACCCAGGTTCGTAGTATCTGGATGATCGGCCTGCACGCGTTCGCCAAACGCGAAACGCGAATGTACCCGGAAGAGCCGGTCTATCTGCCGCCCCGTTATCGTGGTCGTATCGTTCTGACCCGCGATCCGGACGGCGAAGAGCGTTGCGTAGCCTGTAACCTCTGCGCGGTAGCCTGCCCGGTCGGCTGTATCTCGCTGCAAAAAGCAGAAACCAAAGACGGTCGCTGGTATCCGGAATTTTTCCGCATCAACTTCTCACGCTGCATTTTCTGTGGTCTGTGCGAAGAAGCCTGTCCGACCACGGCGATTCAGTTAACCCCGGATTTCGAAATGGGGGAATACAAGCGCCAGGATCTGGTTTACGAGAAAGAGGATCTGCTGATCTCCGGTCCGGGCAAATACCCGGAATATAACTTCTACCGGATGGCAGGTATGGCAATCGACGGCAAAGATAAGGGCGAAGCAGAGAACGAAGCCAAGCCTATCGACGTCAAGAGCCTGTTACCGTAAGGAGAGGGGCAATGGAGTTCGCTTTTTATATCTGTGGCCTGATAGCCATACTTGCGACCTTGCGAGTGACCACCCATACCAATCCGGTACACGCGCTGCTGTACCTGATTATTTCGCTGCTGGCGATCTCTGGGGTGTTCTTCTCACTGGGCGCTTACTTCGCCGGTGCGCTGGAAATTATCGTCTATGCGGGTGCCATTATGGTGCTGTTCGTGTTCGTGGTGATGATGCTCAACCTGGGCGGTTCAGAAATCGAACAGGAACGCCAGTGGCTGAAACCGCAGGTGTGGATTGGTCCGGCAATTTTGTCAGCCATCATGCTGGTGGTGATTGTTTACGCCATTCTCGGTGTTAACGATCAAGGTATCGACGGTACGCCAATCAGTGCTAAAGCAGTGGGTATTACGCTGTTCGGGCCTTACGTACTGGCGGTGGAACTGGCTTCTATGCTGCTGCTCGCGGGTCTGGTTGTGGCCTTCCACGTCGGTCGTGAAGAGCGTGCGGGTGAAGTGCTGAGCAATCGTAAAGACGACAGCGCGAAAAGAAAAACGGAGGAGCACGCATGATCCCCTTACAACATGGACTGATCCTCGCGGCAATCTTATTCGTTCTTGGCTTAACCGGTCTGGTTATCCGTCGCAATCTGCTGTTTATGCTGATTGGTCTGGAAATCATGATTAACGCCTCCGCGCTGGCCTTTGTGGTCGCCGGAAGCTACTGGGGCCAGACCGACGGTCAGGTGATGTACATTCTCGCCATCAGCCTCGCGGCGGCGGAAGCGAGTATCGGCCTTGCGCTGCTGCTGCAACTTCACCGTCGTCGCCAGAACCTGAACATCGATTCAGTAAGTGAGATGCGCGGATGAACATGCTTGCCTTAACCATTATTTTGCCATTGATTGGCTTCGTCCTGCTGGCGTTCTCCCGTGGGCGCTGGTCTGAAAACGTCTCGGCGATCGTCGGCGTTGGCTCTGTGGGCCTGGCGGCGCTGGTAACTGCCTTTATCGGCGTTGACTTCTTCGCTAACGGTGAGCAGGCATACAGCCAGCCGCTGTGGACGTGGATGTCGGTAGGCGACTTTAACATCGGTTTTAACCTGGTGCTGGACGGCCTGTCGCTGACCATGCTCTCGGTGGTCACTGGTGTGGGTTTCCTTATTCACATGTACGCCTCCTGGTATATGCGCGGTGAAGAGGGCTACTCTCGCTTCTTCGCTTACACCAACCTGTTCATCGCCAGCATGGTAGTTCTGGTGCTTGCCGACAACCTGCTGCTGATGTACCTCGGCTGGGAAGGCGTGGGCCTGTGCTCCTATCTGCTGATCGGTTTCTATTACACCGATCCGAAGAATGGCGCAGCGGCAATGAAAGCGTTCGTCGTGACCCGTGTGGGTGACGTCTTCCTCGCTTTCGCGCTGTTCATTCTTTACAACGAACTGGGCACCCTGAACTTCCGCGAAATGGTGGAACTGGCACCAGCGCACTTTGCTGACGGCAATAACATGCTGATGTGGGCGACGCTGATGCTGCTGGGCGGTGCGGTTGGTAAATCTGCTCAGTTGCCGTTGCAGACATGGCTTGCCGACGCGATGGCGGGCCCGACGCCTGTCTCCGCGCTGATCCACGCTGCAACAATGGTAACCGCGGGTGTCTACCTGATCGCCCGTACCCACGGTCTGTTCCTGATGACGCCGGAAGTTCTGCATCTGGTGGGCATTGTTGGGGCGGTTACGCTGCTGCTGGCCGGTTTTGCGGCGCTGGTACAGACCGACATCAAACGTGTTCTCGCTTACTCTACCATGAGCCAGATTGGCTACATGTTCCTCGCGCTTGGCGTGCAGGCATGGGATGCGGCGATTTTCCACTTGATGACCCACGCGTTCTTTAAAGCACTGCTGTTCCTGGCATCCGGTTCCGTCATTCTGGCCTGCCATCACGAACAGAACATCTTTAAGATGGGTGGTCTGCGTAAATCTATTCCGCTGGTTTATCTCTGCTTCCTGGTGGGCGGCGCAGCACTGTCGGCACTGCCGCTGGTCACTGCGGGCTTCTTCAGTAAGGATGAGATCCTCGCGGGTGCGATGGCGAATGGACATATCAATCTGATGGTGGCAGGTCTGGTCGGTGCATTTATGACCTCGCTTTACACCTTCCGTATGATTTTCATCGTCTTCCACGGAAAAGAACAAATTCACGCTCACGCCGTGAAAGGGGTAATTCACAGCCTGCCGCTGATTGTGCTGCTGATCCTTTCCACCTTCGTTGGCGCACTGATTGTACCGCCGCTGCAGGGCGTGCTTCCGCAAACGACGGAGCTGGCGCACGGCAGCATGTTGACCCTGGAAATTACCTCTGGCGTGGTCGCGGTGGTCGGCATTCTGCTGGCTGCCTGGCTATGGCTGGGTAAACGTACTCTGGTGACCTCCATCGCCAACAGTGCGCCGGGCCGTCTGCTGGGTACCTGGTGGTACAACGCCTGGGGCTTTGACTGGCTGTACGACAAAGTGTTCGTCAAGCCGTTCCTGGGTATTGCCTGGTTGCTGAAACGCGATCCGCTGAACTCAATGATGAACATCCCGGCTGTCCTTTCCCGCTTTGCAGGTAAAGGTCTGCTGTTAAGCGAGAACGGTTATCTGCGCTGGTATGTGGCATCCATGAGCATCGGTGCGGTCGTGGTGCTGGCACTGTTGATGGTACTGCGTTGAGTTAAGGATTGTGGGATTGCCCCTGGGCATATAAGAACGTAGGTCGGATAAGCCGTCTTCGCGGCGCATCCGACACTACCCCCAGTCCGAAGAGAATTTTCTGTCGTGAGAATTCGTTGAAAATCCGGTCCTGACGGGACTTTTACAAGGAATAAAGATCGCCATGTTACTACCCTGGCTAATATTAATTCCCTTTATCGGCGGCTTCCTGTGCTGGCAGACCGAACGCTTTGGCGTCAAGGTGCCGCGCTGGATCGCGCTGGTAACCATGGGATTGACGCTGGCGCTGTCGCTGCAACTGTGGTTGCAGGGCGGTTATTCACTGACGCAATCCGCCGGAATTCCGCAGTGGCAGTCTGAATTCGACATGCCGTGGATCCCGCGTTTTGGTATCTCTATTCATCTCGCCATTGACGGTCTGTCGTTGCTGATGGTCGTGCTGACCGGTCTGCTCGGTGTGCTGGCGGTACTCTGTTCGTGGAAAGAGATCGAAAAATATCAGGGCTTCTTCCACCTCAACCTGATGTGGATCCTGGGCGGCGTTATCGGCGTGTTCCTTGCCATCGACATGTTCCTGTTCTTCTTCTTCTGGGAAATGATGCTGGTGCCGATGTACTTCCTGATCGCACTGTGGGGGCATAAAGCCTCTGACGGTAAAACGCGTATCACGGCGGCAACCAAGTTCTTCATTTACACCCAGGCGAGTGGTCTGGTGATGTTGATCGCCATCCTGGCGCTGGTTTTCGTTCACTACAATGCGACCGGCGTCTGGACCTTCAACTATGAAGAGCTGCTGAATACGCCGATGTCTAACGGCGTGGAATACCTGTTGATGCTGGGCTTCTTCATCGCCTTCGCAGTGAAAATGCCGGTGGTTCCGCTGCATGGCTGGTTACCGGATGCGCACTCCCAGGCACCGACCGCCGGTTCCGTTGACCTCGCGGGGATCTTGCTGAAAACCGCCGCTTACGGTCTGTTGCGTTTCTCCTTGCCGCTGTTCCCGAACGCGTCGGCAGAGTTTGCGCCAATCGCCATGTGGCTGGGTGTTATCGGCATCTTCTATGGTGCGTGGATGGCCTTCGCCCAGACCGATATCAAACGTCTGATCGCCTACACCTCGGTTTCCCACATGGGCTTCGTGCTGATTGCTATCTACACCGGCAGCCAGTTGGCCTACCAGGGCGCGGTAATCCAGATGATTGCGCACGGCTTGTCGGCGGCGGGTCTGTTTATTCTTTGTGGTCAGCTTTATGAACGTATCCATACCCGCGACATGCGCATGATGGGCGGTCTGTGGAGCAAAATGAAATGGCTGCCAGCACTGTCGCTGTTCTTTGCGGTGGCAACGCTTGGGATGCCTGGCACCGGTAACTTCGTCGGCGAATTTATGATTCTGTTCGGCAGCTTCCAGGTTGTCCCGGTGATTACCGTTATCTCTACCTTTGGGCTGGTCTTTGCATCTGTTTATTCGCTGGCGATGCTGCATCGCGCTTACTTCGGCAAAGCGAAAAGCCAGATTGCCAGCCAGGAACTGCCAGGGATGTCGCTGCGTGAGCTGTTTATGATCCTGTTGCTGGTGGTGCTGCTGGTACTGCTGGGCTTCTATCCGCAGCCGATTCTGGATACCTCGCACTCCGCGATTGGCAATATCCAGCAGTGGTTTGTTAATTCCGTTACTACTACAAGGCCGTAAATCGCCATGACAATAACTCCACAAAACCTGATCGCACTGCTACCGTTGCTGATCGTCGGCTTGACGGTGGTGGTTGTGATGCTCTCCATTGCGTGGCGACGCAATCATTTCCTCAACGCTACGCTCTCGGTTATTGGGCTTAACGCGGCGCTGGTTTCGCTCTGGTTTGTCGGCCAGGCGGGCGCTATGGACGTTACGCCGCTGATGCGCGTTGATGGTTTCGCCATGCTTTACACCGGGCTGGTATTGTTGGCGAGCCTCGCCACCTGTACTTTCGCCTACCCGTGGCTTGAAGGCTATAACGACAACAAGGACGAGTTCTACCTGTTGGTGTTAATTGCCGCGCTGGGCGGGATCCTGCTGGCGAATGCCAACCATCTGGCGTCTCTGTTCCTCGGTATCGAACTGATCTCTTTGCCGCTGTTTGGCCTGGTCGGTTACGCTTTCCGCCAGAAACGTTCGCTGGAAGCCAGTATCAAATACACCATCCTTTCTGCCGCAGCGTCTTCTTTCCTGCTGTTCGGTATGGCGCTGGTGTATGCGCAGTCTGGCGACCTGTCGTTTGTCGCACTGGGTAAAAACCTCGGCGACGGTATGCTCAACGAGCCGCTGTTGCTGGCAGGTTTTGGCCTGATGATTGTTGGCCTCGGTTTCAAACTCTCTCTGGTGCCGTTCCACCTGTGGACGCCAGACGTATACCAGGGCGCGCCTGCGCCGGTTTCCACTTTCCTGGCGACGGCGAGCAAAATCGCTATCTTCGGCGTGGTGATGCGTTTGTTCCTTTACGCACCGGTGGGTGACAGTGAAGCGATTCGCGTAGTGCTGGCGATTATCGCCTTTGCCTCCATCATCTTCGGTAACCTGATGGCGCTGAGCCAGACCAATATCAAACGTCTGCTCGGTTACTCATCTATCTCTCACCTCGGCTATCTGCTGGTGGCGCTGATTGCGCTGCAAACCGGCGAGATGTCGATGGAAGCGGTAGGGGTTTACCTGGTCGGTTATCTGTTCAGCAGCCTCGGCGCGTTCGGCGTGGTCAGCCTGATGTCCAGCCCGTATCGTGGCCCGGATGCTGATTCCCTGTTCTCTTACCGCGGTCTGTTCTGGCATCGTCCGATCCTCGCGGCAGTGATGACGGTGATGATGCTTTCACTGGCTGGTATCCCAATGACGCTGGGCTTTATCGGTAAGTTCTACGTGCTGGCGGTCGGTGTCCAGGCACACTTGTGGTGGCTGGTGGGTGCCGTGGTTGTTGGTTCGGCAATCGGCCTTTACTACTACCTGCGCGTGGCGGTGAGCTTATACCTGCACGCTCCGGAACAACCGGGTCGCGATGCACCATCAAACTGGCAGTACAGCGCAGGCGGTATCGTGGTGCTGATCTCTGCACTGTTGGTACTGGTGCTGGGTGTATGGCCACAACCGCTGATTAGCATTGTGCGGTTAGCAATGCCGCTGATGTAAACAGTCAGTTTGTAAGTCAGAAAGCCGCCGACATGTTCGGCGGTTTTTTTTGGTGCCCTGACACCATCACCCAACAATAACCGTCAGCGCATGATTCCCTTGTCGCAGCATACGTCGATACGCGCTAATCAGCTTTTCCATATCAAGCATGATCGAAGCAAAGAGTTGCCCCTCTAACTCTTCTGAAAAGGTTACTCCCGGATAAATCTCCATTTCATTGAGTCGCTTAATGGAAAACTGTTTACGCAGCTCACTTCGATCCAGTGATTCCAGTCGGTCGATTGTCGCGGCTAACTCCTGATTCCAGGTCAATCCCAGGAAGCCATCTATGCCATCTTCTAGGCTGTGTTCACCAAGCACGGCGCGACTCAGCGGGTCATTCTTCGCGGGATCAAAAGCAGAGGTGCCTGTCAGCCCAAAGTGTAAAAAATCCCAGCGTTTATCAATATCCAGTCGGCGTAATCCTGAAAGCGTGTCATGTATATTATCCATCAAAGGTTTTTTAGTAGACTCAAGCAGTTGGTTAATCTTTTCTGAGTCAATTTCTGCAAAATAGCCAATCATTCCCATTTATTTTTCCTCCGTTGAATTTCATGTTTCGCATCTTAAAACAGACGAAAGAAAATAAAATGCGCATGTTGCTTTTTCTGGACCCGCCTCGAGAAATTTTTATTATTTACTGTTGTATAACAAGGTTGTAACTCCATCCACTACCTGAGCCATTTTCTGATAATTTAACCTGTCTGCGATATCACCGGGCAAGTGGTATTGTTTATTACGATAAAAAGCGGTGTCAGTAATCATTACGGCGGGAATATCGTGTTGCCAATAATTAAGGTGATCAGAGAAATCAATACCGGGAATAAAACCTGGGGCATTCATAGAATAAACAGATAAATCCCGGGATGACAACAATGCCGCTTTTACCTGACGAACGGCGTTGATATCCTGCATTCTGCCGACCACGGCAATAAAGTCTCCCCGATCGGGATAAAGCCAGGACATTGCCGGGGATGGGTAATCCTGGCTACCAGGCGTTGAGTCGTAATAACCAATCATCTCCAGCGCTATCATTAATTTCACTGGACGCTCAAGCGAAGCTGCATGTACCGCGCTCCCCATTTCATCGCTACGAAAGAAGGGCGGTTCTTCCGACGCATAGGCGACCAGTTGGACGCCAATCCCTGGAGTCTGCTGCTGTAACAAACGTGCCAGTTCGAGTAATCCTGCCACGCCGCTGGCGTTATCATCCGCGCCCGGCGTATAGGTCAATTGATCGTTTTCATAACTACTGACAGAGTCATAGTGCGCACCAATAATAATCAGCGGTCCATCGGCAGGACCATAATTAGCAACAATGTTTTTGTAGGGGCCACCCGTAATGGGGACATCCTGCGCGGTAACTCTGGCACCGTTACTGATAAAGACCTCTTTTATATACTCTGCGGACCTATTCAGATTATCAATATTGTCGGCGCTACGTGGATGCACTGTTTGTGTAAGATAACGAACTGTTTTTTCTAATTGCTCAGGACTTGCGTGTCGGGGCGTTGGCGGTAATGCATTCACCCAGGGTTGGTAAAAAATAATCAGAGGGAGTGAAAACAGAAATAATATAATAAAAGCAAAATTTATTTTTTCATATGCAAATTATTAATGGGTTGCGTTGTCGAATCATTATTTGTTATGAATTTCGAGATTGTATTTTATTAAGATTAGCAGGATTATACAAAGAGTATATTTTATGTATGGGCCCTGAGTTTATTTAAAAGGATTTTATATGCGAAATAAAAATATAATCATGTTGCTTATAAGTAGTTTGATTTTGTCAGGATGTGGGCCGGAACCTGAGGATAAGGAAAGTCAGCAACAACAACCCAGTACCCCCTCAGACCAGCAAGTGCTTGTCGCGCAACAAGCTGCAATAAAAGAGGTAGAGCAAAGCGCCGCCGCCACTAAAGCTGCTGCAGACGCGAAAGCCTTAGCCCAGCAAGAAGTGCAACAATATTCAGATAAACAGACTTTGCAGGGGAGATTGAAGGAAGCGCCAACATTTGCACGAGCGGCTAAAGCAAACGCTACACATATCGCAAATCCAGGAACCGCTCGCTACCAGCAGTTCGATGATAATCCGGTTAAGCAGGTAGCGCAAAACCCACTCGTGACGTTTAGCCTTGACGTCGACACCGGCAGTTATGCGAATGTGCGGCGTTTCCTTAATCAAGGGCTGTTACCTCCGCCAGACGCTGTGCGGGTGGAGGAGGTAGTCAATTATTTCCCGTCTGACTGGGATATCAAAGACAAACAATCTATTCCGGCCTCTAAGCCAATACCTTTCGCTATGCGCTACGAATTGGCACCTGCACCCTGGAATGAACAGCGAACATTGCTGAAAGTTGATATCCTGGCGAAAGATCGCAAAAGTGAAGAGTTACCCGCTTCTAATCTGGTCTTTCTTATCGACACTTCTGGTTCAATGATTTCTGATGAACGTTTGCCACTTATCCAGTCTTCGTTGAAATTATTGGTCAAAGAACTTCGTGAGCAGGATAACATTGCCATCGTGACCTACGCTGGCGACTCTCGTATTGCGTTGCCTTCTATCTCCGGTAGTCACAAGGCGGAAATTAATGCTGCAATTGATTCGCTGGATGCAGAAGGCAGTACCAATGGCGGTGCCGGGCTGGAGATGGCTTATCAGCAGGCAGCGAAGGGGTTTATTAAAGGTGGTATCAATCGCATTTTATTGGCCACTGACGGTGACTTTAACGTTGGCATTGACGATCCAAAATCGATTGAATCAATGGTCAAAAAACAGCGTGAGTCCGGTGTTACTCTGTCGACGCTTGGCGTGGGGGATAGCAATTATAACGAGGCAATGATGGTAAGAATTGCCGATGTTGGTAACGGCAACTATAGCTACATTGATACCCTCTCAGAGGCGCAGAAAGTGTTGAACAGTGAAATGCGGCAGACGTTGATTACCGTAGCAAAAGATGTCAAAGCGCAAATTGAGTTTAACCACGCGTGGGTAACGGAATACCGTCAGATAGGTTATGAAAAGCGCCAACTTAGGGCAGAGGATTTTAATAACGACAACGTTGATGCGGGTGATATTGGCGCAGGTAAACATATAACATTTTTATTTGAATTAACGCTGAAAGGGCAAAAAGCATCAATTGATAAGTTACGCTATGCCCCGGATAACAAATCAGCGAAATCGGACAAAACAAAAGAACTTGCCTGGTTAAAGATTCGTTGGAAATCCCCACAGGGAAAAGAAAGTCAGTTAGTTGAATTCCCGTTGGCATCCGCAATAAAGGCACCTTCAGAAGATATGCGTTTTCGCGCAGCAGTGGCTGCATATGGGCAAAAGTTACGCGGTTCTGAATACCTGAATAATACCTCCTGGCAGCAGATCAAACAGTGGGCTCAGAAGGCAAAAGGGGAAGATCCACAGGGTTACAGAGCGGAATTTATTCGCCTGATTGGACTGGCGAAAGATCTGGACAATTCACAAAACTAAAAATGATAATTCTGTTTGCCTGATATCGACATCAAACGTATCCGGCAAACAGATGAAAAAATGTCAAATAAATGCGTTGGTATCGTTAAATTAATCTGCTAACTAACCACCGCTTTCGACTTAAATGCTAAACACCGCGAAATCATTCGCCAGTTCAGTCGCCGGGAAAATTGACCGACATTCACGTAACAGGTGCTGACAACCTTTGTCATCATAGCGCGAGCTGACGTGGGTAATGATTAGCTTACCGACTCCAGCCTCACGGGCCAGTGTCGCAGCCTGGCGTGTAGAGCTATGACCGCGACTATTGGCTTTGGCTTCCATGGTTATATCCAGCGTCGCTTCGTGCACCATGACATCGACACCTTTAGCCAGGTCAAGTGCGGCATTGCAGGGGCCGGTATCGCCGAAAATAGCGAGCGCTTTACCTGGCACTGGAGCGGCTAAGTAATCTGCGCCGTTAATCTGCCTTCCGTCTTCCAGCGTGATTGTTTTGCCCGCTTTTAATGCCTGAAACAGTGGGCCAGGCGGCACGCCAGCAGCTTTTAATGCCTGGGCATTTAATGCACCCGGTTTATCATGTTCTTCAATACGATAACCATAACATTCCAGTGGGTGTTCCATCGGATAAGCGGTCACTTTGCGCAGGCCATCATCGAAAATTTCGCCAGCGCCAATTTCGACAATTTCCAGCGGATAATCGGTCCATGAGCCGCTAATCCGCAGCGCGGTCTCCACAAATTCACGGATACCGTGCGGACCATAAATCGTTAAGGGTTGGATAATGCCTGACATAGAACGACTGCACAGCAAGCCGGGTAAACCAAAGAGATGATCGCCATGAAGGTGACTGATAAAAATCTTGTCCAGTTTTCCAGGGTTAAAGGCGGTATGCAGTAGCTGATGCTGGGTGCCTTCACCGCAGTCAAATAACCAAAGTCCGCTCTGGGTCGGATGTTGCAGGTTAAGCAATATTGCCGTGACATTACGCGTACGGGTTGGCACACCGGCTGAAGTACCTAAAAAAATTAATTCCATGAGTTCATCACGCTGCTGAAAATATTCCGGCTAGTATAAAGCAAACAGCACAAAGGAGCCTTCCATGATCGACTGGCAAGATCTGCATCATTCTGATTTATCCGTTTCTCAGCTTTATGCCTTATTACAACTGCGTTGTGCGGTATTTGTAGTGGAACAAAACTGTCCTTACCAGGATATCGATGGTGACGATCTGGAGGGAGAAAATCGCCACATTCTCGGTTGGCATAACGGGACACTGGTGGCGTATGCGAGGATTCTGAAAAGTGACGACGAACTGCAACCCGTTGTGATTGGTCGGGTGATTGTCAGCGAAGCCTTACGCGGTGAAAAAATCGGTCAGCAATTGATGAGTAAGGCACTGGAATCGTGTACTCGCCGCTGGCCGGAGAAGCCGATTTATCTGGGGGCGCAGGCGCATTTACAAAACTTTTATGGGCAATTTGGTTTCATCCCTGTGACCGATATTTATGAAGAAGATGGTATCCCACACATTGGGATGGCACGCGAGGTAATTCAGGCGTAATCAATAACCCTTGTCTATAGTTAGTGACAGGTTTTACACAAATGGAGAACGAGAATGTCTAATCAGTTTGGTGATACACGTATTGATGATGACCTGACGCTGCTTAGTGAAACACTGGAAGAGGTGCTCCGCTCCTCTGGCGATCCCGCCGATCAGAAATATGTTGAGCTGAAAGCGCGTGCAGAAAAAGCGCTGGATGATGTGAAAAAACGGGTTAGCCAGGCTTCAGACAGTTATTACTATCGGGCGAAGCAGGCTGTTTATCGTGCTGATGACTACGTCCACGAAAAACCCTGGCAAGGAATTGGTGTGGGTGCGGCCGTTGGGCTGGTTCTGGGACTGTTGCTGGCACGCCGTTAAAACCTCCCTACACCGGGGTACTGCATTTTTTTTGTCGTACCCCGTATAATGTGAGGCTTTTAACAGGGAGAGGTCCGCGTGCAATCACTTACTACGGCGCTGGAAAATCTACTGCGCCATTTGTCGCAAGAGATTCCGGCGACACCCGGCATTCGGGTTATCGATATTCCTTTCCCTCTCAAAGACGCTTTTGATGCCTTGAGCTGGCTGGCCAGTCAGCAGGTGTATCCGCAATTCTACTGGCAACAACGTAATGGTGATGAAGAAGCTGCCGTCCTGGGTGCGATTACCCGTTTTACGTCGTTGGACCAGGCACAACGTTTTCTTCGCCAGCACCCGGAACACGCCGACTTACGCATCTGGGGGTTGAATGCGTTTGACCCGTCGCAGGGCAATTTACTTTTACCACGCCTGGAATGGCGACGTTGTGGCGGTAAAGCCACGCTGCGGCTGACGCTATTCAGCGAAAGCTCCCTTCAGCACGATGCAATCAAGGCAAAAGAATTTATCGCCACACTGGTGAGTATCAAGCCCCTGCCTGGATTACATTTAACCACCACGCGAGAACAACACTGGCCGGACAAAACGGGCTGGACGCAATTAATCGAACTGGCAACGAAAACCATCGCCGAAGGCGAGCTCGACAAAGTTGTGCTTGCTCGGGCAACTGACCTGCATTTCGCAAGTCCGGTCAATGCGGCAGCGATGATGGCTGCCAGTCGTCGGCTCAATCTGAATTGCTACCATTTTTACATGGCCTTTGATGGCGAAAATGCTTTTCTTGGTTCTTCACCGGAACGGTTATGGCGGCGGCGTGACAAAGCGCTGCGTACCGAAGCGCTGGCGGGAACGGTAGCAAATCATCCTGATGATAAGCAGGCGCAGCAGTTAGGTGAGTGGCTGATGGCGGATGATAAAAACCAGCGCGAGAACATGTTGGTGGTGGAAGATATCTGCCAACGATTGCAGGCCGATACCCAAACGCTGGATGTTTTACCGCCGCAGGTACTGCGTCTACGTAAAGTACAGCATCTTCGCCGCTGTATCTGGACTTCACTCAACAAAGCGGATGATGTGATCTGTTTACATCAGTTGCAGCCAACGGCAGCAGTTGCTGGCTTACCGCGCGATCTGGCGCGACAGTTTATCGCCCGTCACGAACCGTTCACTCGAGAATGGTACGCCGGTTCTGCGGGCTATCTCTCATTACAGCAAAGTGAATTCTGCGTTTCCCTGCGCTCAGCAAAAATCAGCGGCAATATCGTGCGGCTATATGCTGGCGCAGGCATTGTCCGTGGTTCTGACCCCGAGCAAGAGTGGCAGGAAATCAACAACAAAGCGGCAGGGCTGCGTACTTTATTACAAATGGAATAGTAATGAGTCGCATCATTACCGATTCATATCAATAATCTATTTTTGTAGCTCCTTATACTTAGCCGCAATATTGATACCGGACAAACTCATGTCAGTAAGCGCATTTAACCGACGCTGGGCGGCGGTCATTCTGGAAGCATTAACGCGTCACGGCGTCAGACACATCTGTATCGCCCCTGGCTCGCGTTCTACACCGTTAACGTTAGCGGCGGCGGAGAATTCCGCATTCATTCACCACACCCATTTCGATGAGCGTGGACTGGGGCATCTGGCACTGGGGCTGGCGAAAGTCAGCAAGCAGCCGGTGGCGGTGATTGTGACCTCCGGCACGGCGGTAGCAAATCTCTATCCGGCACTGATTGAAGCTGGGTTAACCGGAGAAAAACTGATCCTGTTAACCGCCGATCGCCCGCCGGAGCTGATTGACTGCGGCGCGAATCAGGCGATTCGTCAGCCGGGAATGTTCGCCTCTCACCCCACGCACAGTATTTCACTGCCGCGCCCGACCCAGGATATCCCCGCACGTTGGCTGGTTTCTACCATCGACCACGCTCTCGGTACGCTTCATGCTGGTGGAGTCCATATCAACTGCCCGTTTGCTGAACCGCTGTATGGCGAAATGGACGACACCGGGATTAGCTGGCAACAGCGGCTGGGCGACTGGTGGCAGGACGACAAACCGTGGCTGCGTGAAGCGCCTCGTCGGGAAAGTGAAAAACAGCGCGACTGGTTCTTCTGGCGACAAAAGCGCGGCGTGGTGGTTGCCGGGCGCATGAGTGCGGAAGAGGGCAAAAAAGTTGCACTGTGGGCGCAAACTCTTGGCTGGCCGCTGATTGGCGACGTGCTGTCGCAAACCGGACAGCCGCTGCCGTGTGCCGATCTCTGGTTAGGCAATGCCAAAGCGACCAGCGAACTGCAACAGGCACAAATAGTGGTGCAACTGGGAAGCAGCCTGACGGGGAAACGACTCCTCCAATGGCAGGCAAGCTGTGAACCAGAAGAGTACTGGATTGTTGATGACATTGAAGGGCGACTTGATCCGGCACACCATCGCGGACGTCGCTTAATTGCCAATATTGCCGACTGGCTGGAGCTGCATCCGGCAGAAAAACGCCAGCCCTGGTGCTTTGAAATCCCGCGCCTGGCGGAACAGGCAATGCAGGCGGTTATTGCCCGTCGCGATGCGTTTGGCGAAGCGCAACTGGCGCATCGCATCAGCGACTACTTGCCTGAACAGGGGCAATTGTTTGTCGGTAACAGCCTGGTGGTGCGTCTGATTGATGCGCTTTCGCAACTTCCGGCAGGTTACCCGGTGTACAGCAACCGAGGGGCCAGCGGTATCGACGGGCTGCTCTCGACTGCCGCCGGCGTTCAGCGGGCAAGCGGCAAACCGACGCTGGCGATTGTGGGCGATCTCTCCGCACTTTACGATCTCAACGCGCTGGCGTTATTGCGCCAGGTTTCCGCACCGCTGGTATTAATTGTGGTGAACAACAACGGCGGGCAAATTTTTTCGTTGTTGCCAACGCCGAAAAGCGAGCGCGAGCGTTTCTATCTGATGCCGCAAAACGTCCATTTTGAGCACGCCGCCGCGATGTTCGAGCTGAAATATCATCGTCCGCAAAACTGGCAGGAACTTGAAACGACACTAGTCGATGCCTGGCGTACGCCGACCACCACGGTGATTGAAATGGTGGTTAACGACACCGATGGTGCGCAAACGCTCCAGCAACTTCTGGCGCAGGTAAGCCATTTATGATCCTGCACGCGCAGGCAAAACACGGCAAACCAGGTTTACCCTGGTTGGTGTTTTTGCACGGTTTTTCTGGCGATTGCCATGAATGGCAAGAAGTGGGCGAGGCGTTTGCCGACTACTCGCGGTTGTATGTTGATCTCCCAGGTCACGGTGGTTCAGCGACGATCAGCGTCGATGGATTTGATGATGTCACCGGCTTATTGTGTAAAACGCTGGTTAGTTACAACATCCTTAACTTCTGGCTGGTGGGGTACTCGCTTGGCGGACGGGTGGCGATGATGGCGGCTTGCCAGGAGCTGGCGGGGCTTTGTGGAGTTGTTGTCGAAGGCGGGCATCCTGGATTGCAAAATGCTGAACAACGCGCGGAACGTCAGCGTTCCGATCGCCAATGGGCGCAGCGTTTTCGTACAGAACCGTTAACGGCGGTATTTGCCGATTGGTATCAACAGCCTGTTTTTGCCTCGCTCAATGATGATCAACGCCGGGAGCTGGTAGCGCTGCGCAGCAACAATAATGGCGCAACCCTTGCCGCCATGCTGGAGGCGACTTCTCTCGCCGTCCAGCCCGATTTACGTGCTAACCTTAGCGCCCGCACATTTGCGTTTTATTATTTATGTGGTGAACGTGACAGCAAATTCCGCGCTCTGGCGGCGGAACTGGCTGCCGACTGCCATGTCATTCCTCGCGCCGGACATAACGCGCACCGGGAAAATCCCGCTGGCGTAATCGCAAGTCTGGCGCAGATCTTGCGTTTCTGACTAAAGGACACAATATGATTTATCCTGATGAAGCAATGCTTTACGCACCGGTTGAATGGCACGACTGCTCCGAAGGTTTTGAGGACATTCGTTATGAAAAATCCACCGACGGTATCGCAAAAATCACCATTAATCGTCCGCAGGTGCGCAATGCCTTCCGTCCTCTGACGGTAAAAGAGATGATCCAGGCGCTGGCGGATGCGCGTTATGACGACAACATCGGCGTGATCATTCTGACTGGTGCAGGCGATAAAGCGTTCTGCTCCGGTGGTGACCAGAAAGTACGTGGTGATTACGGCGGCTATAAAGATGATTCCGGCGTACATCACCTGAACGTGCTGGACTTCCAGCGTCAGATCCGTACCTGTCCAAAACCGGTTGTCGCGATGGTGGCTGGCTACTCCATCGGTGGCGGTCACGTCCTGCACATGATGTGCGACCTGACTATCGCGGCTGATAATGCCATCTTCGGTCAGACTGGCCCGAAAGTCGGTTCCTTCGACGGCGGCTGGGGCGCTTCCTACATGGCGCGCATTGTTGGGCAGAAAAAAGCGCGTGAAATCTGGTTCCTGTGCCGTCAGTACGACGCAAAACAGGCGCTGGATATGGGCCTGGTGAACACCGTTGTACCGCTGGCGGATCTGGAAAAAGAGACCGTGCGCTGGTGCCGTGAAATGTTGCAAAACAGCCCGATGGCACTGCGCTGCCTGAAAGCTGCGTTGAATGCCGACTGTGACGGTCAGGCAGGTCTGCAGGAGCTGGCGGGCAACGCCACCATGCTGTTCTATATGACGGAAGAAGGTCAGGAAGGTCGCAACGCTTTCAACCAGAAACGTCAGCCTGATTTCAGCAAATTTAAACGGAATCCGTAATGCGTAGCGCGCAGGTATACCGCTGGCAGATCCCCATGGACGCGGGGGTGGTTCTGCGCGACAGGCGGTTAAAAACCCGCGACGGGCTGTATGTTTGCCTGCGTGAGGGCGAGCGCGAAGGGTGGGGGGAGATCTCCCCACTACCGGGCTTCAGTCAGGAAACCTGGGAAGATGCGCAAAGTGTGCTGCTTGCCTGGGTAAATAACTGGCTGGCAGGCGATTGCGAATTACCGCAGATGCCTTCCGTTGCCTTTGGCGTAAGTTGTGCATTGGCGGAGCTGGCAGATACGCTCCCGCAGGCGGCCAATTACCGTGCGGCACCGCTGTGTAATGGCGATCCTGACGATCTGATCCTCAAACTTGCCGATATGCCTGGCGAGAAAGTGGCGAAGGTCAAAGTGGGATTGTACGAAGCCGTGCGCGACGGCATGGTGGTGAATTTGTTGCTGGAGGCAATTCCGGATCTGCATTTGCGTCTTGACGCGAACCGCGCCTGGACACCGCTGAAAGGCCAGCAGTTTGCCAAATACGTTAACCCGGATTATCGCCACCGCATTGCTTTTCTCGAAGAGCCGTGCAAAACCCGCGATGATTCGCGTGCGTTTGCCCGTGAAACCGACATTGCCATTGCCTGGGATGAAAGCTTGCGCGAGCCGGATTTTGCCTTTGTAGCTGAAGAGGGCGTGCGCGCGGTAGTTATCAAACCCACGCTCACGGGCAGCCTGGAGAAAGTACGCGAGCAGGTGAAGGCGGCGCATGCGCTGGGGCTGACGGCGGTGATCAGTTCTTCCATTGAGTCGAGCTTAGGTCTAACGCAACTGGCGCGGATTGCTGCCTGGTTAACGCCAGACACCATTCCGGGACTGGACACGCTGGATCTGATGCAGGCGCAGCAGGTTCGTCGCTGGCCGGGGAGCCCACTGCCGTTAGTGGACGTTGATGCACTGGAGCGGCTGTTATGATCTTCTCTGACTGGCCGTGGCGTCACTGGCGGCAAGTGCGGGGAGAAGCCATCGCCTTACGTCTCAATGACGAGCAACTCAACTGGCGCGAGCTTTGTGCTCGCGTCGATGAATTAGCCTCCAGCTTTGCGGTGCAGGGTGTGGTTGAGGGCAGCGGCGTGATGTTGCGGGCGTGGAATACGCCGCAAACGCTGCTGGCCTGGCTGGCGTTACTGCAATGCGGGGCGCGGGTGTTGCCCGTGAACCCTCAGCTGCCGCAACCGCTGCTTGAGGAATTGCTGCCCAATCTTACGCTGCAATTTGCGCTGGTGCCGGAAGGGGAAAACACGTTTCCGGCGTTAGCGTCGCTGCACATTCAGCTGGTTGAAGGCGCACATGCCGCGGCGTGGCAGCCGACGCGTCTGTGCTCAATGACGTTAACCTCTGGTTCCACTGGCTTGCCGAAAGCCGCTGTTCATACTTATCAGGCTCATCTTGCCAGCGCCGAAGGGGTGTTATCGCTGATTCCTTTTGGTGATCACGATGACTGGTTGCTCTCTTTACCGCTGTTTCACGTCTCCGGTCAGGGAATTATGTGGCGCTGGTTATACGCTGGTGCGCGGATGACGGTGCGTGATAAACAGCCATTGGAGCAGATGCTGGCAGGCTGTACTCACGCTTCACTGGTGCCAACACAACTCTGGCGTTTGCTGGTTAACCGTAGTTCCGTTTCCCTGAAAGCGGTTTTACTTGGCGGCGCGGCTATCCCGGTCGAGTTGACGGAACAGGCGCGCGAGCAGGGGATTCGGTGCTTTTGCGGCTATGGTCTGACCGAGTTTGCCTCCACAGTGTGTGCGAAAGAAGCCGACGGTCTGGCAGACGTTGGTTCGCCGCTGCCGGGTCGGGAAGTGAAAATCGTTAATGATGAAGTGTGGCTGCGGGCTGCCAGTATGGCAGAAGGTTACTGGCGTAACGGGCAACGGGTTCCACTGGTTAATGACGAAGGCTGGTACGCCACGCGCGATCGCGGTGAGATGCATAATGGCAAGTTGACCATTGTCGGACGTTTAGACAATCTATTCTTCAGTGGCGGTGAGGGTATTCAGCCGGAAGAAGTCGAGCGCGTTATTGCTGCACATCCTGCGGTTTTGCAGGTGTTTATCGTTCCCGTTGCCGACAAGGAGTTTGGTCATCGGCCGGTAGCGGTGGTGGAGTATGACCAGCAAAGCGTTGATCTTGACGAATGGGTGAAAGATAAGCTGGCTCGTTTTCAACAACCGGTGCGCTGGCTGACTCTGCCGCCGGAGCTGAAAAACGGCGGTATTAAAATTTCACGTCAGGCGCTAAAAGAGTGGGTGAAACGCCAGCAATAATTAACCCACCGTTTCACTTCTCATTTCTGCCATTCCATTGCCGTTGATAAAGAGTTTATCTGTTAATCTGTAAATTGATGTGAAAACTCTTAGCAAACAGGATAATGCAATGGAATGGCTGGTCAAAAAATCGTGCTGCAATAAACAAGATAACAGACATGTAATTATGCTCTGCGATGCTGGCGGCGCGATAAAAATGATCGCCGAAGTGAAGAGTGACTTCGCCGTGAAAGTGGGGGATTTACTCTCGCCTTTGCAGAATGCGCTTTACTGTATTAATCGTGAAAAGCTGCACACGGTGAAAGTCCTTTCTGCAAGCTGTTATAGCCCCGATGAGTGGGAACGGCAGTGTAAAGCGGCAGGGAAAACTCAGTAACGTTGTTTTGTTGTGGGCAGGAAAATCAGCATCAACCCGCTCATAATACAGGCTACTCCCAGTAGTGCTTTCAGCGAAAAAGTCCCTTCCCAGCCGGGAAGTACCATTGAAGCAATCCATACCAGCACATAACTCATACTGAGCAAGGCATAGGCTTTGCTTAGCGCAAGTTTATGTAGTGTTTTATACCAACAAAAAACGGAAAGCAGATAACCCAGCAGCCCGAGTAACAGTATCCGGGCATCCAGGCCAAAAGCTAACAGCGCCGCGATAAAATCCCATAAGTGCGTCATTGGCGGCAGATGACTCGCCGCAAAACCCAGGCTTAATTGCGCAGCGGAGGCGATAATGACGCTGAATAATCCCCACATCAGGCCCATTACACCGTACTCCCGAGGATCACAATGCCGCCAATAATGAACGCCACCCCACACCAGTGACGCAGCGATACCGGCTCGTGCCACAGTTTTACTGCAGCCAGCGTTACCCAGACAAAATTCAGACTTAACATCGGGTAGGCAATGCCTACCGGTACGTTCTGCAAGACCAGCAGCCAGAGCACCATGGCAAGGCCAAGACAAGCCAGCGCCAGTCCCAGCCACAGCACGATATGTTTGCGCCGTTTGTTTACCGCCGCAAAGCAGGTTGCCTGTTTCTGACACAACTGCCCGGCAACGCTAAGCAAGCTGGCAAAGACTAATGTTAGCCAGATCATTTGGGCCGATACTGAATTAGCACCAGACGCTCCTGACGATCGATGACATCTGCGGGCGGAATGGCGAGACTATTGATATCTTCATCGCGGTCAACCGAAAGCACGAGTGTAATAATCCCCTCCTGACGATGTTGATTAAGCCAGTTTGCGAACTCATCACCACTGACAAATCTCCCTTTTGCATCCGGATAATTAAGGCCATATTTCAACTCACCTGTCTGGCGATACATGATGATGTCATCGCGTTGCAGGCTCCATGCCAGACCTGCGGCAACACCGACGCTATCAGTAAGAATATAGCGGCTTGGCTGAAGTGATTCTTGTGTCATCTCGACAAAAAATTGCGGATGTTTTCCTTCCATGACTCTGTCAGGAATTGAAAATCCTACCAGCAACGCCAGCCCCAGCGGGCAAAGCGCGGCAAAAGGCCAGGTTTTTTCGACGTTTGTTAAGGTGTACCAGCCGAAAAATGCCCATAGCGAAAAAATAGACCAGGCACAAAAGACTTTATAGCTCTCGAAGGTTTGCCACACCGGTGTGTTCATTGGTCCCCAGGGGGAGACCACAAATGTGGCAATAATGCCAGTGACGCCAAAAGCGATGTTAATCCAGCCATTAATCCGCAACGCCAGAGGATTATTTTTTGCTGCCAGCAACGCGTAATGCGCCATCAGCATTGCCAGAGGTGCAAAGCAGGAAAGAATATAGGTGGGCAATTTGCCTTTAGCGACGGAGAAAAACAGCAGCGGCATTATCGTCCAGCTCAACAAATAGACGGTTGCGGAATGCTTGCGGTTTTTCCAGCCAGCGTACAGTGCACCGGGGAGTAATCCCAGCCACGGCAGGCTACCGGCAATGATGACTGGCAAGTAGTACCAGAACGGCGCTCTATGTTGGGCATCATCCAGTGCAAAGCGTTGAATATGCTCAACCCAGAAAAAATAGTGCCAGAAGTCAGGCTCCCGCTGCGCTATCGCCAGTCCCCAGGGGAGAACCGTCAGAACGCAACTGATAACCGCCAGCCAGCCGTAAATAAAGAGATCTTTCCAGCGTTTTTGCGTTGCTACCCATGGCAGCACGCTTAATACCGGCACGGCAAGGGCGAGAAAACCTTTGGTCATCACCCCCATGCCGCAGGTGATTCCCAGCAGTAAAAATCCTGCGCTTTTGCCTTTCCACGTCTGTGCCTGCATTGCCAGCCAGAAGCTGCACATTCCCGCCACCAGCCAGAAGGCAATAAACGGATCGAGCACGGCATAAGTGCCGATGGCATAGACAATAAACAATGAGAGATAAATTACTGTGGCGAGTAAAGCCAGACGTTTATTGCGCCATAAGCGCAGAGTAAACCAGGTCACCAGCGCGGCAGTTAACAGGGTCGCAAAGATAACGCCTGCCCGCACACCAAAGTTATTCGCGCCAAATAGCCATTGCCCAATGCTGTTAATCCAGTATCCGGCAATGGGTTTTTCGAAATAACGTAGCCCTAACAGATGGGGAACAATCCAGTCGCCGGATGCCAGCATTTCCCGACTGATTTCCGCATAACGCGTTTCATCTGGTTGCCAGAGCAGACGCGTGCTGATCGGTAACAGGTAATAGCAGGCAATAAATGCGAAGAGGCCGATAAGGTAACGTACCGATTTCATCAGTGACTACCCGCCATTTGTTGGCAACCCAGCCAGCCTTCACGTCCGGCAATATTTCCGCGAACAACTTGTCCGAGCGGCAACGTCCCTGATAACAGTTCGCTTAAAGGGCAAAATGTCACGCCTTCCTGAGCTGCGCGTTTCAGGAGATCCACAAAATTATGCTGATAAGCGCAGCCTTCAACTTCGGCATGAATGGTATAAACCGGCGTGCCTTTATCTCGCTGGATGCGGTTGAGTAACCAACCGTTAAAATCTTCTGCTTTCACATCCCGACCAATCACTTCATCCCAGGTGGGTAAGGTCACCGGAATTTGCGCAGTGCCAGGGGTTCCTGATTCGAGCAATGGACGAAACGGCATCGCCCCACGACAATCGCTGTTGTAGCGCAAATGGAACGCTTCTTTTGCTTCGATCACCTGTTGGTCAGCACGCCAGCCAGCAGCGGCAGAACAGGTTACCGGTTGACCGATAATCTCTTCCAGGGTGCGAAGGCCGCGTGCAATATCGTCGATCATTGTTTGCCGATCCCAATTACCGCTATGGGCTTGCCAGGCATGGTGATCCCAGGCGTGCAGGCCGACTTCGTGATGTTTAGCCGCTTCACGAATGATATCGGCATTGGCATGACCAATCTCTTTACCTGGCCAGGCCGTACCTGCCAGTAAAATATCCCAGCCATAAAGCGATGCCGCGTTTGAGCGCAGCATCTTCCACAAAAACTGTGGCTTCACCAGTCGCCAGAGATGGCGGCCCATATTGTCCGGGCCGACGCTGAAAAAAATGCTGGCCTGAATATTATGCTTACTCAAGATTTCCAGCAGACGCGGCACGCCTTCACGGGTGCCACGAAAGGTATCGACATCAATGCGTAAGCCGACTTTGGTCATGATGGTTTATCCGTAAGATCAACGGTGCGCAGGAAGAAATCCAGCGTTTCGTCGATGGTTTCCTGCATATCAATTTTCGGTTCCCAGTCCAGGCAGCGGCGGGCATTGCGGATGCTCGGTTTACGATGCTCTACGTCCTGATATCCTTTGCCATAGTAGCTGCTACTTTCGACAACACGAAAGCCCGCAAACGGTGGGAAGTAATGGCGCAGCGGATGTTTTTCGAAGCTCGCCAGCAGCATCTCACCCAGTTCTTCAATGCTCGCTTCGTTCTCAGGATTGCCAATGTTGATAATTTCGCCATCGCAGCGATTTCCCGCATTTTCGATAATGCGGTATAACGCCTCGATACCATCGCGAATATCAGTAAAGCAGCGTTTTTGTTTTCCGCCATCAATCAGCTTAATCGGTGAACCTTCTACCAGATTGAGAATGAGTTGCGTAATAGCGCGGGAGCTGCCAATTCGCGCTGCATTAAGGTTATCCAGTCGTGGCCCCATCCAGTTAAACGGGCGGAAGAGGGTGAACTGTAAACCTTCTTTTTCGCCATAGGCCCAGATCACTCGATCAAGTAATTGTTTAGACACCGAATAAATCCAGCGTGGTTTATTCACCGGGCCGACGATTAAATTAGAATGGTCCTCATCGAAGTATTTATCGCTACACATCCCATAAACTTCTGAAGTCGACGGGAAGATGATTCGCTTACGGTACTTCACGCAGTAGCGGATAATGCGCAGATTCTCTTCGAAATCGAGTTCAAATACGCGCAGCGGGTTGCGGGTATATTCAATCGGCGTGGCTATCGCCACCAAAGGCAAGACGACATCACATTTTTTGACGTGATACTCAATCCATTCGGAATGAATACTGATATCGCCTTCGACAAAGTGAAAATGCGGATGATTCATAAAACGGCTTATCGCATCGCTGCCAATATCCAGACCGTAAACTTCATAATGATCTTCGCGCAGCAGGCGTTCTGTCAGATGGTTGCCAATAAAGCCATTCACCCCGAGGATGAGTACCCGGGTACGGCGTCGGGCGGCACAGGCAGGCTGGCTATTCAAGCGTGAACCTTGCACCAGGCCCAGCGTCTGCGCTAATTGCGAGCCCTGCATAGTAATGCCGTCGCCCGCCTGTCCAGTGACGATTTCCAGCGCGCCATCGCCACAGGCAATCAGCAGTGGTGCAACAGAAATCACGCTCCCCGGCTGTGCTTTGCTGGCATGAGGATGAACACGCGACGACCAGACGGTGAATTTCTGATTGCCAACATAGCTGAAGGCACCCGGCCACGGATCGGCAACGGCACGCACCATGTTGTGCAGTACGGATGCCGGCTTATGCCATTCGAGGAAACTGTCATCCGGCGTTCTGCGACCAAAACAGGTGGCTTCGTTTTCGCGCTGGGCGATTTCCAGAATATTACCGTGTTTAATGGCGGGTAATGTCTGTTCCAGTAGCTGGCGCGCGGCATGGCACAATTTATGATGCAGCGTAATGGCGATATCGTCTGGCGCAATGGCAACGCGCAGTTGTGCCACAATGGCCCCGGCATCGGCACGTTTCACCATTCGGTGCAATGTAACGCCAGTTTCCGTTTCACCGTTCACCAGCACCCAGTTCAGCGGCGCGCGACCACGATATTTTGGTAACAGCGAACCATGCAGATTAAATGCACCTCTCGGAGCGAGCTGCAAAATCTCATCGCAAATAAGATGGCGATAATAAAAAGAGAAAATCACCTCTGGTGATAGTTGGGCAATGCGTTCCACCCACAGCGGATGATTAACGTTATCCGGCGCATAAACTGGAATGCCTCTTTCCGCTGCCAGTCGGGCAACCGAACCATAAAAGGCTTTTTCACCGGGGTTATCAGTATGGGTAAAAATGGCGCTAATTTCGTAACCGGCAGACAGCAGGGCTTCAATACCGAGGCATCCCATATCGTGGTAGGCAAAAACGACGGTTTTCATTATTCATTTTCCTTGCTGGATGGACGGATAACTTGCTGAACAAAATAGCGGGGGCGGGCGCGGACATCGGTGTAGATCCTGCCGATATATTCACCGAGCAATCCCATGCCGATAAACTGAGCGCCAATAAAAGTAAACAGCACGGCAAATAGCATAAAGACGCCTTCTGCCGCCCATTGGGGTCCGAAGGTCAGGCGTAAAATCACCAGCAGCACCGCAATGCTAAAACCGCCAATCGCAATAATGCTGCCGAGCAGACTCAGCATACGTAGCGGCGTTGTGGTAAGACAGGTCACCAGGTCGTACATCAAATTAATCAGGCGCATAAAGCTGTATTTGGATTCACCAAACTCACGCTCGGCATGGTGCACTGGAATTTCAATGGCACGGCGGGCGAAGATATTCGCCAGAATCGGGATAAAGGTGCTGCGTTCATGGCAGTGCAACATCGCATCGACAATATGACGGCGATAGGCGCGCAGCATACAACCATAGTCACCCATCGCTTTGCCTGTGGTGCGCTGAATAAGCCGGTTAATCATCTTTGAAGCGGTTTTACGAAACCAGCTGTCCTGGCGGTTCTGGCGTACAGTCCCTACCACGTCGTAACCTTCATCGGCTTTTGCCACCAGACGGGGGATTTCCTCTGGCGGATTCTGGAGATCGCCATCGAGGGTAATAATTAAGTCGCCGGTGACGTGACTGAATCCCGCCATAATCGCTGAATGTTGCCCGTAATTGCGGTTAAGCAAGATAGACACAATATGGCTGCCCTCCGCTTGTGAGGCTTCGACCAGCATATGCGCGGAATTATCGCTACTGCCGTCATCAATCAGCAGGATTTCATACTCTTTCCCCAGTGATTCACAGGCTGCGGTGGTGCGCCTGATTAATTCCGGTAAGCTTTCCTGCTCGTTATAAACGGGAATAACCACCGAGACTTTCTTAACAGGGTGGATTTCAAACATGGCTTATTGTCCTGCGAGTTGCTTAAGGGCTGTGATGACGCGGTCGGCATCGGCGGTGGTCATATCCGGGAACAGCGGCAACGAACAGATGCGTTCACTATTCCATTCGGTATTCGGTAACGACAGCGTGGGAAAACGCTCGCGATAATATTTTTGTGTGTGAGCGGCGCGGAAATGTAACCCGGTACCAATGCCTCTTTCTTTTAACGCTTCCATCAACGCATCGCGACTGATACCACAACGTTGTTCATCGACACGAATAATAAACAGATGCCAGGCGTGAACGTGCGGCCAGGCGGGAAGGCTTAATGGCTGAAAGGGGAGAGCTGCCAGTGCTTGCTGATATTGCTGGGCAATTTCGCGCCGACGGGTGTTGAGGTGCTCTAATTTGACTAACTGTGTCAGGGCAATCGCGGCGTTAATATCGGTCAGATTGTACTTATAGCCCGGCGTTAAGACTTCAGCCTGCGGTGCACGGCCCCAGGTATGTCTGTCATAGGCATCGACACCCAGACCGTGAAATTTCAGCATCCGCAGCTGGCGGGCAAGATTTTCATTATCAGTAACAATCAGGCCACCTTCCGCACAGGTAATATTTTTGATGGCGTGAAACGAAAAAATAGCAGTACCTTTTGCGCCAATATGTCGCCCTTTGTAATACGTACCGACGGCATGGGCAGCATCTTCGATAACTGCGATGCCGTAACGTTCGCCAATGGCGCGAATGGCGTCAATATCTGCTGGCGCACCGGCATAATGCACCGGAATGATGGCTTTAGTGCGTGGCGTAATGGCTGCTTCGATCGCTTCAGGCGTGACCATCAGCGTATCGCGGTCGACATCCACCATTACCGGCGTTGCACCCAGCAAGGAAATCATATTGAGGGTTGAAACCCAGGTCAGGGAAGGCGTAATCACTTCATCGCCCTTGCCAATTTCCAACGCCATTAGCGTGATATGCATTCCGGCGGTGGCTGAACTGACCGCGATGGCATGCTGATTTCCCGTCAACTGGCAAAAAGCTTGTTCAAGCGCCTGATTCTTCGGACCGGTTGTGATCCAACCGGATTCGAGAACCTCTTTAACTGCAGCGAGTTCCTCTACGCCCATTGCTGGTCGCGAAAAAGGCAAAAATCCTGACATTTTTTTTCCATCCGTCATTGAATACCTGTCCACTTATATTTGCTATAAAGAGTGTTGTGTATATTTTGCCATTTGGAGCAAAATTTTAAGGATAGAATATTAACTTAACCTTAAGAAACTAATATTAGACGTAAATATTGAAATTTTTATATTTTTTCTTATTTAGACTTTGCATTTGGCAAAATTTTGAGGCATTTTGCCGGCATCATAGGATTTTTAATATTACACCAACTGCTAATTATCGCCAGAAAAGTCGCTCAATTTCACGGTAATTGTCTGGTTGCGCTTGTCTACAGGTGGAGTTTACGTGTTAGCTTTTTGCCGATCTTCGTTGAAGTCAAAAAAATATTTCATCATTTTACTGGCGCTCGCTGCGATTGCCGGACTGGGTACTCATGCCGCCTGGAGTAGCAATGGTTTGCCACGCATCGACAATAAAACACTGGCCAGACTGGCACAGCAGCACCCGGTTGTCGTTTTGTTTCGCCATGCTGAACGTTGCGATCGTTCAACCAATCAATGCTTGTCAGATAAAACAGGTATTACGGTCAAAGGTACCCAGGATGCCCGTGAACTGGGCAACGCTTTTAGTGCTGATATCCCTGATTTTGATCTCTATTCCAGTAATACCGTCCGGACTATTCAGTCGGCGACCTGGTTTTCGGCGGGTAAAAAGCTGACGGTAGATAAACGATTTCTTCAATGCGGTAATGAGATTTATAGTGCAATTAAAGACTTACAACGCAAAGCACCTGATAAAAATATCGTTATTTTTACCCATAATCATTGCCTGACATATATTGCTAAAGATAAGCGTGATGCGACATTTAAACCTGATTATCTGGATGGTTTAGTCATGCATGTGGAAAAAGGCAAAGTTTATCTGGATGGGGAATTCGTTAACCACTAAATTTTCAATCTGACAGCCAGTGATGGCTGTCATCATTGTTAAAGAAGACCTTTCAAACGTAACGTTTTTCGGGTGGCAACATTCAAATCATAATGCACCAGATCTTCAGGTTTTACCCACGCGTAGTCCTGAAACTCTTCGTTTATTTTCACATCTCGGTTGGCAGAAACGCAGTCAAAAATCAGGTAAATCATATAAATCTCTTCCTTGCGACCATCTGCATACGTCTTGGTGCGAATATCATCGCTGAAGGTCCACGGCGTGATTTCTGTCAAAAGCAGCTGTTCTCCCAGTTCTTCGCGAATTTCGCGGCGTAGTGCCTCTTCAATTCGTTCGCCAGGCTCCACGCCGCCACCCGAAAGCGCCCATTGACCGGGGAAAACGCCGCGATCGTCGGCCATTTTACACAGCAAATAAGCACCATCATTTTGAATCAAAGGGCATACAATAGTCCGTTGTCGCACAGGGGTATTCCTTATAAATAAAAAGAAACCATGAGAATACGGTAACTCAGAAATATGTGAAAGTGACAGTAATCTCTTTTGCGATGATAACTACATTTATTATTATTTTTGTGTGTATCGATAAAGTGTGTTTATTTTTTCGGCGTTTAATTATTTAAGAAGTATTTAGTTACAATAAGTGACTAGATCCCTTTTTTCGCTCATTGAATCCTCTGCGCCAGGCAGTACAATCCCGCAGCTTTGGGAATTTTAATTAATTGCTTGTGGGAAAGGGGATAATGAAAAAAATTGCGCTAGCAGGTCTGGCCGGAATGCTGTTGGTTTCTGCATCGGTCAATGCAATGAGCATCAGCGGCCAGGCGGGTAAAGAATACACCAATATTGGTGTCGGTTTTGGGACTGAATCGACGGGCCTGGCGTTAAGCGGTAACTGGACACATAACGACGACGACGGTGATGCCGCGGGCGTGGGGCTGGGGTTGAATCTGCCTCTCGGACCATTAATGGCGACCGTTGGCGGAAAAGGCGTTTACACCAACCCGAACGATGGTGATGAAGGTTATGCAGCGGCAGTTGGCGGTGGTTTGCAGTGGCAAATTGGTGACAGCTTCCGCTTGTTTGGTGAGTATTACTACTCTCCGGATTCGCTCTCCAGCGGAATTAAAAGTTATGAAGAAGCGAATGCTGGCGCGCGTTACACCATTATGCGTCCAGTCAGCATTGAGGCTGGCTACCGTTACCTGAACCTGGCAGGTAAAAATGGCAATCGTGATAACGCCATTGCTGATGGTCCGTATGTTGGGGTAAATGCCAGCTTCTGACGCCTTCCGGCGCGGCGTTCTGTCGCGCCATTCAGTTTCTTACTACGCCCTGTCTCCCTTTGCGTTATAGTGATTCGATAACAAAAGCAGGAGATAACCATGTTAAAAGTGGAAATGTTATCCACCGGGGATGAAGTGTTACACGGGCAAATCGTTGACACTAACGCTGCCTGGCTGGCCGATTTTTTCTTTCATCAGGGGCTGCCATTATCTCGCCGCAATACGGTGGGGGATAATCTTGATGACTTAGTCACCATTCTTCGCGAACGTAGTCAGCACGCCGATGTGCTGATCGTTAACGGCGGGCTGGGACCGACCAGTGATGATTTAAGCGCACTCGCCGCTGCGACAGCAAAAGGTGAAGGCCTGGTGCTGCATGAAGCCTGGCTCAAAGAGATGGAACGCTATTTCCATGAACGGGGACGAGTAATGGCACCGAGCAACCGTAAACAAGCGGAGCTGCCTGCCAGTGCTGAATTTATCAATAACCCGGTAGGCACTGCCTGTGGTTTTGCCATACAGCTTAATCGTTGCCTGATGTTCTTTACCCCCGGCGTACCGTCAGAATTTAAGGTGATGGTCGAGCACGAAATCCTGCCGCGCCTGCGCGAGCGTTTTTCTTTACCACAGCCGCCGGTTTGCCTGCGTTTGACTACCTTTGGTCGTTCGGAAAGCGATCTGGCACAAAGCCTGGACACTCTACAACTGCCGCCGGGCGTAACAATGGGCTATCGCTCCTCAATGCCGATTATCGAACTGAAACTCACCGGACCGGCAAGCGAGGAACAGGCGATGGAAAAACTGTGGCTGGACGTTAAACGTGTTGCCGGACAGAGCGTGATTTTCGAAGGCACCGAAGGACTGCCCGCGCAGATCAGTCGCGAATTGCAGAGCCGCCAGTTCAGCCTGACGCTGAGCGAGCAATTCACCGGTGGTTTATTGGCTTTGCAACTTTCTCGCGCAGATGCTCCATTGCTGGCGTGTGAAGTGGTTCCTTCACAGGAGGAAACCCTGGCGCAAACTGCGCACTGGATTACAGAACGGCGGGCGAACCATTTTGCTGGGTTGGCACTGGCTGTTTCTGGTCTGGAAGATGAGCATCTCAACTTTGCACTAGCCACGCCAGACGGCACTTTCGCTTTGCGTGTACATTTCAGTGCCACACGCTACAGTCTGGCTATTCGCCAGGAAGTCTGCGCAATGATGGCGCTTAATATGCTACGCCGTTGGTTAAACGGCCAGGACATCGCCAGCGAGCATGGCTGGATTGAGGTTGTTGAGTCCATGACCTTATCTGTCTGATTCCGCCACTCTGTGCCGGTTTACTGCACCGGCACATTCCCCCTCCGGCAAAATTTGTCCAACCTGTTGTACTCAATAAGAAAAAATCCGTGCGCTGATTCACAAATTTGTGCGTAATTTCTCCAGTCCGCTGGACGAGAAACGGGATTTGATGCGCTTCACAATTTTACTCCCCCTGAGCAACGAGACTGATTCCAGTATCTAAGACTGGAGTCCAGTATGTTGGAATCAAGCAAAGTTCCCGCCCTGACACGGGCTATTGATATTCTCAATTTGATTGCCCGGATTGGCCCCTGTAGTGCTGCGACGATCATTGACACATTGGGGATCCCTAAAAGCACAGCCTATTTGCTGCTTAATGAACTCAGGCGTCAGCGTTTTCTTAGCCTTGATCACCAGGAAAATTTTTGTTTGTGGACCAGGCTGGTGGAGCTTTCCGGTCATGCGTTAAGCAAGATGGATCTCCGGGAACTGGCTCGACCGCGTTTGACGCAACTGATGGATACCACCGGGCTGTTATGTCACCTGGGGATTATTGATAACGGCAGCGCTTATTACATTTTGAAAGTGGAGTCATCAGCCACTATCAGCGTGCGTTCCCATGAAGGAAAAAGCCTTTCGCTTTATCGCTCCGGAATAGGTAAATGCCTGCTTGCCTGGCAACCTGAAGCTGTACAGAAAAGTATTATCGAAGAGCTGGTCTGGGAGCAGATGACACCCACCACCATTACCCATCCACAACGGCTCTACGAGGAACTGGCGCGTATTCGCCGTCAGGGCTGGAGCTATGACAACGGCGAAGATTATGCCGATGTCCGTTGTGTCGCTGCGCCGGTGTTTAACGCCAATAACGAGCTTACCGCTGCGATTTCGGTGGTCGGTACCCGCTTACAAATCAATGAAGAATACCGTGATTATCTGGCGGGCAAGGCCATTGCCTGCGCCAGGGATATTTCACGTTTGTTGGGATGGAAAAGTCCCTTTGACTTACAGGCCTCATAACAATGGAGAACATCATGACCCTACCAAAAATCAAACAGGTTCGCGCCTGGTTTACTGGCGGTGCGACAGCAGAAAAAGGCGCTGGCGGCGGTGATTATCACGACCAGGGGGCGAATCACTGGATTGATGATCATATTGCCACCCCGATGAGTAAATACCGCGATTACGAGCAGTCACGCCAGTCATTTGGCATTAACGTTCTTGGCACGTTGATTGTTGAAGTTGAAGCAGAAAACGGCCAGACCGGATTCGCTGTTTCGACAGCCGGTGAAATGGGCTGTTTTATTGTCGAAAAACATCTTAACCGTTTCATTGAGGGTAAATGCGTCAGTGATATCAAACTGATCCACGATCAAATGCTCAATGCCACCCTGTATTACTCCGGCTCTGGTGGCCTGGTGATGAATACGATTTCCTGTGTCGATCTGGCTCTGTGGGATCTGTTCGGCAAAGTGGTCGGGCTTCCGGTTTATAAACTTTTAGGTGGTGCAGTTCGTGATGAAATTCAGTTCTACGCCACAGGTGCGCGTCCGGATCTGGCAAAAGAGATGGGCTTTATCGGTGGCAAAATGCCGACGCACTGGGGGCCACATGATGGTGATGCGGGGATCCGCAAAGATGCCGCTATGGTCGCGGATATGCGTGAAAAATGCGGTGAGGATTTCTGGTTAATGCTCGACTGCTGGATGAGTCAGGACGTGAACTATGCCATCAAACTGGCCCACGCTTGCGCGCCCTATAACCTGAAATGGATCGAAGAGTGCCTGCCGCCACAGCAGTATGAAGGTTATCGCGAACTGAAACACAACGCACCAGCGGGGATGATGGTCACCAGCGGTGAGCACCACGGCACACTGCAATCTTTCCGTACGCTTTCAGAAACCGGTATCGACATTATGCAGCCGGATGTTGGCTGGTGCGGTGGCTTAACCACGCTGGTGGAAATTGCCGCAATCGCCAAATCAAGGGGGCAACTGGTGGTGCCACACGGTTCGTCTGTTTACTCCCACCATGCGGTGATCACCTTCACCAATACGCCATTCAGCGAATTCCTGATGACCAGCCCGGATTGTTCAACGATGCGTCCGCAATTTGATCCGATTCTGCTTAATGAGCCAGTACCGGTGAATGGTCGTATTCATAAATCAGTGCTTGATAAACCCGGTTTCGGCGTCGAACTCAATCGTGACTGCAATTTGAAACGCCCCTACAGCCACTAATCACTCCGGGCGTTGCTGTGACAACGGTAACGCCCACATATTCTAAGGAGCTTTTTATGAGCACCGCTTTGCTTGACGCCGTGGTGAAGAAAAACCGCGCGCGTTTAATTCCGTTTATGTTGGCGCTGTATGTGCTGGCGTTTCTCGACCGTTCGAATATTGGTTTTGCCAAACAGACCTACCAGATTGATACCGGGCTGAGTAATGAAGCTTATGCGCTGGGAGCAGGCATTTTCTTTGTGGTATACGCGTTTCTGGGGGTTCCGGCGAATCTTTTGATGCGCAAACTGGGGGCCAGAACCTGGATTGGTACGACAACACTGCTGTGGGGATTTCTTTCGGCAGCTATGGCATGGGCCGATACTGAAGCGAAATTTCTGATCGTTCGCACTCTGCTTGGTGCTGCGGAGGCCGGGTTTTTCCCTGGTATGATTTATCTCACCTCGCAATGGTTTCCGCAGCGTAATCGCGCCAGCATTATGGGGCTGTTCTATATGGGCGCACCGCTGGCGTTAACACTGGGATCACCGCTTTCCGGCGCGCTGCTGGAGATGCATGGATTTATGGGGCATCCCGGCTGGTTCTGGATGTTTGTGATTGAAGGATTGCTGGCAGTCGGCGCTGGGGTATTCACATTCTTTTGGCTTGATGACACACCGGAGCAGGCACGTTTTCTGAGTAAACAAGAAAAAAAGTTGCTTATCAATCAACTGGCAAGTGAAGAACAACAGAAAGTGACTTCCCGACTGAGCGATGCGCTGCGTAATGGGCGAGTCTGGCAACTGGCGATTATCTATCTGACCATTCAGGTGGCGGTTTACGGATTAATTTTCTTCCTGCCGACCCAGGTTGCTGCATTGCTGGGGACAAAAGTGGGCTTTACAGCGTCGGTGGTCACCGCCATTCCGTGGGTTGCGGCCTTGTTTGGGACCTGGCTTATTCCGCGCTACTCCGATAAAACCGGCGAACGGCGTAATGTCGCAGCGCTGATATTACTGGCGGCGGGCATTGGTATTGGTCTGTCCGGGCTGCTTTCTCCAGTAATGGCGATCGTAGCGCTGTGTGTTGCAGCCATCGGGTTTATTGCCGTGCAGCCGGTGTTCTGGACGATGCCGACACAACTGCTTTCCGGTACGGCGCTGGCTGCGGGGATTGGTTTTGTAAACCTGTTTGGTGCAGTGGGCGGGTTTATTGCCCCGATCCTGCGCGTGAAAGCAGAAACGTTATTTGCCAGCGATGCGGCGGGATTACTGACGCTGGCAGCGGTGGCGGTCATCGGTTCGCTGATTATTTTCACTCTGCGTGTAAATCGTACTGTTGCGCAGACCGACGTGGCACATCATTAAATAGGTTAAGGAACACGATGAACGCATTATTAACCAATCCCTTTAAAGAACGTTTACGCAAGGGCGAAGTGCAAATTGGTCTGTGGTTAAGCTCAACGACTGCCTATATGGCAGAAATTGCCGCCACTTCCGGTTATGACTGGTTGCTGATTGACGGGGAGCACGCGCCAAACACCATTCAGGATCTTTATCACCAGCTACAGGCGGTAGCGCCCTATGCCAGCCACCCCGTGATCCGTCCGGTGGAAGGCAGTAAACCGCTGATTAAACAAGTCCTGGATATTGGCGCGCAAACTCTACTGATCCCGATGGTCGATACTGCCGATCAGGCACGTCAGGTGGTGTCTGCCACGCGCTATCCTCCCTACGGTGAGCGTGGTGTTGGGGCCAGTGTGGCACGGGCTGCGCGCTGGGGACGCATTGAGAATTACATGGCGCAAGTCAACGATTCACTTTGTCTGTTGGTGCAGGTGGAAAGTAAAACGGCACTGGATAACCTGGACGAAATCCTCGACGTCGAAGGGATTGATGGCGTGTTTATTGGACCTGCGGATCTTTCTGCGTCGTTGGGCTACCCGGATAACGCCGGGCACCCGGAAGTGCAGCGAATTATTGAAACCAGTATTCGGCGGATCCGTGCTGCGGGTAAAGCGGCTGGTTTTCTGGCTGTGGCTCCTGATATGGCGCAGCAATGCCTGGCGTGGGGAGCGAACTTTGTCGCTGTTGGCGTTGACACGATGCTCTACAGCGATGCCCTGGATCAACGACTGGCGATGTTTAAATCAGGCAAAAATGGGCCACGCATAAAAGGTAGTTATTGATATCAAAGGCCCATGGGGATCGGCTGTGGGCCTGTGTTAATTAGTGGTTATTCGCTGCCAGATCGGCTTCGCTTAGCTGGGTTGCAGCGAGCACCAAGTCACGATCAATGCCCTGTTCCAGCATGCGCAAAGCAATTTTAATGGCTTGTTCATGCATACCTTCTACTTTGCCTTTCTGCAAACCCTCCAACTTCCCCTCCTGCCAACCTTCAATCTTACCCTCCTGCCAGCCAATTTGATGCCCTTCCTGCCTCAGCCGTTCAGCAATAGTCATTAATCTCTCCTTTTGTAGTGGTGAACGTTCGGCAATCTCCTGAATAAAACGGGTGAAACGGGAGGTATCGCCGCATTGCAGCAGATAATTAAACAGTGTTTGTAGCTGGCTGTCATTAGTGAAGCCTCTAACCAAAAGCGTGGTGATCCTGTCGACCATACCGATTAAATCGCGGTCGCGAATATGCTTTTGAATCAGTTCAAGCAGAGCTATACGCCGATGTTGCATGATCTCATCGTCAGGTACGATGGTGATATCCACCAACGGAAAAGCTTCGGTGTACAACTGCCGGGCAAGTTGCGGATCGTCAAACTCATCCAGCCAGTTGAGTGAGTACGGGTAGGGCGAGGTTTCGCCATGATAAAACAGCAACGGCACCACCAGCGGGACTCTGTCATAGCCTTTGTCTAGGTGACGCTGCATGGCGGCAGTGGCATAGCGCATTAGCCGAAAAGCCATATTCTTTTCTGCAGAGCTTTGATGTTCAATCACGCAGTAGATATAGCCGTCACCCTCGCTGGTTTCCACAGACCACAAAACATCCGAGTAGTAAGCGCGTAAACTTTTTTCAATAAAACTGGTGGGTTCCAGGCGTAAGGTTTGCAGGTTGCAAAGCTTGCGCAGCGGCTCTGGTAGATGTATTTCGAGAAAATCCCGTGCGGTTTCGGGTGTGAACATAAAGGTTTTAAACACCGCATCATGCGGGGAGGAGGTTGTTGATTCGGTCATGGTTGTCCGTCACCTGATGTTTATGATGACGCGACATTACGGTTATCCCGGGCCTTTGACATCTGCCAGTTTCAGCCTTTGCGAGACGTTTTCAGAGGAATTTTCACTGCATTGCAACGCATACATTGAGCGTGGAATCGCGCCCGTAAAAATGCCCGATAAGCAATCCGCTTACCGGGCATCAAAAGGTTGGTTAAGCCAGCGCCTGGGCCAGTAGCGTAATCGGATGTTCGCAGCGAAGACTTGTGGACATCTCAATCTGCCATTTGCAGGTTTCGCAGTCGGTAACCACCAGATCTGCACCGCTTTCTTCTATCTGACGGAACAGTGGTGCGCCGATGGCTTGTGAGGTGGGGTAGTTCTCTTTTTTGAAACCGTAAGTACCCGCAATACCGCAGCACTGGGAATCCAGCACCGTTAACTCAAGCCCCGGGATTTTACGCAACAGCTCCAGGGTGTAGAGCGTCCAGCCCATTTTTTCCATATGGCACGGAGTGTGATAAACCACTTTTAGCGGCAGCGGTTTCAGCGGTAACGTTTTGCCTTCGTCCAGCTTGCGCCACAGCCAGCGGGTCGCCAGTTCGATGTGATCGCGTAAGCCTTTGTTGTCGACATTCAGCACTTCCGGGTATTCGTCGCGCAGGGCAAATGTACAGGTTGAGGAGGTGGCAATCACCGGAATGCCTTTTACTCCCACTGCTTCGCGGATCGACTCTACATTTGTGATTGCCTGTTTACGTGCTTTATCGGTAAAGCCGTTGGCGATCAGCGGTACGCCGCAGCATTTTTCTTTGCTGAGCAGTTGTACACCGGTACCCATTGCGTTGAGCACTTTAATTAAATCTTTACCTAACTGCGGATGGTTGTAGTTAACGAAGCAGCCGTGAAAGAAAGCGACCTGGTCTTTATACTGCGCTTGCTGAGCCGCCACGCTGCGATACCAGCGACGGAACGTACCGAAGGAGTATTTCGGTAGCGTGCGGCGATGATCGATTTTTAACGCCGCATCAAGCAGCTGCCGCACTGGTTTCAGCGAGGTAGCGGTATTGACGATTGGTGCGAATGGCGTGGAAACGCTACCCATCAGGTCGGTATGACTCAACACAAAATTGCGCAGCGACGGGCGTGTGGTGTCATATTTCGCCCGTGCGCGCTGGATGATATCGCCAATCTTCACATCGGACGGGCAGGCGACTTCGCAACGTTTGCAGTTGATGCAATATTTCAGTGCCTCGTCATACAGTGCGCCATCCTTCAAACGCAGACGCTCGCCATCCGGCCCGGCTTGTTTTGGCCCCGGATATCCCGGATTCACCCGGCTCACCGGGCAGGCGGTGGTGCAGACGGTGCACTTAATGCAGTTTTCGAAGCTGGTGTCATTCATTGTTGGCCTCCTGCGCGTTGGGCAATCTGTTGAGCGGCATGTAAAGCACTGACGGCACAAACACCGCCGCCGCATCCCTGGGCGATGGGATCAAATCCGCCCAGCACCGAACCGATGGCAAACAGGTTCTCAATGGTTTGCCCCGCCTGCGACGGGCGTAGCGCCTCATCAGTGGTTACACCGAACTGCTGCCACGGCTGCGGCGCAAAAAAATCGCCCTTATACCATTCACCCCGCGTAGCGGTTTGTAGCACATCAAGGCCGAGAATCGGCTCTCGAATGCCGTTACGTTCCGCTACCAGTCCGCCGCTAAAGAAACTGCCGCTCGCAAGCACCGCAAATCGTGGGCGCAGCGGGATATCGGCGTGATTGCGGGTCCAGATTTCATTCACTACGCCATTTTTACAGGTCACTTTTTTCACTTCATCGCCCGGCATCCACACGCCACCCTGGCGCACAAACTGGCGCTGTAACTGGTTTTGCAGACGAATGCCCAGCACGGAAGGCGGCAGCGTTGGCAAAAGCATCAGTGAACAAGGTAGTTTTTCATTCAACCAACGCCACAGTTTGTCATCGGCCAGGCCGAAGCAGGCGGGCATCAGGATCATTTCGCAGGTATTGGCGACCGGAATAAGCGCATCAAGTAACAACGGCCAGTTTTCTTCATTATCAAGGAAGCGGGCAATATTCACCGCCCGGAACTCGGTGGCGTTATTGCGCAGCACATCCAGTTCCGGCAGTTCAATTTCAGCGGTTTCAACTTTAAGGTCCAATTCGCGCAATGAAGCCGCCGCAAGATGCGCCTGAAAATCCATCAGGCCGCTAATTCCCACTACACATATTTTCTTCGCGGGCAGCGGCCAGACAGGGACTTCTGGCGAACTTAGCCAGGTTGAGCGCAGAGTGCCTAGCGGTGTAATCCGCTGGTGAGCCAGCTCTACGCTGCCCTGCAATTGCGCACCGCTTTCAGCGATTAATGCCTGCGCCTGGCAAGCGAGATCGAGCACGCGTTGTGGCCCGAGAAGAGTGTAAGGATGGGCAGGTGCCTGCTGACGCAAAGATTCCAGTCCACTGTGAATGTCTGTCACCGGTTGACCATCCGGCAGATGGCTCAGCAAATCCAGCGATCCAGATGAGAAATGCAGCGCGCTTTGACCACGAGTGACAATGGCACAGCGCAGGCCGTGTTTTTGCAGTTGCAGGCCACAGAGTAATCCGGCGAGGCCGCCGCCCATAATGACAGTATCAAAGCGCATCTTTCTGCTCCTTCTCCAGACCACACAATCCCTGATAAACCCAGCGGGTAAATTCGCTTTCGCGCAGTGCATCTCCCCAGGCGATGGGTTGCACGCCTTTCCAGCGTTCGTTTAGGAAGGTGGAAAGTTGCTCGATAGATTGCGCGGACGTCGTGACGTTAAAACGTTGCAGCAGTCCGGCAGCGCGGCAGGCGCAGAGCTCGCCCTGGCAGGTGCCCATCCCCACACGGGTACGACGGCGTAAATCCAGCAGGCTATTAACGTTTAAATTTTCTACCGCGTACTGCACTTCACCCGCAGTTACCGCTTCGCACTCACATACCAGGCTACGGTGCAGACGGCCTTCGCTCAGCCAGGCAGGCGTGCGATCGCCATGACGATAAACCGCAGAACCGCGCAGCGGGGCAGGCAGGGAGATGACTTTACGCAAGGTAACTTCAGCGGGTTCCTGTGAACCAGGAAGTGCCAGATCGGCGGTCGTACAGGGGCGCGTGTTTCCCAGTTTGCGGCATACGGCGTCGGTAGCCCATTCCGCCATCAGCCGATAGGTCATCAGTTTGCCACCGGTGATGGTGATAAACCCGTCCAGACCATCGCGTTCAGCATGGTCGAGCAGCACGATGCCACGGCTGACGTTACGTCCGCTCGGATCGTCATCGCTGGCAACCAGCGGGCGTACGCCAGAGTAGGCCCGCAAAATGCGCGTTTTCGCCATCACGGGGGCCAGTTTTTCCCCTTCGCGCAGCAGAATATCAACTTCTTCTGCCGTCACTCGATTATCGTCAATCTCGTTGTAATCAATACGTAAAGAGGTGGTGCCAATCAGCGAAATGGTATCGCCAGGCACCAGAATATCGGCGTCGGAAGGTTTGCGGCAGCGGTTGATCACATGCTGATTAATGCGGTGATCCATGATCAGCAGCGATCCTTTCGCCGGGAACATGCGAATGCGCAGATCGGCATATTCGGCAATGTGTTGCCCCCAGATCCCGGCGGCATTAACTACGACAGGCGCATGAAGTGTCTGAATTTCGCCGGTGAGATGGTTACGTACACGAACACCGCACACCGTCGCGCCTTCACGAATGAGTCCCGTGACTTCATGAGCAGTAAGGATAATCGCACCGTGTTCTTTGGCATCCAGCATATTTGCTGTGGTCAGACGAAATGGATCAACGGTGCCATCCGGAACTTTCACCGCGCCAATCAGTGCCGGGTTAACGGCAGGTTCGATAATGCGCGCTTGCTGCGGATCAATGGCTTCTGCGCTGATCCCTGCTTCTTCGCAGGCGCGGATAAAAGTGGCCTGGAAGGAGAGGTCATCTTCCGGCAGGGTGATAAACAGGCCGTTGGTTGGTTCTACGCAGTGACGTGCAATGCGTTTCAGGATCTGGTTTTCACTAATACATTCGCGGGCCGATTCCGCATCGGTTACCGCATAGCGCGCACCGCTGTGCAGCAGGCCGTGGTTACGCCCGGTGGCACCGGTTGCGATGTCGTGGCGCTCAACCAAAATCACGCGCAGCCCGCGCAGGGCACAGTCGCGGGCAATCCCGGCTCCCGTTGCGCCACCGCCAATGATAATCACGTCACTTGATTGCGAGTCGCGAGTTTTCATTGTTATCCCTCTGAAGTTCGTTTTTTACCATTTAGCCATAGTAAAAACATGAATTGTTTGATTTCGCGCATATTCGCTCATAATTCGAAAGTGAAACGTGATTTCATGCGTCATTCTGAACATTTAAACCATCGTATTTAATAATGTGTGCGGTAATTCACATTTAATTTATGAATGTTTTCTTAACATCGCGGCAACTCAAGAAACGGCAGGTTCTCCCACTGAATCAGGCTGTTAATCATAAATAAGACCACGGGCCACGGAGGCTATCAATGTTGAGTATTTTTAAACCAGCGCCACACAAAGCGCGCTTACCTGCCGCGGAGATCGATCCGACTTATCGTCGATTGCGCTGGCAAATTTTCCTGGGGATATTCTTTGGCTATGCTGCTTACTATTTGGTTCGTAAGAACTTTGCGCTCGCTATGCCTTATCTGGTTGAGCAGGGATTCTCACGCGGTGATTTAGGTTTTGCCCTTTCGGGGATCTCGATTGCTTATGGATTTTCGAAATTCATCATGGGTTCGGTATCGGATCGCTCGAATCCGCGCGTTTTCCTGCCCGCAGGTTTGATTCTGGCGGCGGCAGTGATGTTGTTTATGGGCTTTGTGCCATGGGCGACGTCGAGCATTGCGGTGATGTTTGTACTGTTGTTCCTCTGCGGTTGGTTCCAGGGGATGGGGTGGCCGCCGTGTGGTCGTACTATGGTGCACTGGTGGTCGCAGAAAGAACGTGGCGGTATTGTGTCAGTGTGGAACTGTGCGCACAACGTCGGTGGTGGTATTCCGCCGCTGCTGTTCCTGCTGGGGATGGCCTGGTTCAATGACTGGCACGCGGCGCTCTATATGCCCGCTTTCTGTGCCATTCTGGTGGCACTGTTCGCCTTTGCGATGATGCGCGATACCCCGCAATCCTGTGGCCTGCCGCCGATCGAAGAGTACAAAAATGATTATCCGGACGACTATAACGAAAAAGCGGAACAGGAGCTGACCGCGAAGCAGATCTTCATGCAGTACGTGCTGCCGAACAAACTGCTGTGGTACATCGCTATCGCCAACGTGTTCGTTTATCTGCTGCGTTACGGCATCCTCGACTGGTCACCGACTTATCTGAAAGAGGTGAAACACTTCGCGCTGGATAAATCCTCCTGGGCCTACTTCTTCTATGAGTATGCGGGCATTCCGGGCACCCTGCTGTGCGGCTGGATGTCGGATAAAGTCTTTCGTGGTAACCGTGGGGCCACCGGCGTCTTCTTTATGACACTGGTGACCATCGCGACTATCGTTTACTGGATGAACCCGGCAGGTAACCCAACCGTAGATATGATTTGTATGATTGTTATCGGCTTCCTGATCTACGGCCCTGTGATGCTGATCGGTCTGCATGCGCTGGAACTGGCACCGAAAAAAGCGGCAGGTACGGCAGCGGGCTTTACCGGGCTGTTTGGTTACCTGGGCGGTTCGGTGGCGGCGAGCGCGATTGTTGGCTACACCGTGGACTTCTTCGGCTGGGATGGCGGCTTTATGGTAATGATTGGCGGCAGCATTCTGGCGGTTATCTTGTTGATTGTTGTGATGATTGGCGAAAAACGTCGCCATCAGGAATTACTGCAAAAACGCAACGGAGGCTAATGGCATGAAATTGACGCTGAAAAACCTTAGCATGGCGATCATGATGAGTGGAATGATCATGGGAAGCAGTGCAATGGCGGCGGACAGCAACGAAAAAATAGTCATCGCCCATCGTGGTGCCAGTGGATATTTGCCGGAGCATACGCTGCCAGCAAAAGCGATGGCGTATGCGCAGGGAGCGGATTATCTGGAACAGGATTTGGTGATGACCAAAGACGACCATCTGGTTGTTCTGCATGACCATTATCTCGATCGTGTTACTGATGTTGCCGATCGTTTCCCGGATCGGGCGCGCAAAGACGGTCGTTACTACGCGATAGATTTCACGCTGGATGAAATTAAGTCGCTGAAATTTACCGAAGGTTTCGATATTGAAAACGGTAAAAAAGTGCAGACTTATCCGGGGCGTTTCCCAATGGGTAAATCTGACTTCCGGGTGCACACCTTTGAAGAAGAGATTGAATTTGTTCAGGGGTTAAACCACTCTACCGGGAAAAATATCGGTATCTATCCAGAAATTAAAGCGCCGTGGTTCCATCATCAGGAAGGGAAGGATATTGCGGCAAAAACGCTGGAAGTGCTGAAGAAATATGGTTACACCGGTAAGGACGACAAAGTTTATTTGCAATGTTTTGATGCTGATGAGCTGAAGCGTATTAAGAATGAGCTGGAACCTAAAATGGGTATGGATCTCAATCTGGTACAACTGATTGCCTATACCGACTGGAACGAAACGCAGCAGAAACAGCCGGACGGAAGCTGGGTTAATTACAACTACGACTGGATGTTTAAGCCGGGGGCTATGAAACAGGTGGCGGAATATGCTGATGGTATTGGTCCGGATTACCATATGTTGATTGAGGAGACATCGCAGCCGGGTAATATCAAACTCACTGGCATGGTGCAAGATGCTCAGCAGAATAAACTGGTAGTGCATCCTTATACCGTGCGGTCAGATAAACTGCCTGAATACACTACTGATGTGAATCAGTTATATGATGCTCTGTATAACAAAGCGGGTGTAAATGGGCTATTTACTGATTTCCCTGATAAGGCAGTAAAATTCCTTAATAAAGAGTAAATTAACTACCGGATGGCACTTATGTGCTATCCGATACCACTCTTCATTAAAGTCTGTGGGTTATCCTTAATTGCAATTATTTTGAGCGAGATGACTTGTTCCCGGCATAAGATACTCGTCAATACAACACGTATTATTAAGATTTTCCTCAGCTAAACATCTATAGTCATTGTCGTTAATAAAAAACGACAGGCGATAGGGTATGGCAGTTTCAGCAAAACACGACGAATTTAATCACTGGTGGGCAACAGAGGGCGACTGGGTTGAAGAGCCTAACTATCGCCGTAATGGTATGAGCGGGGTGCAATGCGTCGAGCGCAACGGCAAAAAGCTGTATGTAAAGCGCATGACGCATCATCTGTTTCATTCTGTACGTTACCCGTTCGGCCGACCAACGATTGTCCGTGAGGTTGCGGTAATTAAAGAACTGGAACGGGCCGGTGTCATCGTGCCGAAGATCGTTTTTGGTGAAGCGGTGAAAATTGAGGGTGAATGGCGCGCGTTGCTGGTGACTGAAGATATGGCGGGGTTCATCAGCATTGCTGACTGGTATGCCCGGCATGCAGTATCGCCTTATTCTGACGAAGTACGGCAAGCCATGTTGAAAGCAGTGGCGCTGGCGTTTAAGAAAATGCATAGCGTTAATCGTCAGCATGGCTGTTGTTATGTTCGCCATATCTATGTGAAAACAGAAGGTAAGGCAGAAGCTGGTTTTCTTGATCTGGAGAAAAGTCGTCGCCGCTTGCGTCGTGATAAAGCGATTAATCATGACTTCCGCCAGCTGGAAAAATATCTGGAGCCGATCCCCAAAGCGGACTGGGAGCAGGTGAAAGCATATTACTACGCTATGTAATCGTTGTAGGCCAGATAAGACGTATAAGCGTCGTATCTGGCGTTAAAACCAATTCACATCTCGATTTCAATATCGCCTTTTGCCCGGCAACAACAGGGCAAAATTTCCCCCGGCTGAATAAAAGCTAACGGTTCGGCAATCCAGTCCACCTGGCCTGCGACCAGTCGGGTGCGACAGGAGCCGCAGTAACCTTCGCGGCACTGGTACTCAACCGCCACATTGTGGGATTCCAGCGCCGCCAGAAGGGAAGGGTGTTCATCCTGGCACAGCAGTTGTGTGCCAGTAATGCGCAGGGTAACGCGGGCCATCAGAGCTGGAAGTTACTCAAATCGTCGGTGTCCACTTCCGCGTCAATCTGCCCGACCAGATAAGAACTGACTTCCACTTCCTGCGGAGCAACCTGCACGTTATCAGACACCAGCCAGGTGTTGATCCACGGGATCGGGTTGGAGCGCGTCTGGAACGGCAGATCCAAACCGACTGCCTGCATACGGATATTGGTGATGTATTCAACGTACTGGCAGAGGATGTCTTTATTCAGACCAATCATCGAACCATCACGGAACAGATAATCCGCCCAGTCTTTCTCTTGCTGTGCCGCCTGGACAAACAGGTCATAGCACTCCTGCTTACATTCTTCGGCAATTTCCGCCATCTCCGGATCATCCGCGCCGCTGCGCAGCAGATTCAGCATATGCTGGGTGCCGGTCAGGTGCAGGGCTTCGTCGCGGGCAATCAGGCGAATAATTTTGGCGTTACCTTCCATCAGCTCACGTTCAGCGAATGCGAAAGAGCAGGCAAAGCTGACGTAGAAACGGATCGCTTCCAGTGCGTTAACGCTCATCAGGCAGAGATACAGTTTTTTCTTCAGCTCGCGCAGGCTAACGGTTACGGTTTTACCGTTAACGGTGTGGGTGCCTTCGCCCAGCAGATGCCAGTAGCTGGTCATTTCGATCAGTTCATCGTAATAGCTGGAGATCCCTTCCGCACGTTTCTGGATCTGCTCGTTGGTGACGATATCGTCAAAGACAACTGACGGATCGTTAACGATATTACGGATGATATGGGTATAGGAGCGGGAATGAATCGTTTCTGAGAACGCCCAGGTTTCTACCCAGGTTTCCAGTTCCGGGATCGAGATCAGCGGCAGCAGTGCCACGTTCGGGCTGCGACCCTGAATGGAATCCAGCAGCGTCTGATATTTCAGGTTGCTGATAAAGATGTGTTTTTCGTGTTCAGGCAGTGCCTGGTAATCGATACGGTCGCGGGAGACGTCAACTTCTTCCGGACGCCAGAAGAAAGAGAGCTGCTTTTCGATCAGCTTTTCGAAGATGTCATATTTTTGCTGATCGTAGCGAGCCACGTTGACCGGCTGACCAAAGAACATTGGTTCTTTGAGCTGATCATTTTTCGTCTGTGAAAAGGTGGTATATGCCATGAATGTGTCCTGTTAGGAGTTTTATGCCGGATGCGCTTCGCTTATCCGGCCTACAAACCGCATCGTAGGCTGGGTAGGGCGTTCATGCCGCATCTGGGCATCCAGTGCCGGATGCGCTTCGCTTATCCGGCCTACAAATTGGAGCCGTAGGCCGGGTAGGGCCGCTCACGCCGCATCCGGCATCACAATATCAGATCTTACATGCGCCGCTTTCGCAGCCATCGTCCTGGATTGACGGCACCAGATCGTCCTGCGCGTCTTCTGCGCCGTCACGGGTGTTCTGATAATACAGCGTTTTGACCCCGAATTTGTAGGCGGTGAGCAGGTCTTTCAGCAACTGTTGCATCGGCACTTTTCCTGACGGGAAACGTGACGGATCGTAGTTGGTGTTAGCAGAGATCGACTGATCGATAAATTTCTGCATGATACCCACCAGTTGCAGGTAGCCATCGTTACCCGGCATTTCCCACAGCAGCTCATAGGCGTCGTGCAGATGCTCGTAGTCCGGCACCACCTGGCGCAGAATACCGTCTTTCGACGCTTTGATGCTGACGTAACCGCGCGGCGGTTCAATACCGTTAGTGGCGTTAGAGATCTGCGAAGAAGTCTCGGACGGCATCAGGGCAGAAAGCGTGGAGTTACGCAGGCCGTGCGTTTTGATTGACTCACGCAGTGCTTCCCAGTCGTAATGCAGCGGCTCATTAGCGATGGCATCCAGATCTTTCTTATAGGTATCGATCGGCAGGATCCCTTTCGCGTAAGTGGTTTCGTTAAACCACGGGCACGCGCCTTGCTCTTTCGCCAGCTCATTAGACGCTTTCAGCAGGTAATACTGAATGGCTTCGAAGGTTTTATGCGTCAGGTTGTTGGCGCTGCCGTCGGAGTAGCGTTTACCGTGCTTCGCCAGGTAGTAAGCGAAGTTGATCACACCAATACCCAGCGTACGACGACCCATCGCTCCACGTTTGGCGGCCGGGATCGGGTAATCCTGATAATCCAGCAGCGCGTCGAGTGCGCGTACTGCCAGAATTGCCAGCTCTTCCAGTTCATCCAGGCTGTTAATTGCGCCCAGGTTGAAAGCAGACAGCGTACACAGCGCGATTTCACCGTTCTCGTCGTTGACGTCGTTCAGCGGTTTGGTCGGCAGGGCGATTTCCAGGCACAGGTTAGACTGGCGCACTGGCGCGATGGCCGGATCAAACGGGCTATGGGTATTGCAGTGGTCAACGTTCTGAATATAGATACGACCGGTAGATGCACGTTCCTGCATCATCAGCGAGAACAGCTCAACGGCTTTCACACGCTGCTTGCGGATGCTGTCGTCTTTCTCATATTTGGTATACAGACGTTCAAACTCTTCCTGATCGGCGAAGAACGCGTCGTACAGCCCCGGTACGTCGGACGGGCTGAACAGGGTGATATCTTCACCTTTCAGCAGGCGGGTATACATCAGTTTGTTGATTTGAACCCCGTAGTCCATATGACGCACGCGGTTGCCTTCAACCCCACGGTTGTTTTTCAACACCAGCAGGCTTTCCACTTCCAGATGCCACATCGGGTAGAACAGCGTTGCCGCACCGCCGCGCACACCGCCCTGAGAGCAGGATTTCACCGCGGTCTGGAAATGTTTGTAGAACGGAATACAACCGGTATGGAACGCTTCGCCACCGCGAATCGGGCTACCCAGTGCACGAATACGCCCGGCGTTAATGCCGATCCCGGCACGCTGGGAAACGTATTTAACAATCGCGCTGGAGGTGGCGTTGATGGAATCCAGGCTGTCGCCGCACTCAATCAGCACGCAGGAGCTGAACTGACGAGTCGGGGTACGCACGCCGGACATGATTGGCGTCGGCAGCGAAATTTTAAATGTGGAAACCGCGTCGTAAAAACGCTTCACGTATTGCAGGCGCGTTTCACGCGGGTAGTTCGAGAACAGGCACGCGGCAACCAGAATATAAAGGAACTGAGCGCTTTCGTAGATTTCGCCGGTCACGCGGTTCTGTACCAGATATTTGCCTTCCAGCTGCTTAACGGCAGCATAAGAGAAGGTCATATCACGGTCGTGATCGATAAACGTGTCCATCTGCTTGAACTCTTCTTCCGTGTAGTCTTCCAGCAGATGATTATCGTATTTGCCCATCTCGACCATTTTCACCACATGGTCGTACAGCGCAGGCGGCTCAAACTGACCGTAGGCTTTTTTACGCAGGTGGAAGATCGCCAGACGTGCGGCGAGATACTGATAATCCGGCGCATCACGGGAGATCAGGTCTGCGGCAGCCTTGATAATGGTTTCGTGGATGTCAGAGGTCTTGATACCGTCATAAAACTGAATGTGGGAGCGCAGCTCGACCTGGGAAATCGAAACGTTATGCAGTCCTTCTGCCGCCCAATCCAGAACGCGATGGATTTTGTCGAGATTGATGCGCTCTGTGCTACCGTCGCGCTTTGTCACCAGCAGATTCTGATTCATGTATGTCGTACCTGTTTTTCAATAGCTTCATGCAGACTACCTGTAGTGAGGGAAGCTGCTAAGAACACTATATATAGGGGGTATGTTTGGGATTCACTGCAAGATAGTGTGAAACTGGCCCTCTTGCAAGTGCATAACTTTGTGGATAACTCAGGAAGGAAAAAGTGGCTTCCGCGCACCTTAGGTCAGACAAGGTGTCCGGGAAAGTCAATGGGAAGAGAAAAATTTGTTAAAAATAACCGTTCGGTGAATTCTTGAACGGTAAAATAGGATAGGTAAATTGATATAGATGGTTTATTAATCTTGTTGCTAATGATTGCCAAAATTGATCTAGGCACAAGTCGTCACATAATCTGATGTATCAGTTGTGGTCAATATATAAGCGAGTGTAAGCGATTGTTGAGTCGGAAATGGTTGTTTTATATTCGGTTATTGTTAAATACTAAGCCAATTTGTTACTTTTGTATTTATTATAAGAATATTATTTATTGCTTTAATTCAGTTTAAATATAACCGATTTACCTTAAAGTTATTAATTTGAATTGTGATGCATCTAAATTAATTATCAGATAATAACAAAATAGTTATTACATCAGGGGCAGAATTTACAAAAGAAAAATACCCTATATCGCATAATGCGATTAAATACGCCATCTTATAGAAAATGATGGTTAGATGAATATGCGGATTATCTCTCTACGCAAGGAGTATTTATCTTTACTCCCGTCAATGATTGCATCTCTTTTCTCTGCTAACGGTGCCGCAGCGGTCATTGATTCATGCCAGGGATATGATATCAAAGCGAGCTGTCAGGCCAGCAGGCAAAGCCTTTCGGGTAATATACAGGACTGGAGCATCGCGGATGGACAATGGTTGATTTTTTCGGGTATGGTCAATAATACCAGCGGTGGCGCAGTATTTTTGCAGCACAGTGCTGAATTTACGATATCACCACAAAATGAAACAGGGATGACCCTGTTTGCTGATAACTCGGTTAGTGGCGAATATAATAATGGTGGGGCTATCTTTGCTAAAGAAAACTCAACGATAAATCTTGCGAATGTTATTTTCGACAGTAATGTTGCAGGAGGCTATGGCGGAGCAATCTATTCTGCCGGTACCAATGATACCGGTGCCGCCGATTTACGTGTCACTAACGCCGTATTTCACAATAACATCGCTAATGACGGCAAAGGCGGTGCAATTTATACCATCAATAATGACGTCTATTTAAGTGATGATGCTTTTAATAATAATCAGGCATATACATCAACCAGCTATAGTGATGGGGACGGCGGTGCCATTGATGTTACGGATAATAGTACGGATAACACACATCTTTCAGGAAAAACGATAATTAATAATACCTCCTTTACCAATAACTATGCAGAAGGTTATGGCGGAGCAATTTATACCAGCAGCACCACATCCCCGTATCTTATTGATATTTCTGTTGATGATAATTATGACCAAAACAATGGTGTGATGATTGATGAAAATAACAGCGCCTCGGGATATGACCATTCGGCGACGGCAGCGGCGGGGGGCTTTATGTATATCGGTCATAGTGTGGCTGAATTTAACATTGCCGCCGATAAAACGCTGGTAATAGGCAACACCAGCAACGATGGTGCGATTGATTCTCTTGCCGGAACGGGAGTCATCGTGAAAGAGGGAGCGGGAGAGTTAGTCCTCAATGCCGACAATAATGCGTTTACCGGCGAGATGAGTATCCAGAATGGCGAGGTGACGCTGGGGCGCAGCGATGAGTTAATGAATGTCGGCGACACGCACTGTCAGAGCGATCCGCAGGATTGCTTTGGTCTGATGGTCGGCAGCACTGTTCATTCTGAGTATCAGGCAGAACTGAATGTTGGCAATACACAACAAACGTTTGTGCACTCATTAACCGGTTTTGCTAATGGCATTTTGAATATCGACGCAGGCGGCAATGTTACCGTAAACCAGGGCGGTTTTTCCGGCTCGATTCAGGGTGAAGGACAGTTGACGGTAGCGCAAGATGGCAGCTATCTCCTGACAGGGGCGCAGTCGATGGCATTAACCGGCGATATTGTGGTGGAAGATAACGCCGTATTGTCGCTAGCGGGGAATCAGGCCGATTTACGGGCAATGCAGAGCGATCCGCAATCGATCGTGCTAAATGGCGGAGTATTGGATCTCTCTGATTTCACCACCTGGGATGGCGATAGCTCATACAATGACGGTCTGCAAATCAGCGGCAGCGGGGGGACAGTGATTGGCAGTAATGATGTCGTTGATATCAGCAGTGGCGATGATTTACATATTGGCGGCAGCGATGCCAGCCAGAATGGCGTTTATGTCGTCATTAATGCGGGGGATCAGCGCGTAACGCTGGCGAATAACAACGGTTATCTCGGTAATACGCAAATCGCCTCCGGTACGCTTGAAGTCAGCGATAATTCGCAATTGGGGGACACAAGTTACAACCGTTCAGTGATCTTCACAGATCCCCAACAACACAGTGAAATGGATGTGACGACTGATGTTGACACTCGCTCGGCTACAACAGGTCAGGGCAGGAATATTGAAATGCGCGCTGATGGCGAAATACACGTTGAGGATGGCGTAGATACGCAATGGGGCGGGTTGATGGCGGATAGTACCGGGCAACAACTGGATAGCGTAAGCACGTTGACTAAAAGTGGCGGCGGTACGCTGGAGTTGACCGCCAGCGGCACTGCGACGTCTGCGGTACGTGTGGAGGACGGAACGCTAAAAGGTGAAGCGGAGAATATTATTCCTTATGTTTCTTCACTGTGGGTGGGGGAAGACGGTGTTTTTGAAACCGGGCAAAATCAGGATATTCGTTCAATCGATGCCACCTCTGGCGGCGATATCGACATAACCGATGGTACTGTGTTGCGATTGACGCAGCAGGATACGAACCAGGTGCTGGATGCCTCGCTGTTTAGCGGCGACGGTACGCTGGTGAATGCCACCGATGGCGTGACGCTGGCAGGTGAGCTTAATACCAACCTTGAAACTGACAGCCTGACTTATCTTTCCGACGTGACGGTCAATGGTGATCTAACTAATACTTCCGGTGCTGTCAGTCTGCAAAATGGCGTCGCTGGCGACACGCTCACGGTAAACGGTGATTACACCGGTGGCGGTACGTTGTTTCTCGACAGCGAATTAAACGGCGATGACTCGGCAAGCGACCAACTGGTGTTGAACGGCAATACCTCGGGTAACACGACCGTGGTGGTTAACCCCATTACTGGCATTGGTGAACCGACATCTACAGGTATTAAAGTAGTTGATTTCGCAGCTGATCCCGCGCAGTTTCAAAACAATGCGCAGTTCAGTCTGGCAGGAAGCGGCTACGTCAATATGGGGGCGTATGACTACACGCTGGTGGAAGATAACAACGACTGGTATCTGCGATCACAAGAAGTCAATCCGACGCCGCCTGATCCAGACCCGACTCCAGATCCTGATCCCACGCCGGATCCCGACCCGGAACCTACGCCTGCCTACCAGCCGGTGTTGAATGCCAAAGTTGGTGGATATTTTAATAACCTGCGGGCGGCAAATCAGGCATTTGTGATGGAGCGACGCGATCACGCTGGTGGCGATGGTCAGACGCTGAATTTACGCGTTATCGGCGGGCGTTATCATTACACGGCGGTAGGGCAGTTGGCTCAGCATGAAGACACTTCTACGGTGCAGCTTAGCGGCAACCTGTTTAGCGGGCACTGGGGTGATGATGGCGAGTGGATGCTTGGGATTGTTGGTGGCTACAGCGATAACCAGGGCGACAGCCGCTCGAATATGACCGGAACTCGCGCCGATAACCAGAACCACGGTTATGCCGTTGGGCTGACCTCAAGCTGGTATCAGCACGGTAATCAGAAGCAGGGGGCCTGGTTGGATAGCTGGCTGCAGTACGCCTGGTTTAGCAATGATGTTTCCGAACAAGACGATGGCGTGGATCATTACCACTCGTCGGGGATTATCGCCTCGCTGGAAGCCGGTTATCAGTGGTTACCGGGGCATGGTGTGGTGATTGAACCGCAGACGCAGGTGATTTATCAGGGCGTGCAGCAGGATGATTTTACCGCCGCTAACCATGCGCGCGTGTCACAATCGCAGGGTGATGATATTCAGACGCGGCTGGGTTTACACAGCGAATGGCGTACTGCTGTTGGTGTCACGCCAACGTTAGATCTGAATTATTATCACGATCCCCATTCGACGGGAATTGAAGAAGATGGCAGCACTATCAGTGACGATGCGGCGAAGCAACGGGGTGAAATAAAAGTGGGAATAACGGGCAATATCAGTCAGCGAGTTTCGCTGCGTGGTAGCGTGGCGTGGCAGAAAGGGAGTGATGATTTTGCCCAGACGGCAGGGTTTTTGTCGATGACAGTGAAATGGTAATCGCTGTCTGACCGGCACTGTTGCCGGATGCGGCGTAAACGCCTTATCTGGCCTACGGGGAGCATTTGTAGGCCTGATAAGACGCGGCAAGCGCCGCATCAGGCTTGGCTCGGTTGCCGGATGAATCCAAACAACAACCTCACTTATTCTGCGTGTGCAGCATATAGTTCACATCCACGCCGGGGCCGAGCTTAAAGGAATTAGTGATAGGGTTGTAATGCAGCCCGGTCATATGCCGTTCTTTAAGACTGGTCTGATCCACCCAGCCCAGCAATTCTGCCGGTTTAATAAACTTCTTCACATCATGTGTACCTTTAGGCACCATGCGCAAAATATATTCCGCACCAACCACCGCCATCAGCCATGACTTGCCGTTGCGGTTAAGCGTCGAGAAAAAGACATCGCCGCCCGGTTTCACCAGTTGCGCACAGGCTCTGACCACTGACTGAGGATCGGGGACGTGCTCCAGCATCTCCATACAGGTCACCACGTCATACTGTCCGGCATGTTTTGCCGCGTGCTCTTCCACGGTTTCCTGCACGTAATCCACCTGAATGCCGCTTTCCAGTGCGTGCAGTTTTGCCACCTGCAATGGCTCAAAGCCCATATCCAGACCGGTCACCGTCGCGCCCTCCCGCGCCATACTCTCGGCCAGAATACCGCCGCCACAACCGACATCGAGCACCTTTTTGCCAAATAAACCGCCAGCACGCTCGGCAATATAGCTCAGACGCAGCGGGTTAATGCGGTGCAGCGGTTTGAACTCACCTTCAAGATCCCACCAGCGGGAGGCGACGGCTTCAAATTTAGCGATCTCTTCGTGGTCTACGTTGTGGTTTACCGGCGATTTTTCGGCATTCATTGGCACTTCTACTCCGTAATTGGCAAGACAAACGAGTATATCAGGCATTGGATGTGAATAAAGCGTATAGGTTTACCTCAAACTGCGCGGCTGTGTTATAATTTGCGACCTTTGAATCCGGGATACAGTAGAGGGATAGCGGTTAGATGAGCGACCTTGCGAGAGAAATTACACCGGTCAACATTGAGGAAGAGCTGAAGAGCTCCTATCTGGATTATGCGATGTCGGTCATTGTTGGCCGTGCGCTGCCAGATGTCCGAGATGGCCTGAAGCCGGTACACCGTCGCGTACTTTACGCCATGAACGTACTAGGCAATGACTGGAACAAAGCCTATAAAAAATCTGCCCGTGTCGTTGGTGACGTAATCGGTAAATACCATCCCCATGGTGACTCGGCGGTTTATGACACGATCGTCCGTATGGCGCAGCCATTCTCGCTGCGTTACATGTTGGTAGACGGTCAGGGTAACTTCGGTTCCATCGACGGCGACTCTGCGGCGGCAATGCGTTATACGGAAATCCGTCTGGCGAAAATTGCCCATGAACTGATGGCCGATCTCGAAAAAGAGACGGTCGATTTCGTTGATAACTATGACGGCACGGAAAAAATTCCGGACGTCATGCCAACCAAAATTCCTAACCTGCTGGTGAACGGTTCTTCCGGTATCGCCGTAGGTATGGCAACCAACATCCCGCCGCACAACCTGACGGAAGTCATCAACGGTTGTCTGGCGTATATCGATGATGAAGACATCAGCATTGAAGGGCTGATGGAACACATCCCGGGGCCGGACTTCCCGACGGCGGCAATCATTAACGGTCGTCGCGGTATTGAAGAAGCTTACCGTACCGGTCGCGGCAAGGTATATATCCGCGCCCGTGCCGAAGTAGAAGTTGACGCCAAAACCGGACGTGAAACCATTATCGTCCACGAAATTCCGTATCAGGTAAACAAAGCGCGCCTGATCGAGAAGATTGCGGAACTGGTAAAAGAAAAACGCGTGGAAGGCATCAGCGCGCTGCGTGACGAGTCTGACAAAGACGGTATGCGCATCGTGATTGAAGTGAAACGCGATGCGGTCGGTGAAGTTGTGCTCAACAACCTCTACTCCCAGACCCAGTTGCAGGTTTCTTTCGGTATCAACATGGTGGCATTGCACCATGGTCAGCCGAAGATCATGAACCTGAAAGACATCATCGCGGCGTTTGTTCGTCACCGCCGTGAAGTAGTGACCCGTCGTACTATTTTCGAACTGCGTAAAGCTCGCGATCGTGCTCATATCCTTGAAGCATTAGCCGTGGCGCTGGCGAACATCGACCCGATCATCGAACTGATCCGTCATGCGCCGACGCCTGCAGAAGCGAAAACCGCGCTGGTTGCAAATCCGTGGCAGCTGGGCAACGTTGCTGCGATGCTGGAACGTGCGGGCGACGATGCTGCGCGTCCGGAATGGCTGGAGCCAGAGTTCGGCGTGCGTGATGGTCTGTACTACCTGACCGAACAGCAAGCTCAGGCGATTCTGGATCTGCGTCTGCAGAAACTGACCGGCCTTGAGCACGAAAAACTGCTCGACGAATACAAAGAGCTGCTGGATCAGATTGCGGAACTGTTGCGTATTCTTGGTAGCGCCGATCGTCTGATGGAAGTGATCCGTGAAGAGCTGGAGTTGGTTCGTGAACAGTTCGGTGACAAACGTCGTACCGAAATCACCGCTAACAGCGCCGACATCAACCTGGAAGATCTGATCACCCAGGAAGATGTGGTGGTCACGCTTTCTCACCAGGGTTACGTGAAGTATCAGCCGCTTTCTGAATACGAAGCGCAGCGTCGTGGCGGGAAAGGTAAATCTGCCGCACGTATTAAAGAAGAAGACTTTATCGACCGACTGCTGGTGGCGAACACTCACGACCATATTCTGTGCTTCTCCAGCCGTGGCCGCGTCTATTCGATGAAGGTCTACCAGTTACCAGAAGCTACTCGTGGCGCGCGTGGTCGTCCGATCGTCAATCTGCTGCCGCTGGAACAGGACGAACGTATCACCGCGATCCTGCCGGTGACCGAGTTTGAAGAAGGCGTGAAAGTCTTCATGGCGACCGCTAACGGTACGGTGAAGAAAACCGTCCTCACCGAGTTCAACCGTCTGCGTACCGCCGGTAAAGTGGCGATCAAACTGGTTGAAGGCGATGAGCTGATCGGCGTTGACCTGACCAGCGGCGAAGACGAAGTAATGCTGTTCTCCGCTGAAGGTAAAGTGGTACGCTTTAAAGAGTCTTCTGTCCGTGCGATGGGCTGCAACACCACCGGTGTTCGTGGTATTCGTTTAGGCGAAGGCGATAAAGTCGTCTCTCTGATCGTGCCTCGTGGCGATGGCGCAATCCTCACCGCAACGCAGAACGGTTATGGTAAACGTACCGCAGTGGCGGAATACCCAACCAAGTCGCGTGCGACGAAAGGGGTTATCTCCATCAAGGTTACCGAACGTAACGGTTTAGTGGTTGGCGCGGTGCAGGTAGATGACTGCGACCAGATCATGATGATCACCGATGCCGGTACGCTGGTACGTACTCGCGTTTCGGAAATCAGCATCGTAGGCCGTAACACCCAGGGCGTAATCCTTATCCGTACTTCGGAAGATGAAAACGTGGTGGGTCTGCAACGTGTTGCTGAACCGGTTGACGAGGAAGATCTGGATACCATCGACGGCAGTGCCGCGGAAGGGGACGATGAAATCGCTCCGGAAGTGGACGTTGACGACGAGCCAGAAGAAGAATAATTTCATCGCTTCATGCCAAAAGGGAGCCATCTCCCTTTTTTGAATTGAAAAGTCCAGGCTGTAAAGTCTGGGCTTTTGTCGTATTAGGGCGCGGTAAAGTTTGGCTGTGCCCGTAAAAAATGGCTGGCTATACACAAGGAATGTGGCAATGAGTGGTGAAAAAAAGGCGAAAGGCTGGCGGTTTTATGGCCTTGTTGGTTTTGGGGCAATAGCGCTGCTATCCGCTGGCGTATGGGCATTACAATACTCTGGCAGTGGGCCAGAAAAAACGTTGTCGCCACTGGTGGTGCACAACAATCTGCAAATCGATCTCAATGAGCCGGACCTCTTTCTCGACAGCGACTCTCTGAGCCAGCTTCCCAAAGATCTCCTTACCATTCCGTTTCTCCACGATGTTCTGAGCGAAGATTTCGTTTTCTATTATCAGAATCATGCCGATCGTCTGGGCATTGAAGGCAGCATTCGCCGCATTGTCTATGAACACGATCTCACGCTGAAAGATAAGCTCTTTTCGTCACTCTTAGATCAGCCTGCGCAGGCGGCGCTATGGCACGATAAACAAGGCCATCTTTCACATTATATGGTGCTTATCCAGCGCAGTGGTTTAAGCAAACTGCTGGAGCCATTGTTGTTTGCCGCTACCAGCGACAGCCAGTTAAGTAAAACGGAAATCAGTAGCATCAAGATAAATAGTGAAACTATTCCTGTTTATCAGTTGCGCTATAACGGCAATAACGTCCTGATGTTTGCGACTTATCAGGACAAAATATTGGCGTTTTCCAGTTCGGATATGCTGTTTAAAGATGACCAACAGGATACCGAAGCTACGGCGATCGCAAGTGATTTGTTGAGTGGTAAAAAACGCTGGGAAACCCGCTTTGGCCTGGAAGCGCGTACTGCCGAAAAAACGCCAGTACGCCAGCGCATCGTAGTCAGCGCCAGGTTGCTGGGGTTTGGCTACCAGCGATTAATGCCTTCTTTTGCTGGCGTGCGCTTCGAAATGGGTAACGACGGCTGGCACAGTTTTCTGGCGTTAAACGATGAATCCGCCAGCGTAGATGCCAGTTTCGATTTTACGCAGGTATGGAACAGTATGCCTGCCGGAGCCAGCTTCTGTGTGGCGGTGCCGTATTCACACGGTATTGCCGAAGAGATGCTTTCGCACATCAGCCAGGAAAACGACAAGCTGAATGGGGCGTTAGACGGTGGCGCGGGGCTGTGCTGGTATGAAGACTCAAAATTGCAAACCCCACTGTTTGTTGGTCAGTTTGATGGCACTGCCGAACAGGCGCAATTGCCAGGGAAACTGTTTACGCAAAATATTGGTGCGCACGAAAGCAAAGCGCCAGAAGGTGTTTTGCCGGTAAGCCAGACTCAGCAGGGCGAAGCGCAAATCTGGCGTCGCGAAGTGAGTTCCCGATACGGTCAGTATCCGAAAGCGCAGGCGGCGCAACCCGATCAATTAATGTCGGATTATTTTTTCCGCGTGTCGCTGGCGATGCAAAACAAAACGCTGCTTTTCTCCCTCGATGACACGCTGGTTAATAACGCCCTTCAAGCACTGAATAAAACCCGCCCGGCAATGGTGGATGTAATACCCACTGATGGCATCGTTCCGCTCTATATCAATCCACAAGGAATGGCGAAACTGCTGCGTAACGAAACGCTGACCAGTCTGCCGAAGAATCTCGAACCGGTTTTTTATAACGCCGCACAAACTTTATTAATGCCGAAGCTGGACGCTTTATCTCAACAACCGCGTTATGTCATGAAGCTGGCCCAGATGGAACCCGGTGCCGCCTGGCAGTGGCTACCCATAACCTGGCAACCGCTATGAGACACGGGCTGCTGGTGCTGATTTGCTGGCTGTATTGTGTTGTTGCCCATAGTGAAATGCTAAATGTCGAACAATCCGGGCTGTTTCGCGCGTGGTTTGTGCGCATTGCACAGGAACAGCTCCGCCAGGGGCCAAGCCCACGCTGGTATCAACAGGATTGCGCGGGCCTGGTGCGATTTGCGGCGAACGAGGCGCTGAAAGTTCACGACAGTAAATGGCTAAAAAGTAACGGTTTATCTAACCAGTATTTGCCGCCAGAGATGACGCTAACACCTGAACAGCGTCAACTGGCGCAAAACTGGAATCAGGGGAACGGGAAAACCGGCCCCTATGTGACCGCGATTAATTTGATTCAGTACAACAGCCAGTTTATTGGCCAGGACATAAACCAGGCACTGCCTGGCGATATGATTTTTTTCGATCAGGGCGATGCCCAGCACTTAATGGTCTGGATGGGGCGTTACATCATCTACCACACCGGAAGCGCCACGAAAACTGACAACGGAATGCGCGCAGTCAGTCTGCAACAACTTATGACATGGAAGGACACCCGATGGATACCCAACGATTCCAATCCCAATTTCATTGGCATTTATCGTTTAAATTTTCTGGCGCGATAGCAGCGTGCTTGTCCCTGTCTCTTGTGGGAACAGGGCTTGCTAATGCTGATGATTCGCTTCCTTCCAGTAACTATGTGCCGCCCGCCGGGGGAACATTCTTTTTGCTCGCTGACAGCAGTTTTAGCAGCAGTGAAGAGGCGAAAGTGCGACTGGAAGCGCCGGGGCGTGATTATCGGCGCTATCAGATGGAAGAGTACGGCGGCGTGGACGTTCGCCTGTATCGTATTCCTGACCCGATGGCATTTTTGCGCCAGCAGAAAAACCTGCATCGCATTGTGGTGCAACCGCAATATCTGGGCGACGGACTGAACAATACGCTGACCTGGCTGTGGGATAACTGGTACGGCAAATCTCGCCGCGTGATGCAGCGTACTTTCTCTTCTCAGTCACGGCAGAATGTGACTCAGGCGTTACCCGAATTACAGCTCGGTAATGCCATTATTAAACCTTCCCGTTATGTACAGAACAACCAGTTTTCACCGCTGAAAAAATATCCACTGGTGGAACAGTTCCGTTACCCATTATGGCAGGCTACATCGGTCGAGCCGCAGCAAGGGGTAAAACTGGAAGGCGCATCCAGCAATTTCATTTCGCCGCAGCCGGGCAACATCTATATTCCTCTCGGCAAACAAGAGCCGGGACTGTACCTCGTCGAGGCGATGGTGGGTGGGTATCGGGCGACGACGGTGGTGTTTGTTTCCGATACCGTGGCGCTTAGCAAAGTGTCAGGTAACGAGCTTCTGGTGTGGACCGCGGGGAAAAAACAGGGTGAAGCGAAGCCCGGCTCAGAGATCTTGTGGACTGACGGTCTTGGCGTGATGACCCGCGGTGTGACCGATGGCAGCGGTACCTTGCAGTTACAACATATATCGCCAGAACGTTCATATATTCTGGGTAAGGATGCTGAAGGCGGCGTTTTTGTCTCCGAGCACTTTTTCTACGAAAGCGAAATCTACAACACCCGCTTGTATATCTTTACCGATCGCCCGCTATATCGCGCAGGCGATCGTGTCGATGTTAAAATGATGGGCCGCGAGTTCCACGATCCGTTGCATTCATCCCCCATCGTCAGCGCACCGGCGAAGCTTTCGGTGCTGGACGCCAACGGCAGTCTGTTGCAAACCGTCAATGTCACGCTGGATGCGCGTAATGGCGGGCAGGGGAGTTTCCGCCTGCCAGAAAATGCCGTCGCCGGAGGTTATGAGTTACGTCTTGCTTACCGCAAACAGGTCTATAGCAGCAGTTTTCGCGTGGCAAACTACATCAAACCCCATTTTGAGATTGGTTTAGCTCTCGACAAAAAAGAGTTCAAAACAGGCGAAGCGGTCAGCGGCAAACTGCAACTGCTTTACCCGGATGGCGAGCCGGTAAAAGATGCCCGCGTGCAGTTAAGTTTGCGCGCTCAGCAATTATCAATGGTCGGTAACGATTTGCGTTATGCCGGACGTTTCCCGGTGTCGATGGAAGGCAGTGAAAAGGTTTCCGACGATAATGGTCATGTGGCGTTGAATCTCCCCGCCGCCGATAAACCGAGCCGTTATTTGTTAACCGTCTCCGCCAGTGACGGCGCGGCGTATCGAGTTACCACCACCAAAGAGATCCTCATTGAACGTGGCCTGGCGCATTACTCTTTAAGTACCGCCGCACAATACAGTAATAGCGGCGAGTCGGTTGTGTTCCGTTATGCCGCGCTGGAATCTTCAAAACAGGTTCCTGTTACGTATGAATGGTTGCGTCTCGAAGACCGCACGAGTCACAGCGGAGAGCTACAGTCAGGCGGCAAATCCTTTACCGTCAATTTCGCTAAACCTGGCAACTACAATCTGACATTACGCGATAAAGACGGCTTAATTCTCGCCGGGTTAAGCCATGCAGTCAGCGGTAAGGGCAGCACGTCGCATACTGGTACGGTAGATATCGTGGCAGATAAAACACTGTATCAGCCTGGCGAAACCGCGAAGATGCTGATTACCTTCCCGGAGCCAATTGACGAAGCATTATTGACGCTGGAACGCGATCGCGTGGAACAGCAGTCGCTGCTATCGCATCCGGCAAACTGGCTAACGCTACAACGTTTAAACGATACCCAGTATGAAGCCCGCGTACCGGTGAGCAATTCCTTTGCGCCTAACATCACTTTTTCGGTGCTGTATACCCGTAACGGTCAGTACAGTTTTCAGAACGCCGGGATTAAAGTTGCCGTTCCCCAGCTGGATATCCGGGTGAAAACGGACAAAACCCATTACCAGCCTGGTGAACTGGTCAATGTCGAATTAACCTCGTCGCTGAAAGGTAAACCTGTTTCTGCGCAGTTAACGGTAGGCGTGGTCGATGAAATGATCTACGCGCTGCAACCGGAAATCGCGCCGAATATCGGCAAATTTTTCTATCCGCTGGGGCGTAACAATGTGCGTACCAGCTCCAGTCTGTCGTTTATCAGCTACGATCAGGCGCTCTCCAGCGAGCCGGTTGCGCCTGGCGCGACTAACCGCAGCGAGCGGCGAGTAAAAATGCTGGAACGTCCACGGCGTGAAGAGGTGGATACCGCGGCCTGGATGCCGTCACTCACAACCGATAAACAAGGCAAAGCGTATTTCACGTTCCTGATGCCTGATTCGTTAACCCGCTGGCGCATCACCGCGCGTGGGATGAACGGCGACGGGCTGGTCGGGCAGGGGCGTGCTTATCTGCGTTCGGAAAAAAGTCTCTACATGAAATGGAGTATGCCAACGGTGTATCGCATGGGCGACAAACCGGCAGCAGGACTGTTTATCTTCAGTCAGCAGGATAACGAACCGGTGGCGCTGGTGACTAAATTTGCAGGCGCTGAGATGCGCCAGACGCTGACGCTGCACAAAGGGGCGAATTATATTTCGCTGACGCAGAATATTCAGCAATCTGGCTTGTTAAGTGCAGAACTGCAACAAAATGGGCAAGTACAGGACAGCATTAGCACAAAACTGTCTTTTGTGGATAACAGCTGGCCCGTTGAACAACAGAAAAACGTCATGCTCGGCGGTGGCGATAATGCGCTGACGTTGCCCGAGCAGGCGAGCAATATCCGGCTACAAAGTAGCGAAACGCCGCAGGAGATTTTCCGTAACAATCTTGATGCATTAGTCGATGAACCGTGGGGTGGCGTGATCAACACCGGTAGCCGTCTGATCCCGCTCAGTCTCGCCTGGCGTTCGCTTGCCGATCATCAAAGTGCCGCCGCTAACGACATTCGTCAGATGATTCAGGATAACCGTCTGCGGCTGATGCAACTGGCGGGGCCCGGAGCGCGCTTTACCTGGTGGGGTGAAGATGGCAATGGCGACGCCTTCCTCACGGCATGGGCATGGTACGCCGACTGGCAGGCCAGCCAGGCGCTCGGCGTAACGCAGCAACCGGAATACTGGCAACATATGCTCGACAGTTATGCCGAGCAGGCGGACAACATGCCGTTATTGCATCGGGCGCTGGTGCTGGCGTGGGCACAGGAGATGAATCTGCCGTGCAAAACGTTGTTGAAAGGGTTGGATGAAGCTATCGCCCGGCGCGGAACTAAAACTGAAGATTTCTCTGAGGAAGACACCAGCGATATCAATGACAGCCTGATCCTCGATACACCTGAATCTCCACTGGCAGATGCGGTGGCAAACGTCTTAACCATGACGTTGCTGAAAAAAGCGCAGTTGAAGTCCACTGTGATGCCACAGGTTCAGCAATATGCGTGGGATAAAGCAGCAAACAGCAATCAGCCGCTGGCGCACACGGTTGTGCTGCTTAATAGCGGTGGCGACGCTACCCAGGCGGCCGCTATTTTAAGTGGTTTGACCGCTGAGCAATCCACTATTGAGCGCGCGCTGGCCATGAACTGGCTGGCGAAATATATGGCGACGATGCCTCCAGTTGTGTTGCCTGCGCCTGCGGGCGCATGGGCTAAACATAAGTTAACTGGAGGGGGCGAAGACTGGCGTTGGGTTGGTCAGGGTGTGCCGGACATTCTCTCTTTTGGTGACGAATTATCGCCGCAAAATGTGCAGGTCCGCTGGCGTGAACCGGCAAAAACGGCTCAACAAAGTAACATTCCGGTGACCAGCAATGAGATTGACAGCGATGCGCTGTATCTCGATGAAATTACGCTTACCAGCGAGCAGGATGCCGTTCTGCGCTACGGTCAGGTGGAAGTACCGCTCCCGCCAGGGGCTGACGTTGAGAGGACTACGTGGGGCATTTCGGTCAATAAACCCAACCCCGCGAAACAGCAGGGGCAATTGCTGGAAAAAGCGCGAAATGAAATGGGCGAACTGGGCTATATGGTGCCGGTGAAAGAACTGACGGGAACGGTCACTTTCCGCCATTTGCTGCGCTTCTCGCAAAAAGGGCAATTCGTTCTGCCTCCTGCTCGTTATGTGCGTTCCTATGCACCTGCACAGCAAAGTGTTGCGCCAGGGAGCGAATGGATCGGGATGCAGGTGAAATAAGTGAACTGGTACAGAATCGTCTGGCTATTGGCGTTGGTAACTCTGCCAACGCTTGCGGAGGAGACGCCGTTACAACTGGCGCTGCGGGGCGCGCAGCACGATCAACTGTATCAGCTGTCGTCATCAGGCGTGACCAAAGTCTCGGTATTACCTGACACGCTCACCACGCCATTAGGGAGTTTGTGGAAACTGTATATTTACGCCTGGCTGGAGGATACCCATCAACCGGAGCAGCCCTACCAGTGTCGCGGCAACTCCCCGGAAGAGGTTTATTGTTGTCAGGCTGGGGAGAGCATAACGCGCGATTCCGCGCTGGTACGTTCCTGTGGACTCTATTTTGCGCCGCAGCGGTTGCATATTGGCGCAGATATGTGGGGGCAATACTGGCAACAGCGTCAGGCACCTGCGTGGTTAGCGTCTCTTACTACACTGAAGCCAGAAACCTCGGTAACGGTTAAATCGCTGCTTGATTCATTAGCGACATTACCTGCGCAAAACAAAGCTCAGGAAGTCTTACTGGATGTGGTGCTGGACGAGGCGAAAATCGGTGTCGCATCCATGCTCGGTAGTCGGGTACGGGTGAAAACCTGGAGTTGGTTTGCCGATGATAAACAGGAAATCCGTCAGGGTGGTTTTGCTGGCTGGTTAACCGATGGTACACCGCTGTGGGTTACTGGCAGTGGCACCAGCAAAACGGTACTGACCCGTTATGCGACGGCGCTTAATCGGGTTTTGCCAGTGCCGACGCAAGTTGCCAGTGGGCAATGTGTGCTGGTGGATCTGTTTGCTCGTTATCCGCTGAAGAAAGTTACTGAGGAAAAGAGTACGACGGCAGTCAAACCAGGCGTGCTCAATGGGCGCTATCGTGTGACGTTTGCCAATGGTAACCACATGACATTTGTCAGCCACGGTGAGACAACGTTACTGACGGTAAAGGGCAAACTGAAATTACAGTCGCATCTCGATCGTGAAGAGTACGTTGCCAGAGTTCTGGATCGCGAGGCGAAAAGTACGCCTCCTGAGGCAGCGAAAGCCATGACCGTGGCGATTCGCACGTATTTACAGCAAAACGCCGATCGCGATGGTGATTGCCTGAGCATCCCGGACAGTAGCGCTACCCAGCGCGTTTCAGCTTCGCCAGCCACTGTAGGCGCGCGGACGATGACCGCCTGGACGCAGGATCTCATCTATGCGGGCGATCCGGTTCATTATCATGGCAGCCGGGTTACCGAAGGGACGCTTTCCTGGCGGCACGCTACTGCCCAGGCGGGGCAGGGAGAGCGTTATGATCAGATACTTGCGTTTGCTTATCCCGACAACAACCTTAGCCGCTGGGGAGCGCCACGCTCAACCTGCCAGTTATTACCCAAAGCGAAAGCCTGGCTGGCGAAAAAAATGCCGCAGTGGCGGCGCGTGTTACAAGATGAAATGGGGTATAACGAACCTGACGTGTTTGCGGTCTGCCGCTTAGTCTCAGGTTTCCCCTATACCGATCGGCAGCAGAAACGGCTGTTTATTCGTAACTTCTTTACGCTTCAGGATCGGCTTGATTTAACCCATGAGTATCTGCACCTGGCCTTTGATGGTTATCCCACCGGGCTTGATGAGAACTATATCGAAACGCTGACCCGACAATTATTAATGGACTAATGCTATGCGAAAGATTTTTCTTCCGTTGTTACTGGTGGCGCTTTCGCCTGTCGCTCACAGTGAAGGTGTGCAGGAAGTTGAGATTGATGCACCGCTCTCTGGCTGGCATCCGGCAGAGGGTGAAGATGCCAGTTTTTCACAAACGATCAATTACCCGGCGTCGTCCGTCAACATGGCAGATGATCAAAATATCTCAGCGCAGATCCGCGGCAAAATAAAGAATTATGCTGCGGCGGGTAAAGTTCAGCAGGGCCGGCTGGTGGTCAACGGTGCCAGTATGCCGCAGAGAATTGAATCAGATGGTTCTTTTGCACGCCCTTATATTTTCACTGAAGGCAGCAACAGCGTGCAGGTCATCAGCCCAGATGGGCAAAGCCGACAAAAAATGCAGTTTTACTCAACGCCGGGTGCTGGGGCGATTCGCGCACGTTTACGGCTGGTTCTCTCGTGGGATACGGACAATACCGACCTCGATCTTCATGTCGTTACGCCTGACGGTGAACATGCCTGGTACGGTAACACCGTGCTGAAAAACAGTGGCGCACTGGATATGGATGTCACGACAGGGTACGGACCCGAGATTTTCGCCATGCCAGCGCCAGTTCACGGCCGTTATCAGGTGTATATCAACTACTATGGCGGACGCAGCGAAACGGAATTAACCACCGCCCAACTGACGCTGATCACCGATGAAGGATCGGTCAATGAGAAACAGGAAACATTTATTGTACCGATGCGTAATGCTGGCGAGCTGACGCTGGTGAAAAGTTTTGACTGGTGATTAATGGGGTTACCTTCGCCGTCGATGTTCAAGAAAACGCCCGATAACTTTCGCTATCGGGCGTTTTTATTGGTTAATTCAACCGCTCAATCACCATCGCAATTCCCTGGCCGCCACCAATGCATAGTGTTGCCAGCCCCAGCGTTTTATCGCGTGCCTGCATTGCATGTAATAGTGTGACCAGAATACGCGCACCACTGGCACCGATAGGATGTCCGAGCGCGATGGCCCCGCCGTTGACATTCACTTTCTCAGGATCAAAGCCCAGGGTTTTCCCAACGGCAAGGAACTGTGCAGCAAATGCTTCATTAGCCTCAATGAGATCAATATCCGCCAGTTGCAGCCCCGCCAGTTGTAACGCTTTTTGCGTGGCAGGTACTGGCCCCATACCCATCAATGCGGGGGGCACGCCACCGCTGGCATAACTTTTAATGCGAGCCAGGGGGGTAAGGCCTGCTGCCAGCGCCGCAGATTCATCCATAATCACCAGAGCGGCAGCACCGTCGTTAATGCCAGACGCGTTCCCGGCGGTGACTGTTCCTGCTTTATCGAAGGCCGGGCGCAATGCGCCTAACGCTTCAGCCGTAGAATCCACTTTCGGGAATTCGTCTTGACTGAAGACGAGGGTTTTCTTCCGGGTGACAATATTTACCGGGACGATTTCGGCTGTAAAAGCACCGGACTCAATTGCGGCAGCCGCTTTACGCTGTGAATGTAGCGCCAGTTCATCCTGCATTTCACGGGTAATTCCGTACTCTTTAGCCACGTTTTCGGCGGTAATCCCCATATGATAACCATGGGTGGCGCACATCAGGCCATCGCGCAGGATTACGTCATAAACCTGTCCGTCTCCAAGACGATAACCAGAGCGTGCTTTTGCATCGAGTAAGTAGGGCGCTAAACTCATATTTTCCATACCCCCCGCCACAATGCTCTGTGCCTGACCTGCCTGAATCGCCTGTGCAGCAAGCGCCACGCTTTTCAGACCTGAACCGCACACTTTGTTGACCGTGAATCCGCACACCGTTTCAGCCAGTCCGCTTTTTAGCAGCGCCTGACGTGCCGGATTTTGCCCCAGTCCGGCTTGCAACACGTTACCCATAATCACTTCATCAACGTGTAGTGAATCGATTTTTGCACGTTCAATGGCGGCTTTAATTACTGTCGCCCCCAGGTCGATGGCGCTGGTGGAAGCGAGTGAACCGTTAAAACTACCGATAGCAGTACGTACCGCACTGACGATGACACAATTTTTCATTTTATATTCCTTCTGTCTGTAGGGTTGCCGTCAGAACAGCGTTAAACCAATGACGAAAATGACGCCGGAGAAGAGCAGGGCAGTGATGCAATAGCCCATGATGTCGCGGACACCGAGTCCGGCGATTGCCAGTGCTGGCAGCGCCCAGAACGGTTGTGCCATGTTCATCCATTGCTCGCCGTAGGCGATCGCCATTACCGATTTACCGAGATCAGCGCCCAGCGCCTGGGCTGCGGGCATCACGAACGGCCCCTGAATAACCCAGTGCCCGCCGCCAGACGGAACGGCGAAGTTAATCAGTGCAGAACTAAAAAAGGTCATGACCGGGAAGGTGTCTTTGTTCGCAACATTGATGAAGAATTCGGTAATGAGTCCGCCCAGACCGGAGTGCTCCATCATCAGTTGGATCCCCGCGTAGAAGGGGAATTGCACCAGAATACCGGCGGTACTGCGTGCTGCCGCGCTGATAGCACGCATATAAGCCATTGGCGTTTTATGTAGCAGCAGACCCGCAATCATAAACATCAGGTTGACGGTATTGATGGTGATGTTGAAGCCATGTTCGCTGAAGTACATCGCCAGGTAAGCGATACCGAGTGCGCCGATGATCAACGTCAGAATGCGGCTTTCTTCCAGTCGCTCGGACGGTGGAGCATCTTTCGGTAGTTGCTTTTGAAAATCAGCCTCTTCCATGAGTAGTTTCGGATCGATACTCACCACGTCAGACGGTTTTGGCATCATCATGCGGGTGATAAATGGCATCACCACAATCAACGCCACAGTGATGAAAATATTAAAACCACTGAACAGAGTATCGCCCACCGGGATCAGCCCGGCGATATGCTCAACCGGGTTGCCCGGTGTTGCAGCCAACAGAGGCATTGAGCCAGAGAAACCGCCACCCCAGGTGAGAAAACCAATGTAGGCGCAGGCAATGAGCAACGGATAATCAGAACCGGGTACTCGCCGGGCGACTTCACGGGCGAACATTGCACCGACAACCAAACCAAATCCCCAGTTGATGACACAAGCGACTGAACCGAAGAAAGTAACCAGCATGACGCCCTGTACGGGCGTCTTTGCGGCGGAGGCGGCAGTACGCAGCAAACTTTTCACCGGAGCGGAGCTGGCAAGGGCATGACCGGTAACGATGATAAGCGCCATCTGCATACCAAACGCCAGCAAGTTCCAGAAACCGTCACCCCACATTTTCACCATGCTGATCGGCGTTTGTGGTGTTAACCAAAGCGCGATCACGAATGTTAGCAATGTCAGCAACATGGCAAAGATCAGTGGATCGGGAAGCCACCGGCTGACAAAACGCGTCATAAAACGCGATATGCGACCAATCATAAATCACCCCGTTGCGTATTCAGTTCGGCAGCGACTTCAAACCGAGCTTCTGTTTTGGCACGCACGGTGGCTAAATCACACCCGTCGGCAATTTCGGTGAGCCACATTTTGCCGTCAATAAAACGAAAGACAGCCAGTTCAGTAACCAGCATATGCACCGCATGTTGCGCAGTGAGTGGCATGGTGCAGCGGCGCAAAATTTTTGCTGAACCATCTTTGGCGCAATGTTCCATGGCGATGATCACTTTGCGCGACCCGGTCACCAGATCCATCGCGCCACCCATACCGGGCACCATTTTCCCAGGCACTACCCAGTTCGCGAGGTTTGCTTCTTCGTCTACTTGCAAACCGCCGAGCACGCAGGCATCAATATGACCGCCACGGATTAGCGCAAATGACATGGCGCTATCAAACATGGCTGCGCCGGGTAAAATGCCGCACGGTTGTCCGCCAGCGTTCACCAGATCTGGATGCGCTGTTGTGACCGGGCCTAAACCGAGGAAGCCGTTTTCTGATTGCAGAGTGATATGAATACCCTCCGGTAAATAATTGGCGACCATTGTGGGTAAACCGATCCCTAAGTTAACGATGTCACCATCACGAAGCTCTTGCGCCACACGGCGCGCAATACGTTGTTTCGCATCCATTATTTGCTCTCCTGTGAAACGATGATGTGGTCGATAACGGCACCAGGGGTGACAATATGGTCAGGTTGCAGCTCGCCGGTTTCGACCAGTTCATCCGGCTCTACCAGCGTGATATCAGCCGCAAGGGCTATCAGGGGGTTAAAGTTGCGGGCGCTAAGGTGATAGGTCAGGTTGCCAAGTGTGTCGCAACGATGAGCGCGAATTAGCGCCAGGTCGGCGCGCAGCGGGCGTTCGAGCAGCCAGGTTTTACCGTCGAGTGTCAGTGTCTGTTTGCCTTCCTCTACGACGGTGCCGACACCCGTTGGGGTGAGAAAACCACCAAGTCCAGCTCCGCCACAGCGAATTTGCTCGATTAGCGTACCTTGCGGCACCAGAACGACGTCCATCTCACCAGAAATCATGCGCCGACCTGTTTCCGGGTTGGTGCCGATATGTGAAGCAATCACTTTGCGGACTCGACCATTGACGATGAGCGGACCGATGCCTGTATCAACAAACGCGGTATCATTGGCTATCAATGTCAGGTCGCGAACACCAGATTCCAGTAATGCTTCAACCAGGCGGGATGGAGTGCCAATCCCCATAAATCCGCCCACCATGATGGTCATGCCGTCACGAAAGAAGCCGGTGGCGTCTTGTAATGTCATCAATTTTGTTTTCATTTTTTATCCCTCTTGCATACACCGTTGTGGGTACAGTCAGGGAATAGCAAGGGGAGTGCCAGAATGAGATTATTGAATGTTGTTATTTAACTAATTGAATAGAAAAGGATAAATTAGATGGGGATTCATAAGGAGAATGAGCGGCTATGCAGAAAATTGCGCACTGTGCAAATTTCTGCATAGCAAGTTTTGGCGTTATACATCCGCCGGATCGATACCGTATTCCTGGAGTTTATACATCAATGCACGGCGACTGATGCCCAGCATTAAAGCAGTGCGGGTTCGGTTTCCTTCTTGTTGTTCCAGCACTTCCATAATGATGCGTTTTTCGACGCGTTTAATTTCCTCTTTTAAATTACGCTCACCGACAGGGGCTGTTTTTGCTTCACCAGCATTACAGACTGGCTGACGAATCTGCGGCGGAAGATCCTCAGAAAAAATGATCGGGCCTGAATTCATCACGACGGCGCGTTCAATAACGTTGGAAAGCTCTCGAATATTTCCCGGCCATGACCAGGCGGTAAGCAGTGACATTGCCATCGGATCGATGTCGATAATATCGCGCTGATTCTCACTACTGAATTTTTGCAAAAAGTGATTAGCTAACAGGGAAATATCTTCCCGGCGATCGCGCAGAGGCGGCAGTATTAAATGAATAACGTTAAGGCGATAAAAGAGATCTTCACGGAAGGTGCCTTCTTTCACCATTGCCTGCAAGTCGCGGTTGGTGGCAGCAATGATGCGGATATCAACTTTTATGGTCTGATGGCCGCCAATCCGTTCAAATTCCCGTTCCTGCAGAATGCGTAGTAATTTGGCTTGCAGTACCAGCGGCATTTCGCCAATTTCGTCGAGGAGCAGAGTACCTTCGTTGGCACGTTCAAATAATCCCTGACGCAAGGTTTGTGCACCAGTAAATGCACCTTTTTCATGACCAAACAGTTCACTTTCGAGCAACGATTCCGGCAGCGCCGCGCAGTTGACTTTAATGAACGGCCCCTTTGCCCGCCGCGAATTGTAGTGAATCGCTCTGGCAATCAACTCTTTCCCGGTGCCGCTTTCACCGCTAATCAAGACGCTGGCCTGAGAAAGGGCAATTTTGGCGGTGTCTTTGCAGATGTCCATCATCGCCGGGCTGTTGGTGAGAATGTGCCCCCATTGCCAGCTGGTGCTCAGTGCCTGGTGCAGATGACGGATCTCTTTTTTCATTGACTGGAGTTGTAAAGCGCGCTGAACGATTAAATTCAACTCATCGAGATCAAACGGTTTGATAACATAGTCGAAGGCTCCGCAGCGTAGTGCTTCGACGGCGGTTTCCACTTCAGCATAGGCCGTCATCAGAATAACGGGTGTCCGGGTCTCATGGCTGCGCATCTCCTTTAGTGCCTTGATGCCGTCCATCTCTGGCATGCGGATATCCATCAACACCACGTCAGGGTGAATATCGGCAAACAGGTGTAATGCTGTGCGCCCGTTGTTCGCACAATGTGTTTCGAATCCTTGTAGTGCAAAAGCGGTGCTCAGCATACGGCGAACATTATCTTCATCATCCACAATAAGGATGCGATTAATAGCAGTCATACAGTCTGATTTCCCTGCGGGTTGATCGGTAAAATAAGCGTGAAGGTTGCGCCGTAGCCCGGCAAACTGGCGACGCGAATATCACCCTGATGGGCATTAATGATGCGTTGACTTAACGCCAGACCAAGCCCGGTTCCTGAGGCTTTGGTAGTGAAAAAGGGATCGAAGATCTTTTTTTGCAGCGAGAGATCAATGCCACTGCCGTTGTCCTCTATCGAAATGGCCTGTTGCGAGTCGCTATACTGCCAGGTTCGAATGCGAATTTTCCCTCGTGCACTGATAGCCTGGACGGCATTGATCAGGATATTCAGTAGTACCTGTTTGAGCAGTTCACGATCGGCGTTAATCGGGCTTAATTCATTATCCAGTTCGCTTATGAAGTCGACCCGCGCTTGTACGCCGGCGGTTTGTACCAGTACCAGAGTTTCTTCAACCAATGCATTGAGGCTGACTTGTTGCCATTGACTGTGGCGTGGACGTGAAAATTCGAGCAATTGCTGAATAACTTTGTTAATTGAATCGATTTCTTTGAGTACTACGGACAGATATTCCTGATGTATTGGGTCACGGGTTTGTTGGCGCAAGATCTGTACATAACCACGAATAGCTGTTAGCGGATTACGTACTTCATGCGCCACGCCAGCCATCAGCTCACCCAGTGTGGCGAGGCGTTCTGCTTGCGCCATGCGGCGCTGGGTTTCTTTGCGGGCAGTTAAATCAGAGAAAATCACCAAAGCACCTATCATTTCACCGTGCGTGTTATGAATACGACTGGTCGTGACACTGAGTTCAATGGTGCGGTCACGGCCTGGAAAACTGATCTCCAGTGCTACATGTTCGGTGCCATGTTCCAGCGTATCCAGTACTGGACTGTAGAACTGAGTATTGTCGAACAACATGGAGTAAGGCTGCCCTACCAGTTCATGACGTTGATAGCCAGTGATGACTTCTGCTGCTGGGTTCATGGTGGTTACATCACCCTGGCGGTCAATGGCAATGACGCCATCGGCAGCGTTTTCAATAATCAGATCGTTAAGTGTTCGCGTTTCACGCAGTGCCTGGGCGAGGTTGTTAACACTCTGACTGATTTGCCCCATTTCACCGGGCAATTGTGGTAATCGAGTGGGAATATTTTGTGCCAGAGTCGAGAGGCCATCGGTGATGATATCTATATTGGCGCTCAGGCGACGGGAGAAAAGGACAATCAACAGCAGGCTTATCAGCAAACCGGCGGTGAGCACAATGATAATCCTCACATCCATTTTCCAGGCCTGGCGGCGAATATCTTCGGTTAATTCATTGGCCCAGATATAGCCGAGGATTTCACCATTACGCTCAATGGGAATCATTGAATTCAAAATATCGCCGCGCACCTGCCTGCCTGAATAAACCAAAGGGGTATTTGTACGCATGACTTCGCGACCAGGGTGATCTGCGGCAATGGTAACGCCCACATTATTCTGATATAGCGCTGAAGGCGCGTAGGTGATTATCGCATCCAGCGTTTTGTTGTAATAACCAGCGCCGATGCCAGGGAAGGCGTGAGTGATATTTTCGGTAATGGGGGCAAGTTCTGCATTTAATGCGCGGATACGCTCCTCACGCGGTAAGTCGATGTAGAGATCGTAGCGATTGCCTAGCGCCTGATTAAGCAGGTTGACCACGGCAGAAAGTTTTTTCTCTTTTTCAGATAAGATTGCTGAACGTCCTTCCGTTTCTACGATATAACCAATAGTAAGCGTTGGGACAATGACCATCAGGATTGCCATCAGGATCATTTGATTGCGTAAGCGGCGTGGATAAATCCACTTCATATAATGCATGCTGAAATCCACTAGTCTTGTCCGGTATATGACGATTATCAGAGGTTAAGGTGATGATTTCTCGGCGGTGTATCATATTCCAGAGAAGAGAGAACATTGCGGTAACACGCTTTTACCGCTACCTTAACCACACTCCATCGGTCACCTGAGGCGGAGCTTCGCCCCTTTGAAATACCTTGCTTCTTTTCGTACAACCCTGAAAGCCTCGCGCTACATGTTCAGAGCATTGGCGTTAGTGCTCTGGCTGTTGATTGCTTTTTCATCCGTTTTTTACATCGTTAATGCGTTACATCAGCGAGAATCGGAAATTCGTCAGGAATTTAATCTGAGTTCCGATCAGGCTCAGCGCTTTATTCAACGCACCTCTGATGTGATGAAAGAGCTGAAGTACATAGCTGAAAACCGCTTATCGGCAGAAAACGGTGTGCTTTCCCCGCGTGGACGAGAAACGCAGACGGATGTGCCTGCGTTTGAACCGCTGTTTGCTGACTCTGATTGTTCCGCAATGAGTAACACCTGGCGAGGTTCTCTGGAGTCATTGGCGTGGTTTATGCGCTACTGGCGCGATAATTTTTCTGCGGCTTACGATCTAAACCGGGTATTTTTAATCGGCAGCGATAACCTCTGCATGGCCAATTTCGGTCTGCGTGATATGCCAGTGGAACGCGATACCGCGTTAAAAGCTTTGCATGAACGCATTAATAAATATCGAAATGCACCACAAGATGATAGTGGCAGTAACCTCTACTGGATCAGCGAAGGTCCACGCCCTGGCGTCGGGTATTTTTACGCCTTGACGCCAGTTTATCTGGCGAACCGGTTGCAGGCGCTTTTGGGTGTCGAGCAAACCATCCGGATGGAGAACTTTTTCTTACCTGGTACGTTGCCGATGGGGGTTACCATTCTTGATGAAAATGGTCATATCCTGATTTCGCTTACCGGACCAGAAAGCAAAATTAAGGGCGATCCTCGCTGGATGCAGGAACGCTCCTGGTTTGGCTATACGGAAGGGTTCCGGGAGCTGGTGCTGAAGAAAAATCTGCCACCCTCATCGCTAAGCATCGTTTATTCAGTGCCAGTTGATAAAGTGCTGGAACGCATTCGCATGTTGATCCTTAACGCAATTTTGCTGAATGTGCTTGCCGGAGCTGCATTGTTTACTCTCGCGCGGATGTACGAGCGGCGTATTTTCATTCCGGCGGAAAGCGACGCCCTGCGACTGGAAGAACATGAGCAGTTTAATCGCAAGATTGTCGCCTCCGCGCCAGTGGGTATCTGCATTTTGCGTACCGCTGATGGCGTCAATATTTTAAGTAACGAACTGGCGCATACCTATCTCAATATGCTTACGCATGAGGACCGCCAACGGCTGACACAAATTATCTGTGGGCAGCAGGTCAATTTTGTTGATGTCCTGACCAGCAACAATACCAATCTGCAAATCAGCTTCGTCCATTCGCGCTATCGTAATGAAAACGTGGCCATTTGTGTGCTGGTGGATGTTTCTTCGCGCGTGAAGATGGAAGAGTCGTTGCAGGAGATGGCACAAGCAGCGGAACAGGCGAGCCAGTCAAAATCGATGTTCCTGGCCACCGTCAGTCATGAGCTGCGAACGCCGCTGTATGGCATTATCGGTAACCTGGATCTGTTGCAAACCAAAGAGTTACCGAAAGGCGTCGATCGTCTGGTGACGGCAATGAACAACTCTTCCAGCCTGTTGTTGAAAATTATCAGCGATATTCTCGATTTCTCGAAAATTGAATCAGAACAGTTGAAGATCGAACCGCGTGAGTTTTCACCGCGTGAAGTGATGAACCACATCACCGCCAACTATTTACCGCTGGTGGTACGCAAGCAGTTAGGCTTGTACTGCTTTATTGAACCGGATGTGCCAGTGGCCTTAAATGGCGACCCGATGCGTTTACAGCAGGTCATCTCCAACCTGTTGAGTAACGCCATAAAATTCACCGATACCGGCTGTATAGTTTTTCATGTTCGCGCTGATGGCGATTATCTCTCTATCCGTGTTCGCGATACCGGCGTGGGGATTCCGGCGAAAGAAGTCGTGCGCTTGTTTGATCCCTTCTTCCAGGTCGGAACGGGCGTACAGCGAAACTTCCAGGGGACCGGTCTGGGTCTGGCGATTTGTGAAAAACTGATCAGCATGATGGACGGCGACATCTCGGTAGATTCAGAACCGGGAATGGGCAGCCAGTTTACCGTGCGTATTCCGTTGTACGGCGCTCAGTACCCGCAGAAAAAAGGCGTGGAAGGGTTGAGTGGTAAACGCTGCTGGCTGGCGGTCCGCAATGCGTCGCTCTGTCAGTTCCTGGAAACCAGTTTGCAGCGCAGCGGCATCGTCGTTACAACATACGAAGGGCAGGAACCGACTCCCGAAGATGTGTTAATTACTGACGAGGTAGTGAGTAAAAAATGGCAGGGCAGAGCGGTAGTGACCTTCTGTCGTCGCCATATTGGTATTCCGCTGGAGAAAGCGCCAGGGGAGTGGGTACACAGTGTGGCTGCCCCGCATGAGCTACCGGCATTGTTGGCGCGTATTTATTTGATCGAGATGGAGAGCGACGATCCTGCTAACGCTCTGCCGTCGACGGACAAAGCGGTCAGCGATAACGACGATATGATGATTCTGGTCGTGGATGATCATCCGATTAACCGGCGTCTTCTGGCAGATCAGTTGGGATCGTTGGGCTATCAATGTAAAACCGCGAATGATGGCGTCGATGCGCTTAATGTACTTAGCAAGAATCATATTGATATCGTGCTTAGCGACGTCAACATGCCAAATATGGATGGTTACCGCTTGACGCAACGCATTCGTCAGTTGGGACTGACGTTGCCGGTAATCGGAGTAACTGCTAATGCGTTGGCTGAAGAGAAGCAGCGGTGTCTGGAGTCCGGTATGGACAGCTGCCTGTCGAAGCCGGTAACGCTGGATGTGATAAAACAGACGCTGACGGTATATGCCGAGAGGGTCAGGAAATCGCGGGAATCGTAGGACGGATAAGGCGTTTACGCCGCATCTGGCATTCAGTGCAAATGCCAGATGCGACGCTGACGCGTCTTATCTGGCCTACTTTAATGTAATCTGTTGAAATAATGGGAATCGTAGGACGGATAAGGCGTTTACGCCGCATCCGGCAATCCGTGCAAATGCCAGATAAGACACTGACGCGTCTTATCTGGCCTACAGGTGATTAGTCTTTATCTGCCGGACTTAAGGTCACAGAAGAGAGATAATTCAGCAGAGCAATATCGTTCTCGACACCCAGCTTCATCATTGCAGATTTCTTCTGGCTACTGATGGTTTTAATACTGCGGTTCAGCTTTTTAGCGATCTCGGTCACCAGGAAGCCTTCCGCAAACAGGCGCAGAACTTCACTCTCTTTTGGCGAGAGACGCTTGTCACCATAACCACCAGCACTGATTTTTTCCAACAGGCGAGAAACGCTTTCCGGGGTAAATTTCTTCCCTTTCTGCAGCGCGGCGAGAGCTTTCGGCAGATCGGTCGGTGCACCTTGTTTCAGCACGATCCCTTCGATATCCAGATCCAATACCGCACTAAGAATCGCCGGGTTGTTGTTCATGGTCAGAACAATGATCGACAGGCTTGGGAAATGGCGCTTGATGTACTTGATTAAGGTAATGCCATCGCCGTACTTATCGCCAGGCATGGAGAGATCGGTAATCAACACATGTGCATCCAGTTTCGGCAAGTTGTTGATCAGTGCTGTAGAGTCTTCAAATTCGCCGACAACATTCACCCACTCAATTTGCTCAAGTGATTTGCGAATACCGAACAAGACTATCGGATGGTCATCGGCAATAATTACGTTCATATTGTTCATGTAATAGGCTACCTTGCTACAGCAAGCTCTTGACATAACTGTCAATGTCGCTGATGTATTTTTCTATTCCTGGAACATCCTTCTCACGAATCAGATGTTCCAGCGTTTCACATAACTGCTTGCCGGGTACCAGATTTAGCATGGCAAATACGCCTTTAAGACGATGAGCCGTTTGGGCTAACGCAGCAAAGTCACTGGTTGCTGCTTCAGTATATAGCCTCTTAACATCATCCGGTACTGTGTCTACAAAGAGCGCATAATAGCCGCTGGCATGGAGTTGCGCATTTTCATCTCCGCCCAGAGGCGATTCTGTCACCTCTTCCTGCGCCAGTTGCACTTCAATTAATTGTAAGACCGCTTCCTGCATAGCGTTGCTCATATTGAAATTGACGCACAATTGACCAGGCCCAATTTCCCGTACGCCAGACTCATCATCGCTTAAAAGCAAGCCAGAGGCAGTAAGATTAGACGGATTATCCGTTAAAAAGATATCATAATCTTGACTAATTAATCTTTCATCGGGTGTGATACAGGTTGCACCCCAATTTTCTAACTGGCGAGTGACAATATTCCGAATTTCTGCCGAAGTAACATCCACCATTACGCAGACATCATCCAGTAATCGCTCTTCTTCCTCTTCAACTTCCGGGTCAGCTGCGAGCATTTTGATATGCACAGAGTAGCGTGTACCAAGCCCATCCCGCGTTTTGATGTTTAAATGACCGCCCAGTTTACGCGCCAGTTGATCGCTCAGCCAGAATGCCAGCGGGTCCGCCTTGCCATAGCGATCGTTTTGGGTCTGGTTGATAAACGGGAAGTGCAAATTATCCATTTCATGAATGCTTACGCCTTCTCCAGTGTCCAGAATGCGGAACGTCAGGCGGTCTTCGGAGGACTCATCCTGATCAACCTCAAGGGTGATTTTTCCCAATTGCGTTGAGGTCACGGCATATTGCATCAGTAGTAGCAAAATACGTCGTAAGGCATCGCGATCGCCGCGGCGCATATCGTGTGCTTTCAGATGATTGTTAATCAGCAGTTGCAGACCTTTACGCTTGATGGCAGGCAACACTGAAGGCACTACTTCATCAATTAAATCCTGCACGGAGAACAGCTCCGTCTCACTTTTCCAGCTATCGTCCGCAAGCATGTTCGCTAACTGTATTTCATCGACCAGCCGCACCAGCACATCTGCCTGATTCGCCAGTTGTTTGCCTTCCGGGGCGTTGAGTTTAGCCGCGCTCTCCGCCAGGGACTGTGCGGGTTCTTTCAGCGCATCGCCAATGTTTTTCATAAAGGTCATCCGCCCCTGCTGGTTTTTCTCATACAGACGCTGCGCCTGCTTGAGTTTCTTGTTTACCAGCACTTCGCGATCCTGATCGCGAATAATGAAAATTTGTGTGCGCGGCGCAACCTGGCTGCGGAACATGCGGATCTCATACAGCTCGTTATTGATCGTCGCCTGAATAATCCCCTGATGCTGTTCCGCCATGGTGGTGATGTTTTGCAGATTCAAATGCGGCAGCAAATGATCGGCAATTTTGTTACTTATGACTGTGCGGTTCGATTCCTGATCGTGAACCAGCAGGCCGAGCGGCAGCAGTGAGACTATCTCTTCATTAATTGCCCGTAAAATGCGCAATTCGTTATTGACCGCCGTGCTGGGGACGCTTTCTGTACTGCGGCTGGAGAAATGGCGGAATGTGGTATAGCCAAATAACGCCAGCGCCAGCAAACCGATGTTCAGCAGCAGTGGCAGCAGAATGTTTTGCAACGTATCCAGCAGTAAGGTGCCGTAAGGAACCTGCCAGACCAGGCGCATATCGGTAGAGTTGAGTGCCGAGGAGATTTCAATCTTCGTACTGTTAAAGTGGATACTGACGCTATCCGTCCCTTCTTTCTCATTTTCATTGTTTCCCGTTGCCGTCGCGTCTGGCTCAAGGCGGAAACTGTCCAGCGGCATACCCGGTGGGATCAAATCATTAATCGGCAGATCAAAAGCCACGACCGTTGCCAGATGTCCCGGCTGGTTGAACGTGGTACGCAAGGTAAAGTAATGACCGTTCTGCCAGGCCAGGCGGCGCATGTTAGAAAAACTTTCGCGTTCATCGAGGGCGTTGGCCTGTTGCAACATCTCTGCACGACGTGAATCAACAATGTCGCTGACGGTCGATTCTTTAAATCCGGAGGTGAGATCTTTGAGGGGCAGGGTTGAGATCAGCACCAGACTGTTATCCTGACCATTCAGGTAATACATCGACCACGGTACATTTTCTGCGCCCCACAATGTGTCCAGATAGGTGGACATCCGTTGAGTCATCTCAAGCGTTGAGTTGTCGTGAGAGCCAAAGATTAAGGCTTCCGTTTTGCGGCGTGGTTTTTCCAGATAGTAGACATCCTGTTTCAGGCGCGTCTCTTGTAAACCTTCGCCGGAGGAGGGGGAGGTCGTCGCGGCAATGTTGTCGTAGATCTGCCAGGTCACGTAACGCCAGGTATCGACGCGCTTTTGGATTGCGTGGGTAATGTCGACAATCTGGTAACTTTTATCTTTCAGCCAGGCGTTAACGGCGCTTTGTACCATTACACCCATCGTCACCAGTAACACAATGATCAACAGTAAAAAGAAGCGGGTAATGCTCCCCGGTAGGAGTGAAAAGCGGGTCGTGGCCGTTGTCTCTTTCTGACGCATTCGTGTTTATGACCTGTTAAAACTTCGCGAAGTGATAGGGCAGTATAAAGGGTACAGTGTGAAATTCCAGACTCTTACCTGATTGATGATTCTCTATTCTCCAGTGATATTTATCATCCTGCATTGGGTGAAATAGATGTACAAGCGCCATTTTGCTGTACAAATAACCTACAAAAAGCCCAACGAAATTAATTGCAAATAAACGAAGATTGCTGGAAATTATGCCTATGTTAATTATTTGTGAAATAGTTAACAGGCGTTATAGTTTTTCTGTGGTAGCACAGAATAATGAAAAGTGTGTAAAGAAGGGTAAAAAAAACCGGATGCGAGGCATCCGGTTGAAATAGGGGTAAACAGACATTCAGAAATGAATGACGGTAATAAATAAAGTTAATGATGATAGCGGAAGATATTCTAGTTGCGAGTGAAGGTTTTGTTTTGACATTCAGTGCTGTCAAATAATTAAGAATAAGTTATTGATTTTAACCTTGAATTAATATTGCTTGATGTTAGGTGCTTATTTGGTCATTCCGCAATAATCTTAAAAAGTTCCCTTTCATTTACATTCTGAAACATCTATAGCGATAAATGAAACATCTTAAAAGTTTTAGTATCATATTCGTGTTGGATTATTCTGCATTTTTGGGGAGAATGGACTTGCCGACTGATTAATGAGGGTTAATCAGTATGCAGTGGCATAAAAAAGCAAATAAAGGCATATAACAGAGGGTTAATAACATGAAAGTTAAAGTACTGTCCCTCCTGGTCCCAGCTCTGCTGGTAGCAGGCGCAGCAAACGCTGCTGAAGTTTACAACAAAGACGGCAACAAATTAGATCTGTACGGTAAAGTAGACGGCCTGCACTATTTCTCTGACGACAAGTCTGTAGATGGCGACCAGACCTACATGCGTCTTGGCTTCAAAGGTGAAACTCAGGTTACTGACCAACTGACCGGTTACGGCCAGTGGGAATATCAGATCCAGGGCAACAGCGCTGAAAACGAAAACAACTCCTGGACCCGTGTGGCATTCGCAGGTCTGAAATTCCAGGATGTGGGTTCTTTCGACTACGGTCGTAACTACGGCGTTGTTTATGACGTAACTTCCTGGACCGACGTCCTGCCAGAATTCGGTGGCGACACTTACGGTTCTGACAACTTCATGCAGCAGCGTGGTAACGGCTTCGCGACCTACCGTAACACCGACTTCTTCGGTCTGGTTGACGGCCTGAACTTTGCTGTTCAGTACCAGGGTAAAAACGGTAGCGTAGATGGCGAAGGCATGACCAACAATGGTCGTGGTGCTCTGCGTCAGAACGGCGACGGCGTTGGCGGTTCTATCACTTATGATTACGAAGGCTTCGGTATCGGTGCTGCAGTGTCCAGCTCCAAACGTACTGACGCTCAGAATGGTACTTACGTAGTTGATAATGTAACTCATAACTACATCGGTACTGGCGACCGTGCTGAAACCTACACTGGTGGTCTGAAATACGACGCTAACAACATCTACCTGGCTGCTCAGTACACCCAGACCTACAACGCAACTCGCGTAGGTTCCCTGGGTTGGGCGAACAAAGCACAGAACTTCGAAGCTGTTGCTCAGTACCAGTTCGACTTCGGTCTGCGTCCGTCCCTGGCTTACCTGCAGTCTAAAGGTAAAAACCTGGGTGTCATCAATGGCCGTAACTACGACGACGAAGATATCCTGAAATATGTTGATGTTGGTGCGACCTACTACTTCAACAAAAACATGTCCACCTACGTTGACTACAAAATCAACCTGCTGGACGACAACCAGTTCACTCGTGACGCTGGCATCAACACTGATAACATCGTAGCTCTGGGCCTGGTTTACCAGTTCTAATCTCGATTGATATCGAACAAAGGGCCTGCGGGCCCTTTTTTCATTGTTTTCAGCGTACAAACACAGTTTTTTGGTGTACTCTTGCGACCGTTCGCATGAGGATAATCACGTATGGAAATAAGCTTTACCCGCGTGGCACTGCTGGCTGCCGCGCTCTTCTTTGTTGGTTGCGATCAAAAACCACAACCCGCCAAAACCCACGCTACTGAAGTTACCGTTCTTGAAGGCAAAACCATGGGTACCTTCTGGCGTGCCAGCATCCCGGGCATTGACGCCAAACGCAGTGCCGAACTTAAAGAAAAGATTCAGACCCAACTGGACGCTGACGATCAGCTGCTTTCGACCTATAAAAAAGATTCCGCGCTGATGCGCTTTAACGACTCGCAAAGTTTGTCGCCGTGGCCGGTAAGTGAAGCGATGGCCGATATCGTCACCACCTCGCTGCGCATTGGCGCAAGGACCGATGGTGCGATGGATATAACCATCGGGCCGCTGGTGAATCTGTGGGGCTTTGGTCCGGAACAACAACCGGTTCAAATTCCGAGCCAGGAACAGATCGATGCGATGAAAGCCAAAACCGGCTTACAGCACCTGACGGTCATTAATCAGTCGCATCAGCAATATCTGCAAAAAGACCTGCCGGATTTATATGTCGATCTCTCCACCGTCGGCGAAGGTTATGCGGCGGATCACCTGGCACGCTTGATGGAGCAGGAAGGGATTTCCCGCTATCTGGTGTCGGTGGGCGGCGCGCTGAACAGCCGTGGTATGAACGGTGCTGGCGAGCCGTGGCGGGGGGGGATTCAAAAACCAACCGATAAAGAAAACGCGGTTCAGGCCGTGGTGGATATCAACGGTCATGGGATTAGTACCTCTGGCAGCTACCGTAACTATTACGAACTGGACGGCAAACGTCTTTCTCATGTTATCGATCCGCAAACCGGGCGTCCTATCGAACACAATCTCGTATCCGTGACGGTGATTGCCCCGACGGCGCTGGAAGCCGATGCCTGGGATACTGGCTTAATGGTACTCGGACCGGAGAAAGCCAAAGAGGTTGTTCGCCGGGAAGGACTGGCGGTCTACATGATCACCAAAGAGGGCGATAATTTTAAAACCTGGATGTCGCCGCAGTTTAAAAGCTTCCTTATCAGCGAAAAAAATTAAAGCGCAAGATTGTTGGTTTTTGCGCGATGGTGACCGGGCAGACTAACGGCTATCCTTAACCAGGGAGCTGATTATGAAAAACGCCACATGTTTAACTGACGATCAACGCTGGCAATCTGTCTTAGCCCGCGACCCGAACGCCGACGGCGAATTCGTTTTCGCCGTGCGCACCACGGGTATCTTTTGCCGTCCGTCTTGCCGAGCCAGACATGCCTTGCGGGAAAATGTCTCCTTCTACGCAAATGCCAGCGAGGCGCTTGCCGCTGGCTTTCGTCCCTGCAAACGTTGTCAGCCAGACAAAGCCAATCCCCGGCAACATCGCCTTGATAAAATTACCCACGCCTGCCGACTTCTGGAACAGGAAACGCCTGTAACGCTGGAAGCCTTAGCCGACCAGGTGGCGATGAGTCCATTTCATTTGCATCGGTTGTTTAAAGCGACTACCGGAATGACGCCTAAAGCCTGGCAACAGGCCTGGCGCGCTCGCCGTTTGCGCGAATTGCTGGCGAAAGGGGAGAGCGTGACTACATCTATTCTTAACGCCGGATTCCCCGACAGCAGCAGTTACTACCGCAAAGCCGACGAAACGCTGGGCATGACGGCTAAACAATTCCGTCACGGTGGCGAAAATCTGGCGGTGCGTTACGCGCTGGCTGATTGTGAGCTGGGCCGTTGCCTGGTGGCAGAAAGTGAGCGGGGGATTTGCGCGATATTACTGGGCGATGATGACGCGACACTAATCAGCGAGTTACAGCAGATGTTTCCCGCTGCCGACAGCGCGCCTGCCGATCTTACGTTTCAGCAACATGTGCGTGAAGTGATCGCCAGCCTCAATCAACGCGATACGCCGCTGACGTTACCACTGGACATTCGCGGCACTGCTTTTCAGCAACAAGTCTGGCAGGCACTGCGCACGATACCTTGCGGTGAAACCGTCAGTTATCAGCAACTGGCTAACGCCATTGGCAAACCGAAAGCGGTACGGGCCGTTGCCAGCGCCTGTGCCGCCAACAAGCTAGCTATCGTTATACCTTGTCATCGAGTGGTCCGTGGTGATGGCACACTTTCCGGTTACCGCTGGGGCGTGTCGCGCAAAGCGCAACTGCTGCGCCGCGAAGCTGAAAATGAGGAAAGGTAATGTTGGATCTGTTTGCCGATGCTGAACCGTGGCAAGAACCACTGGCGGCTGGAGCGGTGATTTTGCACCGTTTTGCTTTTAACGCTGCGGAGCAACTGATCCGCGATATTAATGACGTTGCCAGCCAGTCGCCGTTTCGCCAGATGGTCACTCCAGGCGGATATACCATGTCGGTGGCGATGACCAACTGTGGGCATCTGGGCTGGACGACCCATCGGCAAGGTTATCTCTATTCGCCCATTGATCCGCAAACAAATAAACCGTGGCCCGCCATGCCGCAGAGTTTTCATCATTTATGTCAACGTGCGGCTACGGCGGCGGGCTATCCAGATTTCCAGCCAGATGCCTGTTTGATCAACCGCTACGTTCCTGGCGCGAAACTGTCGCTGCATCAGGATAAAGACGAACCGGATCTGCCCGCGCCAATTGTTTCTGTTTCTCTGGGCTTACCCGCGATTTTTCAATTTGGCGGCCTGAAACGAAATGATCTGCTCAAACGTTTGTTGTTGGAACATGGCGATGTGGTGGTATGGGGGGGTGAGTCGCGGCTGTTTTATCATGGCATTCAACCGTTGAAAGTGGGGGTTCATCCACTCACCACCGACTGCCGCTACAACCTGACATTCCGTCAGGCAGGTAAAAAAGAATAAAAATAAGAATTATTATTGCTGTGCGCACGAAGATGTTTAAACTGCGGGCTGTAATTCATTGTCCGGGTTTTCTGCATGGAACTTCTTGTACTTGTCTGGCGGCAGTATCGCTGGCCATTTATCAGTGTGATGGCGCTAAGCCTCGCCAGTGCGGCATTAGGCATTGGCTTAATTGCTTTTATCAATCAGCGCCTTATCGAAACGGCGGATACCAGTCTGCTGGTATTGCCGGAGTTTCTGGGGTTATTGCTGCTGTTGATGGCCGTCACTCTCGGATCGCAACTGGCGCTCACCACTTTGGGGCATCACTTCGTTTACCGACTGCGTAGTGAATTTATCAAGCGGATTCTCGATACTCACGTCGAGCGCATTGAACAACTCGGTAGCGCCTCGTTGCTGGCGGGATTAACCAGCGATGTGCGCAATATCACCATTGCTTTTGTGCGTCTGCCGGAACTGGTGCAGGGGATCATTCTCACTATCGGTTCAGCGGCGTATTTGTGGATGCTGTCGGGCAAAATGTTGCTGGTAACGGCTATCTGGATGGCAGTCACCATCTGGGGCGGTTTTGTGCTGGTGGCGCGGGTGTACAAACATATGGCGACCCTGCGTGAAACCGAAGATAAGCTGTACACGGATTTTCAAACTGTACTCGAAGGGCGCAAAGAGCTGACTCTGAACCGTGAACGCGCCGAGTATGTGTTTAACAACCTCTACATTCCTGATGCGCAAGAGTATCGCCATCATATTATTCGCGCAGACACCTTCCATCTTAGTGCCGTGAACTGGTCAAACATCATGATGCTGGGCGCTATCGGCCTGGTGTTCTGGATGGCGAACAGTCTCGGTTGGGCTGATACCAACGTTGCTGCGACCTATTCGTTGACGCTGTTATTCCTGCGTACGCCGCTGCTTTCGGCGGTTGGCGCATTGCCGACGCTGCTGACGGCGCAGGTGGCGTTTAACAAGCTGAACAAATTCGCGCTCGCGCCTTTCAAAGCAGAGTTTCCGCGCCCGCAGGCTTTTCCCAACTGGCAAACGCTGGAGCTGCGTAACGTGACGTTTGCTTATCAGGATAACGCGTTTTCCGTTGGGCCGATTAACCTCACCATCAAACGTGGTGAACTGCTGTTTCTGATTGGTGGCAACGGTAGTGGAAAATCGACGCTGGCGATGTTGCTGACGGGCTTGTACCAACCACAAAGCGGCGAAATCTTGCTGGATGGCAAACCTGTCAGCGGCGAACAACCGGAAGATTATCGCAAACTGTTTTCGGCAGTGTTTACCGATGTCTGGCTGTTTGATCAACTGCTGGGGCCGGAGGGGCAACCCGCTAACCCGCAACTGGTTGAGAAGTGGCTGGCGCAGCTGAAAATGGCTCATAAGCTTGAGTTAAGCAACGGGCGTATTGTTAACCTGAAGTTATCAAAAGGGCAGAAAAAACGCGTGGCGCTGTTGCTGGCGCTGGCAGAAGAACGCGATATTATCCTGCTGGATGAATGGGCGGCGGATCAGGATCCACACTTCCGTCGTGAGTTTTATCAGGTGCTGCTGCCGCTGATGCAGGAGATGGGTAAAACTATTTTCGCCATCAGTCATGATGATCATTACTTTATCCACGCCGACCGCCTGCTGGAAATGCGCAACGGGCAACTTAGCGAGCTGACAGGCGAAGAGCGCGATGCTGCTTCGCGTGATGCCGTTGCCCGGACGGCATAATATTACGACGCTGACCTGGCGGACTGCTGCCGCCAGGTCAATATTCTAAAAATACCTTCGTTTCTAATAACCCTATAATTAATCAACGAAATTATAATGTTTCTAAAATTAGAATATAATTTATAAACATTATTTAAATGTTGTTACTTAAGTGTTACCGTTGATGCCGCGCAAATCTCACCTGCAATAAAGCGACTAAAAGTAAGGCATTAACAAGATGAAAAAAGTGACTGCCATGCTCTTCTCGATGACCGTGGGGCTTAATGCCGTTTCGATGGCGGCAAAAGCGAAAGCGTCCGAGGAGCAGGAAACTGATGTACTGTTGATTGGCGGCGGCATTATGAGCGCCACGTTGGGGACCTATTTACGCGAGCTGGAGCCTGAATGGTCGATGACCATGGTGGAGCGCCTGGAAGGTGTCGCGCAGGAGAGTTCGAACGGCTGTAACAACGCCGGAACCGGGCATTCTGCACTGATGGAACTCAATTACACCCCGCAAAATGCCGACGGCAGCATCAGTATTGAAAAAGCAGTCGCCATTAACGAAGCATTTCAGATTTCGCGCCAGTTCTGGGCGCACCAGGTCGAGCGCGGTGTGCTGCGTACTCCGCGTTCATTTATCAATACCGTTCCGCATATGAGCTTTGTCTGGGGCGAGGATAACGTTAATTTCCTGCGCGCCCGTTACGCCGCGTTGCAACAAAGCTCGCTGTTTCGCGGTATGCGTTACTCTGAAGATCACGCGCAGATCAAAGAGTGGGCACCGTTAGTGATGGAAGGGCGCGATCCGCAACAGAAAGTAGCGGCAACACGCACAGAAATTGGCACTGATGTGAACTATGGCGAGATCACCCGCCAGTTGATCGCCTCCTTACAGAAGAAATCTAACTTCTCGCTGCAACTCAGCAGCGAAGTCCGCGCCCTAAAGCGTAATGACGATAACAGCTGGACCGTCACCGTTGCCGATCTGAAAAACGGCACTGCACAGAATATCCGCGCCAAATTTGTCTTTATCGGCGCGGGCGGTGCGGCGCTGAAACTGTTACAGGAATCGGGGATTCCGGAGGCGAAAGACTACGCCGGTTTCCCGGTGGGTGGACAGTTCCTTGTTTCGGAAAACCCGGACGTGGTTAATCACCATCTGGCGAAGGTTTACGGTAAAGCATCCGTTGGCGCACCACCGATGTCGGTTCCGCATATCGATACCCGTGTTCTTGACGGTAAACGCGTAGTGCTGTTTGGGCCATTTGCCACCTTCTCAACCAAATTCCTCAAAAACGGTTCATTATGGGATCTGATGAGTTCCACCACCACCTCTAACGTGATGCCGATGATGCACGTTGGGCTGGATAATTTCGATCTGGTGAAATATCTGGTGAGTCAGGTGATGTTGAGTGAAGAGGATCGTTTTGAAGCGTTGAAAGAGTACTATCCGCAGGCGAAAAAAGAGGACTGGCGTTTGTGGCAAGCGGGGCAGCGCGTGCAGATTATCAAGCGTGATGCCGATAAAGGTGGCGTACTGCGTCTGGGTACTGAAGTCGTCAGTGACCAGCAAGGGACCATTGCCGCGCTCTTGGGGGCATCGCCAGGAGCGTCAACCGCCGCGCCGATTATGTTGAATCTGCTGGAAAAAGTATTTGGCGATCGCGTTTCCAGCCCGCAATGGCAGGCTACGTTGAAAGCGATCGTTCCGTCTTATGGACGCAAGCTGAACGGTGATGTAGCGGCAACAGAACGCGAGTTGCAGTACACCAGCGAAGTGCTGGGGCTGAAATACGACAAGCCGCAGGCAGCAGATAGTACGCCGAAACCGCAGTTGAAACCGCAACCCGTTCAAAAAGAAGTGGCGGATATTGCGTTGTAATGATGTGCCACATCCGGCATGGTTTGCCGGATGTGGCGTATGCTGATAAGACGCTTCAGCGTCGCATCAGGCAACCGGCTCGGGCGTTAGATGTCGGATGCGGCGTAACCGCCTTATTCGGCCTACGGGTTGCAGCACTTCACAGCAGTTTAGCGGACAACCGCGTTGTCAATTTTCTCTTCCGCCTTCCAGACACGGTACTTCACATCCACATTGTCTGGCGTATACACCACGATCGGCAGCTTGCTGTTGTAACGCAGCATTCCAGCATCGCCCAGATACGCGGTGACAAATTTCTTCTCTTTCTTGCCATCCGGGCAAGCCATCATCGTGGAAACCGGCGAGCTAACTTTATCAAAGACATAATAATCATAGCCCCAGCCTTCCAGCGTTTTGCTTTCCAGCTTCCCGCCGAGACGATGCAAATTGCAGTCGACTTCCAGCGTCTGACCGATTAACAGTTCTACTTTCAGGGTAGATTCATCTTCTTGCGGAGTTAACTGAATCACCTGACGCTTCATGCCTTTTTCAGCTTGTGGATAAGGTGCGATTTTTTCCAGTGGCTGGACGCTTTCTGCCGCCCAGGCGGAAGTGGTGGCGAAAGCGGCAAACAATACTGCAGGTAGAATGGTCTTCATTTTTTTGCTTTCCTTCTTCATTTATAGGTTTTCACCGATGATGTCGCTGAAGGTTAACATATTCATCAGATTTATTAATTTGCTTTATGAATAACTTAAAGAACATTCAGATAATTTTACCTGCTCTTTTAGTGTTAAATTCTGATGAGAAAACAAACCAGCAGAAATATCTCTGGCGAATTAATCGCTATATAAATATGTTTATAACCATTTGAAATGTGAGCAAAAGCCCGTTTTTGCCACGCTTCCCGCCACTCTTTTGATCCTGCTACAGGTTTTACCCCGATCGGGGTATGCATCTTTGACACATCCTTTAATATCTTAGCGGCTATAAAAATGGCTTATTAATTATGCGGTTTATTTGGTCGCTCTCAATTTTCAGAGCGCGTTAATGATGGAAGGTCAATGTGAAGATTGATGCATCCCGTCGGGGCATACTCACTGGTCGCTGGCGCAAAGCCAGTAACGGTATCCGTCCGCCCTGGTCCGGTGATGAATCTCATTTTCTGACCCATTGCACCCGCTGCGACGCCTGTATTAATGCTTGTGAAAACAACATTCTGCAACGCGGCGCGGGTGGTTATCCGAGCGTTAATTTCAAAAATAACGAGTGCAGCTTCTGCTACGCCTGCGCGCAGGCTTGCCCCGAATCACTATTTTCTCCGCGCCACACCAGGGCCTGGGATTTGCAGTTCACTATCGGGGAAGCCTGCCTGGCGTATCAGTCAGTTGAATGCCGCCGCTGTCAGGATAGCTGTGAGCCAATGGCAATTATCTTTCGCCCGACGCTCTCCGGGATCTACCAGCCGCAACTTAATAGCCAACTTTGCAACGGATGTGGAGCATGTGCAGCCAGCTGTCCGGTATCAGCCATAACTGCGGAGTATCTCCATGCACACTAACTGGCAAGTTTGCAGCCTGGTCGTGCAGGCCAAAAGCGAACGAATTTCAGACATCAGCACCCAACTGAACGCCTTTACCGGCTGTGAAGTTGCTGTCAGCGACGCGCCGAGCGGTCAGTTGATTGTGGTGGTGGAAGCAGAAGACAGCGAAACGCTGATCCAAACCATTGAGTCAGTACGCAACGTAGAGGGCGTGCTGGCGGTGTCGCTGGTTTATCACCAGCAGGAAGAGCAAGGTGAGGAAACACCATGAAACTCAGTCGTCGTAGCTTTATGAAAGCTAACGCCGTTGCGGCCGCTGCGGCGGCTGCCGGTCTCAGCGTGCCGGGCGTTGCCCGCGCCGTTGTTGGTCAGCAGGAAGCCATTAAATGGGATAAAGCGCCGTGCCGTTTCTGCGGTACGGGTTGCGGCGTTCTGGTCGGAACGCAGCAGGGGCGTGTGGTGGCCTGTCAGGGCGACCCGGACGCACCGGTTAACCGTGGCCTGAACTGCATTAAGGGCTATTTCCTGCCCAAAATCATGTACGGTAAAGACCGTTTGACGCAGCCGCTGCTGCGTATGAAAAACGGTAAATATGACAAAGAAGGCGAATTTACCCCAATCACCTGGGATCAGGCCTTCGATGTGATGGAAGAGAAATTTAAGACTGCCCTGAAAGAAAAAGGGCCGGAATCGATCGGTATGTTCGGTTCTGGTCAGTGGACTATCTGGGAAGGTTATGCCGCGTCCAAGTTGTTCAAAGCGGGCTTCCGTTCGAACAACATCGACCCGAACGCGCGTCACTGTATGGCGTCGGCAGTAGTTGGCTTTATGCGTACCTTTGGTATGGATGAGCCGATGGGCTGCTACGACGACATCGAGCAGGCTGACGCGTTTGTGCTGTGGGGCGCAAACATGGCGGAGATGCACCCGATCCTCTGGTCGCGCATCACTAACCGTCGTCTCTCTAACCAGAACGTTACCGTGGCGGTGCTTTCTACCTACCAGCATCGTAGCTTCGAGCTGGCGGATAACGGCATCATCTTTACGCCGCAATCTGACCTGGTGATCCTGAACTATATCGCCAACTATATCATTCAAAACAATGCGATAAATCAGGACTTCTTCAGCAAACACGTTAACCTGCGCAAAGGGGCGACGGACATCGGCTACGGTTTACGTCCGACCCATCCGCTGGAAAAAGCAGCGAAGAATCCGGGTTCTGACGCCTCCGAACCAATGAGCTTTGAAGATTACAAAGCCTTCGTTGCTGAATATACGCTGGAAAAAACCGCCGAAATGACCGGCGTGCCGAAAGACCAGTTAGAACAACTGGCGCAGCTGTATGCCGATCCGAACAAGAAAGTCATCTCCTACTGGACGATGGGCTTCAACCAGCATACCCGTGGTGTATGGGCCAACAACCTAGTCTACAACCTGCACCTGCTGACCGGCAAAATTTCCCAGCCGGGTTGCGGTCCGTTCTCCCTGACCGGGCAGCCTTCCGCGTGTGGTACTGCGCGTGAAGTGGGCACCTTTGCTCACCGTCTGCCTGCGGACATGGTGGTGACTAACGAGAAACATCGTGATATTTGCGAGAAGAAGTGGAATATCCCGAGTGGCACCATTCCGGCGAAAATCGGTCTGCACGCGGTGGCACAAGACCGTGCGCTGAAAGACGGCAAACTGAATGTTTACTGGACCATGTGTACCAATAACATGCAGGCCGGACCGAACATTAATGAAGAGCGTATGCCGGGCTGGCGCGATCCGCGCAACTTTATCATCGTTTCCGATCCGTATCCGACGGTCAGTGCGCTGGCAGCGGACTTGATCCTGCCGACCGCAATGTGGGTAGAGAAAGAGGGCGCTTACGGTAATGCCGAACGCCGTACTCAGTTCTGGCGTCAGCAGGTACAGGCACCGGGTGAAGCAAAATCGGATCTCTGGCAGTTAGTTCAGTTCTCCCGTCGCTTCAAAACTGAAGAAGTGTGGCCGGAAGAGCTGCTGGCGAAGAAACCAGAACTGCGTGGCAAAACACTGTACGACGTTCTGTATGCCACTCCGGAAGTGAGCAAATTCCCGGTATCCGAACTGGCGGAAGATCAGCTGAACGATGAATCCCGCGAGCTGGGCTTCTATCTGCAAAAAGGGCTGTTCGAAGAGTACGCATGGTTTGGTCGCGGTCACGGTCACGATCTCGCGCCGTTCGATGACTACCACAAAGCACGCGGTCTGCGCTGGCCGGTGGTGAACGGTAAAGAAACGCAGTGGCGTTACAGCGAAGGTAACGACCCGTACGTGAAAGCGGGCGAAGGCTACAAGTTCTACGGTAAACCGGATGGCAAAGCGGTGATCTTCGCGCTGCCGTTCGAACCTGCGGCGGAAGCACCGGATGAAGAGTACGACCTGTGGCTCTCTACCGGACGCGTCCTGGAGCACTGGCATACCGGCAGTATGACTCGCCGTGTACCGGAACTGCACCGCGCCTTCCCGGAAGCGGTTCTGTTTATTCACCCGCTGGATGCGAAAGCGCGCGATCTGCGCCGTGGCGACAAAGTGAAAGTGGTTTCTCGCCGTGGCGAAGTGATCTCGATTGTCGAAACGCGCGGTCGTAACCGTCCGCCGCAGGGCCTGGTGTACATGCCGTTCTTCGACGCCGCACAGCTGGTTAACAAACTGACGCTGGATGCGACCGATCCGCTCTCGAAAGAGACGGACTTCAAGAAGTGCGCGGTCAAACTGGAGAAGGTGTAAGCCATTATGTCCCGGTCAGCGAAACCTCAAAATGGTCGCCGCCGCTTTCTGCGCGATGTCGTTCGCACAGCAGGCGGGCTGGCTGCCGTGGGTGTGGCGCTGGGGTTACAACAGCAAACCGCACGCGCATCTGGCGTGCGGTTGCGCCCGCCCGGAGCCATAAACGAGAACGCCTTTGCCAGTGCCTGTGTGCGTTGCGGTCAGTGTGTTCAGGCTTGCCCTTACGACACCTTAAAACTGGCGACGCTGGCCTCTGGTCTGTCGGCGGGCACGCCGTACTTTGTTGCGCGGGATATTCCTTGCGAAATGTGTGAGGACATTCCGTGCGCCAAAGTGTGCCCGAGCGGAGCGCTGGATCGTGAGATCGAATCGATCGACGACGCGCGGATGGGGCTGGCGGTACTGGTGGACCAGGAAAACTGTCTCAACTTTCAGGGGCTGCGCTGCGATGTTTGTTATCGCGAATGCCCGAAAATTGATGAGGCCATCACCCTGGAGCTGGAGCGCAACACGCGAACCGGTAAGCACGCCCGCTTTCTGCCGACGGTTCACAGCGACGCCTGTACCGGCTGCGGTAAGTGCGAAAAAGTGTGCGTGCTGGAACAACCGGCAATCAAGGTGTTACCGCTGTCACTGGCGAAAGGGGAGTTAGGTCACCATTACCGCTTCGGCTGGCTGGAGGGGAACAATGGCAAATCGTAAACGTGACGCCGGGCGCGAGGCGCTGGAGAAAAAAGGCTGGTGGCGCAGTCACCGTTGGTTAGTGTTACGTCGCCTTTGTCAGTTCTTCGTGCTGGGGATGTTTTTGAGCGGTCCGTGGTTTGGTGTGTGGATCTTGCACGGCAACTACAGCAGTAGCCTGTTATTCGACACCGTTCCACTGACCGATCCGCTGATGACACTGCAAAGTCTTGCCAGCGGTCATCTGCCTGCCACGGTGGCGTTGACCGGTGCGGTGATTATCACCGTGCTCTACGCCCTGGCAGGAAAGCGATTATTTTGCAGCTGGGTCTGTCCGCTGAACCCGATTACCGACTTAGCAAATTGGTTACGCAGGCGCTTTGACCTCAATCAGTCTGCGACGATCCCTCGCCATATTCGCTACGTGCTGTTGGTGGTCATTCTGGTGGGATCGGCCTTAACTGGCACGCTCATCTGGGAATGGATCAACCCCGTTTCCCTGATGGGGCGTAGCCTGGTAATGGGCTTCGGCAGCGGCGCGCTGCTTATTCTCGCGCTGTTTTTATTTGATCTACTGGTCGTTGAACACGGCTGGTGCGGGCACATTTGTCCGGTTGGTGCACTGTATGGCGTGCTGGGTAGCAAAGGTGTGATTACCGTTGCGGCCACCGATCGGCAGAAATGTAACCGCTGTATGGATTGTTTTCATGTTTGCCCGGAACCGCATGTGCTACGTGCCCCGGTGCTGGATGAACAAAGCCCGGTGCAGGTCACCAGCCGCGATTGCATGACGTGCGGTCGCTGCGTGGATGTCTGTTCTGAGGATGTATTTACAATAACTACACGATGGAGTTCGGGAGCGAAATCATGAAAAGCCATGACCTGAAGAAAGCGCTGTGTCAATGGACGGCGATGCTGGCCCTGGTGGTAAGCGGCGCGGTTTGGGCGGCTAATGGCGTCGATTTTAGCCAGTCGCCGGAAGTATCCGGGACGCAGGAAGGGGCCATTCGGATGCCAAAAGAGCAGGATCGGATGCCGCTGAACTATGTGAATCAGCCGCCAATGATCCCGCATAGCGTTGAAGGTTATCAGGTAACGACCAATACCAACCGCTGCTTGCAGTGCCACGGTGTCGAAAGTTATCGCACCACTGGCGCGCCGCGCATTAGTCCTACTCACTTTATGGACAGCGACGGCAAAGTGGGCGCGGAAGTGGCTCCGCGTCGTTATTTCTGTCTGCAATGTCACGTACCGCAGGCCGATACCGCGCCAATCGTGGGGAATACCTTTACCCCATCAAAAGGTTACGGGAAATAAGAGGTTATTATGGGAAATTCTGACCGTAAGCCTGGTCTGATTAAGCGCCTGTGGAAATGGTGGCGTACCCCCAGCCGTCTGGCGCTAGGGACGCTGCTGTTGATCGGTTTTGTCGGCGGCATCGTCTTCTGGGGCGGCTTTAACACCGGGATGGAAAAAGCCAATACCGAGGAGTTCTGCATTAGCTGCCACGAAATGCGTAACACGGTGTATCAGGAATACATGGATTCCGTGCACTACAACAACCGTAGCGGCGTTCGTGCGACCTGTCCGGATTGTCACGTTCCGCACGAGTTTGTGCCGAAGATGATACGCAAGCTCAAAGCAAGTAAAGAGCTGTATGGTAAAATTTTTGGCGTTATTGACACGCCGCAGAAATTTGAAGCTCATCGCCTGACGATGGCACAGAATGAGTGGCGGCGCATGAAGGACAACAACTCGCAGGAGTGCCGTAACTGTCACAACTTCGAGTATATGGATACAACCGCCCAGAAATCGGTTGCCGCGAAGATGCATGACCAGGCGGTGAAAGATGGGCAAACCTGTATTGATTGCCATAAAGGGATAGCGCACAAGCTGCCCGACATGCGTGAAGTCGAGCCAGGTTTTTAACAGGGTTATTGCGTGGGTATGCTTGAAGCCAGAGAGTTACTTTGCGAGCGGGATGAACGAACCTTATTTAGTGGTTTATCATTTACGCTGAACGCAGGAGAGTGGGTACAAATCACCGGTAGCAACGGCGCGGGGAAGACAACGCTTCTCCGTTTGCTGACGGGGTTGTCTCGCCCTGACGCAGGCGAGGTTCTCTGGCAAGGGCAGCCCTTGCATCAGGTACGCGACAGCTACCATCAAAACCTGTTATGGATAGGCCATCAGCCGGGGATCAAAACCCGGCTGACGGCGTTAGAAAATCTGCACTTTTATCATCGCGATGGCGATACCGCACAATGTCTGGAAGCCCTGGCGCAGGCCGGGCTTGCCGGATTCGAAGATATTCCTGTAAATCAACTTTCTGCCGGGCAACAACGCCGCGTCGCTTTAGCGCGTCTGTGGCTGACCCGTGCCACGTTATGGATACTCGACGAGCCTTTTACCGCGATTGACGTTAACGGCGTCGATCGTCTGACCCAGCGTATGGCGCAGCATACGGAGCAGGGGGGGATTGTGATTCTGACTACCCACCAGCCGCTCAACGTTGCTGAAAGTAAAATTCGCCGCATTTCACTGACGCAAACGGGGGCCGCATGATGTTCTGGCGCATTTTCCGTCTTGAGCTGCGCGTAGCGTTTCGCCATAGCGCCGAAATCGCCAACCCGCTGTGGTTCTTCCTGATTGTAATTACCCTTTTTCCGCTCAGTATCGGTCCGGAGCCGCAACTGCTGGCGCGTATTGCGCCGGGCATTATCTGGGTTGCCGCGCTGCTTTCATCCTTGCTGGCACTCGAGCGACTGTTCCGTGACGATTTGCAGGACGGCAGTCTTGAACAATTGATGTTGTTGCCGTTACCCTTGCCCGCCGCTGTGTTGGCGAAGGTGATGGCGCACTGGATGGTAACCGGTCTGCCGTTACTCATCCTTTCGCCCCTGGTAGCAATGCTACTGGGAATGGATGTTTATGGCTGGCAAGTGATGGCGTTAACGCTACTGCTGGGAACCCCTACGCTTGGCTTTCTTGGTGCGCCGGGCGTGGCGCTGACAGTGGGACTTAAGCGCGGTGGTGTGCTGCTCAGCATACTGGTGTTACCGCTGACTATCCCATTACTCATCTTTGCCACCGCCGCGATGGACGCGGCTTCTATGCATTTGCCCGTTGATGGGTATCTGGCAATTTTAGGCGCGTTGCTGGCAGGCACCGCGACATTAAGTCCTTTTGCGACGGCGGCAGCGTTACGAATCAGCATTCAATAACGCTGGATTACTGATTTTTGTTCGAGTCTGGTATCGAAACTATGTGGAAAACACTGCATCAACTGGCGATCCCACCACGGCTGTATCAAATCTGTGGCTGGTTTATACCGTGGCTGGCAATTGCCAGTGTGGTCGTGCTTACCGTCGGCTGGATCTGGGGGTTCGGCTTTGCTCCGGCTGATTATCAGCAGGGAAATAGCTACCGCATTATCTACCTGCATGTGCCTGCGGCGATCTGGTCGATGGGCATTTATGCATCAATGGCGGTGGCAGCGTTTATTGGCCTGGTCTGGCAGATGAAAATGGCCAACCTGGCGGTGGCGGCGATGGCCCCCATTGGTGCCGTGTTTACCTTTATTGCCCTGGTTACCGGCTCTGCATGGGGAAAACCGATGTGGGGCACCTGGTGGGTATGGGATGCACGTCTGACTTCTGAACTGGTGCTGCTGTTTCTGTATGTTGGTGTCATTGCCCTGTGGCACGCCTTCGACGACCGTCGTCTGGCTGGCCGTGCGGCAGGTATCCTGGTGCTGATTGGCGTGGTGAATCTGCCGATTATTCATTACTCCGTGGAGTGGTGGAACACCCTGCATCAGGGATCAACGCGAATGCAGCAAAGTATCGATCCGGCGATGCGTTCGCCGCTGCGCTGGTCGATTTTTGGCTTCCTGTTGCTGTCTGCCACGCTGACGCTGATGCGGATGCGTAATTTGATTTTGCTGATGGAAAAACGCCGTCCGTGGGTGAGTGAACTGATACTGAAAAGAGGCCGTAAATGACCCCTGCATTTGCTTCCTGGAATGAATTTTTCGCAATGGGCGGTTACGCCTTTTTTGTCTGGCTGGCGGTGGTGATGACCGTTATTCCGCTGGTGGTTTTAGTCGTGCACTCGGTGATGCAGCATCGTGCAATTCTGCGTGGCGTGGCGCAACAGCGGGCGCGTGAGGCGCGTTTACGTGCTGCGCAACAGCAGGAGGCTGCATGAATATTCGCCGTAAAAACCGCTTGTGGATTGCCTGTGCCGTGCTGGCGGGGCTGGCGCTGACTATCGGTCTGGTGCTATATGCGCTGCGCTCGAATATCGATCTCTTTTATACGCCGGGGGAGATTCTCTACGGCAAGCGTGAAACTCAGCAGATGCCGGAAGTCGGTCAGCGTCTGCGCGTTGGCGGGATGGTGATGCCGGGGAGTGTGCAGCGCGATCCCAATTCGCTAAAAGTAACTTTCACCATTTACGACGCTGAAGGTTCAGTAGATGTCTCTTACGAAGGCATTTTGCCGGATCTGTTCCGTGAAGGGCAGGGCGTTGTGGTGCAGGGCGAACTGGAAAAAGGCAATCATATCCTCGCGAAAGAAGTGCTGGCGAAACACGATGAAAACTACACGCCGCCAGAAGTTGAGAAAGCGATGGAAGCTAACCACCGTCGCCCGGCGAGTGTTTATAAGGACCCAGCATCATGATGCCAGAAATTGGTAACGGGCTGCTGTGTCTGGCGCTAGGAATTGCGCTGCTGCTGTCTGTGTATCCGCTATGGGGCGTGGCGCGCGGGGACGCGCGCATGATGGCGTCTTCCCGCTTGTTTGCCTGGCTGCTGTTTATGTCTGTGGCTGGCGCATTTCTGGTGCTGGTCAATGCTTTCGTGGTCAACGACTTTACCGTCACCTATGTTGCCAGCAACTCCAATACCCAGCTTCCGGTGTGGTATCGCGTGGCGGCTACCTGGGGCGCGCATGAAGGCTCGCTCCTGCTGTGGGTGCTGCTGATGAGCGGCTGGACCTTTGCGGTAGCGATTTTTAGTCAGCGTATTCCGCTGGATATTGTTGCCCGCGTACTGGCGATAATGGGGATGGTCAGTGTCGGCTTTTTGCTGTTCATTCTCTTTACCTCTAACCCGTTCTCACGCACGCTGCCGAATTTCCCGATTGAAGGGCGCGATCTTAACCCACTGTTGCAGGATCCGGGGCTGATTTTCCACCCGCCTCTGCTCTATATGGGGTACGTCGGTTTCTCGGTGGCGTTTGCTTTTGCCATTGCATCTTTGTTGAGTGGGCGTCTGGACAGCACTTATGCGCGTTTTACTCGTCCGTGGACGCTGGCTGCGTGGATCTTCCTGACGCTCGGCATTGTGCTCGGTTCCGCATGGGCCTATTACGAACTCGGCTGGGGCGGCTGGTGGTTCTGGGATCCGGTAGAAAACGCCTCGTTTATGCCGTGGCTGGTGGGGACTGCGCTGATGCACTCACTGGCGGTCACTGAACAACGCGCCAGCTTCAAAGCGTGGACATTGCTGCTGGCAATCAGTGCCTTCTCGTTGTGTCTGCTGGGGACTTTCCTGGTGCGTTCCGGCGTGCTGGTATCGGTACACGCGTTTGCGTCTGATCCGGCGCGCGGTATGTTTATCCTCGCCTTTATGGTGCTGGTGATTGGCGGTTCGCTGCTGCTGTTTGCCGCGCGTGGACACAAAGTTCGCTCACGCGTAAACAATGCGCTGTGGTCGCGGGAATCTTTGCTGTTAGCGAACAACGTTTTGCTGGTCGCCGCGATGCTGGTGGTGTTGCTGGGGACGTTGCTGCCGCTGGTGCACAAGCAACTGGGACTGGGCAGTATTTCGATTGGCGAACCGTTCTTCAACACCATGTTTACCTGGCTGATGGTGCCGTTTGCGCTACTGCTTGGTGTCGGCCCTCTGGTGCGCTGGGGACGCGATCGCCCACGTAAAATCCGCAATTTGTTGATTATCGCCTTCATCTCTACGCTGGTGCTGTCGCTGCTGTTGCCGTGGCTGTTCGAAAGCAAAGTTGTGGCGATGACGGTGCTCGGCCTGGCAATGGCCTGCTGGATTGCGGTGCTGGCAATTGCGGAAGCTGCGCTGCGTATTTCACGCGGCACGAAAACCACCTTCAGTTATTGGGGGATGGTGGCGGCTCACCTGGGGCTGGCAGTGACAATTGTTGGCATTGCTTTTAGTCAGAACTATAGCGTTGAGCGTGATGTGCGCATGAAGTCCGGCGATAGCGTCGATATTCATGAATATCGCTTCACCTTCCGTGATGTTAAAGAAGTGACTGGTCCAAACTGGCGTGGCGGTGTGGCGACTATCGGCGTAACGCGAGATGGCAAGCCGGAAACAGTGCTGTATGCAGAAAAACGTTATTACAACACTGCCGGGTCGATGATGACCGAAGCGGCGATTGACGGTGGCATCACGCGTGACCTGTACGCGGCGCTCGGTGAAGAGCTGGAAAACGGCGCGTGGGCCGTGCGTCTTTACTACAAACCATTTGTTCGCTGGATTTGGGCGGGCGGGCTGATGATGGCGTTGGGCGGACTGCTGTGTCTGTTTGATCCTCGCTATCGTAAGCGCGTGAACCCGCAGAAAACTGCGCTGGAGGCTGCATGAAGCGCAAGGTATTGTTAATTCCGTTGATTATCTTCCTGGCGATTGCCGCGGCGCTGCTGTGGCAGCTGGCGCGTAATGCCGAAGGGGATGATCCGACCAATCTGGAATCGGCGCTCATTGGCAAGCCAGTGCCGAAGTTTCGCCTCGAATCACTGGACAATCCGGGGCAGTTTTATCAGGCGGATGTGCTGACTCAGGGCAAACCGGTGCTGCTTAACGTCTGGGCGACCTGGTGTCCGACCTGCCGTGCGGAACATCAATATCTGAATCAGCTTTCTGCGCAGGGCATCCGCGTGGTCGGCATGAACTATAAAGACGATCGCCAGAAGGCAATCAGCTGGCTGAAAGAGCTGGGCAATCCTTACGCGCTAAGCCTGTTTGATGGCGACGGCATGTTAGGGCTGGATCTCGGTGTCTATGGCGCGCCAGAAACGTTCCTTATTGACGGCAACGGCATCATTCGCTATCGCCATGCGGGCGATCTCAATCCTCGCGTCTGGGAAGAAGAGATCAAGCCACTGTGGGAGAAATACAGTAAGGAGGCCGCACAATGAGGTTTTTATTGGGCGTGCTGATGCTGATGATCTCCGGCTCAGCGCTGGCGACCATCGACGTGTTGCAGTTTAAAGATGAAGCACAGGAACAACAGTTCCGTCAGCTCACTGAAGAACTGCGCTGCCCGAAATGCCAGAACAACAGCATTGCCGATTCCAACTCGATGATTGCCACCGACCTGCGCCAGAAAGTGTATGAACTGATGCAGGAAGGTAAAAGTAAGAAAGAGATTGTCGATTATATGGTGGCGCGTTACGGCAACTTCGTCACTTACGATCCGCCGTTAACGCCGCTGACCGTGCTGCTGTGGGTGCTTCCGGTAGTGGCTATTGGCATTGGCGGTTGGGTCATTTACGCCCGTTCGCGGCGTCGGGTACGCGTGGTGCCGGACGCGTTTCCTGAACAAAGCGTGCCGGAAGGTAAGCGTGCCGGATATATTGTTTATCTGCCGGGTATTGTGGTGGCGTTAATTGTGGCTGGCGTCAGTTACTACCAGACTGGCAATTATCAGCAGGTGAAAATCTGGCAGCAGGCCACGGCACAGGCTCCGGCGTTACTGGACAGGGCGCTGGATCCGAAAGCCGATCCGCTCAACGAAGAAGAGATGTCGCGCCTTGCGCTGGGGATGCGTACTCAACTGCAAAAAAATCCGGGAGATATAGAAGGCTGGATTATGTTGGGCCGCGTTGGCATGGCGCTGGGTAACGCCAGTATCGCCACCGATGCATACGCCACTGCGTATCGCCTCGATCCGAAAAACAGCGATGCTGCACTGGGATACGCTGAAGCGTTGACACGTTCATCTGATCCCAACGACAACCGCCTCGGCGGCGAACTGCTGCGCCAGTTGGTGAGAACGGACCATAGCAATATCCGTGTGTTAAGCATGTATGCATTTAATGCCTTTGAGCAGCAACGATTTGGCGAAGCCGTTGCCGCGTGGGAGATGATGTTGAAACTCTTACCTGCCAACGATACTCGCCGTGCGGTGATCGAACGTAGTATCGCGCAGGCGATGCAACATTTGTCGCCGCAGGAGAGTAAATAAAAAGTGGCCCGATGGTGATGCCATCGGGCTATTTTTATTGTGCCCCGCGTTGTTGCAGGAACAGAATGGTGGCCGCCACGCGTGAGCGGACGTTGAGTTTACGCAGCAGATTGCGAATATGGACTTTTACTGTCTGCTCGGAAATATTCAACACCGAGGCAATCTGTTTATTTGACAGCCCCTGTGCCAGCTCGTGCAGAACATCCAGCTCGCGTTCTGTCAGCACGCTGAAGGGGTCTTCTTCCGCGCCAAACATTTCACGTTCACGTAAGTACTGATTGACGCGTTCGCTAAAGACTTTGCTGCCTTTCGCTCCGGCACGAATTGCTTCCAGTAACACTTCCGGGTCGCTGTCTTTCAACAGATAACCGTCTGCGCCTGCGTCTATCAGTGCAAAGACATCGCTGGAGGCATCTGATACGGTCAGGATAATAATTTGCGCGGTAACGCCATCCCTGCGCAAGGCATTGAGGGTATCCAGGCCACTCATGCCTTTCATATTGAGATCCAGCAAGATCACGTCGATATCCAGTCTATTCGCCAGATCGATCGCGCTTGCGCCGTCGCCCGCTTCGGCGACCACTTCAAAGCCAGAATCAAGCTCCAGTAACTGACGAACACCGCGTCGCATAAGTGGATGATCATCCACAATCATCACCTGAAAAGGCGTTGCTTCAGGCATAGTAGTCTCCTGAGGTTTTATTAGAATCATTATGTTTGAGCGTAGCGTTGGTAACGCTACCAGGCGCGTGAATGTTACCCCATTTTATGTATGGACATGTAGTGAAAACTACAACTTTGTCGTTCGCTTTGGCATCATCTTCATTATAAAGACGGAATTTTGCATCAGCTTCTCATCAGGAAAAACAACTAAAAAATCAATCACAATACTTGTGCATTTCTTTAAACAGTTTTTTAAAACTGACTCCGGGTATGGAGCTATGGGTATTTTCTGTCCCCAATGCTTTTAACAGCAATTAATTTCATAGGATGAAAGCTTAATGCACCAATCTGGTTCTGTTTCTCTTTGTCGTTCCGCAATATCTGTTCTGGTGGCTACAGCGTTATATTCACCCATAGCATTAGCATCAACTGTTGAGTATGGTGAGACAGTTGATGGTGTTGTCCTGGAAAAAGATATCCAGCTGGTTTATGGGGCCGCCAATAATACGAAAATCAATCCTGGCGGAGAACAGCATATATAAGAATTTGGTGTAAGTAGTAATACTGAAATTAACGGGGGATATCAGTACGTTGAAATAAATGGCACCGCAGAATACGCAGTATTAAATGATGGTTATCAAATTGTTCAAATGGGTGGCGCGGTAAATCAGACTACGATCAATAATGGAGTGCTACAGGTTTATGGCGCGGCGACTGATCCCACGATTAAAGGAGGGCGCTTAATTGTTGAAAAAGATGGGATTGCCGTCTTTGCCGTTATCGAAAAGGGAGGACTACTGGAGGTTAAAGCAACAGGTGATTTCAAAATATTCGTGACGGACACCGGTGCCAGCCCGGCAGCAGGAGATAACCTTACACTGGTAACAACGGGCGCGGTGATGCGGCATTTACGTTGGGCAATGCCGGAAGCGTTGTTGATATCAGTACGTATGAATATACCTTGCTGGATAATGGCAACCATAGCTGGAGTCTCACAGAGAATCGCGTACAAATGCCCCCTTCAACCACGGATGTGCTGAATATGGCGGCAGCACAACCGCTGGTATTTGATGCAGAACTGGACACCGTGCGTGAGCGTCTTGGTAGCGTAAAGGGCGGCGATGTGGAGTTCGGCAATTAACAGCCGCAACAGCGTGAACACTGATGCGGGAGCTGGCTTTGAGCAAACATTGACGGGCCTGACGCTCGGTATCGATAGTCGTTTCTCCTGTGAAGAAAGCAGCACAACTCAGGCGGGTGTAGTCTGGACGTTCTGATAACAGAAAATAAACAGGCCGTGATGTGTCGCGGTCTGTTTATCGAATTAAATGCAGATATAAAAAAACCAACCGCAATAGGTTGGTTTTCTTGGGATTTTTGGTCGGCACGAGAGGATTTGAACCTCCGACCCCCGACACCCCATGACGGTGCGCTACCAGGCTGCGCTACGTGCCGACTCGTGGCTGCTAATACTACCGTTTTCCACACCGATTGCAAGTAAGATATTTTGCTAACTGATTTATAATTAATCAGTTAGCGATAAAACGCTTCTCGTCTGTCAGTACTTGCAATAACAAACTTAACTGTGGTTTTTCATCTTTCACTCTTTCACCACGTAAGTTGTAAGTGCGGTATTTACCGTTATTGTTCAGCACCAGCGTCTTTTTCGGGGTGGTAATTGCCAGCGTATCGTTATCCGCGGCGGTAACCCAGTAATGGCGGCGTTGAGGGTTGAACAAATCCTGACCTTGCGAATATTCGCTGGCAGGTGTGCTGACATGTAGCAGGCGTTGCATCAGCGTCGTCATCAGATCGGTATGATCAGTCAGCGCATTAATACGCTGCGCCGGCGTGCCTGGCCAGTGAATCACTAATGGCACCTGCAGATGACCGTGGGACCAGTCAAAGGTTTCTTCCTCTTCGCTCAGCGGAATACCCCGCCCGGCAGTGATAATCACCACCGTATTGTCCAGTTTGCCAGAATCACGCAGTGCATTGAGCACGCGGTTGATCTGGTCATCGACATTGCCTGCTGCCCGGCTATATTTCCGTGCAAATGCCTGCTGATTGCTGTCGTCAATGTTTGTGCCATTGAAAGAGACCCACGAGAACCAGCGGTTATCTTCTTGTGCGTAGCGGCCCAGCCAGTTGATCCACTGCGTGGCGGTCTGTTCGTCGGATTGGGTGCGTACACTCGGCATCGAGAAATCTGACAACAATGCCTGCCGATACAGCGGGCTGGTAAAGCCATCTGACGAGAATAACCCCAGCTGATAGCCTTGCTGATTAAGCGCAGTAATTAACGCCGCAGGCGTACGGGTCGACAAAATGCCGTCCATATAGCTTGGCGAGATGCCATAAAACAGGCCAAAGATGCCGTTGTCTGTAGTGTTGCCGGAGCTCATATGGCGCGTGAACGAAATATTTTGCTCAGCAAAACCTGCCAGCGCAGGCATCTGCTTCTCGAAGCGTGAGTAGTTCAGGCCATCGACAGTAATCAACAGCACATTCTGCCCGGTGCCCATATCGCGATAGCGCAGTTCGCTTAACGGATACTGAACGGAAACGGCGTCTGGATTGCCTTGCTCAATAAGACGGCGTTGATACTCCTGCGCATCAAGCAGGCCATGCTTCTCAAGAAAACGTCGTGCCGTCATCGGGTACGAAAGCGGCAGGTTAGCGCGCTGCATGGTGATCGGGCGATAGAAGTTGGCATCGGCCCAGATATAAACCACATGCGAGGCGATAAAGGCGATAAATAAGAATGCGGCCAGCGGGCGCGCGAAGCGCCGACGACGCGTCAGGCTGCGCAGCTTTTGCCAGCTCCACGTCGCAAACACCAGTTCAAGCAATAAAATAACCGGCACGCTGATGAACATTAGCTGCCAGTCGCGCGCCATCTCATTTTCGTCTGGGTTGATAACCAGCTGCCAGACGATGGGATTAAGATGGAGATGGAAACGAGTAAAGACTTCGCTGTCGATCAGTAATAGCGTCATTCCCGCCGTTGCCAGAATGACGGACAAAAACCTCATCAGCCTCTGGGAGCCGACGATAAAGGTTAGCGGGAAGAGGATCAGCAAGTAGGTGGCGAACACCAGGAAGCTGAAATGACCGATAATGCTTACGTAGGAATAAATGCGACCAGCAAGCGTTGTCGGCCAGTCGGCGATAAACAGGTAACGGCTGCCAATGACGAGCGAAAGCAGAATATTGAACAGTGCAAACCAGTGCCCCCAACTGACCATCTGGGAGACTTTTTCACGGTAGCGCTGACGATGAGTTACCATAACCTGTTATCTGTTTCCCTTAGTGCGCTTTGTCTTCGTTGATAGAGGACTGTAAGGCGCGGGCAAAAGAGTTGGCAATTGCCTGGCGTTGGGCCGGGGCAATGCTGGTGTTGATAAGGTTAGTGACCATGTTGCCTAACACCATCAGGGAAAGGTCGGTCGGAGCCTTATGTTTTTCCAGTACGTTGAGCAGCTCTGCGAGCAATTGTTCAACCTGTTCATCACTGTAGCGGGAAATTTGTGGCATAAATCGAAATCAGTTAGTTGATGAAAGGGCAACATATTACCGTAGCAACGGTTTTTTTTCTGCTTTTTTATGCGTTAAATCATTCTCGTTACGCCGCCTTCTGTAAAATGACCGCCATCTTTTATTGCGTCGCTTAACCGGCGGTGGTTGAATACCGCCCGGTCTTAAAGGAGAGTTTATCATGAGTCTGGATATCAACCAGATTGCTCTGCACCAGCTTATCAAGCGTGATGAGCAGAACCTTGAGCTGGTGTTGCGCGATTCATTGCTGGAACCGACGGAAACCGTCGTTGAGATGGTGGCAGAACTGCATCGGGTCTATAGCGCCAAAAATAAAGCTTACGGCTTGTTTAGCGAAGAGAGTGAACTGGCGCAGACGCTGCGCTTACAGCGTCAGGGCGAAGAGGACTTTCTGGCATTTAGCCGCGCGGCAACCGGTCGCCTGCGTGACGAATTAGCGAAATATCCTTTTGCTGACGGTGGATTCGTGCTGTTTTGCCACTATCGCTATCTGGCGGTGGAGTATCTGCTGGTGGCAGTTCTGAGCAACCTGAGCAGTATGCGTGTTAACGAAAATCTCGACATCAACCCAACCCATTATCTTGATATCAATCATGCGGATATTGTTGCGCGTATCGATTTAACCGAGTGGGAAACCAATCCAGAGTCGACCCGCTATCTCACTTTCCTGAAAGGGCGAGTAGGGCGCAAAGTGGCGGATTTCTTTATGGATTTCCTCGGTGCCAGCGAAGGGTTAAACGCGAAAGCGCAAAACCGTGGGCTGTTGCAAGCGGTCGATGATTTCACTGCCGAAGCACAACTGGATAAAGCAGAGCGACAGAACGTGCGCCAGCAGGTTTATAGCTACTGTAATGAGCAGCTGCAGGCAGGTGAAGAGATTGAACTGGAATCGCTGTCGAAAGAGCTGGCAGGCGTCAGCGAAGTGAGCTTCACGGAGTTTGCGGCTGAAAAAGGCTACGAACTGGAAGAGAGCTTCCCGGCAGACCGTAGCACACTGCGTCAGTTGACGAAGTTTGCCGGTAGCGGCGGTGGCTTGACTATTAACTTTGATGCGATGCTGTTAGGTGAACGCATCTTCTGGGATCCAGCAACCGATACCCTGACCATTAAAGGCACGCCGCCGAACTTGCGCGATCAATTGCAGCGCCGGACGTCTGGCGGCAATTAATCGGTTTTGTGTTCTGAATGCCAGATGCGGCGTGAACGCCTTATCTGGCCTGCAAAAAATAGCAATACCGTAATCAGGCATAATTTGCAGAGACAAAAAACCCCGCCGGAGCGGGGTTTTTTACAACTTATTCAGCAATTAAGCGCGAACGAAGTCGATGTGCAGCAGCTTCGGTTTGTACGGGTGACGCTGTACGTCCTGAGCTTTAACTTTGATTTCTTTACCGTCAACAACGATGGTCAGAACTTCGCTGTAGAATTCAGCTTTAACTTGCATGTTCATGACTTTGTCGTGATCCAGTTCGACAGCCAGCGGCGCTTCTTTGCCACCGTAGATGATTGCCGGGAACTTGTTAGCGGCACGCAGGCGGCGGCTCGCACCCTTACCCTGCTCTTTACGTACTTCTGCGTTGATAGTAAACATTTCTTTCTCTCTTAAATTAATCCTGCTACAGGCGACCCAGCAACAGGTAAGTGATCTGCTTTGCGTATGCAAAAGCGGGCGAGATTCTATACTCAATCGCCTTATACATCAATCAAAACTACCATTAACCGCGTAATTCGTGCGCCCGACGAAAACGACCTTCGTAATCGAACACTTTTTCACGCACTTGCCAGTACTGACCTTTCATGCGGGCGACGACAAAATCCGGGTGTCGCAGTAATGCTTGCTGGGCGAGGATATCGGCGGCGGTGATCCAGCGCAGAGGGATGCCCGGTGTGCGCGTATGCGGGCGGATAAAAAGCTGCTCGAAGGCGGTACGCTGGGCGGGCGTTTGCAGACGGAAACGCTCACTCACATCCGCGCCGTCTTCATCGTAATAGGTGATTTTCAACCATTCGCCTTTCTCGTCGTGTCCATGCTGCAAAGACATGCCGCTACAGCGTAATACCAGCGCATCTTTCAGTCGTAGCGCCGCTTTTAACATATCATCCGGATCAACCAGTACCGTGTCACATTCGCGGCAGCGGCGAGCGGCAATATCATTTTCTGCGTTACATTGCGGGCAATTTTTAAAACGGAAACGGAAGTCACACTGTTCGCGATGACCGTCGTCATCTTCAAACCATCCCTGACAACGACGACCAAAGTGTTCAATCAATGTCCCGTCGGCGGTCGTTTTCCCCCAAAAGGTGTTGGCAAAACCGCAGGCAGGGCAGAAAACTTGTACCGGGACGTTGTCACTTTTGCCTTTCGGTGTACCAACTTCCGGCGCGTAGAGATCGTGAGGATTACCCGCATAATCAAGAATTAAGCAATCAGTCTTGCCAGGAGCGAGACGCAGACCGCGCCCGACAATTTGTTGGTAAAGACTCACTGATTCGGTAGGGCGCAGAATGGCGATAAGATCGACGTGCGGGGCGTCAAATCCGGTAGTCAGTACCGCGACGTTGACCAGATAGCGAAAACGCTGGGCTTTAAAATCTTCAATTAACACATCGCGCTCAGCGCCGGGTGTGTCGCCAGTAATCAGTGCTGCATCTTCGGCAGGCAGTAATCCCACAATCTCTTTTGCGTGTTCGACCGTCGCGGCGAAAATCATCACCCCTTTGCGCGTTGCAGCAAACTCCATAATCTGGCTGATGATGTGTGGCGTAATGCGTTGCTGTTTTTTCAGCTCGCGGTTGAGATCGGCTTCGCTGAACAGTCCGTTACTCTGTGCCTGCAAGCGGCTGAAATCGTATTGCACTACTGGCATATCCAGCCGTTCTGGCGGCGTCAGATAGCCGTGTTTAATCATATAACGCAGCGGCAGCTCATAAATGCAGTCACGGAAAAGGGCTTTCTCATCGCCGCGTACCATGCCGTGATAATGGAACTGATAAATCCAGCCTTTGCCCAGTCGAAAAGGCGTGGCAGTCAGCCCCAGCAGGCGTAAGTGGGGATTCACTTTGGTCAGGTGAGTGAGGATTTGCTGATACTGGCTCTCTTCATCGTCACCAATACGGTGGCATTCATCGACAATCAACAGCGAAAATTCACCCTGAAAGGCATCAAGATTACGGGCGACCGACTGCACGCTGCCAAATACCACTTTACCGTGGCTCTCTTTGCGCTTTAGCCCGGCGGCAAAAATATCGGCTTCCAGCCCCAGCGCCTGATATTTTGCATGGTTTTGTGCCACCAGTTCTTTAACGTGTGCCAGCACCAGCACGCGACCACGCGCCAGCCGCGCCAGTTCCGCTATCACCAGGCTTTTACCTGCACCGGTGGGCAGCACGATTACAGCAGGGGTTTTATGACGACGAAAATGGTTGAGCGTGGCATCCACGGCTTCTTGCTGATATGGGCGGAGTGTAAAAATCATGGTCTCGCGTAGGTAGATTATTCTGCTAATAGTATGCCACGGATCTTTTTCCCTTGAGGGAAGTTATTAGACCGCTATACTGGGCAGACAACAGTTCAGATTTTCGGGTCATTACCCGACCTCCGTTTTTTACAGGCAAAATCACACACATGCGACTTGATAAATTTATCGCACAGCAACTCGGCGTTAGCCGTGCTATTGCCGGGCGTGAAATCCGCGGCAATCGTGTCACCGTCGATGGCGAAATCGTCCGTAATGCAGCGTTCAAACTGCTCCCTGAACATGATGTCGCTTACGATGGCAACCCGCTGGCGCAGCAACACGGTCCACGTTACTTCATGCTCAATAAGCCTCAGGGCTATGTTTGCTCCACGGACGACCCGGATCACCCAACGGTGCTCTATTTTCTTGATGAACCGGTAGCGTGGAAACTGCACGCTGCAGGGCGTCTGGATATCGATACCACCGGTCTGGTACTAATGACAGATGATGGTCAGTGGTCGCACCGCATTACTTCCCCGCGCCATCATTGCGAGAAGACCTATCTGGTAACGCTGGAATCACCCGTAGCTGACGATACGGCAGAGCAATTTGCTAAAGGCGTGCAGCTGCATAACGAAAAAGATCTCACTAAGCCGGCGGTGCTGGAAGTGATTACCCCAACGCAGGTTCGTCTGACCATCAGCGAAGGGCGTTATCATCAGGTGAAACGCATGTTCGCCGCCGTGGGTAACCATGTGGTTGAGCTGCATCGTGAACGTATTGGCGGCATTACGCTGGATGCTGATTTAGCCCCCGGTGAATATCGTCCGTTAACTGAAGAAGAAATTGCCAGCGTCGTCTAACTTTTCAATGACTTTCAGGAGCCCGTTGTGACCACCCGACAGCATTCGTCGTTTGCTATTGTTTTTATCCTTGGCCTGCTGGCCATGTTGATGCCGCTGTCGATTGATATGTATCTGCCTGCGCTACCGGTAATTTCAGCGCAGTTTGGTGTACCGGCGGGCAGTACGCAGATGACCCTGAGTACTTATATTCTGGGCTTTGCGTTGGGGCAGTTAATCTACGGGCCGATGGCAGACAGCTTCGGGCGTAAGCCGGTGGTGCTCGGCGGTACGCTGGTGTTTGCCGCCGCCGCGGTGGCGTGTGCGTTGGCAAACACCATCGATCAGCTGATTGTGATGCGTTTCTTCCACGGGCTGGCTGCGGCTGCGGCCAGCGTGGTTATCAACGCTTTGATGCGTGATATCTACCCGAAAGAAGAGTTCTCGCGAATGATGTCGTTTGTCATGCTGGTGACGACCATTGCACCGCTGATGGCACCGATAGTTGGCGGCTGGGTGCTGGTGTGGCTGAGCTGGCATTACATCTTCTGGATCCTCGCCGTGGCGGCGATTCTGGCTTCGGCAATGATCTTCTTTCTGATCAAAGAAACCTTACCGCCGGAGCGTCGCCAGCCTTTTCACATTCGTACCACTATTGGTAACTTTGCGGCGCTGTTCCGTCATAAGCGTGTCCTGAGTTATATGCTGGCCAGCGGTTTCAGCTTTGCCGGGATGTTCTCATTCTTAAGCGCCGGACCGTTTGTCTACATTGAAATCAACCACGTCGCGCCGGAAAACTTTGGTTATTACTTTGCGCTAAACATTCTTTTTCTGTTCGTGATGACCATCTTTAACAGCCGCTTCGTCCGCCGTATTGGCGCGTTAAATATGTTCCGCTCGGGGTTGTGGATACAGTTTATTATGGCAGCGTGGATGGTCATCAGTGCACTGCTGGGGCTGGGATTCTGGTCGCTGGTGGTTGGCGTTGCGGCGTTTGTGGGCTGCGTGTCGATGGTGTCATCCAATGCGATGGCGGTCATTCTTGATGAGTTTCCCCATATGGCGGGAACGGCATCTTCGCTGGCAGGAACCTTCCGTTTCGGCATAGGGGCAATTGTTGGCGCATTACTTTCTCTTGCGACCTTTAACTCTGCATGGCCGATGATTTGGTCAATTGCATTCTGCGCAACCAGCTCCATTCTCTTCTGTTTGTACGCCAGTCGGCCGAAAAAACGGTGATCTATTGCACAACGAGGAAGCTAAAAGGCTTCCTTTGTTGATGCATGTCAACCACAAATCTATCATTCCCCCGATATATGTTTATTTTATGTAAAATCAATTTATATAAAAAGTCACATCATTGTAGTTAAAAAGGTTGAGTTAGATCGCAGAAACGGGTACATATAGCCCCGCAAACGTGACCACGCCCGCAGATATTATTTAAATCAGAGCCATAGAGGCCACGCAGGCGAGGCATCAATCTTTACGATCTGTATAAAGACGGATTGTTGATGATGTGTTAAAATTGATGTAAACAAATTGTGAAGTAAAATGTACTTCCGGGGAAAATAAGTGACTTCATTACAACTCTCAATCGTCCATCGACTGCCGCAGAACTATCGCTGGTCTGCTGGTTTCGCAGGTTCGAAGGTTGAACCGATTCCGCAAAATGGACCGTGCGGTGACAACAGCCTGGTGGCGCTTAAATTGCTTAGCCCGGATGGTGATAATGCATGGTCGGTGATGTACAAACTAAGCCAGGCGTTAAGCGACATCGAAGTTCCATGTTCGGTGCTGGAGTGTGAAGGTGAGCCGTGCCTGTTTGTAAATCGCCAGGACGAATTTGCTGCAACATGCCGATTGAAAAATTTTGGTGTGGCAATTGCCGAACCCTTTTCAAACTACAATCCTTTTTAAGCGTCAGCTCAACGCCAGTAGCTGACGCGTATACTCCTGCTGCGGTGCGGCAAACACGCGCGCGCACGGTCCTTGTTCCACTACTTCCCCTTGTCGCAGTACGATAACCTGATGACATAACGCGCGGACAACGTGCAAATCGTGGCTGATAAACAAATAGGCCAGTTGATGCTTTTGTTGCAATGATTTCAATAGCGTCAATATTTGCGCCTGCACCGTTTTGTCGAGTGATGATGTTGGTTCATCAAGAATGATCAGCGAGGGCTTAAGAATTAACGCCCTGGCAATCGCAATACGTTGCCGCTGACCACCAGAGAACTCCGCCGGATAACGGTGGCGTGTTTCAGGATCTAATCCCACTTCATGCATCACGGCTATCACTTGTTGTTCGCGTTGTGCGGCAGAAAGCGTCGGCTGGTGAACCCGTAAGCCTTCCTCAATAATTTGCAAAACGTTGAGTCGTGGGTTGAGTGAGGAGTTTGGATCCTGAAATACCACCTGAATGCGATGACGAATAGGTAACAGCTGGCGGCGATTTAAATTTTGCAGTGGCTGACCGTCAAAGACGATGCTGCCCTGAGAGTTAATCAGTCGCAGCAGCGCCAGTCCCGTCGTGCTTTTCCCGGAACCGGACTCGCCCACTAAACCCAGTGTTTCACCCGCCCGTAGCGTAAAACTGATGTTTTTCACCACCACATTATGATCCACAATGCGCTTCAAAATCCCTTTGCGGATGGGGAAGGCAACCTGAAGCTGTTCAACATCTAGCAACGTTGAGGCAGGTTCTGGCAATGGCACCGGGTCGCCAGATGGTTCACTGTTGAGTAGCTTTTGTGTGTAAGGATGAGTGGGTGAGGCAAATAGCGTAGCGGCGTTATTTTTCTCGACACAGCGACCGTTTTGCATTACCGCCACGCGGTGGGCCAGTTTTCTGACAATGCTGAGGTTGTGAGTAATAAACAGCATACCCATATTCAGCTCGCCTTGCAGTTCGCGCAACAGCTGTAAAATCTGCGCCTGGACAGAGACGTCCAGCGCGGTGGTTGGTTCATCGGCAATTAATAATTCCGGTCGCGTTAACAGCGCCATCGCAATCATCACCCGCTGGCGTTCGCCGCCGGAGAGCTGATGCGGATAATCTGTCAGCCGTTTTGCCGCCTGGCGGATACCGACGCGATCAAGGCAGTTAAGAATTTCGCCACGAGCCGCTTCCCGACGCATCCCGCGGTGGAGTGAAAGCACTTCATAAAGCTGTTTTTCCAGGGTATGTAATGGATTTAACGACACCATCGGCTCCTGAAAAATCATGGCGATCTTATTACCGCGTACACCGCGCAACGTTTGATCGCTGGCATGAAGCAGCGATTCGCCATGAAAACGAATATCGCCGGAGAGATATTCAACCGGCGGGCAAGGGAGCAGGCGTAAAATTGACAGCGCGGTAACGCTCTTACCTGAACCAGACTCACCTACCAGCGCCAGCGTTTCGCCAGCCGCAATCTGTAGTGAAACATCATTTACTACTGTACGTACGGTTTGCTGATGGCGAAAACCCACCGACAAATTTTCAATCGCTAACAGAGTTTGCGTCATGCTACACCGCCTTATTAGGATCAAATGAGTCGCGGACGGCTTCACCAATAAAGATCAGCAAAGACAACAATATCGCCACCGATAAGAAGGCGGTGATCCCAAGCCACGGGGCCTGAAGGTTATTTTTCCCTTGTAACAGCAGTTCACCGAGTGACGGTGAACCGAGCGGCAGACCGAAGCCGAGGAAATCGAGTGAGGTCAGGGTGGTTATCGAACTACATAAAATAAACGGTAAAAAAGTGAGGGTAGCGACCATGGCATTTGGCAACATATGACGCAGGATGATACTGCGATCGCTGACGCCAAGCGCCTGCGCCGCGCGGATGTAGTCGAAATTACGGGTACGTAAAAACTCCGCCCGCACCACACCGACCAGACTCATCCAGCCAAACAAGACGGTAATTGCCAACAGCCACCAGAAGTTAGGCTGTACGACGCTGGAAAGTAAAATAATCAAAAACAGCGTCGGCATCCCCGACCATACTTCAATAAAACGTTGCCCCCAGAGATCGACTTTACCACCGTAATAGCCTTGTAGCGCCCCCGCCAGCACGCCCATCACGCTGGAGCAGAGGGTCAGCATCAGGCCAAACAGAACTGAGATCCGCGTGCCATAGAGAATGCGCGCCAGCACATCGCCGCCATTGGCATCCGTTCCCAGCCAGTTTTGCCGGGAGGGTGGAGAAGGGAAGGGCTTATCGGTAGCAAAGTTGATACTGGTAGCACCAAAGCGAATCGGTGCCCACAGTACCCAGCCGTTATTTTCCAGCCGTTGTTTCAGCCACGGGTCCTGATAATCAGCCTGACTTGCCAGCGGGCCGCCAAAATCGCTTTCGCTGTAGTTTTTCAACAACGGGAAATACCAACTGCCGTCATAACGCACCAGCAACGGTTTATCGTTGGCGATAAGTTCAGAACACAAACTCAAACCAAACAAGACGAGGAAAATCCATAACGACCAGTAGCCGCGACGGTTATGGCGAAAACGCGCCCACCGGGCCTGATTGACGGGGCTGAGTCGCGGCATTAGCGTCCCTCAAAATCTATACGCGGATCGACCAGCGTATAGCTGATATCACTGACAATATTCAGCAGCAGGCCAATCAGGGTGAAAATATACAAGGTACCAAACATTACAGGATAATCGCGCGAGACGGTCGCTTCGTAGCCCAGTAAGCCAAGACCATTGAGTGAAAACATCACCTCAATCAGCAGCGAGCCGGTAAAAAACATGCTGATAAACGTCGCCGGAAAACCGGCAATCACCAGCAGCATGGCGTTGCGGAACACATGTTTCCAGAGAATATTTTTTTCACTTACCCCTTTCGCACGTGCCGTCACCACGTATTGCTTACGCACTTCATCAAGGAATGAGTTTTTTGTCAGCATGGTCAGAGCCGCAAAGCCGCCAATCACTGTCGCCAGCACCGGCAGCGTGATATGCCACAGATAATCGGTGATTTTCTGATACCACGGCAGCGAATCAAAGTTAGCGGAAACCAGGCCGCGCAGAGGGAACAGGTCGAAATAGCTGCCGCCCGCGAAGAAGACAATCAGCAGGATGGCAAACAAAAAGGCCGGAATGGCGTAGCCGATGATGATAAATGCACTACTCCAGACGTCAAAACGGCTCCCATTATAAACAGCTTTGCGAATGCCTAACGGAATCGACACCAGATAGATAATCAGCGTGCTCCACAATCCGAGGGTGATGGAGACCGGCAGACTGTCTTTAATCAGCGTCAGCACCGAGGCGCTGCGAAAAAGGCTGTCGCCAAAATCAAAACGGATGTAGTCCCAGAGCATTTTGAAGTAACGTTCGTGGATCGGCTTATCGAAACCGTAGCGATGAGTGATCTCAGCGATCACTTCTGGATCTAATCCGCGTCCGCCACGGTAATTACTGTCGCTGATATTGCCGACACCCGTTTGCGCATGGCTGGCACGAACACCTTCACCGCCTGCGCCGGGTAATACTCCGGCATTACCAAACTCAATGGCGGCGATGGCCTGGTCGACCGGACCGCCAGGCGCAATTTGCACGATGAAAAAGTTGATAGTGATAATCGCCCATAACGTTGGGATCACCAGCAACAGACGGCGGATCAGATAAGCGCCCATCTACTCTCCCTGTTGTCTGGCTGACGGCAGTTTGGCCGCTTTATTAACGTCATACCACCAGGTATCGATACCCAGGCTGTAAACAGGGCGTACAGCGGGTTGGGAGAATTTATCCCACCAGGCGAGACGGTCTTCCGCCATGTACCACATTGGCAGCATGTAATAATTCCACGTTAATACGCGATCCAGTGCTCGCCCCAACGGCAGTAATTTTTCTTTATTTCCCTGCGCGGCAATAATTTGATTGATCAGCGAGTCGATAACCGGGCTTTGCACGCCGGGGGCATTATAAGTGGAATTGATATATTCCGATGACCAGGAAATCTGTAAATCGGAACTGGGCCACGGCATCGCCCGCCATACGCGCGGCATCATGTCATAGTCGCGACTGCGCATGCGGTTGGTGATTTGCGAGTTATCCACCTTGCGAATGTCCATGTTGATACCCAGCCGTTGCAGGCTGTGCTGGAACGGCAATACCCACTGACTATTGCTGCTTGCGGGAAGCAATAATTCAAAGCTGAGTGGCTGACCCGTTGTGACATTAACGCGTTGCTGACCCTTCAACACCCAGCCTGCTTCGTTGAGAAGTTTGTCGGCTTTTAACAGGTTGTCACGATCGTAGCCATCGCCTTTGGATACCGGCGGCTGGTAGATTTGCGTGAAGACTTCTGGCGGTAGATCTTTTTTCATTGGTGCCAGAAGCACCAGCTCCGCGGCGTCGGGGTAATTTCTGGCCGCATATTCGGTATTCTGAAAATAACTGTTCGTGCGACTCCAGGCATTGTAAAACAACGCTTTGTTCATCCATTCAAAGTCAAAGGCGAGAGTGATCGCTTCCCGGACCCGGCGATCGCTGAATACCGGACGTTGGATATTAAACGCCAGCCAGCGCGTATCCTGGGCTGATTCGTTCTTTTGCTCATCTTTGATGATGTATTTTTTATCGAAATTTTTACCGGTATAGCGCGTGGCCCAGTTTTTGGCGTCGTTTTCCATACGCAAATCAAAGGCTCCTGCTTTAAACGCTTCAAAGGCGACATTATCATCGAGGTAATAATCGTAGCGAATGGTGTCGAAATTCCAGCGTCCACGGTTTACCGGTAAGTTTGCTGCCCAGTAATCTTTCACGCGGGAATAGACAATATTTTGCCCCATTTTCCAGGACGTAATGCGGTACGGACCACTGGCAAGCGGAGGCGTGGCGAGCGGGTCGCTAAGTTTGTGATCTTTCCAGTACTTTTCTGGAAATACCGGCAGCGAAAACAGACTCAGCATATCTTCTTTGCCGGGTTTAGCTAACTCAATGCGCACGGTTAACGGTGCAATGGCTTTGACGGTGGTGCCTTTGTAGACCAGACGAAATTGCGGCACGCCTTCGGTCATAAATTTTTGAAAAGTAAACTCTACATCGCGGGCAGTAATGGGCGAACCATCATGAAAACGGGCGCGCGGATTAATAGCGACCTCCACCCAGGAATAATCGTCAGCATAGCGTGCGCTTTCAGCAATCAGCGGGTAATAACTGCCTGGTTCGTCATCGGAAGTCGTAAATAGCGTGTCGTACAGCTGCTCGGTGCGTGCGCCCGGGTTGCCGCGTAGTGCATAGCGGTTGAAATTATCGAAGGTGCCGAGGGCAGACAACGTTATTTGCCCACCTTTTGGCGCGGCGGGGTTCACATAATCAAAATGGTTGAAATTAAATGCGTACCGGGGTTCGCCCAGTACGGCAAAGGCATAGCTTTCCTTGATAGCCTGCGCCTGCGCACCAAAGGTGAACAGAGCGATAAACAGCAGCAGTATGCGCACAATCATCTGCAACGGATTTCCTTTTACTCATCATTAGCCGCAATCCGGCATGCTTTCACTATGAATAATAAGGGACGTAAGCACACCTTACCACTGCGGCGTATACGGTTTCTTCAGCCAGCGAACAAAATCGTCCAGCGGTAACGGGCGACTAATCCAGTAGCCTTGCATGAAATTAACGCCGCGTTCGCTTAGCCATCGTGCCTGTTCTGGCGTTTCGACCCCTTCAGCAACTGTCAGCATATTGAGACGTTTCGCCAGCGTCAGCACCGCGTCAAGTACGGGTGAAGTGATCGTTTCCGTACCGATGGCGTTGATAAATCCACGATCAATTTTCAGATAATCGAGCGTAAAACGCTCAAGATAGATAAGCGCGCTGTGCCCGGTGCCGAAGTCATCAATAGCAATTTCTACGCCGACCGAATGCAGCCAGGCGAAGAGTTGTGTGGCTTCTCGCTCTTTCAGCATATCGCGCTCGGTAATTTCCAGCACAATCTGGAAATGGTGTGCGGGCAGGGAAGTGAGCAGTTTCTGGATATCCGCTTTAAAGCTTTCGCTGTGCAAGTGGGCCGGCGCAATGTTAATGCCAAATTTGACGCCTACCGGCAGTACTTTTTCTAATTCTGCGGCATCGCGGGCAATCAACTCAAACAGGTGCTGAGTCAGTGGCACAATCATCTTTTGCGCTTCGGCAAAGTTAATGAAGGCATCCGGGGGGATTTCACCTGCTACTGGATGCCGCCAGCGTAGCAGTACTTCCAGGCCCGTTACCCGCAAAGCTTGTGTATCAACCACCGGTTGATACACCACGTAAAATTGTTCGCGCTTGATGGCGGTCATGATTTCTCTGCCTGGGCGCATACGCACACTCATCAGGTAATAGCAGAGAAGTCCAACGAAAGTTCCACTCATGCCACCCAGTAAAAATGCGTACCACACATCGTTCCATGTCCAGTCATCTGCATAAAGCCGAACAGTCAGAGGAATGCCCGCAATTTTAGTTTCACGGACCGGCATGTCGGTTAATTCATTAACGTTCATCAAACGTGAAGAAAAGGTAGATAGCGCAGTATTACCAATAATGAGGGCTAGGCCATCGTAATCTTCCTGCCGTGAACTATAAAAGAGTGAAGGCGTCAGGTTGAGATTCAGAGCGGCAAACACGCCGCTATTTTTCAGCAAAGGGTTGCGATACCAGATGACGATTGCGGGTTTGTTCGGCACCATCGGCGTGCCGGGTAAGATTGCCATATCGACGTTTTTATTAATGTCGAGCGCCGGAATCAATTCATTGAGTGGAATGTCCATCTCACCAGTTGCAGATGAACAGAATGTTTTTTTATCTTTTACCAGCACAAACGTACGAACATTCATGCTAAACGCCGCGCGGGCGGTCAGTTCGGGGTTAGCCTGCTGGCAGGTATCTAAGGTCAGCGGCTGGAGCCGGTCAGTAGTGGATTTAAGGTCGGCAAAATAGGTATCGAGATACTTTTGTACGTCGGTAATCAGTGTGTCGTATTTGACTTCGTGCTTATGCCAGGCCACTAAAAACTGAAGGCAGCTCACCAGTATCGCAATCATCACGCCTGCAACAATGCAGGTAAGCAGGAGCTTACGTCCAGAATTGGGAGCGCGTATAAACATGATTCCGTTAATTTCCTGAAATTACGACAACATTTAAAAGATAACAATGACCGGACTATAGCCTGGATCAAGACGCGGAAACATCATTTTCTCTGATGAATGAAAACAAAAAAGCACTGCCTAAGCAGTGCTTTCAGTTAACTCGTCAGGATAGCCAAGGGATTGCATCCAAACGGTTTATTAGCTGCGGCTGAGAACCCGGCGTGCTTCGTTGTAACGCTTCTTCCAGTATGGTTCATTCATGCTGGAAATAATAACACCACTGCTGGTGGAAGCATGGACAAACTGGTTGTTGCCGATATAAATACCGACATGGCGTCCCGTTGAACCGGCACGGAACAGAACTAAATCACCCGTACGCAAATTACTGCGGGAAACAGATTTACCCATTTCCTGCTGTTCATAAGTCGAACGCGGAAGTTCTAAGCCAAATTGCTCACGGAATGTACGCTGTACGAAACCAGAACAATCGATACCTTTTTTAGTGCTGCCGCCCAGACGATAGCGTACGCCTTTCCAGTCAGCATACTGATCCATAATTCGCGATTTTACGTCGACATTACGAACCAGGTTTTCAAATTCATCCTGAGAAGCTTGCAGTGATGATGTTTCACTACCCACTGCACGTGTCTCAGGATGCATATTCTTTGCGGTGTTATTTGCACTACATGCAGAAAGCAGAACCGCTACTGCAATCGCGGGGATCCCGCGCAAGATATATCTCAAAATCGGTTGAGATTTGACCATGTTGTTTGTTTTCCCTTGAAGTCCTTAACGACAAATATCGTTATAAAAAAATGCCAAGCGACACGAGACTAATTACCTGGGCATGTTGAAACAATTCCTTAAGGCCAAATCTGTGGACTAACGCACAAAATTATATGCTGTGAGGATAATCTACCGCCGAGGCAAAACGAGTTCGAGGTTACCCGATTGGTGCGGTCTTGGCGAGCGGTTTTACATGATTTTTTATAAGAAAAAGTGATACAGAAAGTTAATCAGCGGGATTGGTCAATTAAAGTACGATTGAGTGAAACGCATGCAATCCATTCATTTACTTAGAGAATGATTTTTGCGCTCGATGGATGAAAGCAGGAGGCGCATCATCAGGATTATCCTCACTATAAAAATAAACCTGATGATGTTAATTACTGTGAGTTATTTGTTTTGGAAATGTTTGTTTTTTCCAGGTAGTGATTTGTCAAAAAAGGTGATTAATCGATCACTTAATGGCGTCAGCAACACCCAGGGCAAGCCGATCAATATCACGGTCATGGAACCGACGATGATGTCAGTAAACCAGTGTGCGCCAATCATTACTCTGGGAAACGCAAAAATCACAAAAATAATAAGGGCGATAAGGCCTGCAACTTTGCCGAAATAACGCCACATGAATGCCGAAAAAATAAGCAGCATCATACCGTGATCGCCGGGAAAGCTATCTCGTGAGGCATCTTTCGTGGGAACAGAGAGCAGTTCGCTGACGCGGTTAATATTGGTAAAAGTCAACGTTGGGCTGGCCCGTTTTACAGGAATTAGTGCCTGACCCAGCTGGTTTAATACCACTGCAGTTAATAGCATGACCAGACCAATAATCACGATACGTCGTCTGCCTGGGGCGTTTTCTTTCAGCCAGAAACTCAGCATCAACATTCCCATCGCCAGCAGTGAACAACCGTCGAAAGCGCGATTGTTGGTCAATGCAACCAGCCACAAAAAGGCCTTACTTTCGACCAGTTTCTGATTAAAGAAATAAAAAATATCCGCATCAATCGGCAACCAGAATCCATGATTAATGGGAATATACCAGGAAAGAAACAGCGCGAGGCCGACAATATTCAACAACACTATTTGCGGCAAATTTTTAATCATATTTTCTCTAATTATCTTACTGAAAAACGCAGGCAACCTTACGCGGTAGTCGCTAAACGAAGCTTCAACAGCGCGCTCTGCAAGGCATTCCAGTCAGCTTCGCTGCTGGAAATCAGCTCAATACGACTGTCCGGTGGCGCAACGTTTTGCGTTTCAATGTGCAGGTCATCGCCCTGACGGTTGATTCGCACCAGCCCTTCGGGAATACGCAGCACGCCTTTGACGCGTTCCACCGGTGCAAGTCGCGCCCATTCCAGAATACCAATGGTGTCGAATACCGTATCAGCGTCGAATATCCAGCCACAGGCCTGATGCCCTTGTCCGCTGTTCAGACTGCGACGCCAGCGTTGATGCTCTGGCAGGCTTAACGCTGCTAACCCTTTTTTCACGCTATGCTGATGAGAATGCGCGGCGCTGGCGGGCAACTCGGCTAAATTGCGACGCGGCAAATCCAGAAGATGACCGTCAATTTTTCCATGCTCGCTGTGAATTAATTGCCGATCGCCACCATTTTGCTGCCACCAGCGCTCTAGCGCTTGCTCACTTTCGGGCGTCGCACGGTCGGATTTATTGGCGACAATAATGTCTGCGGCAGCCAGTTGGTCACGGAAGTTTTCATTGCTGGCGCTTTTTTCGTCCAGCAACAGGCGTGGATCGAGAATGCACAACGTGGCGCGCAGATCTATCCACGGTTCATAGACGGGTGCGGTTAAGAGATCGAGGATCTGTTTCGGATGGCCCAGCCCGGTCGGCTCTATCAACAAGCGGTCTGGTTTTCCCTGACGCAGTAAGGTATTCAACCCTACCTGCATGGGTAAACCATTAACGCAGCACATGCAGCCGCCGGGGATCTCTTTCAACAGTGCGCCGCTATCGGCGAGCAAAGCACCATCAATTCCGATTTCCCCAAATTCATTAACCAGTACCGCCCATTTTTCGTTGGGATCTTTATGGGCTAACAGATGAAGAATCGACGTAGTTTTCCCGCTGCCGAGAAAACCGGTGATGAGGTTGGTTCTGGTCACAACGGCTCCGCAATACTCTGGTAAGTTAACTGAGCGTTAATCCTGGCTAAAAAAGGCAGAAAAGAGAAGGGGAGAGCGGACGAAGGCGAGCTTCATCCGCTTTAACCGCAGAAATCGTTAAATTTTGAGGGTGTTTAATAGCGCCTGATGCGCGCCGAATTGTGCGATTTGTTGCCAGGCTTGTTCGATGGCCTGCACAAAATGCGGGTTATCTGGCAGATCATCACCGAAAATTTCACGCAGGGAAAGCAGGGCGGTTACGCGTTGTTCACTGCTGCTGACCGCAACAAGTTCACGAATTTTATCGCTAAGCGGATCGCGAACATCAATGGCATTTCCGGCATCATCAACGCCGCTGACGTAACGCATCCAGCCTGCAACGCCTAATGCCAGCAACGACCAGTCCGTTTCGCGCCCCAGATGTATGCGAATACCTGCCAGCATGCGTTGCGGTAATTTTTGGCTGCCATCCATCGCGATTTGCCAGGTCTTATGTTTCAGTGCCGGATTAGCAAAACGTGCAATTAACTTATCCGCATATTGTGTTAAATCGACATCTTTAATCCGCAGTGTCGGCGCTTGCTCATCCAGCATTAATGTTCTGGCGGCATGGCGAAATGCGCGATCCTGCATGCAATCACTGATATGGGCGAATCCTGAGAGGTAACCCAGATAAGCGAGAAAAGAGTGGCTGCCATTAAGCATACGCAGTTTCATCTCTTCCCATGGCAGGACATCATTCACCATTTGTACACCTGCGACTTCCCAGGCAGGACGCCCAGCGACGAAGTTATCTTCAACCACCCACTGGATAAACGGTTCGCAGCTAATCGCGCAGGGATCATTCACCCCCAGATGCTGGCTTATTTCCGCCAGTGATTCGTTGGTTGCAGCCGGAACAATGCGGTCGACCATAGTTCCCGGAAAACTGACGTGTTCTTTTATCCACCCGGCGAGTTCTGGCGAACGTTTTTCTGCCATTCCCAGCACCGCGTTTTTCACCACATGGCCATTGTCGGGAATATTGTCGCAGGAGAGCACGGTAAACGGTGTAAGGCCGCGCTCACGGCGGCGTTTCAGTGCTTCGACGAGAATACCTGGCGCGGAGTGAGGTTCTTCAGGGTTTTGTAGATCGTGAATAATACGCGGATTGCTGGTGTCGAGTGCACCGATGGCCGGGTCAATACAATAGCCTTTTTCGGTAATTGTCAGGGAAACAATTGCCACCTGTGGCTCGCAAAATTTCTCAATAATTGCCGCTAAGGAATCCAGTTTTGCATTCAGACATTCGTGAACGGCACCGACAATTATCGCCTGATTGCCGTCCGCACCTTTCTCCAGCACGGTATATAAATGGTTCTGTGCGCGGAGTTGGCTCATCAGTTGATCGCCGCTGAACAAGCTGATTTCACAGATCCCCCAGTCGCCGCCCTGGGCATTCAGCACACGATCGGTCAGTAATGCCTGATGTGCGCGGTGAAAGGCTCCAAAGCCAAAATGAACGATACGTGATTGCAACTGCTGTCGATCGTAGCGTGGAGCGTGTACATGATGCGGGAGCGTAACGGAGGCGATTGTATTCATAGGAGTCACGTCTTAGTAACGATTAATTAACAATGACAGTGTAAAGTTATATGACAACAATTGAAATTGGTCTGGATTGTTAATGCGATGAAGTGTGAGGGCGATCAATCAACGAGTGAAAATTGCGGGCGTAAGGTGTTCAGGAAGCGCAAAATAGAAGATTGGTATAATAAATTAAAAAAGGGACAGCCTGAGCTATCCCTTTTCTGCATGCGGCTGAAGTTAGTCAGCACGACCCATATAACGGCGTTCTTCGATATGGATACGAATTTTTTCGCCCGGGCTTAAGTATTCTGGTACCTGAATCACCAGACCAGTGCTCAATGTCGCCGGTTTGTTACGGGCGCTGGCAGATGCCCCTTTGATGCCTGGTGCAGTTTCAACGATTTCCAGATCAACGGTCTGCGGCAGCTCAAGCGCCAGCAATTGACCGTCCCAGGTCAGCACCTGCATGTCCGGCATGCCGCCCTCAGGCATAAACAGCAACTCTTCTTCAATCTGATCTTTGGTGAAGGTATACGGGGTATAGTCTTCTTTATCCATAAAGACATATTCGTTGCCATCGACATAGGAGAAGTCAACGTAACGGCGGGTCAGCGTCACGGTGTCAACGATATCATCACCTTTGAAACGCTCTTCTACTTTCAGCCCGGTACGGACATCAGAAAAACGCATTTTGTACAGCGTAGCGGCACCGCGGGCAGTGGGCGACTGAATATCAATGTCCTTAACCAGCAGCAGTTTGCCGTTGTAATTCAGTACCATACCTTTTTTAATTTCGTTCGCTCTTGGCATCGAAAAATTCCTGTAGTCGAAAATGTCAAAAATATCGCGACAAAGTACTCGCGACGGGCCTTTCGGGCAAGTGGTATTCGCACTTTTGCTGGTGCAAAAAAGGTGGTACTGTGCGCGCTCATCAATCCGGTGGTTAACCTTAAGAGAACAACGTATGGAATGCCGTCCGGGTTGCGGGGCGTGTTGCACTGCCCCTTCAATTTCCAGCCCTATTCCCGGTATGCCAGATGGCAAGCCCGCCAATACGCCCTGCATTCAGCTTGATGAACAGCAACGCTGTAAAATTTTCACCTCGCCACTGCGACCGAAAGTCTGTGCAGGCTTACAAGCCAGCGCTGAAATGTGCGGTAACTCGCGTCAGCAGGCAATGACCTGGCTTATCGATCTGGAAATGCTGACCGCGCCTTAAACATCTTTAATTCGCAGTAAGCAAAACAGAGTAGCGATAATCATCACCATCGCAAACCAGAACACAGCGTGATAATTCCAGATCTCGGCGACGATGCCCGCCACTGATCCTGCGATGATCCAGCCCACGCGCGACGTGTTGGTATAGAGCGTGGTGGCTGAACCTGCCTGACCGGGCATCAAATCCTGAAAATAGAGCATCCCGATGCCGCCCAGAATGCCAATAAAAATAGCATTTAGCAGCTGCAAGCCCAACAGAATGACAGGTGAATGCGCCATCAGCATTCCTGCGTAAAAACAGACGCCACCCACGGCAGCAACGCGCATTAAGAAGCGCTTACCCAGACGTTTGGCAAAATATCCGGCGATCAACATGGTCGGGATTTCCAGCCCTGCGGCGGTCCCCATCATCACACCGGCCAGTTTCTCGGGAAGATGCAGTTCGTTGATAATAAATAGCGGCATGTTGATGATGTACAGGCTGTTCGAGCCCCACATCAATGTACAAATGACAAACAGCAGCAACGTATCGCGACGGTTACGGCGCGGCGCTTCAACCGTGCCGGTCGCCAGCGGAAGCTCTTTTTGCATCGACGGCAAAAACAGCCACACCATCACGCCGCAAACAATAAACGCTACCGCTGCGCTCAGATACATTACCGTAAAGCTGAAACCCATCGCTAAGGCATAAGCCAGCGGTGGGCCAATGACCCATGCCAGTGAAACCTGAGCGCGTAAAAAAGAGCTGAACATCACCGCCTCACGTCCGGTTTTGTCAGCATGTTCACGGGCAAGGGCAAACATTTGCGGGTTAGCGGTTGAGCCAAAGCTGCTAAGAAAGACGCCAACGAATAGCAAAACAAAGTAGTTGCGATTCCAGGCAAAAAGGGTGCAGGCCAGCACGCCTAACAGGCAGCAAAAGACAATCAGCGATTTGCGATCGCCGCGCTTATCAGAGCGCCCGGCGAGAAACTGACTCACCAGAATCCCAATGACAGCGCTGCCGGTAAAGAAGAATCCCACCATCGCCGGACGGGCATGTACTTCATCAGTAAGAAAAATACTGAGTGTCGGGGTTTGCAGAGCGCCCGCAATACCGGTGAGAAAGGCAACGATTAAAAACGCCGTCGAGGTCAGGTCAAACGATTTCGCGCTGGTGACTGCGGGGGAGTTATGCATGCTGGTCGATCACTGGAAGAGGAAGACGCGGAGTTTACGCTGCTTGTCAGAAAATAAACAGACAGCGAAATCAAAAGCGCCACGAATAATCAAAATGCCATTTCACTGTTGCTGATTGGCTGCTGACGCTGCTGAAATGAAATTGCTGATAACGGATTTTCCCATCAGCAATTAGGAAAAATGACAAAAAATTGTGCAGCACATCAAACTTTTGCTCATAACTTTACGGCTTTCCTTGCGTGCTGAAACAAAAGTATTATGCTTTCTTGAAACGTTTCAGCGCGATCTTGTCTTTAACCCTAAGCCAGGTTGGCGCTTTTTTCTCATAGAAGCTGAATCGTTTCAATTCAGCAAGAGAGGAGAACTATGTTCCAGTTATCCGTACAGGACATCCATCCGGGCGAAAAGGCCGGAGACAAAGAAGAGGCGATTCGCCAGGTCGCTGCGGCGCTGGTGCAGGCCGGTAATGTAGCTGAAGGCTACGTCAATGGCATGCTGGCGCGCGAACAGCAAACCTCAACGTTCCTCGGCAATGGTATTGCTATTCCACACGGCACTACCGACACCCGCGATCAGGTGCTGAAAACCGGCGTTCAGGTATTTCAGTTCCCGGAAGGCGTCACCTGGGGTGACGGCCAGGTAGCGTACGTGGCGATCGGTATTGCTGCCAGCTCGGATGAACATCTGGGCCTGCTACGCCAGCTGACCCACGTACTGAGCGATGATTCCGTTGCTGAACAACTGAAGTCAGCAACAACAGCAGAAGAACTTCGCGCATTGCTGATGGGCGAAAAGCAGAGTGAGCAGCTGAAGCTCGACAACGAAATGCTGACGTTGGATATCGTCGCCAGCGATCTGCTGACTCTTCAGGCGCTGAACGCTGCGCGTCTGAAAGAGGCGGGGGCAGTTGACGCCACTTTCGTCACCAAAGCCATCAATGAACAACCGCTGAACCTCGGGCAGGGTATCTGGCTGAGCGATAGCGCCGAAGGCAATCTGCGTAGCGCGATTGCGGTAAGCCGTGCGGCAAATGCTTTTGATGTGGACGGCGAAACGGCAGCCATGCTGGTGAGTGTGGCGATGAATGACGATCAGCCCATCGCGGTTCTTAAGCGTCTCGCTGATTTGTTGCTCGATAATAAAGCTGACCGCTTGCTGAAAGCGGATGCGGCAACGTTGCTGGCGCTGCTGACCAGCGATGATGCGCCGACCGACGACGTGTTAAGCGCGGAGTTTGTGGTGCGCAATGAACACGGCCTGCATGCTCGTCCAGGTACCATGCTGGTCAATACCATTAAACAATTTAACAGTGATATTACCGTGACAAACCTTGATGGCACCGGCAAACCGGCAAACGGACGTAGTCTGATGAAAGTTGTGGCACTTGGCGTTAAGAAAGGTCATCGCCTACGCTTTACCGCCCAGGGTGCAGATGCTGAACAGGCGCTGAAAGCCATTGGCGACGCTATCGCTGCTGGTCTTGGGGAGGGCGCATAATGAGTAGACGTGTTGCTACGATCACCCTTAATCCGGCTTATGACCTTGTTGGTTTCTGCCCGGAAATTGAACGCGGCGAAGTGAACCTGGTGAAAACCACCGGTCTGCATGCGGCGGGTAAAGGCATCAACGTGGCCAAAGTATTAAAAGACCTGGGAATTGATGTCACCGTTGGCGGCTTCCTGGGTAAAGACAATCAGGATGGTTTTCAGCAACTGTTCAGCGAGCTGGGCATTGCCAACCGTTTCCAGGTTGTACAGGGGCGCACCCGAATTAACGTTAAGCTGACGGAAAAAGACGGCGAAGTGACCGACTTCAACTTCTCGGGTTTTGAAGTCACCCCCGCCGACTGGGAACGCTTTGTGACTGATTCTCTGAGCTGGCTCGGTCAGTTCGATATGGTCTGTGTCAGCGGAAGCTTACCGTCAGGCGTCAGCCCGGAAGCGTTCACCGACTGGATGACTCGCCTGCGTAGTCAGTGTCCTTGCATTATCTTTGATAGTAGCCGTGAAGCGTTAGTAGCAGGTTTGAAAGCGGCACCGTGGCTGGTGAAACCTAACCGCCGCGAGCTGGAAATCTGGGCAGGCCGTAAACTGCCTGAAATGAAAGATGTGATTGAAGCTGCGCATGCGCTGCGTGAACAAGGCATCGCGCATGTTGTTATTTCACTGGGTGCCGAAGGCGCGCTTTGGGTTAATGCCTCCGGCGAATGGATCGCCAAACCACCGTCAGTCGATGTCGTAAGCACCGTTGGCGCAGGGGATTCTATGGTTGGTGGCCTGATTTATGGCTTGCTGATGCGTGAATCCAGTGAACACACACTGCGTCTGGCGACAGCTGTTGCAGCCCTGGCGGTAAGTCAAAGCAATGTGGGTATTACCGATCGTCCGCAGTTGGCCGCAATGATGGCGCGCGTCGACTTACAACCTTTTAACTGACAGCAGGAGAGGCATAATGAAAACGCTGCTGATTATTGACGCTAATCTCGGTCAGGCACGCGCCTATATGGCGAAGACCCTGCTGGGCGCGGCGGCGCGAAAAGCAAAACTGGAAATCATCGACAATCCGAACGACGCAGAAATGGCGATTGTTCTCGGTGATTCCATCCCGAATGACAGCGCGCTGAACGGTAAAAATGTCTGGCTGGGTGATATTTCCCGGGCAGTTGCGCACCCTGAGTTGTTCCTGAGTGAAGCCAAAGGCCATGCGAAACCTTACACTGCGCCGGTCGCTGCGACAGCACCGGTTGCTGCCAGCGGTCCGAAACGCGTAGTTGCGGTGACTGCTTGCCCGACTGGCGTAGCACACACCTTTATGGCGGCTGAAGCCATTGAAACCGAAGCGAAAAAACGTGGCTGGTGGGTGAAAGTTGAAACCCGTGGTTCTGTTGGTGCGGGCAATGCAATCACCCCTGAAGAAGTCGCAGCAGCGGATCTGGTGATTGTGGCGGCAGATATCGAAGTGGATCTGGCGAAATTTGCTGGTAAACCGATGTATCGCACCTCTACCGGTCTGGCGCTGAAGAAAACTGCGCAGGAACTGGATAAAGCGGTTGCTGAAGCAACGCCGTATGAACCAGCGGGCAAAGCTCAAACAGCGACCACTGAAGGTAAGAAAGAGAGTGCAGGCGCTTACCGTCACTTGCTGACGGGCGTCTCTTACATGCTGCCGATGGTTGTTGCAGGTGGTCTGTGTATCGCGCTTTCTTTTGCTTTTGGTATCGAAGCGTTTAAAGAGCCGGGTACGTTGGCAGCGGCGCTGATGCAGATTGGTAGTGGTTCAGCCTTTGCGCTGATGGTGCCGGTACTGGCAGGTTATATTGCCTTCTCCATTGCCGATCGTCCGGGTCTCACGCCGGGCCTGATTGGCGGTATGCTGGCGGTTAGCACCGGTTCTGGCTTCATTGGCGGTATTATTGCGGGCTTCCTGGCGGGTTACATTGCGAAGTTAATAAGTACGCAACTGAAACTGCCACAGAGTATGGAGGCACTGAAACCGATCCTGATCATTCCGCTAATTTCCAGTCTGGTGGTCGGTCTGGCGATGATTTACCTGATCGGTAAACCGGTTGCTGGCATTCTCGATGGGTTGACTCACTGGCTGCAGACCATGGGGACTGCGAATGCTGTTCTGCTGGGGGCGATCCTCGGTGGCATGATGTGTACTGACATGGGCGGTCCGGTAAACAAAGCAGCGTACGCATTCGGTGTGGGTCTGCTGAGTACTCAAACCTATGGCCCGATGGCGGCGATTATGGCGGCAGGTATGGTGCCACCGCTGGCAATGGGTCTGGCAACAATGGTGGCGCGTCGCAAATTCGACAAAGCGCAGCAGGAAGGTGGCAAAGCCGCTCTGGTTCTGGGACTGTGCTTTATTTCGGAAGGTGCAATTCCGTTTGCTGCTCGTGATCCGATGCGTGTGCTACCGTGCTGTATCGTTGGTGGGGCGCTGACTGGCGCAATCTCAATGGCGATTGGTGCGAAACTGATGGCACCACACGGTGGTCTGTTTGTTCTGCTGATCCCTGGCGCTATTACGCCGGTATTGGGTTACCTGGTAGCAATTATTGCTGGTACGCTGGTGGCGGGTTTGGCCTATGCCTTCCTCAAACGCCCGGAAACACAAATAGTAGAAAAAAACGCATAATTTCTCTTCATCATCGGGGCTGAGACATCTCTGCCCCGATGATGACAAACGCAAAATTGCCTGATGCGCTATGCTTATCAGACCTACATGAACCCTGCAATATATTGAATTTTTGCGCTTTTGTAGGTCGGATAAGGCGTTTACGCCACATCCAGCATGAACAAAGCGCGCATTGTCAACAATCTGAGGGCAGAAACATCTCTGCCCTTTTTCTTGCCTGCCATATTGTGTGTTACACATCACAACTTTCTCTTTTGTTGCTGCATAAATAGACAAATTTTGTGACCGCCTTCATATCTGGCCGATTTCGTTTTTTCTGATCGATTTACATTGCGTTAAACATGCTTATTATGAACATGTGTTTAAATCTGAACACGTGCTCTAATAGTCTTATTGACTGTAATGACTATTTTACCCAATTTCTTCGTTGGCAATTTATTGCCAGGGGGCGTGCTATGCGCGAAAAGGACTACATAGTAATTATTGGCTCGGCGAATATTGATGTGGCTGGGTATTCACATCATCCATTGAATTATGCGGATTCGAATCCCGGAAAAATTAAATTTACCCCAGGTGGCGTGGGAAGGAATATCGCTCATAATCTGGCGTTACTGGGGAAAAATGCCTGGCTTTTAAGTGCAGTAGGTGGTGATTTTTATGGGCAATCATTACTGGCGCAAACTAATCAATCCGGTGTTTATGTCGATAAATGCTTAATTGTTCCGGGTGAGAATACATCCAGCTATTTATCACTGCTCGATAATACAGGAGAAATGCTTGTCGCGATAAATGATATGAGTATTAGTGACTGTATTTCTGCAGAATTTCTTGCCCAGCATCAGGAGTTTATTCGCGGTGCAAAGGTTATTGTCGCGGATTGCAACCTTAGTGAAGAGGCGCTGGTCTGGGTTCTGGAAAATAGCGGGGAAACGCCTGTATTTATTGATCCGGTATCGGCATGGAAATGCGTCAAAATCCGCGATCATCTGAGCAAAATCCATACGTTAAAACCTAACCGTCTTGAAGCCGAAACGTTGAGCGGAATTGCACTTTCCGAACGTGAAGATGTCGCAAAGGTCGCCGCCTGGTTTCATCAACACGGCCTGAACCGCCTGGTGCTTAGCATGGGAGGGGATGGCGTTTACTACAGTGATATCAACGGTGAAAGTGGGTGGTCGGCCCCTATTAAAACGAATGTCATCAATGTTACTGGGGCAGGCGACGCCATGATGGCGGGGCTGGTCTCCTGTTGGGTAGACGGTATGCCGTTTATCGATTCTGTTCGATTTGCGCAGGGATGTTCGTCAATGGCACTTGCCTGTGAATATACCAACAACCCTGAATTATCAATTGCCAATGTTACATCGTTAGTGGAGAACACAGAATGTCTGAATTAACTCTGTCCCCTGAATTATTACAAATATCCGCTGAAGTACAGGATGCTTTAAAAAATAAAAAACCGGTTGTTGCGCTGGAATCGACCATAATTTCTCACGGAATGCCATTCCCACAAAATGCCCAAACCGCAATTGAAGTAGAAGAAACAATTCGTAAACAGGGCGCAGTACCAGCCACTATCGCCATTATTGGCGGTGTGATGAAAGTGGGCTTAAGTAAAGAAGAAATCGAATTGCTGGGCCGTGAAGGACATAACGTGACGAAAGTTAGTCGTCGTGATTTACCTTTTGTCGTTGCTGCAGGGAAAAATGGCGCGACTACCGTTGCATCAACCATGATTATTGCAGCACTGGCTGGGATTAAAGTTTTTGCAACCGGAGGTATTGGTGGTGTGCATCGCGGAGCGGAACATACCTTCGATATTTCTGCCGATTTACAGGAACTGGCAAATACCAATGTCACTGTTGTTTGTGCGGGGGCAAAATCTATTCTCGATTTAGGATTAACAACAGAATATTTAGAAACCTTCGGTGTACCGTTAATTGGTTATCAGACAAAAGCGCTGCCTGCGTTTTTCTGCCGAACCAGCCCATTTGAAGTCAGCATTCGTCTTGACAGTGCCCGCGAAATTGCTCGCGCGATGGCAGTGAAGTGGCAAACCGGTTTGAACGGCGGCCTGGTGGTAGCGAACCCGATCCCGGAACAGTTTGCGATGCCAGAAGAAACCATCAATGCAGCAATTGATCAAGCCGTTGCTGAAGCCGAAGAACAGGGTGTTATTGGGAAAGAGAGTACACCGTTCCTGCTGGCGCGTGTTGCGGAGCTAACCGGCGGTGATAGCCTGAAATCCAATATTCAACTGGTCTTTAATAACGCCATTCTGGCGAGCGAAATTGCCAAAGAATATCAGCGTCTCGTGGGTTAATTTCTGGTGGGCAGAAAGCCGTCGCCCGTACTCATCAAACATACCAAAACCTGGCGCTGACGCCGGGTTTACTGGCATGAAGGGAAAATCATTATGGATATAATGAGAAGTGTTGTGGGGATGGTGGTGTTACTGGCAATAGCATTTCTGTTGTCGGTAAATAAAAAGAGCATCAGCTTGCGCACGGTTGGGGCTGCGCTGCTGCTGCAAATTGCCATTGGTGGCATCATGCTCTATTTTCCCCCGGGAAAATGGGCAGTAGAGCAGGCGGCATTAGGCGTCCATAAAGTGATGTCCTACAGTGACGCAGGAAGTGCCTTTATTTTTGGTTCGCTGGTCGGTCCCAAAATGGATGTTCTGTTTGACGGTGCGGGCTTTATCTTCGCCTTTCGCGTACTCCCGGCGATTATTTTCGTTACCGCGCTTATCAGCTTGCTGTACTACATTGGCGTAATGGGGCTGCTGATTCGTATTCTTGGCAGTATTTTTCAGAAAGCCCTCAACATCAGCAAAATCGAATCTTTTGTCGCAGTCACCACTATTTTCCTCGGGCAAAATGAGATCCCGGCGATCGTTAAACCTTTTATTGATCGCATGAATCGCAACGAGCTATTTACGGCTATTTGTAGCGGCATGGCGTCTATTGCGGGTTCGATGATGATTGGCTATGCCGGAATGGGCGTGCCGATTGACTATTTGTTAGCCGCTTCGCTGATGGCTATTCCTGGCGGTATCCTGTTTGCACGTATTCTTAGTCCGGCGACGGAACCTTCGCAAGTTACGTTTGAAAATCTGTCGTTTAGCGAAACTCCGCCAAAAAGCATTATTGAAGCTGCGGCGAACGGTGCAATGACCGGGCTGAAAATCGCCGCCGGTGTGGCGACGGTGGTAATGGCATTTGTGGCGATCATTGCGCTGATCAACGGCATTATTGGTGGAGTTGGCGGGTGGTTTAGTTTTGCCAATGTCTCTCTGGAAAGCATTTTCGGCTATGTGCTGGCCCCGTTGGCATGGATTATGGGGGTGGACTGGAGTGATGCAAATCTTGCCGGAAGTTTGATTGGGCAGAAACTGGCGATTAATGAGTTTGTTGCTTATCTCAATTTCTCGCCCTATCTGCAAACGAGCGGCGCGCTGGATGTCAAGACCATTGCCATTATCTCGTTCGCCCTCTGTGGGTTTGCAAACTTTGGTTCTATCGGTGTTGTCGTTGGAGCGTTTTCGGCTATTTCGCCAAAACGCGCGCCGGAAATCGCCCAGCTTGGTTTACGGGCGCTGGCGGCGGCGACGCTTTCCAACCTGATGAGCGCGACCATTGCCGGGTTCTTTATTGGTTTAGCTTGAGTTTCATTGCCGGATGTACGCCTTATTAAGCGTTGCATCCGGCAATCGCACTATTGCCAATAATTTTTACTGCATCATTCCGGAGAATTTATTCTCCGGGTCCATCTCCAGCGCCAGTCCTGACAACTGCTTTCTGTTTTTAATGAGATACCCTTTCTTGCTTTTAATTAATAAACCGTCATTAATGAATTGCGCAAGAACATATAAAAGATGTCGATAAGAAACGCCTAAATACTCTGCCGCTTGCGTATGCTTTTCGTGATAAAGATCACCTTCCTGCGAGAGTAATATAAAAGCTGCCAGGCGATTCACTAACGGAAATGATTGATTCTGAGTTAAAGAAACAATATTACGATAATTTTTATGACTTAAGGTGACGCAGAGTTTTCGTAAAAATAGCGTGTCGTTTAATAACAACGGGCGGTAATGCTTCATAGGGAGCGCAAGGCACCAACACTCTTCAATAGCCTGCACTGCACGCGGTTCATGGTCTTTGTCGATTAACTCAATCTCGCCAATAAAACAGGGCGCGGCAAAGAAATCGATCAGCGACACGCGACCATTAGCAAGCGTGACGTAAAGCCTGGCGCGGCCTCGCGTCAGGTAAAACAGCCAGGACGGCTGTTGCCCTTCCTGCACAATGTAGTCACGCGCTAAAAAATGAAACAGCCGCGTATCGGCTGAAACATCCGTTGAAAAGCAATCCTTAAACGCAGATTCACTCATCAATTGCTGCTTAAGATCATTATTGTGGATTTCTTTCACGATGTTTATCCGCTATGAGATTTCTCATATTTAGCATACGTACGCTGTTGTTAAGATTCAATCATCGGCCAGGTCGAATTTTCTTTGCTGTAGAAACAATAACGCAACTGGAAACAGAGGAAATAAACAATGGAAAAGAGAAAAATTATTCTGGATTGTGATCCGGGTCATGATGATGCTATTGCTATAATGATGGCGGCGAAACATCCGGCGATTGATTTATTAGGTATCACCATTGTAGCGGGTAATCAAACCCTCGATAAAACATTAATTAATGGCCTGAATGTTTGCCAGAAACTGGAGATTAATGTTCCGGTTTATGCGGGGATGCCGCAGCCCATTATGCGTCAACAAATTGTTGCCGATAATATTCACGGTGAAACCGGACTGGATGGCCCGGTATTCGAGCCGCTGACCCGCCAGGCAGAAAACACTCATGCGGTGAAATATATCATCGATACCCTTATGGCAAGCGATGGCGATATCACTCTGGTGCCGGTTGGTCCGTTGTCAAACATCGCGGTGGCAATGCGTATGCAACCCGCGATCCTGCCGAAAATCCGTGAAATTGTTCTGATGGGCGGTGCTTATGGTACTGGCAACTTCACCCCATCTGCTGAGTTCAACATCTTTGCTGACCCGGAGGCCGCACGCGTGGTGTTCACCTCCGGCGTTCCATTAGTGATGATGGGCCTCGATCTTACCAACCAGACCGTTTGCACCCCGGATGTGATTGCTCGGATGGAAAGGGCTGGCGGCCCTGCCGGAGAGCTGTTCAGCGACATCATGAACTTCACTCTCAAAACGCAGTTCGAAAACTACGGCCTGGCTGGCGGCCCGGTGCACGACGCCACCTGCATCGGTTATTTGATTAACCCTGATGGCATTAAAACCCAGGAAATGTACGTCGAAGTGGACGTTAACAGTGGCCCTTGCTATGGGCGTACCGTCTGCGACGAGCTGGGCGTTCTTGGCAAGCCCGCCAATACCAAAGTCGGCATCACTATTGATACCGACTGGTTCTGGGGATTAGTCGAAGAGTGCGTACGCGGCTACATAAAAACCCATTAAGTGTTGATAACAAGCCGGGTCAGTATCGCAAGATGCAGGCCCGGCTATTTATGATGGGCAGAGAGCCGTCGCCCAAAATGACATGAAGAGATAATAACTATGGATGTCATGAGAAGTGTTCTGGGAATGGTGGTATTGCTGGCTATTGCGTTTTTGCTGTCAGTAAACAAAAAGAAGATCAGCCTGCGTACCGTTGGCGCGGCGTTAGTGTTACAGGTCGTGATTGGCGGCATAATGCTTTGGTTACCGCCAGGGCGTTGGGTCGCAGAAAAAGTCGCTTTTGGCGTCCATAAAGTGATGGCGTACAGCGACGCGGGTAGCGCATTTATTTTCGGTTCTCTGGTCGGACCGAAAATGGATACCTTATTTGATGGCGCAGGATTTATCTTTGGTTTCAGGGTGTTACCGGCAATTATCTTCGTCACCGCGCTGGTGAGTATTCTCTACTACATCGGTGTGATGGGGATCTTAATTCGAATTCTCGGCGGTATCTTCCAGAAAGCATTAAATATCAGCAAGATCGAGTCATTCGTCGCGGTCACTACCATTTTCCTCGGGCAAAACGAAATTCCGGCAATCGTCAAACCCTTTATCGATCGGCTGAATCGCAATGAATTATTTACAGCGATTTGCAGCGGTATGGCCTCGATTGCTGGTTCGACAATGATTGGTTACGCCGCACTGGGCGTGCCTGTGGAATATCTGCTGGCGGCATCGTTAATGGCGATCCCCGGCGGGATCTTGTTTGCCCGCCTGTTAAGCCCGGCTACGGAATCTTCGCAGGTTTCCTTTAATAACCTCTCTTTCACCGAAACACCGCCAAAGAGCATTATTGAAGCCGCTGCAACAGGGGCAATGACCGGGCTGAAAATCGCCGCAGGTGTGGCGACAGTGGTGATGGCATTTGTTGCAATAATTGCGTTGATTAACGGTATTATCGGCGGTGTTGGCGGCTGGTTTGGTTTTGAACATGCTTCGCTGGAGTCGATTTTAGGTTACCTGTTGGCCCCATTGGCGTGGGTGATGGGTGTTGACTGGAGTGATGCAAATCTTGCCGGGAGTTTGATTGGGCAGAAGCTGGCGATCAATGAATTTGTCGCTTATCTCAATTTCTCGCCATATCTGCAAACGGGTGGCACTCTGGATGCTAAAACCGTGGCGATTATTTCTTTCGCGTTGTGCGGTTTCGCTAACTTTGGTTCTATCGGGGTGGTGGTGGGGGCGTTTTCTGCGGTTGCGCCACACCGTGCGCCGGAAATCGCCCAACTTGGTTTACGCGCGCTGGCGGCGGCGACACTTTCTAACCTGATGAGTGCTACTATTGCAGGATTCTTTATTGGTTTAGCGTAGTGCGCAATTGATGAGCCGGATAAGATGCGGTCAAGCGTCGAATCCGGCAACATTGTTACACCATTGGCACTAATGAAAGCGCGTTATCGGCAGACAGGGTAGGGTTGTTTAAGCTGCCGCTGGCGCGCGAAATTGCCGCGCAGGCTATCGCAAAACGGGCGCTGTCGCGGAAACTGTATCCTTCAAGAAAGCTATATACCAGGCCCGCCATAAAACCATCGTCAGCACCAAAACTGTCTACTGTCGTATGCGCTGGCGCGGTCAGCAAAAATTGTTCTCCATCCTTATCGCTGCAAAATACAGATTCATCTTTCAGATAAACAAAAATGCGTTTAACACCTTGTTGATGCAGCGAATTTACAGCTCTGATGCGATCGTTGTCGTCTTTAATCGGTTGCCCCCACAAAATTTCCAGTTCATTTTGTGTCGGTTTCAGAGTGTGGATCCGGCTGTACCAGTTTTTTACTTTGTTCGCTTTAAATTCGGAAACGGTATCGACAAACATCGGAATTTCATCAGCAATGGTAAAGACCCACTCCAGGGCTTCAGGTGTGAGATTACAATCAGCCAGCACCACACCAGCATGGCGAATCAAGTCCCGTGAAGTATTGAGCAGTTGAGGCGTTAGCTGTTGCAGAATATGTGTGTCATTGATTGCCAGGATAGTTTCTTCCTGCTTATTAGCGATAGCGAGATAAGTTGCAGTGCTGTGTCCATGCAGACGAATGCAGTTTGAAACGTTCACGCCCGCGCGGCGCGTTTCTTCCAGTAATGTCTCGCCGTAAAAATCGTTGCCAATAGCTGAAATTAAATGCACATCCCGACCAAGCAGAGCCAGGTTATGCGCGATATTACGTCCGACGCCGCCTGCGGAACAGTGAACAGAACCTGGATGAGAGGCTGCTTGCGGGTAACGGATATCCGCCATTCCGCGAATATCCATATTGATTGCACCCACAACCACACAGTAATCCTGCTCGGTAAGGATATATCCTTTGCCTTTAATCAAACCCTTGCGCATCAAATCCATAATATGAGCGGCAACACGTGAGCGGCTGATTTGCAGAATATCGGCGATTTCATTCTGTTGAATCAGCGGGTTACGCCGTAAAATTTTAAGAATCTGCTTTTCCCTGTCGTTCATCGATCAGGCCACCGCTTTTTCAGTTTGTTGCGCTTTCAGCCAGGCGATCTCTTCTGCCCAGATATCCGGGTTGATGGTTTCAAGGATCAGCGGAATGCCGTCGAAACGGTCGTCTTGCATGATCCAGCGGAACGCATCATGACCGATATTGCCTTCGCCGAGGCTATGATGACGGTCAACGCGGCTGCCAAAGGTGCTTTTCGCATCGTTGAGGTGCATCCCGCGCAGATACTTAAAGCCTACAATACGGGCAAAATCAGCGAACGTTTTCTCGCATTCGGCAGGAGTACGCAAATCATACCCGGCAGCGAAAGCATGGCAGGTATCAATGCAGACGCCGACGCGGGATTTATCTTCCACGCCGTCGATAATCGCTGCGAGATGTTCGAATTTAAACCCTAAGTTACTGCCCTGACCGGCGGTGTTTTCAATCACCGCGGTGACACCTTGAGTTTTATCCAGCGCAATGTTGATGGATTCGGCAATACGCGCAAGGCAATCCTCTTCTGAAATCTGCATCAGATGGCTGCCAGGGTGGAAGTTGAGCAAAGAAAGCCCCAGCTGTTCGCAACGCTGCATTTCATCTATAAAGGCATCGCGCGATTTTTCCAGAGCTTCAGCAACCGGATGTCCGAGGTTAATCAGATAACTGTCGTGGGGAAGAATTTGCGCCGATGTGTAGTGATATTTTTCACAGGCGGCTTTGAATTCATCGATGGTTTGCGTCGTGAGCGGTGCGGCACGCCACTGACGTTGGTTTTTGGTGAACAAGGCAAACGCGGTTGCGTCGATTTCGGCGGCGCGAATTGCGGCATTTGCCAGACCGCCAGCAGCACTAACGTGCGCTCCAATGTATTTCATGCGAGGACTCCTGTTAAACCCGCTGGAGGAAAACGGTAATGATAGCGGGTTAACAGGAGCAAGATGTAGTGGTTTATGCGATGACGCTTTGAATCACATAGTTAATCGCACCACCACCAACAATCAGCCAGGCAAACAGTACCAGTGCCATCAGCAGAGGTTTCGCCCCGGCTTTTTTCAGCGCGCTGACGTGAGTGGTCAGACCCAGCGCCGCCATCGCCATTGCCAGCAGGAAGGTATCCAGCGTTACCAGCATGTTCACCACGCTCTGCGGTAACAGGTGGAACGAGTTAAAGATGGCAACGACGATGAACAAGATGGCAAACCACGGAATAGTGATTTTGCTTTTCTCGCCGCTGTTCGTCCCAGACAGCTGTTTAACACGCGCCGCCAGCAGGATGAGGAACGGAGCCAGCATCATCACGCGCAGCATTTTGGAAATAACTGCTGCGTTTTCTGCATCCGGGCTGATGGCATGACCTGCCGCCACCACCTGCGCCACTTCGTGCACAGTAGAACCAATGTAGATACCGAAAGTTTCCGGACTAAACCATTGAGACATCAGCGGATATATCGCCGGGTAGAGGAAAATCGCGACGGTCCCGAAGATAACAACGGTTGCAACAGCCACGGTTACTTTACTGGCTTCTGCTTTCACTACCGGCTCAGTCGCCAGTACCGCGGCAGCACCACAGATACTGCTACCGGCACCGATCAACCAGCTGGTGTGCTTATCCAGACCAAACACTTTCTGCCCCAGGAAGCAAGCCAGCAGGAAGGTACTGGACAGCGTCAACACGTCAATGATGATCCCACTGATACCGACATCGGCAATTTGCGAGAACGTCAGACGGAAGCCATAAAGAATGATACCCAGACGTAATAAATATTGCTTGGCAAACAGCACACCACCGTCACAGCTTTTCCAGATGTGCGGGTAAATGGTGTTGCCTAAAACCATCCCCAACAAGATTGCGAGGGTGAGGGCACTAAACCCGGCACCCGCAACCGCGGGAATGGAACCACCCCACAGGGCGACCCCGGTGATAACTGCACTCAGGGCTAACCCCGGAATAAAATGCCACAGTGTACGATGTTGTTTCTGTAAGGTGATATTCGTCATAACCCTCTCCTTTAACCGGGCATAAGGTTACGACTAACTGGTTTAAAAATAAAATTGATTATATATTTATAATTAATCTTTATAAGTGGTAAGCGACTATGCACATCACCCTCCGGCAGTTGGAAGTTTTTGCAGAAGTATTGAAAAGTGGATCAACCACCCAGGCGTCGGTGATGCTGGCGTTGTCGCAATCAGCAGTGAGCGCAGCCTTGACCGACCTGGAAGGGCAGCTTGGCGTTCAACTGTTTGATCGCGTGGGGAAAAGACTGGTTGTTAATGAACACGGGCGGCTGCTCTATCCGCGAGCGTTGGCACTGCTTGAACAGGCGGTTGAAATCGAACAACTGTTTCGCGAAGACAACGGTGCGATTCGTATCTATGCCAGTAGTACCATCGGTAACTACATTCTGCCTGCAGTTATCGCCCGTTATCGCCATGATTATCCGCAGTTGCCGATTGAACTTAGCGTTGGGAATAGCCAGGACGTGATGCAAGCGGTGCTGGATTTCCGCGTTGATATTGGCTTTATTGAAGGACCGTGCCACAGCACTGAAATCATTTCTGAACCGTGGCTGGAAGACGAGCTGGTGGTTTTCGCCGCGCCGACTTCGCCGTTGGCTCGTGGTCCGGTCACCTTAGAACAGCTGGCCGCTGCGCCGTGGATCCTGCGTGAACGCGGTTCCGGCACGCGGGAGATTGTCGATTATCTGTTGCTGTCACATTTACCGAAGTTTGAGATGGCGATGGAATTAGGTAACTCCGAGGCAATCAAACATGCGGTGCGTCATGGGTTGGGAATTAGTTGCCTGTCGCGACGGGTGATTGAAGATCAATTGCAGGCAGGCACATTAAGTGAAGTTGCGGTCCCTCTGCCGCGCCTGATGCGTACGTTGTGGCGTATACATCATCGGCAAAAACACCTTTCCAACGCGCTACGGCGCTTTCTGGACTATTGCGATCCCGCGAATGTACCGCGTTAAGGTGCTGTACAAGAACATGCTGGTGCTGTGTCGATTTCGTGACGCAGCGCCCTCAGCATGCATTCGCCAGAAAAGAGATTGGCTGCTTTACTTATAATCCCTGGGCGATCATGAAGGTGTCTTATAACCGTGTATTTCTGCCGGAAGGATTGCCAATCGTCTGCTACAATCGCGCCTCATTTTTAAGATGGATAGCATTTTTGTATGGGTTCCGAAACTAAAACTACAGAAGCGCCGGGCTTACGCCGTGAATTAAAGGCGCGTCACCTGACGATGATTGCCATTGGCGGTTCCATCGGTACAGGTCTTTTTGTTGCCTCTGGCGCAACGATTTCTCAGGCAGGTCCGGGCGGGGCATTGCTCTCGTATATGCTGATTGGCCTGATGGTTTACTTCCTGATGACCAGTCTCGGTGAACTGGCTGCATATATGCCGGTTTCCGGTTCGTTTGCCACTTACGGTCAGAACTATGTTGAAGAAGGCTTTGGCTTCGCGCTGGGCTGGAACTACTGGTACAACTGGGCGGTGACTATTGCCGTTGACCTGGTTGCAGCACAGCTGGTCATGAGCTGGTGGTTCCCGGATACACCGGGCTGGATCTGGAGTGCGTTGTTCCTCGGCGTTATCTTCCTGTTGAACTACATCTCTGTTCGCGGCTTTGGTGAAGCGGAATACTGGTTCTCACTGATCAAAGTCACGACAGTTATTGTCTTTATCATCGTTGGCGTGCTGATGATTATCGGTATCTTCAAAGGCGCGCAGCCTGCAGGCTGGAGCAACTGGACAATCGGCGAAGCGCCGTTTGCTGGTGGTTTTGCGGCGATGATCGGCGTAGCTATGATTGTCGGCTTCTCTTTCCAGGGAACCGAGCTGATCGGTATTGCTGCAGGCGAGTCCGAAGATCCGGCGAAAAACATTCCACGCGCGGTACGTCAGGTATTCTGGCGAATCCTGTTGTTCTATGTGTTCGCGATCCTGATTATCAGCCTGATTATTCCGTATACCGATCCGAGCCTGCTGCGTAACGATGTTAAAGACATCAGCGTCAGTCCGTTCACCCTGGTGTTCCAGCACGCGGGTCTGCTCTCTGCGGCGGCGGTGATGAACGCAGTTATTCTGACGGCGGTGCTGTCAGCAGGTAACTCCGGTATGTATGCGTCTACTCGTATGCTGTATACCCTGGCGTGTGACGGTAAAGCGCCGCGCATTTTCGCTAAACTGTCGCGTGGTGGCGTGCCGCGTAATGCGCTGTATGCGACGACGGTGATTGCCGGTTTGTGCTTCCTGACCTCCATGTTTGGCAACCAGACGGTATACCTGTGGCTGCTGAACACCTCCGGGATGACGGGTTTTATCGCCTGGCTGGGGATTGCCATTAGCCACTATCGTTTCCGTCGCGGGTACGTATTGCAGGGACACGACATTAACGATCTGCCGTACCGTTCCGGTTTCTTCCCACTGGGGCCGATCTTCGCATTCATTCTGTGTCTGATTATCACTTTGGGCCAGAACTACGAAGCGTTCCTGAAAGATACCATTGACTGGGGCGGCGTAGCGGCAACGTATATTGGTATCCCGCTGTTCCTGATTATTTGGTTCGGCTACAAGCTGATTAAAGGAACTCACTTCGTACGCTACAGCGAAATGAAGTTCCCGCAGAACGATAAGAAATAAGTTTCCTCCCTTCCTTGCTAAGCCCTCTCAACCGAGAGGGCTTTTTCAATTCCATTTCCCTGACAAATCATGCGGATATAAAATTTAACATTTGGATTGATAATTGTTATCGTTTGCATTATCGTTACGCCGCAATCAAAAAAGGCTGACAAATCAGAGGCTGTTCCGGCTTTCTGGGATGATCACCTGCATACAAATAAGTCCACCGCGATGCTGCCGTACGCAAGGGGACGTAAAGAAGATGTGAGCGATACCCATTTTATTTTCGTAGTTACCTCATGGAGATATGGAATGTTTAGGTTGAACCCTTTCGTACGGGTCGGGCTGTGTTTGTCCGCTATTTCTTGTGCATGGCCTGTGTTAGCGGTCGATGATGATGGCGAAACGATGGTTGTCACTGCATCTTCCGTTGAACAAAACCTTAAAGATGCTCCCGCCAGTATCAGCGTCATTACCCAGGAAGACCTGCAGCGAAAACCGGTACAGAATCTGAAGGATGTCCTCAAAGAAGTGCCTGGCGTACAACTGACGAACGAAGGGGATAACCGTAAGGCGTAAGTATTCGTGGTCTGGACAGCAGCTACACCCTGATTCTTGTCGACGGTAAACGCGTTAACTCCCGCAATGCCGTCTTCCGCCACAATGATTTCGATCTGAACTGGATCCCGGTCGATTCCATCGAACGTATTGAAGTGGTCCGTGGCCCGATGTCGTCGCTGTACGGTTCCGATGCGCTCGGCGGTGTAGTGAATATCATCACCAAAAAAATCGGTCAGAAATGGTCGGGCACCGTTACCGTCGATACCACCGTTCAGGAACATCGCGATCGCGGTGATACCTATAACGGTCAATTCTTTACCAGCGGACCATTAATTGACGGCGTGCTGGGAATGAAAGCTTACGGCAGCCTGGCAAAACGTGAAAAGGATGACCCGCAAAACTCAACGACCACCGATACCGGAGAAACGCCGCGTATTGAAGGATTCTCCAGCCGCGACGGCAATGTCGAATTTGCCTGGACACCGAATCAAAATCACGATTTTACTGCCGGATACGGTTTCGACCGTCAGGATCGTGATTCCGACTCGCTGGACAAAAACCGCCTGGAACGCCAGAACTACTCCGTCAGCCATAATGGGCGTTGGGATTACGGCACCAGCGAACTGAAATACTACGGTGAGAAAGTCGAGAACAAAAACCCTGGCAACAGCAGCCCGATAACTTCCGAAAGCAATACGGTCGACGGCAAATACACGTTGCCGCTGACGGCGATTAATCAGTTTCTCACGGTTGGCGGTGAATGGCGTCACGACAAACTTAGCGATGCGGTGAACCTGACCGGGGGAACCAGCTCCAAAACGTCTGCCAGCCAGTACGCGCTGTTTGTGGAAGATGAATGGCGGATCTTCGAGCCGCTGGCGCTGACGACCGGCGTGCGTATGGACGATCACGAAACCTACGGTGAACACTGGAGTCCGCGTGCCTACCTGGTTTATAACGCCACCGACACCGTAACGGTGAAAGGGGGCTGGGCGACGGCATTTAAAGCCCCTTCTCTGTTGCAACTTAGCCCTGACTGGACGAGCAATTCCTGCCGTGGCGCATGTAAGATTGTGGGTAGCCCGGATCTGAAACCAGAAACCAGCGAAAGTTGGGAGCTGGGGCTTTACTACATGGGTGAAGAAGGCTGGCTGGAAGGGGTTGAATCCAGCGTTACCGTTTTCCGTAACGATGTGAAAGATCGTATCAGCATTAGCCGTACGTCTGACGTCAATGCTGCACCGGGCTACCAAAACTTTGTCGGTTTTGAGACGGGCGCTAACGGACGGCGCATACCGGTATTTAGCTACTACAACGTTAACAAAGCTCGTATTCAGGGCGTGGAAACCGAACTGAAAATTCCGTTCAACGATGAATGGAAACTGTCGATCAACTACACCTACAACGATGGTCGTGATGTCAGCAACGGCGAAAACAAACCGCTATCCGATCTGCCGTTCCATACTGCTAACGGTACGCTGGACTGGAAACCGCTGGCGCTGGAAGACTGGTCATTCTATGTTTCTGGTCACTATACCGGGCAGAAACGCGCCGACAGCGCGACGGCTAAAACACCGGGCGGTTATACCATCTGGAATACCGGCGCGGCCTGGCAGGTGACTAAAGACGTCAAACTGCGCGCAGGCGTGCTGAACCTTGGCGACAAGGATCTCAGTCGTGACGACTACAGCTATAACGAAGACGGACGTCGTTACTTTATGGCAGTGGATTATCGCTTCTGATGAGAAGATGCCCGGCGAACCGGGCGGACTTTCACTTCAGTAAATACTGCGCATGGAAGCGCAGGTGATCCTCTATAAAAGAGGCGATGAAGTAGTAACTGTGATCATATCCCGGCTGAATACGCAGCGTCATCGGCCACGCTTTCTGGCGCGCGGCTTCTGCCAGTACTGCAGGTTGCAGTTGGTCAGCAAGAAACTGATCATTATCACCCTGATCAATAAGCGTCGGGATTGCATCCTGCGCGTTACTGGCATACATCAACGCGCAACTGTCCCATTCCAGCCATGCATTTTTGTCCTCACCTAAATAAGTGCTAAACGCTTTGATTCCCCACGGGACGCTGCACGGATTCACAATTGGCGCAAAGGCGGAAACGCTGGTGTATTTACCCGGATTTTTCAGCGCCATAATCAGCGCACCGTGACCACCCATGGAATGACCGCTAATAGCGCAGCGGTCGCTGACATTAAATTGCGACTGAACCAGCGCCGGTAATTCATCGCGCAGATAATCATACATCCGGTAATGCGTCGCCCACGGTGGTTGCGTGGCGTTAAGATAAAACCCCGCGCCCTGGCCTAAATCGTAGCCATCGTCGTTGGCAACCTGTTCGCCGCGCGGGCTGGTGTCTGGCATCACCAGTACAATCCCCAGTTCCGCCGCCACGCGCTGGGCACCCGCCTTGGTGGTGAAGTTCTCGTCATTGCAGGTTAATCCGGAAAGCCAGTACAGCACTGGTGGCGGGGTGTGATCACGAGGTGGTGGGAGAAAGATACTGAACGTCATCGGGCAGTTTAAGGTACTGGAGTCGTGTCGCCAGCGTTGCTGCCAGCCTTCAAAACAGCGGTGCTCTTCGAGCATTTCCATGCGTGGCTCCTTGTTGTGTTGTTTGCAATTTCTTCATCATACCGTTTATTCAATGTGCTGTGAGTAACTTTCACTTCCGTATTTGCATAACGATGTTTTAACATCTGCTGATGAAAGGCAGCGGCAATTACAATAATTATCGCTGTGAATACTGGATTATGTGCGCCGCCTCACGCACAATAATCAGGCTGTAAATCAGCTTAATAACTTTGCCCCCACGCAGGGCGGAGGCGTCACACCTGCAGGAGAAATCATAAATGCCATCACTCAGTAAAGAAGCGGCCCTGGTTCATGAAGCGTTAGTTGCGCGAGGACTGGAAACACCGCTGCGCCCGCCCGTGCATGAAATGGATAACGAAACGCGCAAAAGCCTTATTGCTGGTCATATGACCGAAATCATGCAGCTGCTGAATCTCGACCTGGCTGATGACAGTTTGATGGAAACGCCGCATCGCATCGCTAAAATGTATGTCGATGAAATTTTCTCCGGTCTGGATTACGCCAATTTCCCGAAAATCACCCTCATTGAAAACAAAATGAAGGTCGATGAAATGGTCACCGTGCGCGATATCACTCTGACCAGCACCTGTGAACACCATTTTGTTACCATCGATGGCAAAGCGACGGTGGCCTATATCCCGAAAGATTCGGTCATCGGTCTGTCAAAAATTAACCGTATTGTGCAGTTCTTTGCCCAGCGTCCGCAGGTACAAGAACGTCTGACGCAGCAAATTCTCATTGCGCTACAAACGCTGCTGGGCACCAATAACGTGGCTGTCTCTATCGACGCGGTGCATTACTGCGTGAAGGCGCGTGGCATCCGCGATGCAACCAGTGCCACGACAACGACCTCTCTTGGTGGATTGTTCAAATCCAGTCAGAATACGCGCCACGAGTTTCTGCGCGCTGTGCGTCATCACAACTGATAAAAAGGCAGGAACCGTGGAGCGCAACGTCACGCTCGATTTTGTTCGCGGCGTCGCCATTCTGGGGATCCTGCTATTAAACATCAGCGCCTTTGGGTTACCAAAGGCGGCTTATCTCAATCCCGCCTGGTACGGCGCTATTACGCCACAGGATGCATGGACCTGGGCATTTCTCGATCTCATCGGCCAGGTGAAATTCCTCACGCTTTTTGCGCTGTTGTTTGGTGCGGGCCTGCAAATGTTGCTGCCCCGTGGCAGACGATGGATCCAGTCGCGGTTAACGCTGTTAGTCTTGCTGGGCTTTATTCACGGTTTATTGTTCTGGGACGGCGATATTCTGCTGGCTTACGGGCTGGTGGGCTTAATCTGCTGGCGGCTGGTGCGCGATGCGCCATCGGTAAAAAGCCTGTTTAATACCGGCGTCATGCTTTATCTGGTGGGGCTTGGCGTTTTGCTGTTATTGGGGTTGATTTCCGATAGCCAGACCAGCCGCGCCTGGACACCTGATGCATCGGCTATTTTGTATGAAAAGCACTGGAAACTTCACAGTGGTGTTGACGCGATCAGTAATCGTGCCGATGGTGTTGGCAACAGTTTACTGGCACTGGGCGCACAGTATGGCTGGCAACTGGCAGGGATGATGCTCATTGGTGCCGCATTGATGCGCAGTGGCTGGCTGAAAGGGCAGTTCAGCTTTCGTCACTATCGTCGTACTGGTTTTGTGCTGGTGGCGATTGGAGTGATCATTAACCTTCCTGCCATCGCCCTGCAATGGCGACTGGACTGGGCGTATCGTTGGTGCGCCTTCTTACTTCAGATGCCGCGGGAACTGAGTGCGCCGTTTCAGGCGATTGGCTATGCGTCGCTGTTTTATGGCTTCTGGCCGCAATTAAGCCGCTTTAAGCTGGTGCTGGCAATCGCCTGTGTCGGACGGATGGCACTGACCAACTATCTATTGCAAACGCTGATTTGTACTACGCTTTTTTACCACCTCGGTTTGTTTATGCAGTTTGACCGTCTGGAGCTGCTGGCGTTTGTTATTCCGGTATGGTTGGCGAATATCTTCTTCTCTGTTATCTGGCTGCGTTACTTCCGCCAGGGGCCGGTGGAATGGCTCTGGCGTCAGTTAACTTTGCGTGCTGCCGGACCGACAATATCTAAAACATCAAGATAACGATCTGGATCACATTCGTTAACAAAACGGCTGTAACCGTTTCCATTGCTGTGACTCGATTCACGAAGTCCTGTATTCAGTGCTGACAAAATAGCCGCCAGCAAGCAGTCATTTACTGCAATCTCATAACAGGTAGTGAATATGATCACCATTCGTGATGTAGCGCGTCAGGCTGGCGTCTCTGTGGCAACGGTTTCCCGGGTGCTCAATAACAGCACGCTGGTCAGTGCCGATACGCGTGAAGCAGTAATGAAAGCCGTGAGTGAGCTGGATTATCGGCCAAACGCCAATGCCCAGGCGCTGGCAACTCAGGTTAGCGATACCATTGGCGTGGTGGTGATGGACGTTTCTGATGCGTTTTTCGGCGCGCTGGTAAAAGCGGTGGATCTGGTCGCCCAGCAGCATCAGAAATACGTGCTAATCGGCAATAGCTATCATGAAGCGGAAAAAGAGCGTCACGCCATTGAGGTGTTAATTCGCCAGCGTTGTAATGCGTTGATTGTTCACTCAAAAGCATTGAGTGACGATGAACTGGCACAATTTATGGATAACATTCCCGGTATGGTGTTAATCAACCGCGTTGTGCCGGGGTACGCCCATCGTTGCGTTTGCCTGGATAATCTCAGCGGTGCCCGAATGGCGACGCGCATGTTGCTGAATAACGGTCATCAACGTATTGGTTATCTTTCTTCCAGCCACGGCATTGAAGATGACGCCATGCGTAAAGCAGGCTGGATGAGTGCGTTGAAAGAGCAGGATATTATTCCGCCGGAAAGCTGGATTGGCACTGGCACGCCGGACATGCCGGGCGGTGAGGCGGCGATGGTTGAACTGCTGGGGCGCAATCTACAACTAACCGCTGTATTTGCTTATAACGACAATATGGCCGCTGGCGCACTGACAGCATTAAAAGATAATGGCATTGCGATTCCGTTACATCTCTCAATCATTGGTTTCGATGATATTCCCATCGCCCGTTACACCGACCCGCAATTAACGACTGTGCGTTATCCCATTGCTTCAATGGCTAAATTAGCTACCGAACTGGCCTTGCAGGGGGCAGCAGACAATATTGATCCTCGTGCCAGCCACTGTTTTATGCCGACGTTAGTGCGTCGCCATTCTGTCGCAACACGCCAGAATGCGGCGGCGATCACTAACTCAACAAATCAGGCGATGTAACCGCTTTCAATCTGTGAGTGATTTCACAGTATCTTAACAATGTGATGGCTATGATTGCACCGTTTTAACGTTGTAACCCGTATGTAACAGTGAATAATCACTTTCACCGAGGTAATAGCGTCATAACAACAATTAAAGCCGTTTTCTGGAGCGTTACCGGGCATGGAAGAACGAATTTTAAAAAGTGAGCTTCGGCGTTCAGTAACACTTCATTAACTCTACTGCCCCGCCGAGCATTTATCTCAAGCACTACCCTGCATAAGAAAAACCGGAGATACCATGAATAAGAAGGTGTTAACCCTGTCTGCTGTGATGGCCAGCATGTTATTCGGTGCCGCTGCACACGCTGCTGATACTCGCATTGGTGTAACAATCTATAAGTACGACGATAACTTTATGTCTGTAGTGCGCAAGGCTATTGAGCAAGATGCGAAAGCCGCGCCAGATGTTCAGCTGCTGATGAATGATTCTCAGAATGACCAGTCCAAGCAGAACGATCAGATCGACGTATTGCTGGCGAAAGGGGTGAAGGCACTGGCAATCAACCTGGTTGACCCGGCAGCTGCGGGTACGGTGATTGAGAAAGCGCGTGGGCAAAACGTGCCGGTGGTTTTCTTCAACAAAGAACCGTCTCGTAAGGCGCTGGATAGCTACGACAAAGCCTACTACGTTGGCACTGACTCCAAAGAGTCCGGCATTATTCAGGGTGATTTGATTGCTAAACACTGGGCGGCGAATCAGGGTTGGGATCTGAACAAAGACGGTCAGATTCAATTCGTACTGCTGAAAGGTGAGCCGGGGCATCCGGATGCAGAAGCACGTACCACTTACGTGATTAAAGAATTGAACGACAAAGGCATTAAAACTGAACAGTTACAGTTAGATACCGCTATGTGGGATACCGCTCAGGCGAAAGATAAGATGGACGCCTGGCTGTCTGGCCCGAACGCCAACAAAATCGAGGTGGTTATCGCCAACAACGACGCGATGGCAATGGGCGCGGTAGAAGCACTGAAAGCACACAACAAGTCCAGCATTCCGGTGTTTGGCGTCGATGCGCTGCCAGAAGCGCTGGCGCTGGTGAAATCCGGTGCACTGGCGGGCACCGTACTGAACGATGCTAACAACCAGGCGAAAGCGACCTTTGATCTGGCGAAAAACCTGGCCGATGGCAAAGGTGCGGCTGATGGCACCAACTGGAAAATCGACAACAAAGTAGTCCGCGTACCTTATGTTGGCGTAGATAAAGACAACCTGGCTGAATTCAGCAAGAAATAAGACTGATTGGGCGCAGTCGTTTACTGCGCCCTTATTGTATGGCCAACAAGGTAAAATTATATGGTCAGCTCAACGACTCCGTCTTCCGGGGAATACTTGTTGGAAATGAGCGGTATCAACAAGTCTTTTCCTGGTGTTAAGGCACTTGATAACGTTAACTTAAAAGTCCGACCACATTCTATCCATGCATTAATGGGGGAAAATGGTGCGGGAAAATCAACATTATTAAAATGCCTGTTTGGTATTTATCAAAAAGACTCCGGCACCATTTTATTCCAGGGTAAAGAGATCGATTTCCATTCCGCCAAAGAAGCACTGGAAAATGGTATTTCGATGGTACATCAGGAGTTAAACCTGGTATTACAACGTTCGGTGATGGACAACATGTGGCTGGGGCGATATCCCACCAAAGGCATGTTTGTCGATCAGGACAAAATGTACCGCGAAACCAAAGCGATTTTTGATGAACTGGATATTGATATCGATCCGCGTGCGCGCGTCGGTACATTATCTGTTTCGCAAATGCAGATGATCGAAATCGCCAAAGCGTTTTCCTATAACGCGAAAATTGTGATTATGGATGAACCGACTTCTTCGTTAACCGAAAAAGAGGTCAATCATCTGTTCACTATTATTCGTAAATTAAAAGAGCGCGGCTGCGGTATTGTTTATATCTCGCATAAAATGGAAGAAATCTTCCAGTTATGTGATGAAGTTACCGTATTGCGCGACGGTCAGTGGATCGCTACCGAACCGCTGGCAGGACTGACGATGGACAAGATCATCGCCATGATGGTTGGGCGTTCTCTTAACCAGCGTTTCCCTGACAAAGAAAACAAGCCGGGCGAAGTGATTCTGGAAGTGCGTAACCTGACGTCGCTGCGCCAGCCGTCGATTCGCGATGTCTCGTTTGATCTGCATAAAGGGGAGATCCTCGGTATTGCCGGTCTGGTGGGAGCGAAACGTACCGATATTGTTGAGACGTTATTTGGTATTCGCGAGAAATCGGCTGGCACCATTACGTTGCACGGCAAAAAGATCAATAACCATAATGCCAACGAAGCCATAAACCACGGATTTGCACTGGTAACTGAAGAGCGCCGCTCAACGGGAATTTATGCCTATCTGGATATTGGCTTTAACTCGTTAATTTCCAATATCCGCAACTATAAAAATAAAGTTGGTTTACTGGATAACTCGCGGATGAAAAGCGATACCCAGTGGGTGATTGATTCGATGCGGGTAAAAACACCGGGGCATCGGACGCAAATTGGTTCGCTCTCCGGTGGTAATCAGCAAAAAGTGATTATTGGTCGCTGGCTGTTAACGCAACCAGAAATATTAATGCTCGATGAACCGACGCGCGGTATTGATGTTGGGGCTAAGTTTGAGATTTATCAGTTAATTGCCGAACTGGCGAAGAAAGGCAAGGGGATTATTATTATCTCCTCCGAAATGCCAGAGTTGTTAGGGATAACAGACCGTATTCTGGTCATGAGCAATGGTCTCGTTTCCGGAATTGTCGATACAAAAACAACAACGCAAAGCGAAATTCTGCGTCTTGCGTCTTTGCACCTTTAAGATTAGGGGCTTCCCATGAGTGCATTAAATAAGAAAAATTTTCTTACTTACCTGAAAGAGGGCGGTATTTACGTTGTTCTTTTAGTTTTGCTGGCGATTATTATTTTCCAGGACCCAACATTTTTAAGTCTGTTGAACTTAAGTAATATTCTCACCCAGTCATCGGTGCGTATTATTATCGCGCTTGGTGTGGCAGGGTTAATTGTCACCCAGGGGACTGACCTTTCCGCAGGTCGCCAGGTGGGGCTGGCGGCAGTAGTAGCAGCGACGTTATTGCAGTCCATGGATAACGCCAACAAAGTGTTCCCGGAAATGGCGACGATGCCGATTGCGCTGGTTATTCTGATTGTCTGTGCCATTGGTGCGGTGATCGGTTTGATCAACGGCTTGATTATCGCCTATCTCAACGTGACGCCGTTCATTACCACGCTCGGTACGATGATTATCGTCTACGGCATTAACTCGCTCTATTACGACTTTGTCGGGGCGTCGCCAATTTCCGGTTTTGACAGTGGTTTCTCCACTTTTGCCCAAGGCTTTATTGCGCTGGGGAGTTTCCGTCTCTCTTACATCACCTTCTATGCGTTGATTGCGGTGGTGTTTGTCTGGGTGTTATGGAACAAAACCCGCTTCGGTAAGAACATTTTTGCCATTGGCGGTAACCCGGAAGCGGCGAAAGTATCTGGTGTCAACGTCGGCCTGAACCTGCTGATGATTTACGCGTTGTCTGGTGTGTTCTATGCCTTCGGCGGGATGTTAGAAGCCGGACGTATCGGCTCAGCCACCAACAACCTCGGCTTTATGTATGAGCTGGATGCTATCGCGGCGTGCGTGGTAGGCGGCGTATCGTTCAGCGGCGGTGTGGGGACGGTAATTGGTGTGGTGACCGGGGTGATTATTTTTACCGTCATCAACTATGGCCTGACGTACATCGGCGTAAACCCGTACTGGCAGTACATCATCAAAGGGGCGATTATTATCTTCGCCGTGGCGCTGGATTCACTGAAATACGCGCGTAAGAAGTGATGTGAATGTGGTTCGCATCCGGTCAGAAATGCACATAACATCATGAGTTGTATGGTTTTGTATGCCGGATAAGGCGTTTACGCCGCATCCGGCGACAGGAACCAAATGCCGGATGCAACGCTGGCGCGTTTTATCCGGCCTACAATGAGCACAACATACTGATTTATATTGTTTTGTATGCCGGGTAAGGCGTTCACGCCGCATCCGGCGACAGGAACTAAATGCCGGATGCGTCGCTGGTTTTACAACGTTACCGGGTGTTCTTTCTCGCCTTTCTTAAACTTCACTTCCCCAAGATCAATACAACCTACCGGGCAGACATGACCACAAAGCAGACAACCCACGCATTTCTCGGTATTACAATGCGGTGTGCGGGTTTTCTCGCTCCATTCCATCGCCTGGTGACCGCCGTCGTAACAGGAAATATAACAGCGTCCACAGCCAACACATTTATCAAGATTGATATGGGGATAGACAATATAACTGCGGTCTAAATCTTCCGCCGGGACAATATTGTGATTCGCCAGACCTACCATCTCCTGCAACGAATCAAACCCTTGATCGGCGAGATAATGCGACAACCCGCTTGCCATATCTTCCACTATCCGATACCCGTACTGCATAATGCCGGTGGTCACCTGCAACGTTGCTGCGCCGAGCAATAAAAACTCCGCCGCATCTTCCCAGGTTTCAATGCCGCCGATACCGCTGATCGGGAAATCGCGCAGTTCTGGATGGGTGCGCATTTGCTGAATAAAGCGTAGGGCGATCGGTTTTACCGCTTTACCGGAATATCCGGAAATACTCGATTTACCGTTAACGATCGGCATACCAATTTTCTGATTAAGATCGATATTGGTGATGGATTTAACGGTGTTAATCGCCGCAATGCCATCTGCGCCGCCGCGCTTCGCCGCCAGCGCCACTTCGCACATATCACCAATATTCGGCGTCATCTTCGCCAGCATTGGCAGCGTGGAACCACGTTTTACTGCCCGACAATATTTTTCTACCAGCTCCGGGCTTTGCCCGACATCGCTACCCATCGCATGAGAAGTCATTTGCGGACAGGAGAAGTTACACTCGATCATATCCGCGCCAGCTTCTTGCACCAGACGCGCCAGCTCTTCCCATTGCTGCTCATTTTCGCCCATGATTGAAGCGATCAATACTTTGTCCGGATAATCTTCTTTCAGCCGACGCAGGGCGGCCAGATTCTCTTCCAACGGATGTTCAGCAATCTGCTCCATATTTTTGAAGCCGATAAAACCGGTATCTTCTTTCACCAGATGATCAAAACGCGGCGAGACTTCGTTGGCGATAAAAAAACCGATCGTTTTAAACACCACGCCGCCCCAACCTGTGTCGTAGGCTTTGGCACACATCTCATAGCAGTTGCCTACCGGCGAAGAAGAAAGGCAGAACGGGTTGGGAAACTTCACGCCGCAAAAAGTAATCGAAAGATCTTTCGTTAACATGAGCAAGCTCCCTCTAAATAGTGATGAATCGCCCCGGCGGCTTCTTTCCCGGTTTTCACTGCATAGACCACGGTTTTGTCACCCTCAACAATATCGCCAGCAGCAAAGACTTGCGGGTCGCGGGTCTGGTAATGTTGCGTTTCGATGGTGTTACGCTGCGGCTCTAACTCCGCAAAGGCATCCAGTCTGGCATGCTGACCGACGGCGAGAATAATTTTATCTGCCGCCATCGTCAGTTCGCCCGGTAAACGAACATGCTTAAAGGTGACTTTATTGCCTTCCACGGCTACTGGTGTAAATCCATCGATGATCGAAACGCCCAGCTCTCTGGCGCTGGTAAACTCTTTTTCGCTTGCCGGAAACTCATCTAACTCTTCACGCGCTACGCAGGTTACCGCCTGACAGCCGAGAACTTTCAGCGTGCTGGCTACGTCCATCGCGACATCACCGCCGCCGATAATTAATGCGCTTTGTGGAATGCTGATATCGCCTTGCGCCTGTCGTGCACGTTGCAGGAAGTCGACGGCAATCTCAACGTCGCTATGCTCAAACAGCGATAACCCGGAACCGCTCGATAACCCTACGGTGACCAGTACCGCGCGGTTTTCCGCTTTCAGCTGCTCCAGGGTGAGTGTTTTACCGATTTCGTTATTGCACTTAATGGTCACGCCCATTTTTTCTATACGGGCGATTTCTGCATCCAGCACCGATTGCGGTAACCGGAATTGCGGAATGCCGTTACGCAACCAGCCACCGGGTTGTGCTTCTTTCTCATAGATCGTGACGTCATAACCCTGGTTTGTCAGCGTCACACTGGCCTGCAATCCGGCAGGACCTGCGCCAATAATGGCGACTTTGCCGAGCGTTTTAGTACCGGGCAGATAAATTTCCATCCCAGTTTGTTGTTCAAAATCAGTAACAAAACGCTGTAAGCGACCGATATCAATGGGAGCATCAACACCGGCACGTGTACAACCGCTTTGGCATAATTTCTCCGTCGGGCACACTCTGGCACAAACGGCACCGAGGGCATTATTTTCGCGAATTGTCTCGGCAGCGCCTTTAAAATTACGAAAGTAGATTGAGCGAATAAATTTCCCCGGATCGGTCTGTGCCGGGCAAGCCTGACTACAGGGAGCGTCATGACATAATAAACAGCGAGAGGCTTCTTTAATCGCCAGTAAAGGCGTAAAAGCCGGAGTGAGTTCATCCAGATAATTTTGTTGCGGCATGTGATCTTCCTTAATGCTATGAGTAATTAAGGCGAACGCTAAATAAATATTGCGTGCTGATATTAAGGCTATGCGCGTGGGGAAATTTAAACTGTGAAAGGATTCACAAATAGCTGCGGTTCAGAATGTTATATCCGCAGCTTATTGAGTGAAGTAATAATTATTCTCAATAATTAACAGAAAAGGGAAAATATTAACGGTAGAAAATAAGATAAACAATCATGCCGATAGATAAAATTCCGAAGCCGATATATGCCACCATATAAGCGAAGAAGAGTCCGGGATTTTTCGCTCGCCAGACATACACCGGTTCCGGTGCATTTTTAACCCGTTTATCAATCGCGCCTGCGCGCCAGCCTTTCCATGCTTCGCGGAAACAAAATATCGGGATAAGGAAAAAAACGGCAACGACAAAAAACTGCTGTACATCCATAACTACTTTCCTTGTTTCTTTTGTAATTCAAGTAACTGTTCGGGTGTGACGGCGGGATACCCCTGCGCATCTTCCGGCACCTGGTGCATAGCCGGAATAGGGACCAGCGGCCCTAAAAAACGCGGTTCACGTTTAAAAATATAAAGGTCAGCCAGCGCACCGAAACGGGCGGCAAATTCGCGAATACGTACTGACAGCATATCTTTCGGTGACGGTACGGCATAACACTGAGCCTGAATCCCCATATGCAGCGCAATAAATAATGCCCGCTCACAGTGGAAACGTTGGGTGATAATAATGAAATCATTAGTATCGAAAACTTTGCGTGTACGTACGATGGAATCCAGCGTACGAAAGCCTGCGTAATCGAGAACAATATCTGATGGGTCGACACCGGCTGCGATTAAATCTTTGCGCATGGTCATCGGCTCATTATAACTTTGCAATGCGTTATCGCCGCTCAGTAATAGATAATTTACCTTACCGCTGTTATAGGCATTAATCGCTCCTTGAATGCGGTAGCGATAATACTGATTAATTACGCCAGTACGATAATATTTTGCTGTGCCGAGCACCACGCCGACCTGGCGGTAGGGGAGATCCTGCAATTCGTCGTAGATATAAGGCGCGGTTTTCCAGCTCATCCAGCGATCGAGGCCGAGCACAGTCAACAGCAGCAAGCCGATCAGGACTAACAGGCTGAGGAACACGCGCTTTAACATGCAGGAGACTCGATCTAAGGAAAATTTCCATCAGGCTACTTTACCCGCTGGTTTTGCGCAAGAAACGGCAAACTGTTTGCCGGGATTTTCGACACCAGGAAAGGGCTGGCAAGCCGGACAAGGCGTTCACGCCGCATCCGGCACCAGGCTTAAGCGAGAAGCACGCGGTCGATATTGTGACAGCCGAGAGCTTTCAGCGTTGCGGAGGTGGCATCCCACTGAATCAACGGCGCATCGGCTTTTTCTGCCAGAACCGCGCGCTGGATATCCGGGTAATCATAACCCTTGAGATTCAACAGAATTAACGCCCCCTGCAACGGCGGCAGAGTCGGGTTGAATGCGGCGTTTTCAGCGTAGCTGCCGCTGAAAATACGACCGTCTTTACATTCCAGCGCGACACCGCTTGGCGACTTACTGTAAGGCATGTGCGAACGGTTTGCCGCCGCAATCGCCGCCTGAGAAAGCGCATCACCAGTCAGCGCATAGCCGTGATCCTGCTCGTCCATCAGCAGCGTTTTAATCTCCAGATCTTTCGGCCCAAAGGCATCCGGTAGATAGTCACGCAGCGCGTGTGCCTCGCGTCCCGGAAGATGAATACGCAGATCCAGACCGCTGTTCAGTTCATTCATAAACTGACGGCAGTGACCACAAGGCGTGTAGTTAACGGTGATGGCTGCAAGCGCTTTTTCACCACTCAGCCAGGCGTGGCTGATCGCGCTTTGTTCGGCATGAACGGTTTGCTGCATTGTCGCACCAATAAATTCCATATTGGCACCGAAATACCAGGTTCCGCTCACACCGCGCGCAATTGCGCCAACATTAAAATTCGACAATGGCGTACGCGCACAGGCTGCCGCCAGCGGAAGTAGTGCGAATGCCAGCGCGTCTTCGTCCAGCCCCGTTGCGCTCTTCAGCGATGAGACTTGCTCCCCGGTCAACAAAGCGGGGAAGTACTTGTCTGCCAGAATAGGTTCCAGTGCAGATTGCAAGTTATCCGCAAGTTGGGCAAAAGCGGTTTGAAAACGTGGATGCATGGCGTTGCCTCATAATCATGTAATGGGATAACAGTTTACGAACCCGTTATGGCTTTATATGTGATCTGAATCTCATTAATTATGCAACGCGTGAAACTTACATCAAAAATGCGCGATGCATCGCAAATTTTAGCCCATTACTGCCAGAATAATCGGGAAAAGGAACGGTGCGATCAGCGAAGTAATAATCCCGCATAACACCAGCGCCAGCGAACTAAATGCACCTTCCTGATAATCCAGCTCGGCGCAGCGCGCCGTACCGAGGGCGTGCGAGGCTGTGCCCATTGCCAGACCGCGCGCAGCTTTGGTACGAATACGCATCGCATTAAGCAATGTATGGCCAAACACAGCGCCGAGGATGCCGACGAAAATCACGCAAACTGCGCTGATTGCCGGAATACCGCCAATACTGCCGCCAACCGCCATTGCAATAGGCGTGGTAACTGATTTCGGCAGGATTGACGCGGCGATTTCCGGTGAAGCGCCCATCAACAATGCCACGGAAGTCCCCGTCACCATCGCAACCACGCTGCCGATAAAACAGATGGTGATGATCGATTTCCAGCGCGCGCGGATCTGGTGTAGCTGCTCATATAAAGGATAAGCCAGTGCGACGACCGCCGGTTGCAGCAGATCGTTTAGCACTTCGCTACCTTTAAAGTAGCTGTCGTAAGAGATGCCAGTCAGCATTAAAAAAGGAATGATCACCACCATTGCTACCAGCAACGGGTTAAGCAGGGGAAACTTATACCGTGCCGCCAGTTTGCGGGCGGCAAAAAAGACAATCAACGTCAGCGGTAATGACCACCAGATATTCGCCATCATTCTTCTGATCCTTTCTGACCTACGACTTTACGTTCACCGTGCACCAGTTGTGAACTCCAGCTCACCACCAGAAAAACCACCAGCGTACTGACTGCACAGGAAACCACTACCGGACCAAACTGTGCGCGGAGCAAATCAAAATATTGCATGACGCCTACGCCAATCGGCACAAACAATAGCGCCATATAGCGAATCAGTACGTAGCACCCCGGATTGACCCATTTCGCCGGAAGAATTTGCAAGGCCAGCAGGACAAACAGGATCAGCATCCCGATGATGCTGCCCGGAATGGTTACCGGTAGCAGGGAAGCAATGAAAATGCCTGCATACAGGCAGGCATAAATCAGGACGAAAGCGCGTAAATATTGCCAGATAATGTTCAGTGTCTTACTCATAATCAACACCCCAGATGAGATGGATTCATCATACAATTAATTCGTAAAACGTGCTACCGATCACATTAAGAAATCAGCGCTTATTTTTTCGCTCCCCGGTATTACGCAATGCGCAGCGAACTCAGGCATACATCAAGCATAGAGAGGGATTGCAGTTTGCAGCAATCCCTCTTTGCAGACCTTTAATCCGTTGACCGGAGGCGCTAACATAGCGCCTCATTTTTTTGCGGGTGATGATATGCGTGTGTTACTGGCTCCGATGGAGGGTGTACTTGACTCTTTGGTGCGGGAATTACTGACCGAAGTTAACGACTACGATCTGTGCATCACCGAGTTTGTCCGCGTGGTGGATCAACTGCTGCCAGTAAAAGTCTTTCATCGCATTTGCCCTGAGCTACAAAATGCCAGCCGGACACCATCCGGTACGCTGGTGCGCGTGCAGTTGTTAGGGCAGTTCCCACAGTGGCTGGCAGAGAACGCCGCCCGTGCGGTGGAGTTAGGTTCCTGGGGCGTGGATCTTAACTGCGGCTGCCCGTCGAAAACGGTTAACGGTAGCGGTGGTGGGGCAACGTTACTGAAAGATCCTGAACTCATCTACCAGGGTGCAAAAGCGATGCGCGAAGCTGTACCGGCGCATTTGCCTGTCAGCGTAAAAGTGCGTCTGGGCTGGGACAGCGGTGAGAAGAAATTTGAAATCGCCGATGCGGTTCAACAGGCTGGTGCTACGGAGCTGGTAGTACATGGGCGGACAAAAGAGCAGGGTTACCGCGCGGAACATATTGACTGGCAGGCGATTGGCGAGATTCGCCAGCGGCTTAATATTCCGGTGATTGCCAACGGTGAAATCTGGGACTGGCAGAGTGCGCAACAATGCATGGCGATCAGCGGCTGCGACGCAGTGATGATTGGTCGCGGGGCGCTCAATATTCCCAACCTGAGCCGTGTGGTGAAATATAACGAACCGCGAATGCCGTGGCCGGAGGTGGTTGCTTTGCTGCAAAAATATACCCGTCTGGAAAAGCAGGGCGATACCGGGTTATATCACGTTGCGCGGATTAAACAGTGGTTGAGTTATTTGCGTAAAGAATACGATGAAGCAACGGAATTATTTCAGCATGTTCGGGTGTTGAATAATTCCCCTGATATTGCAAGGGCTATTCAGGCCATTGATATCGATAAGCTGCGATAATAGTGGAATCGCAGCTTATCTGAGACAATGAATCGCTTATTCAGCTTCATCATCTTGTTGCGCTCCTTTCATGAGCTAAGCCACATATTGCCACTGGCGCAAGGAGCGCGCAGGGGGAGGACAATCGCCTCCTCCCCCTGCACCCCCGGGCTCTGGCGAACAAAATCGCCGCTGCGCGGTACCTTCAGCTTATCCCCTTCGGCTACCGGGTCGGGCGCGAGGTAACGTCCTTGTAAGACGCGCCCTCAGCCCACATCCATGTGGGCTGCCCCGGCCTTCGGGGAACGCTTCAGCGATTTTGACGCCACCAACACCGGAGCTGTTTGCAAATCAAGTACACAAAATATCGAGTTACTGACCTGACAACTTATATGCCATATCTGATTTTTAAAATATCATCTTAAATACGCCAGTCACCACCAGTAGCCCAATCAGGAAAATAATCAATACAGCCCAGAGTATAATTTTCATTGGCGTTCCTTTATTTGTGAGTGCTGAATAAGTATAGGAAAAAACGAAGCCCTTTGCCGCTATTCATAAACGATTAAGATAAATCGGGAGATATCATTCGCTTAGTGTATATTTTTCTGGATATGTCGTTTTATTGCTACTGATGTATTGCCACGCGAAACTAAAAAATATATCGCAACACACGGTAATCTCCGCGCACCTTTTCTTACCTGATTATTCCCCCATGAATCGTGATTCCTTTTATCCCGCCATCGCCTGTTTTTCGCTGTTACTGATGCTGGTCGGGTGTGCGCCTATGCATGAAACCCGCCAGGCGTTAAGCCAGCAAACGCCCGCTGCACAAGTTGACACCGTATTACCCACGGCGCTGAAAAATGGTTGGCCAGACAGCCAATGGTGGCTGGAGTATCACGATAATCAACTCACTTCCTTAATTAATAACGCACTACAGAGCGCACCGGATATGCAGGTGGCTGAACAGCGCATTCAGCTGGCTGAAGCCCAGGCGAAGGCAGTTGCCACTCAGGATGGTCCGCAGATCGACTTTTCTGCGGATATGGAGCGGCAAAAAATGTCTGCAGAAGGGTTAATGGGGCCGTTTGCTCTGAACGATCCTGCCGCAGGTACGACCGGTCCGTGGTACACCAACGGTACTTTTGGCTTAACGGCGGGCTGGCATCTCGATATCTGGGGAAAGAATCGGGCGGAGGTTACTGCTCGCCTCGGTACGGTTAAAGCACGGGCGGCGGAACGCGAGCAAACCCGCCAATTGCTGGCTGGCAGCGTAGCCCGCCTGTACTGGGAGTGGCAAACCCAGGCGGCGTTAAACACGGTCTTACAGCAAATCGAAAAAGAGCAGAACACCATTATCGCGACCGATCGCCAGCTATATCAGAACGGGATTACTTCTGCAGTTGAAGGTGTGGAAACCGATATTAATGCCAGCAAAACCCGGCAGCAGCTCAACGATGTCGCGGGGAAAATGAAAATTATTGAGGCACGGTTAAGTGCGCTCACCAACCACCAGACAAAGTCATTGAAGCTTAAACCGGTCGCGTTGCCGAAAGTGGCAAGTCAGCTTCCTGATGAACTCGGGTACTCCTTACTGGCCCGGCGGGCAGATTTGCAGGCGGCGCACTGGTACGTTGAGTCATCGTTAAGCACTATTGATGCGGCAAAAGCGGCCTTTTATCCTGACATCAACCTGATGGCCTTTCTGCAACAGGATGCGTTGCACTTAAGCGATCTGTTCCGTCATTCCGCGCAGCAAATGGGCGTTACGGCAGGCCTGACGCTACCCATTTTCGATAGTGGTCGTCTTAACGCCAATCTCGATATCGCAAAAGCCGAAAGCAACTTGTCTATCGCCAGCTACAACAAAGCGGTGGTTGAAGCGGTGAATGACGTGGCGCGGGCAGCCAGTCAGGTTCAGACACTGGCGGAGAAAAACCAGCATCAGGCGCAAATTGAGCGCGATGCCTTGCGTGTAGTAGGTCTTGCGCAGGCGCGCTTTAACGCGGGCCTCATTGCTGGTTCCCGGGTCAGCGAAGCCAGAATCCCGGCGCTGCGTGAGCGGGCCAATGGCCTGTTATTGCAAGGGCAGTGGCTGGATGCCTCCATTCAACTCACTGGTGCGCTGGGCGGGGGGTACAAACGCTGATGATATGCGCCTTCTATACTTAACGTTTGTTGAGCGTTAAGTGGAGAACTCGATGGCACAGGTCGCGATAATTACCGCCTCCGATTCGGGGATCGGCAAAGAGTGCGCGTTATTACTGGCGCAGCAGGGGTTTGATATTGGCATTACCTGGCACTCAGATGAAGAAGGGGCAAAAGATACCGCGCGTGAGGTAGTTAGCCACGGCGTACGTGCGGAGATCGTGCAACTGGATCTCGGCAATCTACCAGAAGGTGCGCAGGCGCTGGAGAAACTTATTCAACGGCTGGGGCGTATTGATGTGCTGGTGAATAATGCGGGCGCAATGACCAAAGCGCCGTTTCTTGATATGGCTTTCGATGAGTGGCGCAAGATTTTTACCGTTGATGTCGATGGTGCATTTTTATGCTCGCAAATTGCTGCCCGCCAGATGGTGAAGCAAGGGCAGGGCGGTCGCATCATCAACATTACATCGGTACATGAACATACGCCGCTGCCGGATGCCAGCGCCTACACAGCCGCTAAACATGCGCTCGGCGGGTTAACCAAAGCAATGGCGCTGGAGTTGGTCAGGCATAAAATTTTGGTGAACGCAGTCGCACCTGGGGCGATCGCCACGCCAATGAACGGCATGGATGGCGGCGACGTGAAGCCTGACGCGGAGCCTTCGATTCCCTTGCGACGTTTTGGCACAACGCATGAGATTGCCAGCCTGGTGGTATGGCTTTGTTCGGAGGGCGCAAATTACACCACCGGGCAGTCGTTGATAGTGGATGGCGGCTTTATGTTGGCGAATCCGCAGTTCAACCCAGAATAGCGCAGTGAGGTGCGTGGTTATTTCATTGGGTTAGGCCAGAAAAGACACGCCAGCGTCGCATCAGGCATGGTGCACCGGATGTCGGATGCGGCGCGAACACCTTATCCAGGGCAATAGTTTTACGCCTGATGATCCGGCTTTTTCTTCCCGCGCCGTTTCAGCCACCAGCGCACGCCTACCACCAGAACCACGACCAGAATCAACCAGACCCAGTGCTTCAAATGCTGGTCGAGATTGTGCAACCACGGCGCAATCACCTGCCCACCAGCGTAACCGATAGTGGTAAAAATCAGCGACCAGGCAAATGCGCCGAGAATATTCAGCGGCAGAAAGATTTTCGGTGGCAGCTGGCTGGCACCAATCAGCGTCGGGCCAATGACCCGAAAGCCATACATAAAACGCGTACCAATGACAAACAGATACGGATGGCGTTGGATAAGTTTCTGCGCCCGCTCAATTTTATCCTGATGTTTCGAGAAACGGCGTAACAGCTTGCCGCCAAACCGCCGCCCGCACAGATAAAGCACCTGGTCGCCAATCATGCCGCCAAGCGCCACAGAAAGTACCACCAGCGGGAACTTTAATAGCCCCTGATGTGCCGCAACGCCTCCCAGCAAAGTCACGGTTTCACCTTCCGCCAGGCTACCGATCACCAGCGCGGCATAACCATATTGTGAGATGAGTGTATTGAGATCCATAGGACAGTCTGTCTCCCTTTGCTTGCCTGTAAGCATACACCCTGTGAATCATTCACGCTGAAAAAGGACGTACATCAGACGGTGCAAATTACATGAGCGAACAAAAAATAATCACAAGCTGACTTATACTTGAACTGTCAGGTTCATGAACTCACAACAAGGGGGCGGTATGAGCCATGTCTGGGGACTGTTTTCCCATCCCGATCGTGAAATGCAGGTGATTAATCGCGAAAACGAAACGATTTCTCATCACTACACCCACCACGTTTTGCTGATGGCGGCGATTCCGGTGATTTGCGCCTTCATTGGCACTACACAGATTGGCTGGAATTTTGGCGATGGCACTATCCTGAAGTTATCCTGGTTTACCGGACTGGCGCTGGCTGTCTTGTTTTACGGCGTTATGCTGGCTGGGGTTGCGGTGATGGGGCGGGTCATCTGGTGGATGGCGCGTAATTATCCGCAGCGTCCGTCACTTGCGCACTGCATGGTCTTCGCGGGCTACGTTGCAACTCCGCTGTTTTTAAGCGGTCTGGTGGCGCTTTACCCGCTGGTCTGGTTGTGTGCGCTGGTCGGCACGGTGGCGCTGTTTTACACCGGCTACCTGCTGTATCTCGGTATTCCGAGCTTCCTGAATATCAACAAAGAGGAAGGACTTAGCTTCTCCAGTTCGACACTGGCGATAGGCGTGCTGGTGCTGGAAGTGCTGCTCGCCCTTACCGTTATACTATGGGGCTACGGTTATCGTTTGTTCTAGAAAGTTCTTTTGCGCTGCATTGCTGGCGTAAATGTCAGCAATGCAGCATTTCCTCACGATTCTTCTTTGACGATCGCACTTTTTGCTCGTTATGATGGCGTCGCTAGCCTCAGTAAATCCTTACTCCGGCGGTGCGCAACCCGTGCGCGTGAACCACTATCTGAATGCTCATCATGCCGAAATTTCGAGTTTCTTTATTTAGCCTGGCCCTGATGCTGGCTGTGCCTTTTGCACCGCAGGCCGTTGCGAAAACGGCAGCCGCTACCACCGCGTCACAACCGGAAATTGCCTCCGGTAGCGCGATGATTGTTGATCTGAATACCAACAAAGTGATCTATTCGAACCACCCGGATCTGGTGCGTCCGATTGCGTCTATCAGCAAATTAATGACCGCGATGGTTGTGCTGGATGCACGACTGCCGCTGGATGAAAAACTAAAAGTGGATATCAGCCAGACGCCGGAGATGAAAGGGGTCTATTCGCGCGTACGAATGAACAGCGAAATCAGCCGTAAAGATATGCTGTTGCTGGCGCTGATGTCTTCAGAAAACCGCGCGGCGGCAAGCCTTGCGCACCATTATCCCGGTGGTTACAAAGCCTTTATTAAGGCGATGAATGCGAAAGCGAAATCGCTCGGAATGAACAACACGCGCTTTGTTGAACCAACCGGATTGTCGGTGCATAACGTTTCAACCGCCCGTGACTTAACCAAACTACTTATTGCCAGCAAACAATATCCGTTGATCGGGCAGTTAAGTACTACCCGGGAAGATATGGCAACCTTCTCTAACCCGACGTATACGCTGCCGTTCCGCAATACTAACCATCTGGTGTATCGTGATAACTGGAATATTCAGTTAACCAAAACCGGTTTTACCAATGCGGCGGGCCATTGTCTGGTGATGCGCACGGTTATCAATAATAAACCGGTGGCGCTGGTAGTGATGGACGCGTTTGGCAAATATACCCATTTTGCCGATGCCAGCCGCCTGCGTACCTGGATTGAAACCGGTAAAGTGATGCCTGTTCCGGCAGCAGCGTTGAGCTATAAAAAACAAAAAGCCGCCCAAATGGCGGCGGCGGGGCAGACGGCACAGAACGATTAAATGAATGACGGATGGCGATACTCTGCCATCCGTAATTATTACTCCACTTCCTGCCAGTTTTTCCGCTTACTGGTTTTACCGATCCCCGGATTCATACTGTTGGTCGGATCGTTCTCGCGATAAAACTTCTGCAACGTCTCCGGTGCTTTATACAAATGACCGACGTTATGTTCGGCAGGGTATTGCGCGCCACGCTGCTGAAGCAGTTCCAGCATCTGTTCTTTCAACGCATGCACATCCACGCCTTTTTTCACGATGTAATCCTGATGGAAGACATAGCACATAAAATGGCCATAATAGAGCTTGTGCACCAACTGGCTGTCGATCTCCGGCGGTAAATGCTCATACCATTCGGTGTCGTTACGCCGTAGAGCGATATCCAGCGCCAGAATGTCTTCGACTTCATCGGAATGCACAGCCTGATAACGAATTGCTGCGCCCGCAGCGGCGAAACGGTGTAAAAACGCTTTGCTGCCTTCCTCCGGCGTACAGACAAAGAAATCGCCCTCGGCCTGTTTGAAATAATCCACCAGCCACGATTTGGCTTCACCGACGCCATCGCCCGCCATTTTTAACAGCAGATGATGCTCGTATTTATCGCGCCAGTTTTTCATGCGCGGCGGTAAATGGCTGGGGAACAGGTGACCGAATTTTTGCATTGCACGGTCGGTAAAATGCGGACGGAAGAATTTCACTTTCTCCAGCATCGCATCGGTGCGTCCCTTGAGATTAAAGAAGAACGGCATCTTGTCGGTGCCTAACTTATCAATCATCAGGAAGGTGTCTTTGCCGTATTTTTCCGCAATATCGTAGATATCCCGGTGCATATATTCCCCGGCAACCGGCAGATTTTCGAAATTAGCCAGAATATGACGGCGGATTTCGGTCAGCACTTCTGGCTGGTTGGTGCCGATATAAAACACCTGCTGATTTTTTTCCGCTTCGAAGGTATCAAGACGTACCGCAAAGACGGCCAGCTTCCCTGCGCAACCAGAAGATTCAAATAACCGATCCGGATCAGCGTTATAACGTGCGGGCGTGTCGGCTTCAATATCACGAACGCGGTGGACATAGTCATAATCGTGGGCGTGACGACCATCGTGGCGCACATCGTCATCTTTGATGCGATCGTCATCCAGCTTGCTAAGGATCTGCTCCGGCGTTTCGCCCAGATCAATCCCCAGATGGTTCACCAGCGTCAGTTTGCCATCTTCATTTATACGCGCGAATAACGACATTTCGGTATACGCCGGGCCACGTTGCACCAGCGAGCCGCCGGAGTTGTTACAAATACCGCCGATGACCGATGCGCCTATACACGATGATCCAATCACTGAGTGCGGTTCGCGTCCCAGCGGTTTGAGGGCTTTTTCCAGTGAATAGAGCGTGGTGCCAGGATAGGCCAGCACTTGTTCGCCCTTGCCGAGAACGTGCAGCTTGTCGAGACGCAGGGTGCTGATGATCACGATATCGCGATCATAATCGTTACCGTTTGGCGTCGATCCTTCGGTCAGGCCTGTATTGGCCGCCTGCATCAGAATAATTTTGTCAGCGGTGACGCAGGCTTTCAGCACCCGCCACAATTCCAGTAGTGAGCCAGGGAAAACGACAGCCAGCGCGTCGCCCTGACCAGAACGGAAGCCCTTGCGATAGCGGGCCGTTTTTGCGGGATCGGTGAGCAGGTGTGAATGACCGACCAGACGGGCAAGTTCATTCAAAAAGGCTTTATTATCAGTTGTTGTCATGGAAGACATTTTCCACTCCTTGTGGTGGCGAAAAAATATCACAAACTAGAATAGCGCCTTGTATGACAATTCAGCGAGTGAATATTTTGAAAATTCAGACAATAAACTGAGCATTCTTTTTCTCTCTCCATCATGCTTATGGCAAACTACGGTTTTTGCACCATTTTCGCTGCCACGTCGGGCAACAAAGGAAGAAAAATCCATATGAAATGGCTATGTTCAGTAGGAATCGCGGTGAGTCTGGCCCTGCAGCCAGCACTGGCGGATGATTTATTCGGCAACCATCCATTAACGCCCGAAGCGCGGGATGCGTTCGTCACCGAACTGCTTAAGAAAATGACAGTTGATGAGAAAATTGGTCAGCTGCGCTTAATCAGCGTCGGCCCGGATAACCCGAAAGAGGCGATCCGCGAGATGATCAAAGACGGTCAGGTTGGGGCGATTTTCAACACCGTAACCCGTCAGGATATCCGCGCCATGCAGGATCAGGTGATGGAATTAAGCCGCCTGAAAATTCCTCTTTTCTTTGCTTACGATGTGCTGCACGGTCAGCGCACGGTGTTCCCGATTAGCCTCGGTCTGGCCTCGTCTTTTAACCTCGATGCGGTGAAAACAGTCGGGCGTGTCTCTGCTTATGAAGCGGCAGATGATGGCCTGAATATGACCTGGGCACCGATGGTCGATGTCTCGCGCGATCCGCGCTGGGGACGTGCTTCCGAAGGTTTTGGCGAAGATACGTATCTCACCTCAATAATGGGCAAAACCATGGTGGAAGCGATGCAGGGTAAAAGCCCGGCAGATCGCTACTCGGTGATGACCAGCGTCAAACACTTTGCCGCATACGGCGCGGTAGAAGGCGGTAAAGAGTACAACACCGTCGATATGAGTCCGCAGCGCCTGTTTAACGACTATATGCCGCCGTACAAAGCGGGGCTGGATGCAGGCAGCGGTGCGGTGATGGTGGCGCTGAACTCGCTGAACGGCACGCCAGCCACCTCCGACTCCTGGCTGCTGAAAGATGTTCTGCGCGACCAGTGGGGCTTTAAAGGCATCACCGTTTCCGATCACGGCGCAATCAAAGAGCTGATTAAACATGGCACGGCGGCAGACCCAGAGGATGCGGTACGCGTGGCGCTGAAGTCCGGAATCAACATGAGCATGAGCGACGAGTATTACTCGAAGTATCTGCCTGGGTTGATCAAATCCGGCAAAGTGACGATGGAAGAGCTGGACGATGCTGCCCGCCATGTACTGAACGTTAAATATGATATGGGATTGTTTAACGACCCATACAGCCATTTGGGGCCGAAAGAGTCTGACCCGGTGGATACCAATGCCGAAAGCCGCCTGCACCGCAAAGAAGCGCGTGAAGTGGCGCGCGAAAGCCTGGTGTTGCTGAAAAACCGTCTCGAAACGCTGCCGCTGAAAAAATCTGCAACCATTGCGGTGGTTGGCCCGCTGGCAGACAGCAAGCGTGACGTGATGGGAAGCTGGTCGGCGGCAGGTGTCGCCGATCAATCTGTTACTGTGCTAACCGGGATTAAAAACGCCGTCGGTGAAAACGGTAAAGTGCTGTATGCCAAAGGGGCGAACGTTACCAGTGACAAAGGCATTATCGATTTCCTGAATCAATATGAAGAGGCGGTCAAAGTTGATCCGCGTTCGCCGCAAGAGATGATTGATGAAGCAGTGCAAACCGCGAAACAATCTGATGTGGTGGTGGCTGTGGTCGGTGAAGCTCAGGGGATGGCGCACGAAGCTTCCAGTCGTACCGATATCACTATTCCGCAAAGCCAACGTGACTTGATTGCGGCGCTGAAAGCCACCGGTAAACCGCTGGTGCTGGTGCTGATGAACGGGCGTCCGCTGGCGCTGGTGAAAGAAGATCAGCAGGCTGATGCGATTCTGGAAACCTGGTTTGCGGGGACTGAAGGCGGTAATGCAATTGCCGATGTATTGTTTGGCGATTATAACCCGTCCGGCAAGCTGCCGATGTCCTTCCCGCGTTCTGTCGGGCAGATCCCGGTGTACTACAGCCATCTGAATACCGGGCGTCCGTATAATGCCGACAAGCCGAACAAATACACTTCGCGTTATTTTGATGAAGCTAACGGGGCGCTTTATCCGTTCGGCTATGGGCTGAGCTACACCACTTTCACCGTCTCTGATGTGAAACTTTCTGCGCCGACCATGAAGCGTGACGGTAAAGTGACGGCCAGCGTGCAGGTGACGAACACCGGTAAACGCGAAGGGGCCACGGTAGTACAGATGTACTTGCAGGATGTGACGGCTTCCATGAGTCGCCCGGTGAAGCAGCTTAAAGGCTTTGAGAAAATCACCCTGAAACCGGGCGAAACTCAGACCGTCAGCTTCCCAATCGATATTGAGGCGCTGAAGTTCTGGAATCAACAGATGAAATATGACGCCGAGCCTGGCAAGTTCAATGTCTTCATCGGCACTGATTCCGCACGCGTTAAGAAAGGCGAGTTTGAGTTGCTGTAATTTTCGATGTTTGTAGGCCGGATAAGGCGTTTACGCCGCATCCGGCAAGAAACGCCGGGCAAAATATGCCTTTTAAGTATTTATCTGATTCTGCAACTGAATCCGTCCGCTCAGGCTAACTCCGCCATTATCAACTATGCTTTTCTCTTAATTCGCTGAAAACAACAGTAAAAGAATGAGGAAAGCATCATGCCACTCTCAAAGGTCTGGGCAGGTTCACTGGTTTTGTTGGCAGCCGTGAGCCTGCCGCTACAGGCGGCTTCCCCCGTTAAGGTTGGTTCAAAAATCGATACGGAAGGCGCGCTGCTCGGCAATATCATTTTGCAGGTGCTGGAAAGTCACGGCGTTCCTACGGTAAATAAAGTGCAGCTGGGAACGACTCCCGTAGTGCGCGGGGCGATCACTTCTGGCGAGCTGGATATCTATCCGGAATATACTGGCAATGGCGCGTTTTTCTTTAAAGATGAAAACGATACGGCATGGAAAAACGCGCAGCAAGGCTATGAGAAAGTCAAAAAACTCGATGCAGAGCAAAACAAGTTAATCTGGCTGACGCCCGCGCCTGCAAATAACACCTGGACCATCGCCGTGCGTCAGGATGTGGCAGAGAAAAACAAACTCACTTCGCTTGCCGAGCTGAGTCGTTATCTGAAAGAGGGCGGCAACTTCAAACTGGCAGCCTCGGCAGAGTTTATCGAACGTGCCGATGCCTTACCCGCGTTTGAAAAAGCCTATGGCTTTAAGCTCGGTCAGGATCAGTTGCTGTCACTGGCCGGTGGTGACACGGCGGTGACGATCAAAGCCGCTGCCCAGCAAACTTCTGGTGTTAATGCCGCAATGGCTTACGGCACCGACGGCCCGGTTGCGGCGCTGGGGCTGCAAACCTTAAGCGATCCGCAAGGCGTGCAACCTATCTACGCGCCTGCGCCAGTGGTGCGTGAGTCGGTGCTGAAAGAGTATCCGCAAATAGCACAGTGGCTACAGCCAGTCTTCGCCAGCCTCGATGAAAAAACATTGCAGCAGCTGAATGCCAGCATTGCAGTGGAAGGACTGGATGCCAAAAAAGTGGCAGCCGACTACCTGAAACAAAAAGGGTGGACGAAGTAATTTCCCGTGACTTATTTCCGTATTAATCCTGTTCTGGCGCTGCTGCTGTTGCTGACGGCAATCGCAGCGGCGCTGCCGTTTATCAGTTACGCACCTAATCGTTTAGTTTCGGGTGAGGGGCGTCATCTCTGGCAGCTGTGGCCGCAAACTCTCTGGATGCTGGTGGGCGTTGGTTGCGCCTGGCTGACAGCCTGTTTTATTCCCGCTAAAAAAGGCAGCATTTTTGCACTCATTCTGGCGCAATTCGTCTTCGTATTGCTGGTGTGGGGAGCTGGAAAGGCGGCGACACAACTGGCGCAAAATGGCAGTGCGCTGGCGCGTACCAGCCTCGGCAGTGGTTTCTGGCTGGCTGCGGCGCTGGCACTGCTGGCCTGTAGCGATGCCATCCGCCGAATCTCCACGCATCCGCTGTGGCGCTGGTTGTTGCATATGCAGATTGCCATTGTTCCGCTGTGGTTGCTGTACTCCGGCACGCTTAACGATCTCTCGTTAATGAAAGAATACGCCAACCGTCAGGATGTGTTTGACGACGCGCTGGCACAACATCTGACGTTGCTGTTTGGTGCGGTGCTGCCTGCGTTAGTGATTGGTGTGCCGTTGGGCATCTGGTGCTACTTTTCCACCGCGCGGCAAGGGGCGATTTTTTCTCTGCTGAATGTCATTCAGACCGTGCCTTCGGTAGCGCTCTTTGGCCTGTTGATTGCGCCGCTTGCCGCGCTGGTTACGGCCTTTCCGTGGCTGGGAACGCTCGGCATAGCAGGAACCGGAATGACACCCGCTCTGATTGCACTGGTGCTCTATGCCCTGTTACCGCTGGTGCGCGGCGTAGTAGTCGGCTTGAACCAGATCCCGCGCGATGTGCTGGAGAGCGCCAGAGCGATGGGGATGAGCGGGACGCAGCGTTTCCTGCATGTTCAGTTACCGCTGGCGTTACCGGTATTTCTGCGCAGCCTGCGGGTGGTGATGGTGCAAACCGTTGGCATGGCGGTGATTGCGGCGTTAATCGGCGCAGGCGGTTTTGGTGCGCTGGTTTTTCAGGGGCTGTTAAGCAGTGCCATTGATTTAGTGTTGCTGGGGGTGATCCCGGTAATTGTTCTGGCGGTGCTTACCGACGCGCTGTTCGATTTGCTTATCGCACTGCTGAAGGTGAAACGTAATGATTGAATTTAGCCATGTCAGCAAACTGTTCGGCACACAAAAAGCCGTTAACGATCTCAATCTCAATTTTCAGGAGGGGAGTTTTTCGGTGCTGATTGGTACATCAGGCTCCGGTAAATCCACCACTCTGAAAATGATTAACCGCCTGGTGGAGCATGACAGTGGCGTGATCCGCTTTGCCGGAGAAGAAATTCGCTCGCTGCCAGTGCTGGAGTTGCGCCGCCGGATGGGCTATGCCATTCAATCTATTGGCCTGTTTCCCCACTGGAGCGTGGCGCAAAACATTGCCACCGTGCCGCAATTACAAAAATGGTCACGGGCGCGGATCGACGATCGTATCGACGAATTAATGGCGCTGCTGGGGCTGGAGCCGGATTTGCGTGAGCGTTATCCGCATCAGCTTTCCGGCGGTCAGCAGCAACGTGTGGGAGTGGCCCGCGCGCTGGCTGCCGATCCGCAAGTCTTGCTGATGGATGAGCCATTCGGCGCACTGGACCCGGTAACGCGTGGCGCGTTGCAACAAGAGATGACGCGCATTCACCGTTTGCAGGGGCGCACTATTGTGCTGGTCACTCATGATATTGATGAGGCGCTACGGCTGGCAGAACATCTGGTATTGATGGATCACGGTGAAGTCGTGCAGCAGGGCAATCCTCTGACGATACTGACTCGTCCGGCGAATGATTTTGTCCGCCAGTTTTTTGGGCATAGTGAACTGGGTGTCCGCCTGCTTTCGTTACGTAGCGTGGCGGATTACGTGCGTCGCGAAGAATGGGCAGAAGGTGAGGCGCTGGCAGAAGAGATGACGCTACGCGATGCGCTCTCCCTGTTTGTCGCGCGGGGATGTGAAGTGCTGCCGGTGGTGAACACGCAGGGCGAGCCTTGCGGCACGCTGCATTTTCAGGATCTGCTGGAGGAGGCGTAATCGTATGAAGATGTTGCGCGATCAGCTGTTCTGGCTGATTGCTCTGTTTGTGGCGCTGATTTTCTGGCTGCCTTACAGCCAGCCGCTGTTTGCTGCCTTGTTCCCACAACTGCCACGACCCGTTTATCAGCAGGAAAGCTTTGCAGCTCTGGCACTGGCTCATTTCTGGCTGGTGGGAATTTCGAGTTTGTTTGCGGTGATCATTGGTACTGGTGCCGGAATTGCTGTCACTCGCCCGTGGGGTACGGAATTTCGCCCACTGGTGGAAACTATTGCCGCCGTTGGGCAGACTTTTCCGCCCGTCGCGGTGCTGGCGATTGCCGTTCCGGTGATCGGCTTTGGTCTGAAACCAGCGATTATCGCCTTGATCCTTTACGGCGTGCTGCCCGTCCTGCAGGCGACACTTGCCGGGCTGGGAGCGATTGATGCCAGCGTGACAGAAGTTGCGAAAGGTATGGGAATGAGTCGTGGTCAGCGACTGCGTAAGGTCGAGCTACCGCTGGCAGCTCCGGTGATTCTGGCGGGTGTACGAACTTCGGTGATTATCAACATTGGCACGGCGACGATCGCCTCAACGGTAGGGGCCAACACGCTGGGTACGCCCATCATCATCGGACTTAGCGGATTTAATACCGCGTATGTGATCCAGGGAGCGTTACTGGTGGCACTGGCGGCGATCATCGCAGACCGCCTGTTTGAAAGGCTGGTGCAGGCGTTCAGCCAGCACGCAAAATAAAGGTATAACCTGCGAGCATGACGCCACCAATTCCGCCTAACGCCATAAACAGGAACAGGGCGATGACCCCAATTTTAGCTATGCGCATAATGCACTCCTTATGTTAACGAAAGGATTGTACAGTAAAGCGTATTTGTTAACGAATCATTAAATGCCGAGTGGGAAAATATCATGGCCTTGTTCCTGCCAACTGGTGAGTTGCTGCTGTTGGGCGGAGGTTCGATTATCACCGCACCATACCAGCAATGTACGGCCTTCGAACAGTTCAGGGCGTAGTTGATTGAGCGAGTGGGCGAGGACATCAATGCGCCATCCTTGTTGACTGGCAATCCAGCCCTCCAGCCACAGACGAGTGGTATCCTGAATATTCCAGCCAACCACCAGTGCATCTTTACCCTGTTTTTTGCGCGCCGAAGCCAGGCAAATAGAGATGTAGTTGATCAGTACGCCGTCGAGGATCGCCAGCAGCGCCTGGAGAGTCGGTTGTTGGCACTGAAGCCGTCGGCGCAGAGGAATAAACAGATGTGTGGTGAGTGTCTGGGCGGGGTAATCCTGACCGCGCTCTTTGATCCACGTTCGCAGGCTATGCAGATTGCCGCTTTGCAGGTAAGTCAGTAATGTTTCTTGCTGATCGCGCCAGCCGTTCTGCACATCAACATTTTCATTACTGAGCAGCATTTTTACTTTGCTGACCTGCACGCCGTTGTCGATCCAGCGTTTGATCTCGCGGATCCGGTCAATATCGGCATCGTTGAACAGCCGATGACCGCCGTCTGTCCGTTGTGGTTTCAGCAATCCGTAACGCCTCTGCCACGCGCGTAACGTGACAGGGATTAAGGGTAAACTAACTGATTTTGCAAGTTTTTATTT